>ERZ1292645.29-Hain-H14-02um-R2-29-length-77920-cov-28_pt1 | contig 77920 bp, 83 predicted proteins | sample MGYA00564401_ERZ1292645 | MGnify/ENA primary metagenome ERZ1292645 (study PRJEB36523, sample SAMEA6512644) | groundwater metagenome | collected 2019-01-09 | study: AquaDiva: Metagenomics assemblies of 32 groundwater samples | reverse complement strand
TGAATCATGCCAAGTCCTGCATCGCCACGGACTTTTTCAACAGCCTGCTAGGCCGCCCAGGCCTCGGCCACGGTGAGATATTCTTCCGCGAGGCTGGTCTGGCCTAGTTGCAGAAGCAGCAGCCCGGTCGAGACGCGCTCGATGAAGCCCCATTGCCAGATCGGCACCGGCTCAACGCCTGTCAGTCGCGCCAGTTGATCGCATCGGCCCTGGCCCAGCAAAACTGGATCACCGGCCAGCAGTTCGGCGCCCCAGTCGCGCATGGGGATGGCGAGGTCGTAGGCCGGCTCGATGAACAGGCCGTCGGGATCGATGAACTTGAAGCGCCCCTCGCGGCCGGGGACGGCCAGGGTGTTGGCGGCGTGGGCGTCGCCGTGCGCCAGCACGCAGGCGGCGGGGTCGAAGGCGCGGCGGCGGCGATCGGCGAAGTCGAGGGCGAGGTCGACGGTCCGCTGCGAGCAGGGGCCTCCAAGGTCTCGCCAGAGGTCGGTGATGAAGGTCGCCAGGCTTTCGGCCTTCTCCGCCCCAGTGGTGAAGCCGTGGTCGTCGGGAGGGTTTGCCCAGGCCTGGCGCAAGGTGGCGCAGATGACCTCGATCTGGCCGGCGATCGGCAGGCCGAGTTCGCTGAGCGGGGCGCCTAGCCGTTCCAGCAGCATCGCGTTGCGAGCCGCGTCGTGCCGCAGGACCTCGACATAGCCGCGGCCCTTGAAGGCCAGCAGGGCGCGGAGCTGATCATTACCGGGACCGAGGCCCGGCATGACGATCTTCAGCACCACGTCCTGGCCGCCCCGCGTGCGGCAGGCCGCCACCAAGGCGTCGGTTCCGCCGGCCAGCACGGGGCCGAGCTCCAGATCCCAATCGTGCGCCAGGCCGGCCGCCGTGGCGGGAAGCCCGTCGAGCCAGGCGAGGCCCTCGTCGCCGCGCAGCATGGCCCGGGTCCGCACGATCTCCGGGATCTGGAGCCGGGTCACGCCGTTAGCGCAGGCCGGGCTCGACCAGGATCTTCACGTGGGCTTCGGGGTCGCCCAAGTCCTTGAACGCCTGGGCGACGCCGTCGAGACCCACCGTGCCGGTGACCACGCCGCTGACGTCGATCACGCCTTGGGCGATGTCATGCAGGGTCTGGGCGAACTCCTCGGGCGTGTAGCCGAACACGAAGGTGAGCTCGATTTCCTTGGTGATCGCGATGGCGGGCTCGATGCGGTCGGTCTCCATGCAGACCCCGGCCACGACGATCTGCGAACCGGCCGGCGAGGCCTCGATCAGACTCTGGACCACGCCGGGCCTGCCGACGCATTCGAAGACCACGGGACGGCCGAAGGAGCCGCCCATCATGCGGACCATGTTCTGGGCCGCGCGGGCGGTTGGAACGCCGAAGCCTTCCCAACGGGCGTGTGGGTTTTCCACAGCCGGATCGATGACCACATCGGCGCCCATCAACTCGGCGGCGGCGCGGCGGCGGGGGGAGAAGTCGGCGGCGATGACCGGGCCGTGACCGCGCGCCTTCAGGCCGGCGATCACCGCCAGGCCCACGGGGCCACAGCCGACCACCAGGGCGACGCTGTTGGGATCGAGCCGCGCCTTGGCGACCGCGTGGGCGCCGACAGCGAAGGGTTCGGTCAGCGCGGCCTTTTCGGTCGGCAAGCCGTTCGGCACTTCGAGCAACAGCGCTTCCGACAGGATCATCTGCTCGGCGAAACCGCCCGGCAGGTTGTTGGAGAAGCCGAGCATCTCGACGCCGCCGACCGGGGTGAGGGTGGCGGGGATCGAAACGACCCGGGTCCCGGCCTTCAGGGTCTTCAGGGCGCCTGGACCGTGGTCGAGGATCTCAGCGCAGAATTCGTGGCCGAACACAGTGTCGGCGGTGGGATCGAAGCCGTTGGTCATGCCGCCGTTGGCGCGACTGGTCAGGTCGATCATGTGCTCCATGTGGTGGAGAGCGTGGAGGTCCGAGCCGCAGATACCGCAGGCCAGCGTCCGGACCAGAACCTGGCCCTGATCGGGTTTCAGGTCCTGGACTTCGTCGCAGACCAACTGCTTGTTCCGCCGAATGACCGCGCGCATTGCTCGCTCCCGTTCCTCATCGCCCGCCTTGCCGGGGCTTGGCATATCCCCTAACCCTCCCGGCTCGGAATCGTAAGTGCGTGGGAGACGCGCAATGAGCCTCGCCTTTCTATTTCCCGGTCAGGGCAGCCAAGCTGTCGGCATGGGCGCTGATCTCGCGGAGGCCTTCGCCTCGGCGCGCGAAGTGTTCCAAGAAGTCGACGACGCTTTGGGCCAGAAGCTGTTCGCGCTGATGCGCGAAGGGCCGGAAGATCAACTGACCCTGACGGAAAACGCCCAGCCGGCCCTGATGGCCGTGTCGCTGGCCGTAACCCGGACCCTGGAGAAGGAGTTCGGCGTCGGGATCGAGCGGGCCGCCTTCGTGGCTGGTCACTCGCTCGGCGAATATTCGGCCCTGGCGGCCTGCGGCGCGATCAGCCTGGCCGACACCGCCCGGCTGCTGAAGCTGCGCGGCCAGGCGATGCAGCGCGCCGTCCCGGTGGGCGCCGGCGCCATGGCCTCGCTGATCGGCCCCAAGACCGACGTCGCCCTGGCTGAGGCCGCGGCTGAAGCGGGTTCGGCGGTCGGCGTCTGCGTCGTCGCCAACGACAACAACAACGGCAACGTGGTGATCTCCGGCGACAAGGCCGCGGTCGACCTCGCCATCGAGAAGGCCAAGGAGCTTGGCGCGCGCGCCATCCCCCTGAACGTCTCAGCGCCCTTCCACTGCCCGTTGATGCAGCCGGCGGCCGATGAGATGGCGCAGGCTCTGTCCAGCGCGAGCATCCTGGCACCGCGCGCGCCGCTGGTCGCCAACGTCACTGCCCGTCCGACCCTGGACCCGGAAGAGATCCGCCGTCTGCTGGTGGAGCAGGTCACGGGCCGCGTCCGCTGGCGTGAGAGCATGATCTGGCTGGCGGGCGAGGGCGGGGTGACCCGCTTCGCCGAAGCCGGCGCCGGCAAGGTGCTGTCGGGCATGGCCAAGCGTATCGCTCCGGACACCGAGGCGACCCCGCTGAACACCCCCGCCGACCTCGAAGCCTTCGCGAAGGGACTCTGAACATGTTCGACCTGACCGGAAAGACGGCGCTGGTCACCGGCGCGACCGGCGGCATTGGCGGCGAGATCGCCAAGGCCTTGCACGCGGCCGGCGCCCATGTGGTGCTGTCGGGCACCCGCGAGGCGGCCTTGCAGGACCTGGCCCAGGTGCTGGGCGAGCGCACTTCGGCGGTGGCGGCCAACCTGTCGGACGCCGAATCTGTGGATGGTTTGGTCGCCCGCGCCGAGGAAGCGGCCGGCGCTGGCCTCGATATCCTGGTGGCGAACGCCGGAATCACCCGCGACGGCCTGCTGATGCGGATGAAGGATGAGGACTGGGACGCTGTCCTGAAGGTCAATCTGGAGAGCTATTTCCGACTCAGCCGCGCGGCGATGCGCGGCATGATGAAGCGTCGCTCGGGCCGAATCATCGGCATCACTTCGGTGGTGGGCGTGATGGGGAACCCGGGTCAGGCCAATTATGCGGCGTCCAAGGCGGGCATGATCGGCTTCTCCAAGGCCCTGGCCCAGGAGGTCGCGACCCGTGGCATCACCGTAAATTGCGTGGCGCCCGGCTTTATCGAGAGCCCGATGACCGAGGCTCTGAACGAGGCTCAGAAGGCGCAGATCCTAGGTACGATCCCGGCTGGCCGTCTCGGCTCCGGCGGGGACGTGGCGGCGGCCTGCGTCTACCTGGCAAGCCATGAAGCTGGTTACATGACGGGCCAAACCCTGCATGTGAATGGCGGCATGGCGATGATCTGAGCCCGCTGGCGTGGCCGTGGCGAACATGCTACGTCGCCGCCCGAACCGGCGAGGCGAAGGTCTCAACCTGTATGTTTGCAACGGTTGACATCCCGTCGACCGTCGCAGATGGATTTAGACAAACACAAGGGACTTAAGCGAATGTCCGACATCCTCGAGCGCGTGCGTAAGATCGTCATCGAACATCTCGACGCCGATCCTGAGAAGGTCACCGAGAAGGCGAGCTTCATCGACGACCTGGGCGCTGACAGCCTCGACAACGTCGAACTGGTTATGGCCTTCGAAGAAGAATTCGATATCGAAATCCCCGACGACGCCGCGGAACACATCCAAACCGTTGGCGACGCGGTGAAGTTTATCGGTGAGCGCCTGGGCGCCTAAGGCAACCCACGGAATTCACTGACTATTTGACCGCCGCGAAGCTCTTCGGAGCCCGCGGCGGTCTGCGTTTTGGAGGCCCCCCCGCATGCGTCGTGTCGTCGTCACCGGCATCGGTCTGCTCACCCCGCTCGGCCAAGGCGCCGAGCTCAGCTGGCAAGCCATTCTAGCCGGCAAGTCGGGTGCAGGACGGATCACCACCTTCGACCCCACGGACTACGCCTGCCAAGTCGCCTGCGAAGTGCCCCGTGTGGACGGCCGTGGCGGCGGCGGGGCCGACATTCCGGGATCTTTCAATCCCGACGACACCCTGGCCCCCAAGGACCAGCGCCGCGTCGACGATTTCATCCTCTACGCCATCGCCGCCGCTGACGAAGCCGTGAAGGATTCGGGCTGGGTCCCGGCGAGCGACGAGGACAAGGAACGCACCGGGGTCATCATCGGCTCGGGCATCGGCGGTCTCGGGACCATCGAGCGCACCTCGATCGAGCTCTACGAAAAGGGCCCGCGCCGGGTCAGCCCTTTCTTCATTCCCTCGGCCCTGATCAATCTGGCTTCGGGCCAGGTCTCCATCCGCCATGGCTTCAAGGGCCCGAACCACTCCGTGGTCACGGCCTGCGCTACCGGCGCCCACGCCATCGGCGACGCCGCGCGGATGATCAAGTACGGCGACGCCGACGTGATGGTCGCCGGCGGCGCGGAAGCAGCGATCTGCCCGGTGGGCGTCGCGGGCTTCATCGCCTGCCGCGCCATGTCCACTGGCTTCAACGACACCCCGCAGAAGGCCAGCCGACCCTACGACAAGGGCCGTGACGGCTTCGTCATGGGCGAGGGCGCCGGCGTCCTGGTGCTGGAAGAGTACGAACACGCCAAGGCGCGCGGCGCCAAGATCTACGCCGAGGTCGCGGGCTATGGCCTGGCGGGCGACGCCTATCACATCACTGCGCCCGCCGATGACGGCGACGGCGGCTTCCGCGCTATGAAGGCTGCGATCAAGGACGCCGGCATCGAGCCGTCGCAGATCGACTACATTAATGCTCATGGCACCTCGACGCCGCTGGGCGACGAGATCGAACTGGGCGCCGTCACCCGCCTGCTGGGCGAGGCTGTGAAGGGCATGACCATGTCCTCGACCAAGTCGGCCACCGGCCACCTGCTGGGCGCGGCCGGGGCGATCGAATCGGCGTTCGCGGTGCTTGCGATCCGCGACCAGATCGCGCCGCCGACCATCAATCTCGACGATCCTTCGGTGACCACCGAGATCGACCTGGTTCCGCATAAGGCCAAGCCGATGAAGATCGACATCGCGCTGTCCAACAGCTTCGGCTTCGGGGGCACCAACGCCTCGGTCGTGTTCAAGAAGGTCTCGTGAGCCGCCGGCCGCGCAAATCCAAGGGGAAGGGCCGTCGGGCCGCCGGGCTCTCGCCCATGCGCCGTCTGATCATCATCCTGGGCAGCGCCGCGGCCACCCTGGCCGTGGTTCTGGCGCTGGTGCTGGCCTGGGGCCTGTGGTCCTACCAGGGGCCGGGGCCGGCCACTGACGGCGGCGCGGCCCGCGTGGTCATGCTGCGCAAGGGCGCGGGCCTGACCGAGATCGCCTCGACCCTGGAACGTGACGGCGCGATCCGCTCGAAGGCCATGTTCGCCGCCGCCGCCCAGATCACCGGCGCGGCCAAGTCGCTGAAGGCCGGCGAGTACGAATTCAAGAGCCGGGCCTCGATGGCCAGCATCCTGCGCGATATCCGCGAGGGAAAGATCGTGGTCCACCAGGTCACGATCCCTGAAGGCATGACGTCGGAGGCCGCGGTCGAGCTGCTGATGGCCAGGCCCGACCTCACCGGCGCGGTCGCCGCGCCGCCGGAAGGTTCGATCCTGCCCGAGACCTATCAGTACGAACGTGGCGAGGATCGCGCGGCTGTTCTGAGGCGGATGATGGACGCCCGCGACGAGCTGCTGCTGCTGCTCTGGACCCAGCGCCAGCCCGGCCTGCCGATCACCACGCCGCAGGAGGCCGTGACCTTGGCCTCGGTCGTGGAGAAGGAAACCGGGATCGCCAGCGAGCGTCCCCAGGTGGCCGCGGTCTTCGTCAATCGTCTGCGCGCCGGCATGCGGCTGGAGAGCGATCCGACGATCATCTACGGCCTGACCGGCGGAAAGCCGCTCGGCCGGGGCCTGCGGGCTTCGGAGCTGGCGGCGCCAAACCCCTACAACACCTACCAGATCGACCGACTGCCCCCGACGCCGATCGCCAATCCGGGTCGCGCGGCGCTGGCGGCGGTTCTGGATCCGCCCAAGAGCGACGCGCTGTTCTTCGTGGCTGACGGCACCGGCGGGCACGTCTTCGCCCCGACCTATGATGAGCATCTGAAGAACGTCGCCAAGTGGCGGGCGGTCGAGCGCGAGCGCGAGGCCAAGGCCCTGCAGGACAAGGCCGGCGATCTGAAGGCGGGGCGGTGAGCGCCGCCTGCGTCTGCGCTCTTCGCCCGGATGATCGGTATTGTGCCCATGATGCGGGCGGAGAACTCTGATGCCGCTTTCAGGAATGACGGGTTTTGGCCGAGCCGAGTGCTCGGCGGGCGACTGGAGCTGGGCGGTCGAGGCGCGCTCGGTGAACGGCCGCAATCTGGAGATCCGGTTCCGAGGGCCTCCTGGCTTCGACCAGCTTGATCGGGCCGCCCGCGAAGGCGCGCAGAGCCGGTTCGCACGTGGACAGGTCACTGTGGGCGTCCAGGCCAAGAAGGCCGAGGCCGGCGCCCAGGTGCGGATCAATCAGGAACAGCTCGACCGCTATCTGGAGATGGGCGCGCCGTTGATCGCGGCTGGCCGCGCCGCGCCGCCCAGCCTGGACGGTCTGCTGGCCCTGCGCGGGGTGCTGGAAGTCGCCGACACCGAGGACGATCCCGAGGCGCAGGCCGCTCTCGAGGCGGCCATGGCGCTGTCGGTGGGTGCGGCGTTGGAGGCCTTGGCTGCGTCCCGGCGTGAGGAAGGCCTGGCCCTGACCGCCGTGCTGGTCGCGCTGGTCGACAGGATCGAATTGCTGGTGGGCCAAGCCCACGCCCTCGCCGAGGGGCAGCCCGCCGCGATTAAGGAACGGTTCGAGCGCCGGATGGCCGAGTTGATCGGTGAGGCCGCGCCGACTGACAAGATCGTGACGGAGGCCGCCGCCATGGCGGTGAAGGCCGACGTCCGCGAGGAGCTGGATCGCCTGCGCGCCCATGTGGAAGCCGCACGTGGACATATCGTGGGTGAAGGCCCGCAAGGCCGGCGACTGGACTTCCTGACCCAGGAGTTCATGCGCGAAGCCAACACCCTGTGCTCGAAGTCGGCGCTCGGCGCGCTGACTACGGTGGGCCTGGACCTGAAGGCCACCATCGAGCAGTTCCGCGAACAGGTGCAGAATGTGGAATAGCGCCCGATGACCGACGAACACGCCAAACCCTGGGAAACCACCCGTCGCGGCATGCTGCTGCTGGTCTCCAGCCCCTCTGGGGCGGGGAAGACCTCGCTGTCGCGCCGCCTGGTGGCCGATCACGGCGACCTGATGTTGTCGATCTCGTGCACCACGCGCGGACCGCGTCCGGGCGAGGAGGAGGGGCGGGAGTACTTTTTCGTCGACCGTCCGAAGTTCGACGCGATGATTGCGGCCGGCGAGTTCCTGGAATGGGCCGACGTGCACGACAATCGCTATGGCACGCCCAAGGCGCCGGTGATGGCGGCCCTGGAGCAGGGCAAGGACGTGCTGTTCGATATCGATTGGCAGGGCGCCAAGCAGATCGCCGACGCCGCGCCTGACGACAGCGTCCGGGTCTTCATCCTGCCGCCCTCGTGGGAGGACCTGTCGCGCCGCCTGCACGCCCGCGCCCAGGACAGCGAAGAGGTCATCCAGAAGCGCCTGGTGAAGGGCAAGGACGAGGTCGAGCACTGGCGGCTCTACGACTACGTCATCGTGAACAAGAATTTCGACCGGGCCTATGCCGACCTCGGTCACATCTACCGCTCGGAGCGGATGAAGCCGGGCCGCAATCCGTGGCTCCCGGAGTTCGTGGACGGCCTGCTGGCCGAGTAGGCAGTCGCCGGAACGAGAGAGGCAAAAGCCGAAGCTCCTACCTCTCTCGTCCAGTCGGCGGCGGGGGCCTCTCGCCTAGGCTATGGCCAGGCCGCCCTTTCGCCGAGCGCGCCTAGTCATGACGCCGACAGCGCCGAAGCCCATGATCATCATCGCCCAGGTGGCCGGTTCCGGCACCGCGCCGATCGGACCGCCGGGGGTGGGCAGGTAGGCCAGGGTGTTGATCCTGTAGGGGAGCAAGCCGGCGGGGCCGCCCTGGGTGATGTGCAGGCCGCCGAGCCCGTGCAGATCGCCGCCGTAGCCCTGTAGGCCCGGGGTGATGCCGAAGAAGTAGTTGGAGCCGGTGGTCTCGTCCCAGGACACGCCGTAGAGGCCGTCGTCGGTTCCGACCATGGCGCTTAGCCGGCCGGGATGGATGCTGCTCCCGGAGTCGATGGCGCCGAGGCCGTCGATCCAGGCGCCCGTACCGTCGGCGTCGCGGTTGATCCGGAAGAACAGGTCATTCACGCCGTCGAAGGCCGTGCCGTAGAGCTGGCCGTTGAAGCTGGCCATGCTGTCGAGCGCGAAGCCGAAGAACTCGCCGCCTTCGCCGAGGGTCAGACCCCCGAAATAGTCGCCATAGGCCCCGGTGCCGTCCGACTGCTCGATCACCTTGTAGAAATAGTTGAAGCCGTCGTTCCAGCTGCTCCCGAACAGCTCGCCAGCCAGGGGGGCCATGGTTTCGATCGGGAGGTCGAACTGAGGGCCGGCTTCGTTCTGCGAGCGGACGTCGCCGGCATAAGAAGAGTAGCCGCCGATACCGTTGGCCTGCGGGTCCACGTGGAAATAGTAGTCGAACTCGCCGCCCTGGTGGACTTGGCTGCCCACGAGCTGGCCGTTCATGCCGGCCATGGCGGTGAGGGGCAGGTCGTTGGCGAGCCCGTTCTTGCCGATCTTCAGGTGGCCGAAGTTCGAGGTGTAGGCGCCGTCGCCATTGGCCTCCGGATTGACCTGGAAGAAGAAGTCGATGTCGTCGAAGGCTGTGGCGTAGATCGTGCCGGCCTGGCTGGGGGTGGCGACGGCGGCGCCGAGGAGCAGCGCCGCGCTGATGAATAGACGAGATGCGCGTCGCATGTCGGCCTCCGTGATCCGGAAGGCGGAGGCGCCACCGGTTGTGCGCGGAACCTAACGGCTCGTTAAGGCTGTGGAGGTGCAGCGACGCGCGCAAAGGTGCAGGAACGCGCACCTGGGGACGGGGTCAGCGCGAACGCACGGCATTGGCGCCATAGGCCGGGCCGCGGGCCAGGGATCGCGACAGGGGCATGCGCAGCAGCCAATCGCCGCCGGTCGCGAGCGGGGTCGGGCCGATGTCGCGGGCCAGATGGGTGCTGAGCTCCTCGGAGATCGAGCCCTCCGGGGCGACGGGGTCTTGGGCCACCAGGGCGGCGAAGCGGCGGTCGTCCTCGGCGGGATCGTCGCTCAGGTCGTAGACACGCTCGATCAGCATCGCCGTGGCGGTGGGCGTGCGGCCGCCGTCCAGGGCCGAGCCGAGCGATAGGCCGTCCATCACATCGGCGCGGGAGGTGGCCACGCCGTTGAAGATTCCGAACAACATCGAGCCGCTGGTGACGTCCGCGCAGATGCAGAAGATCTGGTTTTGCAGGCACAGCGCCCAGCCGTCGACGACTGTTCCACCGGTGCCCATGGTCAGCCGAAGCAGGCCGGTTGGATCCAAGCGCATCATGCTGTGGTCGTGCAGGAAGCGGCCCGGCTGCATGATGTAGGGGCGGGTGGTCCGGAAGATCCCCTCATAGGCCGCGCCGCGCAGGGCGGTCATGGCGTGGATTTGGTCGAGAATGGCGATAGGCAGTCCGGCCGGCGGTCGCGACAGGCCGGGCAGGCCGTCCGGATCGGCGCCCAGAAGCTCGGCCAGCCCCGCAAGGCTGCGGTCCCAGTCCAGGCTGCTGAACCCGGGAACGCGCTTGGCGACCAGGGCGGTGATCAAGGTGAGGTTGTGGGCCGAGGGGCTGACCGCGCCGGTCACCCAGCGGCCGACCACCGACTTGTCGACCCCCAGGTCGGCGGCGAGCCGTCCACGGCTCATGGACAACGCCTTCAGGGCAAGGCCGAGTTTGGCGGAAAAGGGTTCCTGCATCGGTCTCGCTCTAAGCATGGTCTGGGTGAACGGGGCCGCCGGTCAGGCGCCCGCTCAGCGTGCATGGTGCACGGTTTGGCCGTACAGCATAGCTCTGACTCAGCCGTGTGGGTTCTCGAAGATCTGCTCGACGGCCAGGCCGAAGACCACGGCGATGCGATAGGCGAGATCGAGAGATGGATCGTGCTTCTCGGTTTCCAGCGCGTTGACCGCCTGGCGCGAAACACCGAGCCGGCGGCCCAACTCCTCCTGCGTCCAGCCGGCGGCGCTGCGCAGGGCCCGCAAACTGTTGCGCATCAGCGGGAGGTCCGCACGAACGGCGCGATGACGCCGAAGAACGCCCAGAACAGCACGTAGACGAACCAGCCTGGAACGTGCGGGGCCTGGGCGTAGCTCTCCAGGTAACCCCAGGCGCTGAACACCGCCATGGCCAGGCCCGAGGCGATTATGAAGCGTTTGGCGGTCAGGCCGCGAACGTACTCGTCGCTCTCGCGCATCAGGGCCAGGGTCGCCCAGATCTGGCCGGCCACCGGGGCCGCGACCACCAAGCCCAGCGCCCAGGCGCCGGCGCCTCTCAGATCGTCGAACGCGCCGGTGATCGCCGCAATGTTCACGGCCAGATAGCCGCCCATGAAGGCGAGCGTGCGGATCATATAGTTGCGTTGGGGACGGTCCATGGCGCGCCTTCCTGAAATGTAAGGCAAACCTGACATGATCTGGGATGTAAGGTCAACCTGACATTTGGCGCCACGACAGCAAAACGCCCCGCCCATGATCGGGGACGGGGCGTTCGGCCTTGGTATTGGGCGTGCCCTATTTCTTGCCGAGCATGGCCTTGAGTTCGGCCTGGGTCGCGTTGATCGTGGCCGAGCCGTCGGCGACCGCGAGCTTGTCGGTCTCCACCGCGAAGGTGTCGGCGCCCATCTTGATGGTGGCCACCTGCTTGCCGTTGGGATCAGGCTTCACGGCGGTGACTTCGCCGATCGACGTGCCGGTCTTGTCCTTGACGGTGGCCCCGACGGCGAGGCTCGCCGCCGTCGCGCTGGCGTCCGAGCCCGAGGGGCTGCTGGCGGCCGGCGACGCCTCATCGGCAGGCGGCGCAGGCTGGGCGGAGCTCTGGGCCAGGGCCGGAGCGGAGGTGATCGCTAGAGCCAGGGCCGCGGCCCCGAAGGTGAGAAGTGAGCGCATGAGGTCTCCCGTTACTTGTATGAGGCCTCCCCCGACGCAACCTCAGGGTCTGGGCGCTTTCTGTTCATCAAGGGACCGTGATGGGGCGATATCTTGGCTTGAGCATGGGAAGCCTTGGTCCGTAAGGGATTTTTGGGTTCCAAACGGGGCCGGGCGCCAGCTGTGCAATGCCTGGAGGACGTGATTCTCTAGGGGAGACACGCCATATTGCGACCTGCGCGGGTGGAGGACGGGCCGGCCCTGGCCGATCCGGCCGAACAGGGAGAGGATGGTCGTGGACCGGCACGTGGGAGGGATCGATGGGGGCGGAGATCGGCGCGGGCCTGGTCGTGGTCAGACTGACCGAGGCCGACGTGGACGAGGCTGTCACGGCCGACGTCGCGGCGCTCATGACGCAACTGGCGCAGAGCCCACGGAGCTTGACGGCGGCCCAGCTGCGCCGGGTTGTTAGCGCCAACGAACTGTTCGTCGCGCGATCCGGGCCGGAGGCCGGCGGGCGCATCGTCGGCACGGCCTGCCTGGTTCCGATGTTCCTACCCCAGGGCGTGAACCTGTTGGTCGAGAGCGTGATCGTCGACGAGGCGCATCGCGGGCAGGGATTGGGCCTGCGGCTGATGTCCGCCGTCCTGCAGGCGGCCGAGCGCTATGGCGCGCGTCAGGTGCGGTTGACGTCGAACCCGTCGCGGGCCGAGGCGCATCGCCTCTACGAAAAGCTTGGCTTCACGGTGGCGCAGACCGCGGTCTTCGACCGGCTGCTTCCGACCGGATCGCCTGAATGAGCGTACTCTATTATGCTCTGGCCGCGGTCGCGGAGATCGCGGGTTGCTTCGCGTTCTGGGCGTGGCTGAGGCTGGATCGCTCAGTGCTGTGGCTGGCCCCTGGGATGGCGTCCCTGGCGCTGTTCGCCTTCCTGCTGACCAAGGTCGAGAGCGACGCGGCTGGCCGGGCCTACGCCGCCTATGGCGGGGTCTACATCGTCGCCTCGATCGGTTGGCTGTGGCTTGTGGAGCAGCGGACGCCCGATCGCTGGGACCTGTTGGGCGCGTTGATCTGCCTCGTCGGAGCCGGCGTGATCCTGTTCGCGCCCCGAAGCGCCTGAGGCGCCGAGATTGACAGCCGGGGCGAGGCGTCCCTAGCTGGCTCATGGCCTGAGATCGGCATCCGGGACACGCGACACCGTGTTCCCCTCCGCGCCCCGCGACGATGGTCGCGCCGGGCCTCCCGATCCCATGCCTGCGAGATCCCACATGAATGACCCATCACTCGCCGTGCAGTACTTGGCCCAGGACGACGCTGTCGCCATTCGGCGTATTCACACAACCGATCTTGGCCAGATCGCCCGGTTCGGTTTCACGGTTTCAATCACCGAGCCGCTGACTGACCGCGTTCAGCTGGCGGATAGGTTCGAAGCCGATGGCTTCTGGAGAGACGACGCCGGCGCGCTGGCCATGGTCGAGGTCGCGACCGGGCGCCTGCTGGGCACGACGCAGTTCTATCGCTCCGGCCCCTGCATCCACGGATGTGAGCTGGGCTACATCATCCACGACCCGGCCGACCGAGGGCGGGGATACGCCCCCAGGGCGGTGTCGATGTTCGCGGACCTGTTGTTCGCGGAGCGGCCTGCGGTGCATCGGCTGCAGCTGATGATCGAGGTGTGGAACACGCCGTCGTGGAAGCTGGCCGAGCGCTGCGGCTTCGTCCGCGAGGGGCTGCTGCGCAGTTCCGGCCTTGGCGAGGCCGATCCTGGCGACAGCTTCCTCTATGCTCGAACACGCAGGGACTGGCGTGAGCAGCGCGCGACCAAGGTCGGCGGCTAGCCGAGCGGGTTCCTGGCCAGGGTCCGGGTGACGCCGAGGCAGATCAAGGTCTGGCCTGCGAAATAGAGGCCCCAGATGGCCAGGCCGATCCAGGCGGCGTCGACCAGCGGGCCGGCGCGGGCGAAGATCAGCAGGTCGGAGACCACGAACATCAACGCCCCTGCGCCGACCAGGGCGCGGGGGAAGCGGCTGGTCCAGGCCATCGCCGCCATGATGGCGAGGCTCATCGAATAGAGCGTGGCCGCCAGCGCCAGGCCGCGGTCGGTGGGCAGCAGGAAGGTCAGCACCCCGGTCGCCGGGACCAGGCAGATCGCCAGCAGCAGTTGGCTGCGGGTCAGCACCGGCCGGCGGTTGCGCAGGTAGAGCCAGATGGCGATCAGATGGCCGATCAGGAAGGCGACCGCGCCGACGGTCAGGCCCGCGGCTTCCAGCAGCATGTCACCCAGCGCGCCGAAGGCCATCACCGCGCAGATCAGCCAACCGTCGAGATTGCGCGCCAACATTCCGGCGTAGAGCGCCAGCAAGGTCACCCCGGCGCCCTTCCACAGCATGGAGGCGGTGTCGGGAATGGCCATGTCCCAAGAGGCCACATAGCTGACGCTGGCTATCAGGGCGCCGGCCAGCACCAGCAACGGCGCCAGATTTCGCCGATCCATGTCGTTTCTCCCCCGTGGAGCGCGCCGGCTGCGGATCTAAGGCCCCGCAGCGATGCGTTACGCGCTCGACCTGCAATAGAGCCGGCGGCGGGGGAGGGCGGCAAGCCCCTTTGCTACCAGACCTTCCACCAGTTGTCGGAGGCGACCGCGGCGTCGCCGGGACGGACCTCCTGCTGGCCCCAGGAGAAGACCATGAACAGGGTGTGGCTGCGGATCTTAGCCGTGCCGGCCATCCGCGCGCCGAGCGCGATGGGCCGGCCGCTGGCGGTGTCGTAGGCGAAGGCGGAGAACTCGGCGACGCCGGTGCGGTCGCGCCTGGAATAGGCCGAGAGTTCCGGGATCGTGGCGTTGGTCAGATTGGACGAGATCGGCAGGGTCAGCCGCGGAATGCCGACCACCCGCTGCATCTTGTCGATCGAGAGGGCGCCCAGCCGGATTTCCACGACGATGTCGGACTCGGCTTTCGTAGAGCTAAGCGGATTGCCTCGGGCGACCAGGGCCTCGCGAATGGCGCTGGCGGCGTACTCGGCGCCTTCGCCGCGGAAGTTGGAGGTGTCGAGGAAGACCTTGGCATCGGCGGGTAGGGCGAGCGAGAACTGGCCGGCCGCCCGTTCGGCCGCATGGGCGACCAGCAGCTGCTCGGTGGCGGTGCGCGCGGGCGTGGTCTCGTTGGCGCTGGCGCAGGCGGCCAGGACGAGACCGCTGCAGGCGAGCGCGCAATACCCAACTAACTTCACGATATCCCCCGGGCTGTTGCGCAAGCCGGCCAGAGGCTTTGGATTCGCGGCAGCAATGGGGCGAGAGGCGCAATCGGCAACTGCGTGTGAACCGGCGATGCTACACTTTCTCCGCGCAAACCGGGGGGAGTCGCATGCGGTTGATCTTGGCTGTTGTCGTGGGTTTGGCCTGGGCCGGGACGGCGCTCGCCGCGCCGATCCGGATCGAGCTGGTGGAGACGCTGGGCTCGATAGTGGAATTCCGGGACGGCATGGCGGGCGCACGGTCCAGCCAGGCGCGCAGTGACGCAGCCCTGCTGGTGCGGCGTGCGACCATCGACGAGAAGGATGTTCCCTCGCTGGCGATCGCGGTGGAGAATCATGGCCAGACGGCGTTCAACCTGACGCCGTCCAGCGTTCGGGTGACCACGCAGACTGGCGAAGCTGTGCCCGTTCACACCCGCGATGAGGTGAGGGCGGCGGTCGAGGCGCGGGTTCGCGACCGCGCGAAATGGGCGAGGATCGCGGCTGGCATGGCCGGCGCCGGCGCGGCGGCGCGTGACCAGCCCAGTGCCCCGAACCGCCGGGTCATGGAAGGCCCCGAGCGGGTGGAGGCCGAGGCCGCAACGCTGTTCGAAGCAACGCAGAACCTGGGCTTCGTGGCACAGACGGTTCATCCGGGCGAGAAACACATGACCGACCTGGGGTTGGGCCCTTTGCCCAAGGATGCGACCGAGCTGACGCTGGCCGATGAAACGCACCAGTTCCCGCTGCGCGTGACACGGTCGCGATAAGGGGATCAACTGGCGCCTCGGTCGCAGCGGCGACGACAGGTGACCTGAATGACGGCTCAGCAGCAGCGAGACCTCGTGAGCAAGGTGCCCGCCGTTACGCTGGGCTTCTGGCTGATCAAGATTTTGGCGACGACGCTCGGCGAAACCGGCGGCGACACCGTCAGCATGACTATGAATCTGGGTTACCTGGTCGGCACCGGGATTTTCCTGGCGATCCTGGTGGGGCTGGTCTGGTGGCAGGTCGCGGCCGCCCGTTTCCAGCCATTGCTCTATTGGGCGACGATCATCGCCTCAACGACGGCGGGGACGACGATGGCGGACTTCGCCACGCGATCCCTCGGGATCGGCTACGCTGGGGGGGCGGCGCTGCTGTTCGGCTGCGTCATCGCCTCGCTCGCCGTATGGCGCCGGACGCTGGGCTCGGTCTCGGTCGACACCGTCAGCACGCCCAAGGCCGAGGCGTTCTACTGGATCACCATCACGTTCTCCCAGACGCTCGGGACGGCGTTGGGCGACTGGACCGCCGATACCAACGGGCTGGGTTATGTCGGCGCGGCCGTGGTCTTCGGCGCGCTGCTGGCGGCGGTGGCTGGGCTGTATTTCTGGACGAAGACCAACCGCGTGCTGCTGTTCTGGGCCGCGTTCATCCTGACGCGGCCGCTTGGCGCGACGGTGGGCGACTTCCTGGACAAGCCGCTCGATCACGGAGGATTGGCGTTCAGCCGGCCCATCGCCTCGGCCGTGCTGGCGGTGGCTATCGTCATCCTGATCACGGTTCTTCCGCAACGCGCAGGCCAGCACCCGGTAGCCGCTAGAAACGAGGGCTAGACGCTGACGGCGGTTCGGACCCGGCCGGCGTCGCCGAAGATCCGCAGGTAGCGGGCGATCTCGTCAGGGGCGCCCGTGGCCTTCTCGGGATTGTCCGACAGCTTCACGGCCGGCCGGCCGTTGGCGCTGGTGACCTTGCAGACCAGCGAGATCGGATCGAGCTCGTCGCCGCCGTCGGGCATGCAGCCCTTGAAGTCGTTGGTCAGGTTGGTGCCCCAACCGAAACTGGTGCGGACGCGGCCGGAGAAATGGCGATGCGCCTGCTCGATGCTGTCGATGTCCATGCCGTCCGAGAAGACCAGCAACCTGGAGCGCGGATCAACGCCCTTGCTCTTCCACCAGGCGATGATCTCCTCGCCGCCCTCGATCGGTGGAGCGGAGTCCGGGCGAAAACCGGTCCAGTCGGCGACCCAGTCCGGCGCGCCCTTCAGGAAGGCCGAGGTGCCATAGGCGTCGGGCAGGACGACCAGTAGATTACCGCCATAGGTCCGCCGCCATTCATCGAGCACCCGATAGGGGGCTTGGCGTATCTCCTCCTCGCTGTCGGCCAGCGCCGCGGCGACCATGGGCAGCTCGTGGGCGTTGGTGCCGATCGCCTCGAGGTCGTTGTTCATCGCCAGCAACACGTTCGACGTGCCGAGCAGGGCGTCGCCCAGGCCCTCCTTCAGGGCCTCCACGCACCAGGCCTGCCAGAGGAAGGAGTGACGCCGCCGGGTGCCGAAGTCTGAGAGAGCGAGGTTCTCCAGCTTCCGCAGGCGCTCGACCTTGCCCCACAGCTTGGCCTTGGCGCGGGCGTAGAGGACGTCGAGCGCGAAGCGGCCTTGGCCCTTCAGCGCCGCACGGGTGCGCAGTTCGTTGACGATGGCCAGGGCGGGAATCTCCCACATGGTGGTGTGGGTCCAGGGGCCGTTGAAATGCAGCTCGTACTGGCCGTCGTTCTTGGCGAGTTCGTACTCAGGGAGCCGGAAGCCGCGCAACCAGACGATGAAGGCCGGCTTGAACATCTGGGTCTTGCCGTAGAACGTGTTGCCGGCCAGCCAGATCAATTCCTTGTTGGTGAGGGAGAGCGTTCGGGCGTGATCGAGATGCGCGCGCAGCTCGGCCTCGTCGACGATGTCGGCCAAGCGGATGCGGCGGCTACGGTTGATCAATGAGAACGTCGCCTGGACGTCCGGGTGCAGCGACCAGATCTGTTGCAGCATCAGCAGCTTGTAGAAATCGGTGTCGAGCAGGCTGCGGACGATCGGGTCCAGCCGCCAGCCATGATTGTAGGTGCGCGTCGCGATGTCGGTCAGGGCCATGGCGCGACTACAGCATGGGCGGCCGAGATTTGCAGCCGTCCCGGAGCTTAGCCGTCGCTCAACCTGGCGACGGCGCTTGGGGCCGAGAGATGGCCCAGTCTCGGCGGGATGAAGCCCGAAGGTTGTATCTGAGGCGATTAGGAACTATTCGCACTCGCCTGTCGGGCGAATACTAACACCGAGAGGTGTGGCGGCCGCGAAATTGCAATCGGCGCGCAGTAAACTCTTGCGTGAGTGTTAAAATTTTGTTGCGACGAATACTGGCTGATGTTTGATGTTTTTAACAGACCGGCGTTCTCTCCGGCCATGTCAAGGCAATCACCAGGCTGCGGCCGTAGGGTGCAGTTTGGTCCCAGGAAGGGGCTAACGGACATGAGGCGTTATCTAATCGCAGCAGCCATGGCGGCTGCTGGCTTGGCGGCGGCTGCGCCAGCTTCGGCGGCATCCATAACCAACGGCAGCTTCGAGGTCGGTACGAACCCAGGGGCGACGTTCTCCACGCTCGCCGCGGGATCGGGCGCCATCACCGGCTGGACGGTCGGCGGCGCCGGCGTGGACTATATCGGCGGCTACTGGACCGCCTCCGATGGCGTGCGCAGCGTCGACCTCTCCGCCCTCAGCGCCGGTGGGGTGTCACAGAACATCACTACTGTTGCTGGCCAGAAATACAAAGTCACCTTCGATATCGCCGGGAACCCCGATGGGGGACTTGGCAACCGGATCATGGTGATCACGACGAACGGCTTTAATCCGCAGATCAACAACTTCGCCGTCGGGGCCGCCAATACCCACCTGAACATGGGCTGGGAGTCGAGGAGCTACACGTTCATCGCCGGGCCAGGGTCGGTGACCAACCTCGCCTTCGCCTCGGCTGAATACAATCCGTACGGCCCGGCGCTCGACAATGTCGGCATCTCGGCGGTTCCGGAACCGACCACCTGGGCTCTGATGATCCTGGGCTTCGGTGCGGCGGGCGGAATGATCCGCGTGTCCCGTCGTCGGCACGCCTTGCTGCTGGCCTAGACGTCACCTTTTCTCTTTGAGGCGCCGCCGATCCGCAAGGGCCGGCGGCGTTTTCGTTTTAGGCGCTGCGCGGGCGGGCTGGCAGGTCGCCCATGGCCAGGGACCCGTCCGGCGCGAGTTCGGCGACGCGGCGGCCCCGCTCCCACAGTTCCGCCGAGCAGGGTCGGAAGCGGGCGGCGATGAAGCGATCGATCGCCTCGGCGTCGCTTTCGCACTCCATGGCCTCGCCCAAGCGGAGCCGGCGGCCTTCCAGCAAGTAGATCTGATAGTTCGCCATGACGATCCGTCCAGATCACGTGTGACGGCTAGCTGAGTAAGATGTGTGGCGGCTTACGCCGGGCGCCAGATGGCGGCGGTTCAAGCTCGCGTGAGCGGCGGGGTCGCTGGCGCTATAAGGGGGCATGCACCAGATCCGTACAGAGGTTGTGATTCCCGCATCGCCCGATGAGATCTGGGCGGTGCTGGCCGATTTCTCGCGCTATCCCGATTGGAACCCGTTGAACCTGCAAGCCCGTGGCGAGGCGCGGTTGGGCGCGCGGGTGCCGATGGTGTTCCGCAATCTGGCGCTCGGCGGCGACGCCGTGGTGCGGCAGACGGTGCGGATCGTCGCCGCCGAACCGGGGCGGGAACTGGCCTGGGCGGGGCACGTGCCGCTCCTGTTCGCTGGTCGGCATGGCTTCTTGCTGACGCCGCGGGGCCGAGAGACGCATGTACTGCATACCGAGATCCTAGGAGGTCTGCTGGCGCGGACCTGGAGCAGGGCGAAAATCGCGCGCGATTTCGTCCCGGCGTATGAGGCGGTGAACGTCGCCCTGGCTGCGCGGGTCGCCGCCGTCATCTGACCCCTATCGCTGGGCGCGTTTCTGATAGAGACTCGCAATCGTATGACGCGGGCGATCTATCTGTTTCTGGGCTTGGGGTTCACCGCGTTAGGCGTGGTTGGGGCGTTCCTGCCATTGATGCCGACCACGGTGTTTCTGATCCTGGCGGCGGCCTGCTTCGCCAGGTCCTCGCCGAGGCTTGAGGCCTGGATCCTTGATCACAAGACCTTCGGGCCGTTGGTCCGAGGCTGGCGCGAAAACGGCGCCATTCCTCGCAAGGCCAAGATCATGGCCTGCGCCGGGATGGCGGGAGGATTCGTGGTGTTCTTTGTCGGCGCCCATCCCAGGCCTTGGCTCGCCCTGGCGGTGGCCGCCGGCCTGGGCGCTTGCGCAGCCTTCGTCGTCTCTAGGCCGAGCGCGCCGCAATAAGCGCGTCTATGCCGTCCAGGATCGGGGCGAGACCAAATTCGAAACCCCGATCGGGATCGGGGCTCGCGGCGCGGACGACGCCCGCGACATAGGCGTCCAGCAGGTCGAGCGCCTGGCTCTTCTCCAGGCCTGACAGCTCAAGACCGTCCATCGCCCTCAAGCCTTGCTCGTGCCGGGTGGTTCGGTTCGGACCGTAGACGGCGTCGGAAATCTCGAGCAGCCAAGGATGACGCAGTTGGATTGCGCGGTCGGCCCGGGCCAGGGCGGCGAGGCGGTCGCGCGGCGGGGCGGTCGGCGAAAAGTCGGGCAGCGGCTCGCCGTAGACATGATCGAACATCAACTCGATCAGTTCGGCCTTGCTGGGGACGTAGGTGTAGAGGGTCATCGCCCCGACTCCCAGCCGCGCCGCGACCGGCCGCATGGCGACGGCGGCGAGGCCTTCTTCATCGGCCAGGGCGACGGCTGCGGCGGCCAGCGCCTTTGTACTGAGGCGCGGCTTGGGGCCGCGACGGGCGGGCGAGGGCGTCTGTCCGGTCCAGGCCTGGTCGGGGCTGGGTTGGTGGTGAAGGTCGGTGGCCATCCGCAGAGGCTAACGCGGGCGCCCGGTTGAGGCTGAATCGGCGTAGGCGTTCCCCGTCGGACTTGATATTCCGACCGCATCGAAGGCGGAGGCGATCATGGCCGAACCAAAGGGCAAGCGAGACTTTCGCGACAATCCGCGACTGGATGTCCGCGAGCGCCACGAGGTGGCGTTCTGGGCCAAGCGTTGGGGTGTGACCGCCGACCAGGTCGTGGCCGCGCACCGCAAGGTCGGTCACAACGTCAAGGACATCGCCGCCGAACTCGGCAAGCGGAAGTGATCGACCACTGCTGACCGATCCATTCTTCTACGCCGTAGCTATTCCGGCGGTGATCCTGCTTGGCCTGGCCAAGGGCGGGTTCTCCGGCATTGGGGTGATCGCCGTGCCGTTGATGGCGCTCAGCGTCTCACCGGTGCTGGCCGCCTCGATCACCTTGCCGATCCTGATCGTGCAGGACGTGGTCAGCGTCTGGAGTTTCCGCAAGACCTGGGACAGACGCGTCCTGCTGGTGCTGCTGCCCAGCGCCGCGCTCGGGGTCGGGCTGGGATTTTCGCTGGCGGCGTTCGTAAAGCCCGGTGCGGTGGAACTGGCCGTGGGCGCGATCTCCGTCGTCTTCGCCATTCAGCGGCTGTGGGTCGAACGAGCGACGGCGCCGGTCGCCGAGGCGCGGGCCGAGGGCGTGCCGTGGCGCGGGGTTCTGGCTGGCGTGGCGGCGGGCTTCACCAGTCAGATCGCGCACGCTGGCGGCCCGCCGTTCCAGATCTACGTGATGCCCAAGAAGCTGCCGCGTGACGTGTTCATCGGCACCAGCGCGATCTTCTTCGCCGTGGTCAACTGGATGAAGGTCCCGGCCTATTGGGGTTTGGGGCAGTTCACGCGCGAGAGCTTGTCGACGGCGGCGGTGCTGTTGCCGCTGGCCATCGCCTCGACCTGGGCGGGCGTTTGGCTGGTGCGGCGCGTGCCGGCGGCGGGCTTCTACAAGATCGTCTACGCTCTGTTGATCGTGGTCGGCGGCAAGCTGGCCTGGGACGGAGCCGCATCGCTGCTTGGATAAGGCCTCACCAGCGCCCATATCGGGGTGCTAAGCTTGAGCTGCAGTGGAGCGTCGAACATGCGGACATCATCGAAGACGATGGCGGCGGGGATCATCGCCCTGGCCATGACCGCAGGCGGCGCTCAGGCCCAGGAAGCCATGACGACGGCCGGCGCCACCGGCGCGCCGCTGCCCGATGTCGCCACCGCCGATGCGACGCCGACACAGTCGCCGCCGGTTGCGGCGGCCACGCCGGAAGACACCTCCGTCCAGATCCAGCGCTGGTTCGCCGAGAGCCCGAGGGCCGCCGAAGACGAGGATGGTCAACTGTTGGACCTGCGCCGTGACCGCCAGGTGCATGGCGAGGTCGGGGTGTCGATCGGGACGGGCGGCTATCGCAGCGCCTATGTCACCAGCGTCATGCCGCTGGGCGAAAACGGAACCTTGGCCCTTAGTTTCGGCCAGGAGAAGAACGGCCGCAGCTATTATGGCGGCCCCTATGGCTATCGCTACGGCGGTCCGCCGGTGGGCTACGGGCCTCCTGGTTACGGCCCAGGCTATGGGACGGTGTGGTAGGCGGAGACTTCTCGCTGTCTTAATTTCCGACCGGCCTGTGGCCCGCGTCTTGCTCCTGACAGTTGGTCGGCCCGGGTTGCGGGCGGGCTTGGCACACAGGGGTGGCTATGAAAAAGTTCCTGGTATCGCTCGCGGCGAGCGCGCTTTTCGCCCTTCCGGCCCATGCGGGCACGGTCTTCTCCGATAATTTCGACACCGATAACGGTGGAAACTCAGGGCTGAACTACACGGGGTTCGCCAACTGGGACGTCGTCGGCGGAACGGTCGACGTCGTGAAATCTGGCGACTACGGCATCACCTGCGCCGGGTCCTGCGTCGATCTGGACGGCAGCACCGGTCAGAACGGCAAGATCCAAACCAAGCAGTCGTTCAATTTCACGTCCAACAACCTGATTGAGGTCAACTACGACGTCACCGGCAATCAGCGTGGCGGCGGCCTCGATAGCCTCTTCGGCGTCCTGGTCTTTGACGCTCCGACGACCTTGCACAATGTGACGTTCTTCGGGGTGAGCTTCGGGGACTTCACGACGCCCTCGCTGACCTTCCAACTGTCGGGCATTCCGTCGAACTATCCGCTCACCAACGTGGCCTTCTCGGCGACGACCGGGAACGCGGGCTCGTTCCGCCTCCAGTTCGGCACGAACAGCGGCGGCGACAATATGGGGCCGCTGCTGGACAATGTGAGCATCGGCGTCTCGTCGGCGGTTCCTGAACCGGCGACCTGGGCGATGATGATCATGGGCTTTGGTCTGGTCGGCTCGGCCATGCGCCGTCGCCAGGCGCTGCACTTCGCCTGATCGAACTTCAATTTAGATGAAAAGGGCCCGTGCTTGCCGCGCGGGCCCTTTTTCGTGGGCTCAGCGCCGCCAGGCGTCGGCCAGGGCCAGGAAGCCTTCGATGTCGATGGTTTCGGCGCGGGCTTCCGGTGGGACGCCGGCCGCCTCGCAGAGCGCCTCGCCGCCGAGAACCTTGAGGCTGGAACGCAGCATCTTGCGGCGCTGGCCAAAGGCGGCCGCGGTGATGGTCTGCAGCGCGTCGAGGCGTGCAGGCTCCGGCCGATCGGCCAGCGGCGTCAGGCGAACCACGGCGGAGGTGACTTTCGGGGGCGGCGTGAAGGCGCGGGCCGGGACATCCATCACCACCTGAGCGTGGCTGGTGGCCTGGGCGATCACCGACAGCCGGCCATAGGCATCGGAGCCAGGTTCTGCCGCCACGCGATCTGCCACTTCCTTCTGGAACATCAAGGTCATGGAGGCCGGGGTGAATGGCCCGGTCAGCCACTTGATCAACAGCGGCGTGCCGACATTGTAGGGCAGGTTGGAGACCATATGGGCCGGTTGGCCGGCGGCCACGGCGGCCTCGTCAGTGGTCAGGGCGTCTTCCAGCCGCAGGGTCAGGGCGCCGCCGGACGCAGCCGACAGCTCCTCCAGCAGGGGGGCGAAGCGCGGATCGGCTTCGACGGCTGTGACCCGGGCGCCGGTCTCCAGCAGGGCGCGGGTCAGGCCGCCGGGGCCGGGCCCGACCTCGATCACGTGGTCGCCTGGTCCGACCTGCGCCAGACGCGCGATCTTGCGGGTGATGTTGAGATCGAGGAGGAAGTGCTGGCCAAAGCTCTTCTTGGCCAGAAGGCCGTGCTCGGCGAGGGTGTCGCGCAGGGGCGGGAGCTGGTCGAGGGTCATCGCGCTTGCGAATAGCAGGCTCGGAGCCTCCGCCATAGAGACCACGGAACAGCTTAAGGCTCGCTTCACCGCCAAGGGATAGAATCAGGACCTCTTTCGCAGGATGAGGCGATCGTGACGATAGCTCCCATCCAGGGACCTTTGACGCCGCAGGTGACGATCCCGGTGACGCCGGTGCGTCCCGTCATCCCCGTGGTCCGGGCCTCGACCCCGTCCGTGGAGATCGGCGCCGGTCAGATCGCGGCCCAGGTGTTGGCCGAGACCGCCCAGGGCGCGGCCGCCCGCCAGGGTGGGCTCGCGCCCCTGATGGCCAACCTTGTCCAGGCGGCGGGCAACCAGGCCCTGCCGACGCCGGTCCGCTCCGCCGCGGCCCAGGTCCTGGCCCAGGCCAGTCCGGCGAGCGCCGGCGTGACGGCCGGCGACATCGCCAAGGCCTTCACGCGATCAGGCCTTTTCCTCGAAGCCCATCTCGCCGCCGCGCCCCAAACCTCGCCGGTCGGGCAGGATATGAAGGCGGGGCTGTTGGTTCTGCAGCAGGCGTTGTCGGCCTGGCTCGCCGGCGCCCCACGGGCTCCGGCGGGGCGCAATCTGGCCAAGACCCCGCCGCCGCCTTATCGGGCCGGATCGACACGGGCCCAGCCCAGCGCCACGCCGAGTCTTCCGGCCGACGCCACGCCCAGCGCCGTCGGCCAACGGCTGATGGCCGAAACCAAGGCCGCGATGGCCCGCCAGGAGCTGTTGCAGATCGCCTCGCTTCCGGGGCCATCCGAGGAGGCGGCGGAGGCGCAGATCACGCGTTGGATGTTCGAAATGCCCTTCACGACCCCGCAGGGGGCCAGTGTGGCGCAGTTCGAGATCAGCCGCGACGCTCGCGGCGCGGGCGCCCAGGCGGCGGCCTGGAGGGTCGCCTTCTCGCTCGATATCGAACCGCTGGGGCCGATCCACGCGCGGATCTCGCTGGTGGGCGACCAAGCGGCCGTCAATCTATGGGCCGAGCGCGAGACGGCGCTGGCCCGGCTGCGCGATGATCAGGAAATGCTGGGCGCGGCCCTGGGGCGGGCGAACTTCCGCGCCGAGATCGCCGTGCACTCGGGCGCGCCGCCCACGGCCGAGCCGCACGCGGGTCAACTGGTGGATCAGACCTCATGAGCACGCCGGGCAAGCGACCTGTCGCCGTCGCCCTGACCTATGACGCGCCCAGTGCTCCGCGCGTGGTGGCCAGCGGGCGCGGTCTGATCGGCCAGAAGATTATCGAGGCGGCGCAGGTTCACGGCGTGCCGATCGAGAAGAACGCCGTCCTGGCCGAGGCGCTGTCGACCATCGAACTGGAGACGGAGATCCCCGAACGGCTCTATGTGGCGGTGGCCGAAATTCTGGCCTTCGTCCTGCGGGCGGCGGAGGACAAGCGGCCCGGTTAGAGCGGAGCGCCAGACATGTACGCCATCCTATGCGCGACGCCGGAGGAATTGGCGGCGCTGAAGACCGCGCTCCACACCGATCCTGAACCGCAAATCCATGGGCCGACCACGGTCTGGACGGGAACCCATGACGGCGAACCGATTGTTGTCGCCCTGGCCGGGATCGGCAAGGTCAACGCCGCGGCGGCGGCGACCGTGCTGCTGGCGACCTTCGGCGCGCGGGCGCTGGTTTTCGCGGGCGTGGCCGGCGGTTTGAACCCGAAGTTTCCGGTCGGTTCGGTCCTGCTCGGCGAGCGGCTGGCGATCCACGACTACGGTGTGATTTCGGGCCGGAGCTTCACGCCGACGGCCTACGGCGTCATTCCCATCGGCGCGCCGCGACTGACCGAGCTGACGGCGGTCTCGGCGCCTGTACGCGAAGTGCTGGCGCGGTTGGGCGAACGGGTGGCGGGGAGACTGGACGCGCCGCCGCACCTCGGGGGAATCATCACCGCGGACTATTTCCTCAACTGCGCCGAGACCCGCGATGAGTTACACGCCGCGTTCGGGGCCGACGCTATCGACATGGAATCTGGCGCCGTGGCGCAGGTGGCGCAGGCCTGGGGGGCGGAGCTCTATGTGATCCGAACGCTGTCGGACCTGGCCGGCGAGGACAGCCACCTGACCTATGACCAGATGGTCGGAATGGCGGCGCGAAACTCGGCGCTATGCGTCGCGGCGCTGCTGGAAATCCTGGGCGAGGCTCGGCGGATCGCTACCTGACTTCCACCAGCTCGACCTCTGCGCCTGCGACAGTGGCGACATCGCCGACCGTCTTGCCCATCAGGGCGCGGGCTAGGGGCGAGTTGTAGGAGACCGAGCCCTTGGCGGGATCGGCCTCGTCCTCGCCGACGATGGCGAAGGCCTGGCGGCGGCCATCCTCGCGCTCGAAGGTGACGGTCCGGCCGAACTGTACGGTGTCGAGGGCCAGGTCCGGCTCGATGAGCTGGGCGCTGGCGCGGCGAGCCGCGTAGTAGCGCAGGTCGCGGGTGGCCCGCGCCATGGCCGTGCGGTCGACGCCGGCGTCGCCGCTGGCCTGGGCGGCGCTATAGGCCGCGCGCGCCTTGGCGAGTTCTTCCTCGATCTGGGCGAGGCCATGGGCCGTGACCAAGTTCGGATGCGGAGAGATCGGACGATCGGGCAGATCGGCGGCGGCCGACTCGCTGTCCTGTTCCTTGGTGAAGGCGACGCTCATGGACCTATCTTCTCAGGTCGAGAGTGTCATGAATACGTCGTAGCGCAGGGTCTTCCCCACAATCTGATGTGATGGCTTGCGCAGGCCGGGCATGGGCGGGCCCTTGCGCGGCCATTTCAGCACCACCCGTTTGCGGGCGCAGGCCAGCGCGGCCTGCATCAGCTCCAACTGGTCAGGATCGGTTCCGACCAGCTCGCGCAGGATGCGCATGTCCTTCTTCACCAGGGCGGTGGAGGTCCGCTCCGGGTGCATCGGATCGACGATGACCACATCGGGCGAGAGGTCCTTCAGGAGCTCGCGGGCGTCGCCGTGCAGCAGGGTCATGCGCGCGACCGCCTCGACAATAGCTGGGTCGTCGCTGGAGGCCGCGGCGTCCAGGCCGGCGCGGAGGCGAGCGTGAACCTGGGGCGAGCGTTCGATCAACGTCACCTGCGCGCCGAGCGAGGCGAGCAGGAAGGCGTCACGGCCCAGGCCAGCTGTGGCGTCGACCACGCTCGGCGTCACTCCGCCGGTGAAGCCCGCGGCGCGCGGCAGATCCTGTCCGCGCCCGCCGCCGAACCGGAAGCGATGGCCCACGGCGCCGCCGACGAAGTCGATCGTCAGGTCCTGGGACAACTCGTCAGGGGACTGGGGCAGGGCGGCGGTTCCTGTGGCGCAGGCCGCCTATCTCGCCCATGGACCGCCGCGCGGCAAGCGCTCAGCCGGTCAGCGACTCCACGGCGCGGGCCACGGACATCCAGGCCGGGGTGGCGCTGATCGGGACGACGAGGATCTGTTGGCAGAGCAGGATCACTCCGCCGACCAGATAGACCGGGTGCGGCCGGCCACGGGTCCGCCAGTCGTAGATGATGGCGGCGACCAGCAGCAGGTCGACGGTCAGGCCGGGCGGGACCGAGAGGAACACCGGCGGCGGGCCGATCACGCCCGGCGGGGTCAGGGCTGTGGCGAACAGCCGGGCCATGGCGGCCTGCATCAGCGGCAGCATCGCCAGGATCATCAGCCGCTTGTGGAGCTCGGGGCGCCGGTTCTGGGCGATGGCGGTGGCGAAGAAGCCGGCGAACACCACCAGGGCGCTCAGGGAGACGATGGAGAAACGTCGAGCCTGGTCGGCCATGCCGATGGCTTCAGCCGCCTTGATCGAGTTGATCGCCGCCAGGACGACGGTGAAGCCCATGGCGGTGGCCAACGCGATCCCCGCCATGCCCCAGGCCCGATGATCGAGCACGCGGCCGGTGGCCACCAGGGTGGTCTGCACCAAGAAAAACAACGTCCAGGTAAAGAACAGCGTCCCATGGATGTGAAGGATCGGCGCGCCGGTGAAGGACCCGGTGGCCAGCTTCGCCCAATAGGTCGGGATGAAGCCCCCAAACGCGATCAGGACAAAGGCGAAGGACATGCCGACATAGAACCAGCGCGTCCGGCTCTTTACCGTATCCAGTGTCGCAGCAACCATGGCCTCGCCCCCCGTCAATTCGAATGACGATGTTATCTCAAGGGCGAGGCGTAGCCAATGTCGGGACGCCGGTTGTTCGACCAAGCCGGTCTACGGCGCGTTGAAACTAGCTTCGACGCGACGCCGTCCATTCGTCGACGACCTGTTCGAGGACCGCCAAGGGCATGGAGCCGCCGAGCAGGACCACGTCGTGGAAGCCCTTGAGATCGAACTTCGGTCCCAGGGCTGTGCGGGCCTTGGTGCGCAGGCGGTCGATTTCGGTGTGGCCGATCTTGTAGCCGCAGGCCTGGCCCGGCCAGACGACGTAGCGGTCGATCTCGTTCTCGGCCGCGCCCTTCGGCAGGCCGACGGTGTCGAGCATGTAGGCCACGGCCTTCTCGCGGCTCCAGCCCTGGGCGTGCATGCCGGTGTCCAGCACGATGCGGGCGGCGCGGTAGAGGAAGGACTGCAGGTAGCCGATCTTCCCGGCCGGATAGGCGTCGTACATGCCAAGTTCGTCGCCGAGTTGCTCGGCATAGAGCCCCCAGCCTTCGCCATAGGCCGTGAAGCCGATGTTCTTGAACAGCATGGGCGAGGCGCCCGCCTCCAGGACCAGCGCGCCGTGGAAGAGATGGCCCGGAACCGCCTCGTGGTAGGTGAGGGTGGGCAGCGCCCACTTGGCCCAGTCGGCGGTGTCACGAAGATTGATGTAGAACGTGCCGGGCCGGGTTCCGTCCAGCGAGCCGCTCTCGGCGTAGCCGCGCGGTGCGCCCAGTTCGATCGCGGGCGGGACGCGGCGGATCTCCATGCCGGACTTGGGGATGGTGTTGAAGACGCGGGGCGCGGCGGCTTTCACCGCGGCCATCTGATGATTGAGCTCGGCCAGCAGCTCTTGGCGGCCAGCGTCGGTGTTCGGATAGAGCTGGGCCGGATCCTTGGCGAAGGCGGTCAGGCGCGCGCCGACCGAACCTTGGGTGAGGCCTTGCGCCTTCAGCAGCGGATCAAGTCGGGCGGTCAGGTCGGCGACCTGGGCCAGGCCGATCTTGTGCGCCTCGTCGGGGCTGAGGTTGGTCGTGGTGTGGAAGCGCAGGGCGTAGGCGTAGAAGTCGCCGCCCTGGGGCAGGCGCGACACGGTGGCGTCGTGGACGGCGGTCCTGCGGTGTTCGGTGAGCAGGGCGATCTGCTGAGCCAGGCTGGCGGCCACGGGGCCATCGACGATGGCGGCGGCGCGGGTCGCCCAGTCGGTCCCCAGACCCTTGGCGGCGGCGCGCCGACCCAGCGAGGCGGCGAGGCCCGAGGTCTCGCCCTTCTGCCCCGCCAGCGCCCTGAGCTGAGCCAGCGCCTTGTCGAGGATGAAGTCGGGCGGGACCACGCCGCTGGCGGCGTCGGTCTTGGCGCGGGCGGTCTCGTCGCCCAGCGCCTTGGCGAAGTCGGTAAGGCGGGCGAGATAGGCCTCACAGTCAGCCTTGGTCTCGATGACGTGCTTGGTGTCGAGCCCGTCGGGAACCTTCTGATAGGCTCCGGTGAGCTGGCTCAGCACATAGGGCACCGGGTAGTCGTAGGAATCGACGCCGACATAGGGGAAGGCCGCGGCCTCGGCGCAGCGGTCGGCATACCAGGCGACCGTCTCGTGCTCATTGACGCTGCGCCCGGTCAGGCCGCTGCGAGGAATGGCGCGAAGCTTGGCGCGGGCGTCGATCAACGGCTGGAAGGATCCCAGCCGGCCGGCGGGCGAGCGGTCTCCGATCCGCGACTTGAGGGCCGCGCGCGGCCCCTTGTCGAGGCCCAGGCCCGTGGCGTTGAGCGGATCGGCGACGAGCATGCCCTCGAAGATCTCGTCATAGATCTTCAGCGCCTGGGCGAGTTCCGGCGACACCATCTGACGATCGGCGGCCTGGGCGCGGCCCAGCAGGCCAAGACCTGCGACGCTGGCGGACGCGGCGAGCAGGTGGCGGCGATTGAGCATGTGGAACTCCCCCTTCAAGACCGGGGCAAAAGCGCATGACGCGCGAGAGTCGGCAAGATGGGCGCGCGACGCCTCAGATGCGGCGGGCCGCGATCTCGTGGGCCATGCGGATCGCGGCGATCAGGCTGTCGGGACGGGCCAGACCGCGCCCGGCGATGTCGAAGGCGGTGCCATGATCGGGCGAGGTGCGAATGATCGGCAGGCCGAGCGTGAGGTTCACGCCGCCCCAGAAGTCCAGCATCTTGACCGGGATCAGGGCCTGATCGTGATACATGCAGACCACGGCGTCGAACTTGGCGCGGGCGGCTTCATGGAACAGGCTGTCGGCCGGGGTCGGACCGTTGGCGTCGACCCCGAGCTCGCGCAGCGCCGCGACCGCAGGGACGATGATCTCGACATCTTCGCGACCGATCGAGCCACCTTCCCCGGCGTGCGGGTTGAAGCCGGCGACGGCGATCCGCGGGGCGTCGATCCCGAAATCGCTGCGCAGGGCCTGGGCGGTGACGACGCCGGCATTGACGATCTTGTCGACCGACAACAGAGCGCCGACCTTCGACAGCGGCTCGTGCACGGTGACCAGGGTCGTGCGCAGACCCTCGACAGCCAGCATCATGATCGGACCGCGTGCGCCCTGGTAGTTGGCGCTGGCGGTGAGCTCACCCAGGAATTCGGTGTGACCGGGGAATTGGAAACCCGCCTCGTACAGCGGAGCCTTGGCGATCGGCGCGGTGACGAGGCCGCTGACGGCGCCCGACAGCGCCAGGCCGACGCCGGTTTCGATCCAGCGGATGATGGCTGGAGCCGCCGCCGATGACGGCTGGCCGGCGACGACGGGGCTGCGTAGCGGAATATCGATGACCGGCAGCGCCTGGCCGAATACCTCGGCGCCTTGCTTGGGGGTGGTCACCCGGCGAACCAGGTGCGTTCCCGAGCCGGAGGCCGAGGCCAGGGCCTGAAAGTCGCCGACCACGACAAAGGCCGGACCCGCCGCCCGTAGTTGGTTCCAGGCCTTGAAGATGATTTCGGGGCCGATCCCAGCGGGATCGCCCAGGGTCAGGGCGAGGGGCGTCACTTGGTCTCGATCGTCGCCGAGTTCCTGAGGTCGCGCATATAGCGTCGGGCGATCATGCTGAGTTGTTGACCAAACAGGCGGCTCTCGATCTGCTCGGCCGTGACCTGTTCGGCGCCGGCGGCCCGTTTGGAACAGACGGCCAGGACGTGGAGGCCGGCGGCGGTGCGGATCGGCTCGGAAAGTTGGCCGGGCTGCAGGGTTTCGGCGGCCTGACGGAAGGCGGGCGACAGGTCCTTGATTTCGGCCTCGCCCAGGTCGCCGGCGACGACGCCGGTGACGCCAGCGGCCTTGGCTTCAAGGTCGCCGCAGCCGGTGACTTGGCCGCGCAGGGTGTTGAGGGTGGCGGTCGCCGCGGCGACCTGATCGGCCGTGGCGTTCTGCGGCAGGGCCAGGGCGGCCTGCTTCAGGTTGACCACCGAGGCGGTGGCGCCCGAACGCTTTTCACGCAGATAGATGATGTAGACGCCGTCACGGACCTGGATCGGCTGCGACAGCTGGCCGGGGCGCATCTGCTCGAGGGCGGCGTCCACTTCAGGCGCCATTTCGCCGCTGCTGATCCAGCCGGCGTCGCCGCCGTTGGCCGCGGTCGCCGAGGCGGAGAACTGCCGGGCGACGGCGGGGAAGGGCGCGCCCTGCTGCATCTGGTTGATGAGCTGGGCGGCTCCGGTCATCGCCGTTTCCATGCCGCCGACGCGGTTGGCGTCGAGGAAGACTTCGCTGATCTGGTATTGAGGCTTGGAGGCGGCGGCTTCCATGCGCTGCTGCGCGGCCTTGACCTGATCCTCGCCGACCCGCAGGCGCGAACCGTAGCGGCCCCGGATCCAGCGTTGCCAGCTGACCTGAGCGCGGATCTGTTCCTTCAGGGTGCCGACGCCGATGCCTTGGCCCTGAAGCGAGGCCACGAACTGGTCGGCGGTCATGTTGTTGTTCTTCGCCATGTCGGCGATTTCTTCGTTCAGCTCATCGTCGGTGGCGACGATGGACATCTTCTGATCGCGCTCCTGGCGGCGGAGCTCCTGGAGCTGGAGCCGCTCGTCGACCAAGGAGATCAGCGCTTCACGTTGAAATTGCGCGATGTTCTGCTGGGTCGGCTGGATGCCTGAGGTGGCGATCAGCAGACGCATCCGCTGGGCCAGGTCGTAGGTCGAAATGATCTGGTCGTTGACCACGGCGGCCACGGACTCGCTCAGGCCCTGCGGGGCGGCGGGCGCAGCGGGCGCGGCGACGGCGGCGGGTTGCTCGGCGGGAGCCTGCGCCCAGGCATAGGGCGGCGCGGCTGCAGCGGCGAAGGCTGCGGCCAAGACGACGCCGCGCGCCGCGAGGCCCGTGACTTTACGCGCGCGGTTCATGGGTGAGGTCTTCCTTAGCGTATAGCCGTAGCGGGCGACCGCCAGGCGGTCGCGGTTTTCAGTTGGCATATATCGGTTCGCCTAATGTGGCGAGGGTTAGGCGGACCGTGAAGGACGCCGACGGGCCGAGGCGGCCGCGCAGCGTATCCTCCTTGCGATAGATGAAATCGATACGGGTGCAATCGTCCCGATAGAACACTCCGAGGTCACGAATGACCCAGGCGTTCTCGACCATATCGCGGTTGCCGTAGGCGGTGACGCCCCAGTTCTTGGTCACGTTGATCTGGCCGCCGAGATCGAGGTTCTCGACCTTGTTGTTGTTCGGGTTGGCCCGGTCGCGCAGGTAGCGGACGTAGCCGTTGCCCCACTTGTTGTAGATGTTGGCGCCCATTTCGGCGCGGGCCACTTCAAGATTGTCGGCGTCGAGCCGCGCGCGGGTGAAGAACGACAGGCCGCGTACGGGTTCTGCGGTGGCCGCCACGATCCAGTCGGACGCCTTGGGCCGCAGACCGCTCTGTTCGGCGAACACGTCGTTGGTTTGGGTCCGCAGCGAGCGACCGACCAGCAGGCTGGCCCTGCGGCCGTCGTCCCACAGGATCGAGGCGCGGGCCCCGACATTGGCGCGCAGGCCGTCCTCGTAGAGGTCGTACCCCGGGAATTTGTTGGCTCGGAACAGGTTGGTGTCGTCGAACTCGAAGGCGATCGAATCTTCGTTCAGGTAGACGAGGTCGCCGATGGCGTTGCGGCCCAATTCGATCTGCTTGACGTCCGGGGATGCAGCGATCTGAACCAGAGGTTCAAGTATCGCCGTGAAGTCCTTGAAACGACGGAAGAATGGGTAGCTGACATCAGCTCCCGCGACAGCCATGGCGCGGGTCATGCTGTCCGACCGCGAGGCCGTCCCCACCATGCCGGCGAAGTTGTCGTCGACCGAATAGGCGTCAAGCCGCGCCTGGATATAGGGCGACACCCGAATGCCGGCGGCGCTGGTGTAGGTGGTGCGCCAGTCGAGCTCGCCCGTGGCGCGCCGGCTGTCGAGACCGTCGAGGTGGAGCGGAGGCGCGCCGACCGGCGACTGGTCACGGGTCAGGGCGATGGCGCTGCCACGCACGCGCAGGCGGCCACCCATGATCTTCGGATCGGCTTCCCAGCGCGCCTCGATCAAGGGGGCGGCGATCGGGAAGGTTCGGTCGTTGTCCTCGGGGCGGAGCCCCTGAATGGTGAAGGCCGCGACCGAGAAGTAGGACTTCTGGTCCTGGCGGATGGCGTAGAGCTGGCTGATCAGTCGCCGGTCGTCGGCGACGTAGGGGCCGCGGTTCTCGTAGACGCCGCCAATGTCGTACTTGTCGAACAGCAGGTCGTCGGAGGTGCGCTCGGCGGTGAAGCCCCAGCGCCAGTCCTGATTGATCGCGAAAGCGCCGGAGGCCAGGACGTAGCTGCGCGACGTCGTGTCGTTGATCGTCTGGCCGGGCGCTGCGGCGATGTCCTTGTCGTAGGTGTAGCCAAAGCGGGCGTCGACGGCGCCGGAATAGAAGCGCTTACGGAATTGTCCGTTGAGAAGCGGGTTAACTTTCGTGTTGATTTGGGGACTTAGCGTCAAATCTGAATGTGGCGAGAGCACGAACAGATAAGGCTGCTCGTAGGACAGGCCGCGCCGCTCGGAGACCGAAATTTCCGGCGGGAGCAGGCCCGACTTGCGCTTGGCCTGGGGATCGGGGTGCCAGAAGACCGGCAGATAGACCAGCGGCACGCCCATGATCTGAACCACGGCGTTGCGGTAGTAGATGAGCTGGCGATCCTTATCCTGCACCACGCGGTCGGCCTTGATCGACCAGGTCGGCGCTTTCGGCGTCGTCCCGTCCGGGGCGCAGATAGGGCACGGGGTGTAGATCGCTCGGTTGAGCTCGTTGATCTTGTCGTTGCGATGGACGGCGCTGGCGGCGGCCATCTTGATGTTCTGCGGCAGGCGAGCCGAGAAGCCCGTCGCCACGCCGGCCTTCATCTGATCGTCCAGGACGATTTCATCGGCGTACTCGACCGAGCCGTCGGCGTTGATGATCGAGGTGTCGCCCTGGGCGCGCATGGTGCCCTTGGTCTCGTCATAGACCAGCTCGTTGGCGCGCAGCGTCCGGCCCTGATAGCGGACCTCAACATCGCCCTTCGCCGTGGTGACCTTGTTCTTGTCATCACGGATGACGAGATCGGCCTCCATGTAGAGCTGACCCTCGGCCAGACCGTCGGGAGATGGCGCGGCGACGCGCGCGGTTTCCTGGGCCAGGGCGCTATGCGCCCCGCCGACGAGGACCACGAGGGCGACGCCTGCAAGCAGGCCGCGCTTGGCCGAGGCTGAACGCCTGCCGAAACTCATGAAGTTCAGGATCCCCTCAACGCGGTTCGAGCCGGATGCATAGCCGGCTGCGCCAGCGATTCAACCGTCTTCGGTGTAGCAGAGCAGCGCAAGTCCCGACAGCAGCGCGACGACTGGCGGCGCCCAGGCCGCCGCAAACAGCGGAATGATGTCGGCGTCGGCCAGGGCGCCGGAGAATTCGTTGAAGAAGAACACGACGAAACCAAGGCCGACGCCGGCCCCGGCAAGGCCCGCCAAGCCCCCAAGTCGGGCCAATCGCAGCGAGAACGCCGCCGCCAGGATCGACATGGCCGCGAACAGCACCGGCGTCGCCAGCAGCTGCTGGAATCGCAGGCGGTAGCCGCCGGCCGAAAAACCGGCCTGTTCGGTCAGCCGAATAGCGTCGGGCAACCGCCAGAAAGATACCGAGTCGGGGGCCGCGAAGCGCTCCATGGCCGACTCGGCGTCCAGGGTGGAGCGGATCGACAGCGAGTCGGAGCGCACCGAGCTTTCGCCCGCCGCGGCTTCGCGCACGTCGGTGAGCTTCCAATAGCCCGGATAGAGCTGGGCCTCGGCGGCCTCCAACCGGCGCTTGAACTCCGGGATGCCCTGCTTGTTCTTCTGATAGACGAACAGCGAAACGGCCTTCAGCCGCACGCGTCCTTCGGCGGTGTCGCGCTGCTTGGCGTGGATCACCATCTGGGTGCGGTCATCGCCCTGACGCAGCCAGACCTCTTTCGGCGCGTCGGTGAGGTAGTTCTCCATCAGGTTCGCGCGGTCGGACTCGTACTTGGCGCTGAAGCTGGCGGCGAGCGGGTTAAGCACCGTCACGGTGAGCACGCCGATCAGGAAGGCCGCGCCGGCCGAGGGCAGGATGAACCGCCAGGCCGAGATCCCGGCGGCGCGCATGGCCACCAGCTCCGAGCGGCGATTGAGCCCGACATAGGCCCCGATACCGCCGAACAGGAACACGAAGGGCAGCAGCAGCAGCACGATCGAGGGGGTCTGCAGCAGGGTCAGCATGAAGAGCTGGGCCACGCCGACATCGGCCCTGACCGCGACCTCCCGCGAGAGGTTCACGAACGAGACCAGGATGATGACGGCGCAGATCACCGCCAGCGCCGCGCCGACGCTGGCCATCGTCCGGCCCATGACATAGCGCTCGAGCTTACCGGCCCCGATCATACGGCGGCCTCGGAGGCGCGGCTGATTCGGTGCGGTTTGAGCCGCATGTCGATGAAGCGGGACACCTTCTCGCGGAAGATGCTGCGCAGCGCGAAATAGGTCGCCAGGACCGGGACCGCGTACTGCAGGAGGTTCAGCCAGGCGGCTTCCTCGGCGGCGGCCTGCACTACGAAGCCCAGGATGCGGACGCCGACGGCGATTGCGCTCATCACCGCGATACGGCGGCCATAGCCCATGCGGCTGAAGCCGCCACCGATGATCGCGGTCAGCGCCATGGCCATCAGGGCGACGTTGTACAGCGGGCTGGAGATGCGGCTGTGGCCCTCGGCCATCAGCTTCAGGCGGTTACGCTTCTCCCAATCCTGGGTGAGGTCGGGGAACAGCAGCTCGTGGAGATAGCGGTCCGAGGGCTTGTAGTGGATCAGCTCGTTGGAGCTCATGAACGGCGACAGGTCGTAGGGATAGTCGTCGAAGGTGAGGAAGTTCAGCACGTCGGTCTCGCTGAACTCCTGCATCGAGCCCTTGTGCATGACCAGCACCGGGCGGTCGCCGCGCTTCTCCAGCCGGCCTTCGTCGGCGGTGTAGGTGGTGGCCGAGCTGCCGCTCTTTTCCTGGTGGATGAAGAGGTTGTGGATCAGGCCGGTGGCGTCCACGGACTGGGCGTAGACCGTCAGCCCCGGGGCAGGATTGGTGAACTCGCCCTCGCGTATCAGCGTCGAGGCCAGATCGGTGCGGACGCTGAACAGCGTCTGGCGCATCTCGCGCGCCGCCATCGGCTGGATCCAGAGGTTCACCGCCAAGGCCAGGATCATGATCATGCCGGCCAGGCGCAGGGCCGGCGCGATCACCCGCCAGCGGCTCATGCCGCCCGCGAAACAGACCACGATCTCCTGCTCGGTGTGCAGACGATTGAGCGCGACCAGCGCGGCTACGAACACCGCGATAGGCAGCACCATGTTCAGCAGCTGCGGCATCGCCAGCAGCGTGACCTTGGCGAAGACCAAGGCGCTCTGGCGTTGGCTGACGATGATGTCGAGCGCCGAAAGGCTCTGACTCAGCAAGGCGACAGCGGTCAGCGCCGCCGTGGCCAGCACGGTCGGTCCCAAGAGCTGGCGGAGCAGGTAGCGATCGATCAGGTGCATGCAGATTTTTTAGGATTCACTCGGGGATTTTGCGCGCCCCGAACGTGATCCTGCTCTAAATCATGCGTCGCCGCGTCACACAACCGCCGCCGGTGCGGGGAACTTGATCAGGTCGTGGTCGCCGATGCGACCAAGCCCGGTCAACCAATGGGCGCGGGTCCAACCTTGTCTGGAGTTCGAGGGACTATGGAGATCGAATTCGTGGCGGCGACCGCCGCGCTTGGCGGGAAAACCGCCCTGGCCCTGATCGTCTTCGACGGCGACGTGATGTCGGGCGCCGCGGGACAGCTGGATACGCAGACGGGTGGGGCGCTGAGCCGCGCCGTGGCGGCCGGCCGCTTCACCGGGGCCAAGGGCCAGGTGCTCGACGTGCAGGGCGCCAGCGGCGACGCCGCGCGGATCCTGCTGGTCGGGGCGGGCAAGGCCGAAGCCTTCGACGACGTCGCCGTGGAGCATGCCGCGGCCTCGGCCTACAACGCCGTGAAGACCTCGGGCTTGACGACGCTGCGCATCGTCTTGCCGTCGGGCGACGCCGATCAGGCCGCACGTGCGGCCCTGGGCGTCCGACTGGCCGCCTATCGCTTTGACCGCTACCGCACCAAGGAACCGGCGGACAAGAAGCCGTCGGTGATCAAGACGCAGGTCGCGACCGGCGACGACAACGCCGCGCTCGCCGCCTTCGCGCCGCTGGCGGCGCTGGCCGACGCCGTGGCCTTCTCGCGCGATCTGGTCTCCGAGCCGCCGAACGTCCTCTATCCGGAAGAGTTCGCGCGCCGTGTGAAGGCGTTGGAGAGCCTGGGTCTGGAAGTCGAGATCCTGGGCGAGGCCGAGATGGCCAAGCTGGGCATGGGCTCGTTGCTGGGCGTGGGCCAAGGCAGCGTTCGCGACAGTCAGCTGGCGATCATGAAGTGGTACGGCGCGGCCGATCCCAAGGCCCAGCCGATCGCCTTCGTCGGCAAGGGCGTCTGCTTCGACACCGGCGGCATCTCGATCAAGCCGGCCGACGGCATGGAAGACATGAAGTGGGACATGGGCGGCGCGGGCGCCGTGGCCGGTCTCATGCACGTGCTGGCCGGCCGCAAGGCCAAGGTCAACGCCATCGGGATCCTCGGCCTGGTCGAGAACATGCCGGACGGGAACGCCCAGCGCCCTGGCGACGTGGTCACCTCGATGTCGGGTCAAACCATCGAGATCATCAACACCGACGCCGAAGGCCGCCTCGTGCTGGCCGACGCCATCTGGTACTGCCAGGACCGCTTCAAGCCGAAGTTCATGGTCGACCTGGCCACCCTGACCGGGGCGATCATCATCAGCCTCGGCAACGACTACGCCGGCCTGTTCTCCAACAATGACGAGCTGTCGGGCAATCTGCTGGCCGCGTCGGGCGCGGAGGCCGAGCCGCTGTGGCGCATGCCGCTGCCGGTCCAGTACGACAAGAACATCGACTCGATGATCGCCGACATGAAGAACACCGGCGGCCGTCCGGGCGGTTCGATCACCGCGGCGCTGTTCATCCAGCGCTTTGTGAACAACGTGCCTTGGGCTCACCTGGACATCGCTTCGACCGCCTGGAAGAAGCCGTCCAACGTGCCGACCAGCCCCGACGGCGCGACGGGCTTCGGCGTCCGTCTGCTGAACCGGATGGTGCAGGACAAATACGAAGGCTGACGCGCTTTCCCTCCCCGTGGAGGGGAGGGATAAGGGGGCCATGCGCTTCGTACTGCTTCATAGCCCGCTGACGGGCCCGTCGACCTGGACCCCGGTCGCCATCGAACTGGCGAGGCGGGGGATCGATGCGACGCGGCCGGTGATCCCGCCGATAGGGGACCTGACCGCGCCGCGCTATGCGAGCGCCGGTCAGGCCGTGGCCGCACAGATCCTGGGGCAGGGCGGCCCCTTCGTCCTGGCGGTCCATTCCGGGGCTGGAGGCCTGGCGCCCGCCGTCGTGGCCGCCGCCGCGGGCCAGATCCAGGCCGTGCTCTATGTCGACGCCATTCCACCCCACCCCGGTCGGAACTGGTTCGAGACCGCGTCGGATATGCTCGGCGACAGTCTGAAGGCCAAGGTCGTGGACGGCATGGTTCCGGCCTGGGACCAGTGGTTTCCGCCGGAGGCCTTGGCCAGCCTGACGCCGGAAGGTCCGCTGCGCGACGCCTTCATCGCTGAACTCGCGCCGACGCCGCTCACCTGGTTCGAGGAGGCGGCGCCCGAGATCGAGTTGCCGTCGAACGTCGGCTGGGGTTTCCTGCGGTTGAGCAAGGCCTACGAGCGCGAGGCCGGCGAAGCCCGCCGATTGGGCTGGCCGACCCTGCGGCGAGACCTGCACCACCTGGCGATGACCACGCATCCAGAAGAGGTCGTGGACGGCATGATGATGCTGACGCGGCTGTTGGGGTTGAGGGCGGGATGAGCGACGGACCCTGCGACGTCTGGTTCTACCACCTGGAACGCTCCGGGCTGGACGAGGTGTTGCCCGAGTTGCTGGAGCGGACGCTGTCGCGCGGCTGGAAAGCGATCGTCCGCGCCCGCCAGGCCGAACGTATCGAGCATCTGGACGGCTGGCTCTGGGCCTATCGCGACGAGAGTTTCTTGCCGCATGCGCCGGACAGCGAGCCCGGCGCGGCGCGCCAACCGATCCTGCTGACCACGGCGTTCGAGAATCCCAACAGTGCGGACGCGCTGTTCCTGATCGACGGGGCCGATCCGGGAGAGCTTGCGGACTACACCCGTTGCGTGGTGCTCTTCGACGGACGCGACGAAGCACAGCTTGCGGTGGCGCGAAGCCAATGGAGCGCCGTCAAGGCGAAGGGGCATCCGGCTTCCTATTGGAGGCAGCAGGCCCGGGGATGGGAGAAGCAGGCATGAAGAAGATCCTGATGTTCGGCGCGGCGCTGATCGCGCTGTCGGCCTGCGCCAGCGAACCGCCGGCTCCGCCTCCGCCAGCTCCGCCGCCCCAGTCGTCGCGCCCCGCGACCCCGCCGCCATCCGAATCGGCCGACGCGTGCGGGGCCAATGAAGCCCAGCGTTTCGTCGGGCGTCCGCGCAGCGAAATTCCGGTGCCGGTGTTGCCGAACCTCCAGCGGGTGGCCTGCACGACCTGCCCGGTGACCATGGATTTCAACGCCCGGCGGCTGAATTTCTTCTACGACGCCCAGACCGGCATCGTGAAAAAGGTCTCCTGCGGCTAGGCCCTTGGTGAGGCTGGAGGCAGGGATGACCCCGCCTCCAGCCCCCCGACGTCAGGCGACGCCGGCGAAGCGAAGCATGTCGATGATCGTGAAGTCGTCGCCCTGTCTCGACGGGTCGATGGTCGGCAGGCTGGGCTGCCACTCCGGCTCCTGCGCCAGGTAGGACGAGCGGTCCCCCTCAAGCAGGCCGATGAACACCTCGGTGATGATGCGGCCGCCGACCGGACCCATTCGTTCGCCGCCCTCGACGACGGCCGCTTCGCGCAGGACGTAGAACCAGAGCGGGGTGCGGTCGTCGAAGCCGAAGGGTTTCAGTTCGGCTAGATCGGTCTTCGGCAGCGGCGTCAGTCCCATGGCCTTGGCCACCTTCTGCCCTGAGGGCAGGGAGAAGGTGAGATGACGCAGCAGATTGCGCTGAGCCAGGGACGAGGGATTGGCCTTCGGGTCCGGATTGGACACGACCGAGCCTGGGAGCTTGAACAGCGCCGTCGACAGGGTGGCGTCGATCGCTTTGTTTGGCCGTACCAAGCCGTCGCCGAAATCGAAGAAAGTCGGCCAGTCGACAAAGCGGCGCGGCGCCCGGCAACCGCCGGAGAGGTCGTCCGGATCGGTGGGGTTGGACGGCGTCGGCGTGAAGATCATGCCGAAGAAGGGCTGGCCCCCGGGATTGCCGGTGAAATTGGCGCGGTAGGACGGCCGGACCTGGCTGTGGCCGAAGCGATAGGCCGCCACCGAGAACTCGACGGGAATGTAGGGCTCGTTGCGCCATTTGTAGTGCTTGCGCCCGTTGGTCAGCACGTCGTCGACGACCGCTGGGCCGCAGGTCTTCTTCAGGAATTCGTGGACGATAATCCACTGATAATGCCAGCGCACCAGGCGCTGGGCCTCGGCGAATACGGCGCCCGGCTGGGTGAGGCCGAACTTGGCCTTCACATGATCGACGCAAGCGTTGTGGAACTTCAGGAAGGCCACCTGCAACTGCGAGAGGATCAGATTCTCGTCGTTGCGCGGGTCGCCGATCAGGGCGACGTTCTGGCTGTTTCGCGGGACGTCGAACTTGCCCGCCGTCCCGGTCTCCTCGAGCAGGAACTTGATCCCCTGGCCGCCGACCTGGTCGTAGAGGTGCGGGCTGCCGCCCGGCCCGGCGCCATAGATGTTGTCCAGGGCCAGGCTGGGCGTCCGGAAGTTGGAGATCTGCTCCGGGTCCGACTGACGCTCCAGGCTGGAGGTCGGGTCGAAGGTCATGTCGTGATCGAGGAACTGACCAAGGAAGGTGAAACCGGCGGTCAGGGTCGGGTTGTTGGGGTTCTTGGCCGATAGAACCGGGTCGGTGATCAACTTGACTGGCCCCTCGGACAGCTTGTCCTTGGCGTCCATGATCCCGCCGGCCTTACCAATCTCGAGCAGCGAGGTTCGGGTCTCTGGCGTGTCGGACGAGAAGGCCGGTAGCTCGCCGAACATCCGGCCAAATCGACCGGAGTCGAAGTATTTCGACTGCGGCGGAACAATATCGTGCGGATAGACGCCGTGATGCGCCATGTGCGCTCTCCCGTTGTTGTTATTCTTATGTCGTCGGGCGATTTATAGTTAAAGCCCGTCGATCTATTGTCGACATAACAACGGTATCTCTCGATTATTTGGCCCGCAACATAAGTATATGGTTGATGACGTTCTATCTGTTGTGAAGCTTGTTGTTGGATGTCGTCGCGCAACGACTCGCGCCACTTCGGCGAGCGCCGAGGTGGCGCGCGTCAAACCTTGCCGGTCGGTTGGTGCTTTACTTGTCGCGCTTGCGGAAGATGCGCCGGATCGCGGTGATGCCCGCGGGTGCCAGCAGAACCAGGACCAGCAGCAGATAGACGATGCGGGCTTCGTCGGGCATGGCTCAGTGCTCGTCGTCGTTGGGGATGTTCAGCAGGACGCCGCAGGCCTTGCAGTGAACGGCGTCGACATCGTGCCGCTGCAAGCCGCAGGTCGGGCAGGGGAAGCGCACCTTGTAGGGACGGAACAGCGCCTGGGCGAGGCGTACGAACAGCGTGATCCCGGTCAGCATGGTCACGATCGAGATCACCCGCCCCCAGGTTCCCGGCAGGGTGATGTCGCCAAACCCCGTCGTCGTCAGGGTGGCGATGGTGAAATAGAGCGCGTCGATATAGCCGTCGATGCCCTCGGTCCGGGCGAAGCTCGTATAGACGAAGCCGGTCATCACGAAGATGAAGGTGACCAGGGTGGCGGCGGCCCGAGTCACATCCTCCCAGCGCGTCTCGTCATAGCGCCGCCCCACGGTTCGCCAGAAGAATTCCGAATGAACCAGGGTCCACAGGCGAAGCACCCGCAGGAAGGCCAGGTTGAAGAGCCAGAACGGGAAGAGCAGGGTCACCAACACGAAGATGTCGATCCAGGTGACCGGCCGCTTGAGCCATTCGCCGAACCTGTCGGAAGCGTAGGCGCGGGCGGCGAGGTCCGCCGCCAGGATCAGCGCCATCGTATAGTCGATGATCAGGAAGGCCGGAGTCTCACGCAGCAGCGGGGTGGCGATGAAGAAGGCGATCATCACCAGATCGATCGCGATCACCGTCAGGCGAAACCGCACCGACTTCGCCGAATTGCCGAAATAGAGTTCGTGCAGCCGCGCCTTGATGCGCGGGGCGCGGCGGCGCCTGCTGGGATCGGGAAGCGACTCTGCGTCGGTGGACATGGCGCCACCTTAGATTTCGATGTTCCCGGTGGGGAGCGAAATCCCCTTCGCCGCCGACGTCGCGATCGACCTCTCCCGAGGGAGAGGCCTGCGCGTTCTAGGCGTCGACCTTGACGGCCTCATAGGCTTCCACCGCGTCGAGCCACTCTTGCTCGGCCTTGTCGAGGGCGGCCTGGGCCTGCTCGCGCTTGCGGCCGAGATCGGCGGCCTTGGCGGGTTGGTCCGTGAACACCTTGGGATCGGTCAGCGCCTTGTCGAGTTCGGTGACGGCGGCGGTGGCGCGGGCCAGGGCGGCCTCGGCCGACTCCGCGCGGCGACGCGCGGTTCCGGTCGGCACCTTGGTCTTGGGCAGCGGCGGCGGCTTGGGCGCTTCGACCGGTTCCGAGGCGCGGACCTGGGTCGGCGCCTTGCCGGCCTGCTTGGCGCGATCGATGACGAACTTGGCGTAGTCGTCCATATCGCCGTTGAACGGCGCGATGGTGCCGTCGGCGGCCAACCACAGCCGGTCGGCGACCAGTTCCATCAGCGAGCGGTCGTGGGTGATCAGGATGACGGCGCCCTCGTACGCGTTCAGCGCGTCCAGCAGGGCGCGGCGCGAGTCGATGTCGAGGTGGTTGGTCGGTTCGTCGAGGATCAGCAGGTGCGGGGCCTCGAGCGCCACGAGGTTCAGCAGCAGGCGGGCGCGTTCGCCGCCGGACAGCGCGTCGACCGTGGTCTCGACCTTCTGGTGGCCCAGGCCGTACTGCGCCAGGCGCGCGCGGCGGCTGGCCTCGGAGGCCTCCGGCATCACCGTGCGGATGATGTCGAGCGGCGTGTCCTTGGGGTTCAGGGCCTCGATCTGGTGCTGGTGGAACCAGCCGACCTTCAGCCGGGCCGAGCGGGTGAATTCGCCCGACTGCGGCTTCAGCGCCCCGGCGACCAGCTTGGCGAAGGTCGACTTGCCGGCCCCGTTGACGCCCAGCAGGCCGATGCGGTCGTCGAGGTCGAGGCGCAGGTTCAGGTGCTTGAGGATCGGCGTCTCGTCATAGCCGGCCGACACGCCTTCCAGGCGCAGCAGCGGCGGGGCCAGCGGCCGTTCCGGCGAGGGCAGGATGAAGGGCGCGACGTGCTCGGCGACCACCGAGGAAACCGGCGGCAGCTTCTGCAGCATCTTCAGGCGCGACTGGGCCTGGGTGGCCTTGGAGGCCTTGGCGCGGAAGCGGTCGACGAAGGACTGCAGGTGGGCGCGCTGGGCGTCGATCTTGGCCTTGTTGGCTTCCTGCAGGCGGGCCTTTTCTTCGCGCTGGCGCTCGAAGCTGTCGTAGCCGCCCGTGTAGATAGTCAGCTTGCCGTCGGCGAGATGCAGGATGTGGTCGCAGGAATTGTTCAGGATCTCGCGGTCGTGGCTGATGATGACCGCGGTGTGCGGATACTTCTTCAGCCGGCTTTCCAGCCAGAGCGCGCCTTCAAGGTCGAGGTAGTTGGTCGGTTCGTCGAGCAGCAGCAGGTCAGGCTCGGCGAACAGGGCCGCGGCCAGGGCCACGCGCATCCGCCAGCCGCCGGAGAACTCGGCCATCGGACGCGAGAGGTCGGCGTTGGAGAAGCCCAGGCCCGAAAGAATTTCCGAAGCGCGCGACGGCGCGCGGTCCGCGCCGATCTCATAGAGCCGGGCGTAGATCTCGCCCATATGCTCGGGATCTGCGGTCTCGAGTTCGTTGGTCAGGCGCTCGCGCTCTTCGTCCGCCGCCAGCACGGTGTCGAGCAGGGAAACCGGGGTCGCCGGGTGTTCCTGATCCACCGAGGCGATACGCGCGTTCTTTGGATAGCCAATCTCGCCGTCGCCGGCGTGCAACTGGTCGAGGATCAGCTTGAACAGCGTGGATTTACCCACGCCGTTACGGCCGACGAGGCCCACATGGGCGCCCACGGGAATGCTCACGGTCGCGTGGTCAAAAAACCGGCGGCCCCAGGCGTCGAATGTCAGGTCATTGATTTGCAGCATGGCGAGCGCGGGGGCTTATCAGAGCCGGGCCGTGAAAGGAATGCGTCCTTTGTCCACTGGCCAGTTCGGTGGACTTGTCCTGCGCCATGCTTGGCGATGTCACAACGTGCCGCTATAAGCCCGCCACCCGCGCGGAGATCCGCGCCTCCCCAACAATAAAGCAAGTTCAAAGACAATGACCGAACGCACCTTCTCGATCATCAAGCCGGACGCGACGAAGCGGAACCTGACCGGCAAGGTCAACGCGGTGATCGAAGACGCTGGCCTGCGCATCGTCGCTCAGCGCCGCATCCAGATGACGGAAGCTCAAGCCAAGAAGTTCTACGAAGTCCACGCTGAACGCCCGTTCTACGGCGAGCTGGTCGAAACCATGACCTCGGCGCCGGTCGTCGTGCAGGTCCTGGAAGGCGACAACGCCGTCTCCAAGTACCGTGAAGTCATGGGCGCGACGAACCCCGAACAAGCCGCTGAAGGCACGATCCGCAAGCTGTTCGCCCTGAACGTCGGCGAAAACTCGGTCCACGGTTCGGACAGCCAAGACAACGCCAAGCTGGAAATCGCCCAGTTCTTCACCGACGACCAAATCGTCGGTTAAGACGGCTGGGAACGGTGGAGCTCGTTCCGCGTTGATCTAACGCGGTTACGAGCCCACTCGGTCCCTCCAGAGACCAGCCGCACCAGTCAGGCCCCGTTCGGCAAAGAGCCGGGCGGGGCCTGCTTGTTTTCAAGGAGCGGCATTATTCGCAAAGCACCCCCCATCATCACCACCGGCGCCGGGGACCTCAAGTTCGCGGGCCATGATCTGCAGGTCGATTACGAGATCACCGGGCAGATGCGGACCCTGGCCTCGGCCCATGTGCCCTTGAGGGGTTTGCTGCGCACCGCGCCCGACGTCGCCGAGGCGCTGTTCCGGGCAGGCGAGGCCGCCCTGACCCTGGATGACGGGCGTGGCTGCCGGATCCGCATGCTGGGCTACACCAGCGGCAGCGACACGGCCTATTTCGAAATCAGGATCTAGCGCGGCCGGGTGATCTGCGTCGGGCGCAGGTGCGGCGAGTATATCCGATCGTACTCACCGGCGTTCTTCAGGTGCAGGGCGGCGTCGAGCAGGGTCGCGCCGCGCAAGCCGCGAGGTGGCGGGTCGGCCGTCAAGGCGCGCCACAGGTTCATGGCTTCGCGGTTCAGACGTTCAGTGCGGTTCATGTTCATACCGTCCATGCGGGTCGAACAACCAAGGCGCACTGAAGTTCCAACAGAATATGGTTGATATTTGGTAAGTCCCGACATGGGGCCTGCCATAGCTTGCGAGCGGGGTTGCTCCATCTTGCCCGTGAGATGGGCAGGCCGCGCGGCCTGACGTGGCGGCATGGGTTTCACCGCCGGGGCCATATGCGCTAGCTGAGAGGCGGCGCGGCGCCGTGGCGGAGGATCGTGGTGGACGTCAGCGAGAGCTTTCCGGAGATCCGTGATGCGGTGCGCAAGCTCTGCGCCCAATTCCCCGGCGAATACTGGCGCGCGCTCGACCGCGACCGGACCTATCCGACGCAGTTTGTTCAAGCGCTGACGCAGGCGGGGTTTCTCTCGGTCTTGATCCCGGAGGCCTATGGCGGCTCAGGACTGGGCCTGGCGGCCGCGACGGCGGTGTTGGAGGAGATCCACCGCTCAGGCTGCAACGGCGGCGCCTGTCACGCCCAGATGTACACCATGGGCACGATCCTGCGGCACGGCAGCGACGCGCAGAAGCAGGCCTATCTGCCGAAGATCGCCACCGGCGAGCTGCGGCTTCAGGCGTTCGGCGTCACCGAGCCGACGGCCGGGACCGACACCACCCGGATCTCGACCTTCGCCCGACGTGAAGGCGACCACTACGTCGTCAGCGGCCAGAAGCTGTGGATCAGCCGGGCCGAGCACTCCGACCTGATGGTGCTGCTCTGCCGGACCACGGCGCGCGAGGATGCGGCCAAGCCGTCCGACGGCATGAGCGTGCTGATCGTCGACCTGCGCGAGGCGGTCGGTAACGGCCTGACCATCCGTCCGGTGCGGACCATGCTGAACCACGCAACGACCGAGCTGTTCTTCGACGAGTTGAAGGTGCCGGTCGCCAATCTGGTGGGCCAGGAGGGCAAGGGCTTCCGCTACATCCTCGACGGGATGAACGCCGAGCGCATCCTGATCGCGTCGGAGTGCATCGGCGACGGCAAATTCTTCATCGACCGAGCCAGCGCCTACGCCAAGGAACGCGAGGTGTTCGGGCGCCCGATCGGCCAGAACCAGGGCGTGCAGTTCCCGATCGCGCGGGCCCATGTGCAACTCACCGCCGCCTCGCTGATGGTCGACAAGGCCGCGGCGATGTTCGACGCCGACATCGCCTGCGGCACGGAAGCCAATATGGCCAAGATGCTGGCGTCTGAAGCGTCGTGGTTCGCCGCTGATATGGCGGTGCAGACCCACGGGGGCTTCGGCTTCGCCGAGGACTACGACATCGAGCGCAAGTTCCGCGAGACGCGGCTCTACCAGGTGGCGCCGATCTCCACGAACCTGATCCTCAGCCACGTGGCGACCCACGTGCTGGGGCTGCCGAAGAGTTTCTAGGGGGAAGAATGTACGACCTTCTGAAGGGCCTGCGCGTGGTCGAGGGTTCGGCCTTCGTGGCCGGGCCGACCTGCGGATTGTATCTCGCCCAGCTTGGGGCCGAGGTGATCCGGTTCGACAATATCGGCGGCGGGCCTGATTTCGGACGCTGGCCGCTGACCCCAGGGGGCGACAGCCTCTATTGGGAGGGGCTGAACAAGGCCAAGAAATCCATCGCGCTCGACCTGAGCCGGCCTGAGGGCCGCGAACTCGCCGCGCGGCTGGCGGCGGCGCCGGGCGAGGAGGGCGGGGTGTTCGTCACCAACTTCCCGGTCGAGGGGTTCCTGTCCTACGAGAAGCTCAGTGCGCTGCGGCCGGATCTGATCTGCGCGCGGGTGATGGGCTGGGCCGATGGCGGGCCGGCGGTGGACTACACGGTCAACAGCGCCATCGGCGTGCCGATGATGAACGGTCATCCCGACGATCTGCGTCCTGTGAACAACGTAGTGCCGACCTGGGACCTGCTGACCGGCGCCTACGCCGCCTTCGCCCTGGTCTCGGCGCTGCACGCGCGTGGCCGGGACGGGAAGGGGCGCGAGATCCGCATCCCGCTGTCGGACATCGCCGGATCGACCATGGCCAATCTCGGCTATCTGGCCGAGAGCCTGGCGGGGCCCGACCGGCCCCGCATGGGCAACGACCTCTATGGCGCCTTTGGGCGTGATTTCACGCTGAAGGGCGGCCAGCAGATCATGTTGGTGGCGATCACGGCCCGCCAATGGAAGGGCCTGCTGGCGGTGCTGGAGATCGAAGCCCCGGTGGCGGGGCTGGAGGCTGAGCTGGGCGTCAGCTTCGCGGACGACGAAGGGCTGCGGTTCGATCATCGCGGGCGGCTGTTCCCGATCTTCGAAGCGGCGTTCGCCCGCAAGACCCTCGATGAGCTGAAGCCCGCCTTCGAGGCGACAGGGGTTTGCTGGGGGCCGTATCAGCCGATGAGCGCGGCGGCGGAAGACCCCCGGCTGATCAAGGGCAACCCGGTGTTCAGCGACGTGGCGCACCCGAGCGGCCGGACCTATCCCGCCGCCGGGTTCGCCGGGACCATCCCGCAGGATGTTCGAGGGCCGGTCAGATCCGCCTCGAAGCTGGGGCAGCATACCGACGAGGTCCTGGCGCAGGTGCTGGGGCTGTCCTCGGGTGAAATCGCGCGATTGCATGACGCCGGCCTCGTCGCCGGACCGGAGGGACGATGACCAGCACGATCGAACTGAGCGAGCCGTCGCCGGGCGTGCGGGTGGTGACCTTGTCGCGCCCAGAAGCCGCCAATGCGCTGAATACGGCCATGGGCGAGGAGCTGCTGGCGTTGTGGACCGGGCTGGCCGCCGATCCGACGATCCGGGTGGCGGTGCTGACCGGCGCGGGCCGGTTCTTCTGCGCCGGCGCGGACCTGAAGGAACGCGACGGCATGAGCGATCAGGCCTGGTCGGACCAGCACGTGATGTTCGAGGCGATGATCCGCGCCCAGCTGGCCTGTTCGTTCCCGGTCATCGCGGCGGTGAACGGCGCGGCCATGGGCGGCGGGGCCGAGATGGCGCTGGCCTGCGACTTCGCCTGGATCGCGGACACCGCCAGGATGGGCCTGCCCGAGGTGGGGCTGGGGATCATTCCGGGCCTGGGCGGCACCCAGTTCGTGACGCGGGCGGTCGGCGAGCGCCGCGCGGCCGAGCTGCTGATGTCGGGCCTGCCGGTCGACGCAGACCAGGCGATGGAGTTTGGCCTGGTGAACCGCGTGGTTCCCGCGGCCGAGCTGACGGCACAGGTGCTGGAGCGCGCCCGGGTGATCGCCAGCAAGGCGCCGTTGTCGGTCAAGGCGCTGAAGGCCGTGGTGCGTGGCGGGGCGGCCTTGCCGCTGGCTCAGGCGATGGAGCTGGAGCTGTCGGAGTACAATCGCCTGTTCCGCACCGCTGATCGCCGCGAAGGCGTTGCGGCGTTCAATCAGAAGCGGTCGGCGGTGTTCAAGGGCGAGTAGGGGGCTGATGCGCCGCTGCGCGTCGCCCCCTCACCTGACCTCTCCCGAGGGAGAGGAAGTTCACGCCTCTTCTCCTCTTCCCGCCGGGGAGAGGTTGGGTGAGGGGCCTTAAGCCGCCGCGACCAGTTCGCCGCAGACGAAGGCTTCTTCGCCGGCATGCAGCAGACCGTCGAGGACGTCGGGCAGGTTCTCCGGACTGACGATCAGCATCATGCCGACGCCGCAGTTGAAGGTGCGGCGCAGTTCGTGCTCGGAGATGCCGCCAACCTCGGCCAGCCATTGGAAGACCGGGGGCAGGGCCCAGGCTTCCCAATCGAACTTGGCTTCCAGGCCCTTGGCGATGGCGCGGGGCGGGTTCTCGATCAGGCCGCCGCCGGTGATGTGGGCGGCGCCCTTGATGCGGCCGGCCTTGATCTGGGGCAGCACGCTTTTGATGTAGATCCGGGTCGGGGCCATCAGGGCCTGGGCCAGGGTCTTGCCTTCGGCGAAGGGCGCAGGTGCGTCCCAGGCCAGGCCCGAACGCTCGACCACGCGGCGAACCAGCGAATAGCCGTTGGAGTGCGGCCCCGACGAGGCCAGGCCGATCAGCAGGTCGCCAGGCTTCTGGGTGTCGAGGGTGGGCAGCACCGCGCCGCGTTCGACCGCGCCGACCGAGAAGCCGGCCAGGTCGTAGTCGCCTTCGGAATACATGCCGGGCATTTCGGCGGTCTCGCCGCCGACCAGGGCCGCGCCGGCCTGCTTGCAGCCTTCAGCGATGCCGGCGACCACGCGGGTGGCCTCTTCGACGTTCAGCTTGCCGGTGGCGAAATAGTCGAGGAACAGCAGCGGCTCGGCGCCCTGGGCCAGCAGGTCGTTGACGCACATGGCCACCAGGTCGATGCCGACCGTGTCGTGCTGGTCGGTGTCGATGGCGATCTTCAGCTTGGTGCCGACGCCGTCGGTCGTGGAGACCAGCAGCGGATCGGCGTAACCGGCCGCCTTCAGGTCGAACAGGGCGCCGAAACCGCCCAGGGCGGCGTCCGCTCCGGGACGACGGGTCGCCTTGGCCAGGGGCTTGATACGCTCGATCAGGTCATTCCCGGCGTCGATGTCGACGCCCGCCTGGGCGTAGGTGAGGCCATTGGGCCGATCGGTCATGTGACGCCTTTAGGGCTCAGGGGATGCAGAAATCGACGCCTGCGCGCATCCGACGCTTGCAGACTCGGGGCTGCGCGAGCGTATAGCTACTTGATGACGCCGATTACAACCACCGCCGAACTCCAGGCGTTCTGCGACAAGATCAAAGGCCAAGCCTTCGTCGCCGTAGACACCGAGTTCATGCGCGAAACCACCTACTGGCCCAAGCTGTGCCTGATCCAGGCCGCCGCCCCCAACGCCGAGGCGGTCATCGACCCCCTGGCCGATGGGCTCGACCTTGAGCCATTCCTTGAAATCCTGCGGGATCCGAGCATCGAGAAGGTGTTCCACGCTGCTCGTCAGGACGTGGAAATCTTCAACAATCTCAAGGCGATGCCGGTTCCGCTCTTCGACACCCAGGTGGCCGGGATGGCTGCGGGGTTCGGCGAGCAGATCGCCTATGACGCCCTGGTCCGCCAGATGCTGAAGATCGAGATCGACAAGTCCTCGCGCTTCACCGACTGGGCGCGTCGGCCGCTGACCGATGCTCAGCTGGTCTACGCCCTGGGCGATGTGACGCACCTGGCCAAACTCTATCCGATGCTGCGTTCGCGGCTGGAGACGGAGGGACGCCTGGCCTGGGTGGTCGACGAGATGCGCGGTCTGTCCGATCCGGCGCTCTACGACGTGACCCCGGAAAACGCCTGGAAGCGTTTGAAGCCGCGCCGGCATACCGCCAAATATCTTGCGGTCTTCAAGGCCGTGGCGGCGTGGCGTGAACGCACCGCCCAGATCCGCGACCAGCCGCGTGGCCGCATCCTGAAGGATGACGCCATCGACGAGGTCGCGACCCAGGCGCCGACCGACGCCGAGGCCCTGGACCGTCTACGTTCGGTTCCGAAGGGCTTCTCGGGCTCGCGGTTCGGACCTGACCTGCTGGCCGCGGTGCGTGAGGCGCTGAAGGACCCGGAGGCCTATGCTCCGGTCGTTGAACGCGCCAAGCACCAGGCCTCTCCGGCCGCAGGCGCGGTCGTCGAACTGCTGAAGGTGCTGCTGAAGGCGCGTTCGGAAGATGCGGGCGTGGCGTCCAAGCTGATCGCCACGATGTCGGATCTCGAGCAGATCGCCAATGACGACAACGCCAATAGCCAGGCGCTCACCGGCTGGCGTCGCGAGGCGTTCGGCGAGGACGCCCTGCGTCTGAAGCGTGGCGAACTGGCCCTAGTGCTGGATGGAACCCGCGTGCGGGTGGTGGAAGTCCGCCGCGCGCCCAAGGCTAGCGCCGCGGCGGAATAGAAGACGCAGATCCTCCTCCGCTGGAGGAGACGCGATAGAAACTGAAACGGCTCCCTCCCACGAGGGAGCCGTTTTCGTATCAGCAGGCCAGGGCCGGGCGCATCGCCAGCCGTTGGCTGTAGAGCGCCGCGACAAGGGCGGCGGCCGGCATCACCGCGCCGATCCAGGTGACGGCTTGCAGGCCGGGGCCGTGATCGATGACCGCGCCGCCCAGCCAGGCGCCCAGGGCGTTGCCGAGGTTGAAGGCGGCGATGTTGAGGCTGGAGGCCAGGGTCTGGCCCGCGCCGCCGGCCGCCTCCATCACGCGTAGCTGCAGCGGAGCGACGGTGGCGAAGGCCGCCGCGCCGAGCAGGCCGGTAAAGACCACCGCGGCGATCTTGCTCTCCAGGAAGAAGGTCATGGCCAGCATGATCACGGTCAGGACCGCCAGGGAGCCGAACAAGGCGGGCGTCAGGGCGCGGTCGGCGGACTTGCCGCCGACGAAGTTGCCGGCGACCAGGCCGCCCCCGAACACCAGCAGGATCGGCGAGACGGCGGCCAGCGGAAAACCGGTGATCTGGGTCAGGATCGGCTGGATGTAGGTGAAGACCGCGAAGACGCCGCCAAAGCCCAGCACCGTCATCAGAAGGCCCAGCAGGACTTGCGGACGCTTCAGGACCGCCAATTCCTCCGACAGCGGGCTGACTTCCGGGGCCTGCTTGGCGCGCGGCACGAAGGCGATGAGCACGAGCGCGGCGAAGACGCCGATGCCGGTCACCGCCCAGAAGGTCGAGCGCCAGCCGAAGGCTTCCCCCAACCAGGCGCCGAACGGCACGCCGACCAGGGTGGCGGCGGTCAGGCCGGTGAACATCAGGGCGATGGCCGAGGCGCGGCGTTCTGGCGGAACCAGGCCGGCGGCGACCACGGAGCCGACGCCGAAAAAGGTGCCATGGGCCAGCGCGGTGACCACGCGGGCGATCATCAGGGTCTCATAGGTCGGCGCGAGGGCGCAGGCGAGGTTGCCGAGGGTGAAGATGATCATCAGCGCGATCAATGTGGTCTTCTGCGGCAGGCGGCGAGTGGCGATGGTCAGCAGCGGCGCGCCGGCGAAGACGCCCAGCGCATATCCGGTGATCAGCAGGCCGGCGGCGGGGATGGAGACGCCGAGGTCGCCGGAGACCTGCATCAGCAGCCCCATGATGACGAACTCGGTCACCCCGATCCCGAAGGCTCCGGCGGTGAGGGCGTAGAGGGCGAGAGGCAAGGGACGGCTCCGGGACAGGGCGGTGATGTCCCGGCTAGATGGCGCCAATCTGGCCTTTGAATTAGAGTGAGGGTTGGAACATCAGATGTGAGTTGAAATCCACAATGGCGCGATCTGAGGTCAATCGTTCGACCGAGATGGAGGTTTTCGTCCGGGTGGTCGAGACCGGCGGACTGTCGTCGGCGGCGCGGGCCTTGCGGATTACCCCCTCGGCGGTCAGCAAGTTGATCGGGCGGTTGGAGGCGCGATTGGGCGCGCGGCTGCTGAACCGCTCGACGCGCAAGCTGCAGCTGACGCCGGAGGGAGCGGCTTTCTACGCACGCTCAGCCCAGGTGTTGGCCGATATCGACGAGGCCGAACGAGAGGTGACGGCGGGCGCCGCGCCGCGGGGGCGAGTGCGGGTGAACAGCGTCGTCGACCTGGGGCGCAACCTGCTGCTGCCGTTGGTGCCCGGCTTCCTGGCGGCCCATCCTGACGTGACGTTGGACCTCGTGCTGACCGACCAGGTGGTCGACCTGCTGGACGAGCGCGCCGACGTCGCGATCCGGGTTGGTAGCCTGCGCTCCTCGAGCCTGACCGCCCGCAAGCTCGGCCAGAGCCGCGCTGTGGTGGTCGCCTCGCCGGGCTACCTGGCTCGGCGGGGGACGCCGACCCGGCTGGAGGACCTGGCCCAGCATCATCAGATGGATTTCACCTTCACGCGCAGCGTCCGCAACTGGCCGTTCAAGCTGGAGAGCGGAGAGGTCGTCTATCTGCCCGGCGTCGGCGGCGTGCAGTTGGGCGACGGCGAGAGTGTCCGGCGCCTGGCGCTGGAGGGCGCGGGTTTGGCGCGGCTCAGCGTCTTCTCGGCGGCCGACGACATCAAGGCCGGCCGGCTGGTTCCGGTGTTGGAGGCGTTCAATCCGGGCGACGTGCTGGAGGTGCACGTGGTGTTCCTGGGTCAGGGCGGTCATCTGCCGGCGCGGGTTCGGGCTTTCATCGACTATCTGGCTGAGAACATGCGGCTTCCCACCTGGAGCCCGGGCGCTTGATCGCAGGAAGCTGTGGGTAAGTTTGGGCGCTTATCGTTGTTCGCCTAACGACGATTTTCCACTGGGTTTCACACCGGTTGTCCACCGGACGAGGCCCGGGCGGTCATCGTGAACGCTTGCCAGCCGCGGCGATCGGCGCGAGCCTTCAATTGTCGAAAGGAACTGCGGCGCGGGAGACCCGGGAGACCGGATCACCAAGCGAACAGAAGGCTCCAAGACGTAGGCCGAAGGGGCGACCCGGACGCTGATATCGGAGGGGCCACGACGACGAAGACGGCCAGCCAGGGCGACCTCGCAGACCGAAGACGTCGAAGACCTGGAGACCTCAGGCTGCAAAGCCTGGATGAGAAGGCGACGCCGTGGGAAACCGCAGCGCCGCCTTCTTGCTATCTGGGCCTCTATTTCTTCGGGTCGGTCAGGGCTTTGTAGACCAGCTGGGTGGATAGCCCGCGAACGTCAGGGGTGTCGCGGCCGGGGATCGAGCCGTTCAGGTTCTGGATCATGCCGACGAAGACCAGATCGTTGGTGGGGTCGATCCAGAACCAGGTCCCAAAGGCGCCGCCCCAATAGTAGCTGTCCTTGCCTTGAGGCGTCTGAGCCTTGGCCGGATCGAGGATGACGGCGAAGTCCATGCCAAAGCCGACGCCCTGCATGCTGGGCCCGTAGAGATCGACCAGCACGCCGTCCTTCAGGACGTTCTGCCGCATCAGCTTGACGGTTTCGGGCTTCAGGATGCGGGCGCCGTCCAGTTCGCCGCCGTTCAGCAGCATCTGCGAGAAGCGCCAGTAGTCCTGCGTGGTCGAGAGCAGGCCGCCCGAGCCCGACAGCATCACCGGCTTCACCGAGGCGTCGACCGGATTGGGCGGGGCGATCAGCTTCTTCTGGGCGTCATAGGTATGGATGGCGCTGACGCGGGCGAGCTTGGAGGCCGGGACCGAGAACCCGGTGTCGGGCATGTTCAGGCGATCGAAGATGCGGGTCTGGAAGAAGACGTCGAGCGTCTGGCCCGACAGCTTTTCAACGATGTAGCCCTGGATGTTGACGCTGGGACCATAGGCCCAGTCGGTTCCGGGCTGGCTGGCGAGCGGCAGCTTGGCCAGCTTGTCGATCATCGCCTGGAGCGGCTGATTGCGGTCGGTCACGTCAGATGCGTAGCCGGCCGAGACGGCGAACCCGGCGGTGTGGCTCATCAGTTCGCGCATGGTCATCGGATGGCTCTGGGCGACCAGGGAGCCGTCGGGGCCCTTGACCTTCAGGTCCGCGAACTCGGGAATGAACTTGGCGACCGGGTCGTCCAGCTTCCACTTGCCCTCTTCGAACAGGACCATCATCGCCACGCCGGTGACCGGCTTGGTCATGGAGGCTATGCGGAAGATGGTGTCGCGCTGGACCGGGGCCTTGGAGTTCACGTCCCGCACGCCATAGGCGTCGAAGTGGACGACCTTGCCGTGGCGGGCGACCAGGGTGGTGACGCCGGCCAGGCGCCCCTGGTCCACGAGGCTGTGCATGGCCTGGTCGATCCCCTTCAGGCCCTCGGCCGAGAAGCCCGCGGCGGCCGGCGCGGCGACCTTCACCTCGGCGTGGGCGGGAAGCGCGATCAGCGCGGCGGTGGCGAAGAGGCCGGCCAGCAGGCCTTGGCGAGTCAGCGACATGGATATCCCCCCGTGGATTCGGTGTTGTTGGCGACATTCTTGTCAGGGGTATGGGGCGGCGCCTAGAGCAAGCTGGTGTTGGCGAGGGAACATCGACGCTGCGTCCTCCGATGAAGGTGTGACACGGGGCTGTCACGCCGTTGAGATAGAGAGGGCTCTCGCGGATCGTCCGAACCCGGAGCCTTCAATGCGCCGCCGACTGCCGCCCTTGGAACAGATCGAAGCCTTCATCGAGGCCGCCGAAGCCCCGAGCTTTCGGGTCGCGGCCGAGCGCTGCGCGCTGAGCCCCGCGGCGTTCTCTCGCCGGATCCAGGCGTTTTCGTCCTTCGTCGGCCTGCCGATGTTCGAGCGCAGGCCGGGCGGATTGCGGTTGACCGAGGCTGGGCGCCGCTGCCTGAGCCAACTGAAACCGGCCTATCTGGAGCTGCGGCGGGCGGCGGCCTCGGTCGTCGAGGCGCCAGGGGAGGCGCAGTCGGTGACGCTGTCGCTATCGCACTCCCTGGCGGTCGGATGGCTGATCCCGCGCCTGGATGCGTTCCGCGCCGCCCACCCGGAGATCGAGCTTTCCATCAAGACCCAGCGCGGCGCGGGCGACATGCGCAGCGGGGAGGCCGACCTTGGCATCTGCTACGCCGATATCGACCTTGGCGGGCTGGTGAGCCAGCCGCTGCTGGACGTCTGCGTCACGCCAGTGGCCGCGCCGGCCGTCGCCGCCGCCTTCCAGGCGCGCGGCGGGCGACTGGAAACCCAGAGGCTGCTGTCGGTGGCCTATCCGGGCGGGCTCTGGTCCTGGTGGGCGCGCGAGACCGGGATGGACACGCCGCTGCCGCCGGCCGCCACCTATGACCTGCTGCACGCCATGTACGAGATGCCCTCGGAGGGCTTTGGCGTGGCCCTGGCCGCCACCCCGACCGTCTGGCCGCACCTGGACAGCGGCCGGCTGGTGCGGCTGGACCTGCCGTTCGCCGCCACGCCAGGCGGATATCGTCTGGCCGCGCCCGCCGACCGCCGCCGCCGCAGCGCGGTCGGGGCGGTCTGGCGTTGGTTGGAGAGCGAGGCCGACCGCACCCGCAGCCTGACGCCGGCCAGGATCGCCGCCTAGGTTTGATCCCCCAGCGCTAGCACTGGGGGATCGTTGAACGCCCTAGTCCGCAGGCAGGCCCAGGGCCTCGCGCATGACCTGAAACACGGCCGGGTGATCCATCAGACCGTGAACCCGCTCGGCGCCGGGGCCGGTGGCGTAGGTCGCCACGTCCTCGCCGGTATGAGCGGCGCTGTAGAGCGGCACGGCGGCGAAGTTGCGCAGATCGGGATCGGCGGTGTCGACGTCGGTGAGGTCGGGGCGAAGCTCACCGACCGGCGGGGCGCCGGGGCCGCTGGCGTACATCAGGATCGGGATCGCCTTGCCGTCCATGGCCTTGGCCGGGTCGTCGTCGTTGCCGGGCAGCAGGCCCAAGATCGAGGTGTCGCGCATCCCGCCATTGATCGTCAGGCCATGGCTGTGGTCGGCCGTGACGATGATCAAGGTGTCCTTCGGATCGGTCATGGCCACGGCGGCGGCCACCGCCTTGGAGAGCTCGACCGTCTCGGTCAGGGCTTCGTGGGCCAGGCTGAGGTGGTGGGCCTTGTCGATCAGGGCGCCTTCGACCATCAGGAAATAGCCCTGCTTGCTCTGCGACAGGATCTCGATGGCCTTGACGGTCATGTCGGTGAGGCGCGGGGCGTCGGTTTGCGTGGCTCCGCGGGCGTTCTCACGCATCATATTGCCGGGCGCGAACAGGCCGAGCAGACGCTTGGTCCCCTTGGGCACGGCGGCCATCGCCGTGCCGGTCTCGACATAGGCGCCGCCCGAGGCCCGCCACTCGGCGGTCAGGTCGCGGCCGTCCAGACGCTTGCCCGTACCTTCGCTGGGCGTAAAGGCGGCCTGGCCGCCGCCCAGCATGACGTCGAGTTGCAGGGCCTTGGGGCCGTCCAGCATTTGCCGGGCGATGTCCTTGCAGCCTTCGGCGACGGCCTCAGGGGGCAGGTCGGCGTCCGACTGCCATTGGCGCGAGGGGGTGTGGGCGTAGAGCGAGGCCGGGGTGGCGTCGGTGATCGCGGCCGTGGAGACCACGCCGGCGGCCAGGCCCTTCCTGCGCGCCATCTCCGCCAGGGTCGGAACCGAGGAGCTCTTGACCGAGGCGCAGTCGCCGCGCCGCACCCTGTCGTCGACGCCGAGCGCGCCGTTCAAGGTCCGGTGGCCGGTGAGGATGGCCGAGGCCCCGGCGGCCGAGTCCGTCACCAGCCCGTCGGCCGAATAGGTCTGGCTGAGGGCGAGGTGAGGGAAGGTCTCGAAAGACAGGCGATTGGAGGCGCCGTCCTTGCCGCGTTGCTGACCGTCATAGATCCGCGCCGCGGTCAGGGTCGCGACCCCCATGCCGTCGCCGATGAACAAAATTACGTTCCGGGGGCGCTCGGCGGCGGAGGCCGGAGCCCCCGCCGCGCAGATCACGCCCACCAGGGCCAGCGCGCTAGAAGCGCGCCGACACCCTGACAAAATACTCTCGCCCATCGACACCAAGTCCGCCTGCCTCCGTATAGGGTCGGCCGTCGTTCGAACCGACGACCTCGTCGGGGTACTCATCGGTCGCGTTGATCACACCCGCATGAAGGCTGAGCGTTTTATTGATCTCGACGGACGCGGTGAGGTCCAAGGTGATCTCGTCGCCGAACACCTGGGTCGGTCCGAGCGGCGAGGAACGGTATTTTCCAAAGCGCACGACGTCGGCCAGCAGGCTCCAGCGACCCATGTCGAGACCCGCGTTCAGCGTGACCTTGTTGCGCGGCTGGGCGTCGGTGAGGACGCCGATCGAGGTCGGGCCGAGCAGGGCCAGCGCCGGCAGCACCGGGTTCACGGCCAGCGATTTCACGTCGTTGTCGTAGGCGGCGTAGGCCAGGGTCAGGGTCAGCCGGCCGTCGGTGGCGATCGGCGTCGACCAGTTGACCGCGGCCTCCCAGCCTTCGGTGCGGGTGTCGGCGGCGTTGGTGAAGAACCGGACCTGCGAGGCGTTGGTGATGCCGCGCGCCGCCAGGATGGCGGTGACGGCCGGCCCCGACAGCGATTCCGACAGCGCGATGCGGTCGTCGATCTCGATGCGGAAGACGTCGGCGGTGAAGCTCAGCCGAGGGATCGGCGTCAGCACCACGCCGGCCGAGATGTTGCGCGACTTCTCGGGCTTCAGGTCGGAGGCGCCCAGCGCGCGGGCGACCGGATCGCTGACCGCGAAGGTGCCGACATTGACCAGTTGGCCGGCCGAGAGCTGGCTGGTCACGGTGGCGAAGTGCTGCTGTTGCAGGGCCGGGGCGCGGAAGCCGGTGCTGGCGGTGGCGCGAACGGCCAGCCAGTCATTCGTGCGCCAGAACAGCGAGGCCTTGCCGGTCGTTCGGTCGCCAAAGTCGCTATAGTTCTCGAACCGGGCGGCGAGCCCGAGGTCGAGCCCCTTCACCGGCGAGATTTCCCCGTCGATGAAGGCGCTGTATGCGGTGCGGTCGACATCGACCGGGGACGGCGGATTGTAGCCGGGGAAGCCTTGCGCGCCCGCGCCCTGGTATGAGGCGGGCTCGCCGGGGACGATCTTGAAGCTCTCGAAGCGGTGCTCAAGGCCCGCCGCAAGGTTGGCCCCGGCCAGCACGTCTTCGAACCGGCGGTTGACCGTCAGGTTCACCAGGTTCTGGCCGTAGCGGGTGCCGCCGGATTCGAACCGCCTGGGGCTGGCCGCGCCCAGCGAGGTGTTGGCGCTGTTGGAGACGGCGAAGTCGCCACGGTTGAAGCCGACTGTGTCGCTGACGTCCCAGGACCAGCCGGCGGCCTCACCACGCACCCCGACCGCGCCGCCGAAGTCGATCATGTCGAACTCGACCAGGGGCAGGAAGCCGAGCGGATAGAGCGCCGGCGCGACATTGGGCAGGCGAAACAGCGGCGCGCTTTCCGAGTAGCGGCGGTCGAAGGTGGCGAAGCCGTAGAGCGTGGCGCCGGGTAGCGGGACCTCGGCGTTGGCGGCGAGGTTCAGATCGAGCGATTCCGGATCGCCGTGGCGCTGGGTGACGCGGCCGACCCGCGGATCGACGCGGGCGGAGTTGGTGAAGTTGCGATAGCGAGCCTCGGCGGCCAGGGTGAGGAAGCCGTCCTCGCCGAGTTTGAAGCCCTGGCGCGCGGTTCCGATGGCGGTCTCGCCGTCGCCGTCCTCGGTGACGCCGATCTGGAACGTGCCGAGCCCGCCCTCGGCGTCGTCGCGCAGGACGATGTTGATCACCCCGGCGATGGCGTCGGAGCCATACTGGGCCGCGGCGCCGTCACGCAGCACCTCGACCCGGGCGATGGCCGAGGCCGGGATGGTGTTGAAGTCGATGGGCACGGTGCCGCGCCCGACATTGTTGTTGAAGTTCAGCACCGAGGACGAGTGCCGGCGACGGCCGTTCACCAGCACCAGCACCTGGTCGGGGCTCAGGCCCCGCAGACTGGCCGAGCGGGTGTTGGCGGCCGAGGGGCCGGTGGCCGAACGGGGGAAGTTGAAGGACGGCGAGACGAACTGCATGACCTTCGACAGGTCGTTGAAGCCGCGAGCCGCCAGTTCCTCGCCGGTGAACACGTCGACGGGCGATGAGGTCTCGGTGGCGAGCCGGGGCGCGCCGCGCGAGCCGACCACCACCAGTTCGCCGAGCTCTTCGACCGGCGGGGCTTCGGCCCAAGCCTGCCCCGCCATCAGGGCCAGGCCCGCGGCTCCGCATAGAATGTTCCGACGCATGCCGATCCCCCTTCAAGAAACTTGCAGCCGGCTTCTGGCCGGGGGCGTGGGCAGGGTCGAACGCAAAGGGCGCGACGGGCGTTGCGTGACGCGCAACATCCGACATGGATGTGTCACGCGCCCGCCGCGCGCCCGCCGCGCGCCCGGCGTCAGTCAGCGGCGACCAGGGCCTGGGCGATGTCGGCCAGGCGATAGCCGGCCAGGGTCAGGCGGCGCTCAGCCTGCGCCGTCACGTCGGCGACATAGGCCCCCGGAAGGTCAGGAGCCTTGTCGGCGCTGTCGGCCGAGACTAGATCGGCCCGATAGGCGAGGGGCCCCGCCAGGCGGTAGCTCTCGCCCGCCCAGGCGCTGAAGGCTGTGGCCACGGCGGGGCTGTGGCCCAGTTCCGGGAAGGAGGCGCGCGGATAGCGCGTGGTCAGGTCGCGCGCGCGGGCCAGGGCCTGCTCCGGCTCGCCGTCGCGATTGACCGAATCGTCCCAGAACCAGTGCAGGCTGATCGGCTCGCCGGTCTTGGGATCGCGGACATGCTGCAGTCCGCCGCCCCGATCTCCGGTCGGGAAACGGCCGGAGAACAGCTGGGCGGTGTGCAGCGGCTGGTGAATGTCGCCAGCGATGTGGAACACCCAGGCGATGGCCATGGCGCGGTCGGAGATCGGGGCCTTGGGGTCCGAGGCGACCTTCACGTTGAGGGCGAAGGCTTCGTTGGCCGCGCCCGCGCTGTCGGTGGCCGGGGTCTTGGGCGGCGGGCTGCGCGGGTCGATGACTGGGCGCAGGGCGTGGTGCCAGGTCGGGTGGTCCTGGGCGCCGCCGCGCACGTCGTCGGGCCAGCGCGCGAGCTCCATGAACAGTCGCCGGGCGCGCTCGTCCCCGGTCGCCCGGCCGACGGCGACTTCAAACGGCCCGCGGTCGGGGTGTTGAGCGGCGATGGAGAGCAGCTTCTGCAAGGCCTTGGGATCGCGGGCGGCGAGTTCGTCATAGGCGATGGCGGCCGTGACCATGTGGCCCGGCCGGGTCCAGGCCTGGGCCGGAGCGTGCAGGGTGAGCGCCAGGGCGGTGGCGAGAAGGGGCAGGCGCATGATCGGGCTTCCATTGAGTGGCAGGAAACCTTGGTAGCAGCCGGGCTATCGCAGGCTGTCGCAAAGGACCGAACGCCAGTTGCGCGGCGCGCAACGTGCTAGGCGCCCGCTACGGCAGGGGCCTAGCTTTGCGGCGCGTAAGTTCAGCGAGGCGGCTATGGGCAAGATTGTCAGGATCGGTGGAGCCGGCGGCTTCCTGGGGGACTCCTCGGTGGCCGCGCCGCAACTGCTGAAGGGCGGCCGGCTCGACTACATGATCCTCGACTATCTGGCCGAGGCGACGATGTCGTCGCTGGGCCAACTGAAGGCGGCGCGGCCGGATCAGGGCTATGCCCGTGATTTCACCGAGTGGGTCTGGAAGGACAACCTTCAGGAGCTGAAGGCGCAGGGGGTGAAGATCGTCACCAATGCGGGCGGGCTCAACCCCCACGCCTGTCGCGCCCGGATGGAGGAACTGGCCGCGGCCGCAGGGCTCAGCTTCAAGATCGCCGTGGTCGAGGGCGACGATCTGATGGGCCGGCTGGATGATCTGGCGGCGCGCGGTCTCACCGAGATGTTCACCGACGCGGCCTTCCCCGATCCCAAGCGGGTCTTCACCGCCAACGCCTATTTCGGCGGGAGGCCCATCGCCGAGGCCCTGGCGGCCGGAGCCGACATGGTGATCACCGGGCGGGTGGTCGATAGCGCCCTGGCCTTGGGCCCGCTGATGCACGAGTTCGACTGGACGGAGGCCGACCACGATCTGCTGTCGGCCGGCTCGCTGGCGGGGCATGTGATCGAGTGCGGCGCGCAGGCCACCGGCGGGTTGTTCACCGACTGGGAGGACGTGTCCGACTGGGCCCACATCGGCTATCCGGTGATCGAGTGCCAGGCCGATGGGACCTTCGTGGTCACCAAGCCGCCCGGCACCGGCGGGCTGGTGTCGCCGGCGGCGGTGGCCGAGCAGATCCTCTATGAGGTCGGTGACCCGCAAGGCTACGCCCTGCCGGACGTGGTGTGCGATTTCACGCAGGTGAAGGTCGAGGCCGTGGGCGAGGACCGCGTGCGGGTCAGCGGCGCCAAGGGCTATCCGCCGAGCGGCGCCTACAAGGTCTGCATCACCTTCGAGGATGGCTATCGGTTCATCGGCGCCATGCCGGTCGTCGGGCGCGACGCCGTCCGCAAGGCAGAGCGTCAGGCGCAGGCGGTGCTGGAACGCCTGGGGGAGATGCTGCGGGACCGCAACCTGCCGCCGCTGCGCGATCAACGGATCGAATTGCTGGGCGCCGAGACGTCCTATGGCGCGCAGGCCCGGCCTGAAGCCCGTGCGGCGCGCGAAGTCGTGGCGCGGGTTGGGGCTGAGCACGAAAGCGCCCAGGCGCTGGGGCTGTTGGCGCGGGAGTTCGCCTCGCCGACTACGTCGATGAGCGTGGGATCGACCGGATGGTTCGGCGGCGCGCCGACCATCACCCCGGTCGCGCGGGTGTTCTCGGTCTTGCTGCCCAGGGTCGAAGTCGACGCCGTGGTGAGCCTTGGCGCTGAACGCCGTGAAATCCGCGCCGCGCCGCCCGCGGCGCTGTTCGATCCTGGCATGGTGGTGCGGCCGGTTGTTCCAGAGCCCCCGAGCACGGAGGGCGAACTTGTCCTGACGCCGCTGATCGACCTGGCCTGGGCGCGGTCGGGCGACAAGGGCGACGCCTTCAATATCGGGGTGATCGCCCGGCGGCCTGAATACCTGCCCTGGATCCGGCGTGGCCTGAGGCCCGATGCTGTCCAGGCGTTCTTCGCCCACGAGTTCGAGGGAGCGAAGACGCCCAAGGTGCTTTGCTATGAGCTGCCGGGTTTGCAGGCGATCAACCTGCATTGCATCCAGGCCTTGGGCGGGGGCCAGTTCTCGAGCCTGCGCCTGGATCCCTTGGCGAAGGGCAAAGCGCAGCAGCTGCTCGACATGGAGATCGAGATTCCGGCGGGCTTGCTGGGCGGGTAGCGGTTGGGGCTCGGCCCTTCCACCCACCTCGTCATCCTAGGCACAAGGCCTAGGATGACGAGGTGAGAGGCGAGAGGTGACAGGTGAGAGCCTTAAGCCCCTGCCGACGCATCCTGAACGCGGCGGGCGGCTTGGATCGCGCCGGTGATCGCGGCGCGGGCTTGTGGGCTGTTGCGCCAGCAGGTCGAGCCCAGCTGGGCGGAGGCGGCGACGCACAGGGCGGCGGCGTCTTGCCCCGCCAAGGTGGCGAGATCCTCGACGCCCATCTGTTCAAGGCGCAGCACGACCGTGGGGCCGACGCCCTTCACCGCGAGCAGGATGGCCCGTTCGTGTTCGGCGAAGGCCATGACGTCTCCTGGTTCGGATCTAACCCAACTGTAGCTTGAGCCGCAGCGCCTGGGCCAGGGTCTGGGCGCGCTTGGCGGTCTGTTCGCCGAGCAGCATGTCGGACCAGCCGTCCTGGGCGCGTAGGATCAGGCGCTCGCCTTCGATCGCCAGGGTGCAGTGGCCGAGCAGGCCCGCGTTGCGGCCCGACAGGTCGCAGCCGAGACGGATGGCCGAGCCCAGCGCTCGGGCGCGTTGGCGGCGCTCGACCGACAACACCTTGGAGACCGTGCCAGGTTCAGGCGTCGCGGGGGCCGAGGAGTGGCGGGCGAAGGCCGCGCTGGCCAGGAAGGCGCGCTCGGGGTGGTTCATGCCGGCGATGGGGGCCCGCAACACCTGTTCGAAGGCCAGCTCGCCGCGATGGTCGGGGTGAAGTCGCGCGCCGAGATCGGCCAGTCGGCAGGCGGCGGCGATGAGCACCGGCTCGCGGGCGCCGAAGACCGGGGGCAGGCGACTGAAGGCCGGATCGAGCCAGGCATGCAGCGCCGTGCCGAGATCGTTGGAGAGCCCGCGCACGGTCGTCAGGGCTTCGCAGCCCTCGATCAGCGGGTCCTGCGCGGCCTCTTCGGGCGCCATGGCTTCCAGCAGTAGGCCTTCGCGCAGGCCATAGGCGGAGATCACGATGCGCTCGATGCCCAGGCGCTCGATTAGGGCGTCCAGCACCAGGGCCGAATAGGGCAGGGTGTCGAAGCGCTTCTTTGACAGCCCCTGCATCCGCTCCAGCGAGCCCTTGGACTGGCGGGCGACAAAACGGGCGACGTCGACGGCGTCGGAGCGGTTCATCTCGTACTGGTGAGCGACGCGCAGCGGGTAGTCGGCCATCTCCATGTGCAGGAGCGCCAGGTTGCGCCAGGCGCCGCCAACGGCGTGGAACTCGCGCGTGCGGAACCGCAGGCCGGCGTTTTCAATGCGGCCCTCGATCACCTTGCGCATCTTGTCGACGTCGAGCGGTTTGGGCGCTCCCAGGGCGAACGGGCCGAGGGGCAGGGTGACGCCGTCACGCGGCGCGCCCGAATCGAGGTGCACCAGTTCGAGGCTGGAACCGCCCATGTCGCCGACCACGCCGGTGGCGTCGGGCTGACCGGCCAGGACGCCGAGCGCGGCGTAGCGGGCTTCCTCGACGCCCGAGAGGACGCGCAGGCGCAGGCCGGTCTCCATCTCCACGCGGGCGAGGAAGGCCAGACCGTCAGAGGCCTCACGCACGGCGGCGGTGGCGACGGCGAAGATGTCGGCGGGAGCCCAGCCGCTGAGCGCGGCGCGGAACCGGCGCAGGGCGACCAGGGCTGTCTCGATGCCGGCCGGCGACAGGCGACCAGTGGCCGGCAGGTCGCGGCCGAGGCCGGCCAGGGCCTTTTCGTTGAAGACCGTCCAGATCGCGCGGCCTTCCAGCCGGTAGATCACCAGGCGCACGGAGTTGGAGCCGACGTCGATGACGGCGGTCTGACGGGAACCTAGGTCCTTGAAAGCTCCAGGACCGGGATCGGGGGAAAGGGCCCGGCTATCCGCGCGGGGCCACATGATCGATCGCGCGCGGCATGTCCTTCACCTTCTGCCCCCGGCCCGACAGGCTGGGATTGGTCATGAAGTACTCGTGCGCGGAGAAAGCGCCCGGGTGATCCCATGATGGGTCGCGGGTATAGCGGCCGTCCGCGTCGAGCGTCCAGCTTTGCGCTTCGTCCTTGAGATTGGCCACCATGATCTGTTGCAGGACCTGCTGGTGGACAGTGGGGTTCTCGACGGGAGTGAGGCACTCCACGCGGCGATCGAGATTGCGCGGCATCCAGTCGGCCGACGAGATGAAGACGCGGTTTTCCGCCGAGGGCATGGCCGCGCCGTTGCCGAAGGCGACGATGCGGGCGTGCTCCAGGAACCGGCCGACGATCGACTTGACCCGGATGTTCTCCGAGAGGCCGGGCACGCCGGGGCGCAGGCAGCAGATGCCGCGGATGACGAGGTCGATGGAGACGCCGGCCTGGCTGGCCTCGTAGAGGGCGTCGATGATGACCGGATCGACCAGCGAGTTCAGCTTGGCCCAGATGGCGGCGGGCTTGCCGTCATGGGCGCTCTGCACCTCACGCATGATGTAGGTCAGCAGGTCGGCCTTCATGGTCAGCGGCGAGGGCGACAGCTTCTCCAGGCCGTCGGGGCGCGCATAGCCGGTAATGAAGTTGAAGAGGCGGGCGCTGTCGCGGCCCATGGCCGGGTCGCAGGTGAACAGCGACAGGTCGGTGTAGATCCGCGCGGTGACGGGGTGGTAGTTGCCGGTCCCGAAGTGGCAGTAGGTGCGAAGGGTGTCGCCCTCCTTGCGGACCACCATCGAGAGCTTGGCGTGGGTCTTGTACTCGACGAAGCCGAAGACGACGTGGACGCCGGCGCGCTCGAGGTCGCGCGCCCATTTCAGGTTCGCTTCCTCGTCGAAGCGGGCCTTGATCTCGACCAGGGCGGTGACGTTCTTGCCGTTCTCGGCCGCCTCGATCAGGGCGGCGATGATCGGGCTGTCGGACGAGGTCCGATAGAGGGTCTGCTTGATCGCCAGGACGTTGGGGTCGCGGGCCGCCTGACGCAGGAACTGGACCACCACGTCGAAGCTCTCGAACGGGTGGTGGACCAGGATGTCCTTGTCGCGGATGGCCGCGAAGCAGTCGCCGCCATGGTCGCGGATCCGCTCGGGGAAGCGGGCCTCGAACGGTTTGAATTTCAGGTCGGGCCGGTTGGCGGGGATCAGCTGTGACAGCTCGTCCAGGCCCAGCAGGCCGTCGATGAGGATGATGTCGTCGTCCTTGGCGTGCAGGTTCTCGACGATGAAGGTGCGCAGTTCGGCCGACATCTCAGCCTCGATCTCGACGCGGACCACAGAGCCGAGGCGGCGCTGCTTGAGCCGCAACTCGAACTCGCGCACCAGGTCCTCGGCCTCTTCCTCGATCTCCACGTCGCTGTCGCGGATCAGGCGGAAGACGCCTTTGGCCTCGATCTCGCTGTCGGGGAACAGGTGGTCGAGGAACAGGGACGTCAGGCTTTCCAGGCTGATGAACCGACGATCTGGAAACTTTCGGCGGCTAGGCGCGGCCGGCAGCTCCCAGAACCGGGCGACCTGGGCCGGAATCGGCACCAGGGCGTAGAGCGGGCGGCCGTCCGACACCCGCTTCAGCTTCAGCACGATGCAAAAGGCGAGGTTCGGAATGAACGGGAACGGGTGGGCCGGGTCGATGGCCAGCGGGGTCAGCACCGGGAAAATCCGGGTGATGAAGGTGGCTTCCAGCGCCTGTTTCTCGGCCGCGGTGACTTGCTCCTCGCCGATCACGATGAGGCCTTCGCCGGCGAGCTCGTCGCGTAGCCGGCGCCATTGACCCTGCTGGTCGGCCATCAGGTTGGCGGCCTCGGCGTTGACGCGCACCAGCTGCTCGACGGGGGTGAGGCCGTCCTGGGACACGACCCGGAGGTCTTCGCGGGCCTGGGCCTTCAGGCCGGCCACCCGGACCATGTAGAATTCGTCGAGGTTGTTGGCCGAGATCGACAGGAACCGCAGGCGCTCCAGCAGCGGATGGCGCGGGTTCTTGCTCTCGTCCAGCACGCGCTCATTGAAGGCGAGCCAGGAGATTTCCCGGTTGAAGAAGCGTTCGGGCGAGCCGACCAGCTCAGAGTCGAGCGCCAGGGGCGTCTCGCCGGCGGGCCGCGGACCAGGGGCGGCGTAGGTCATGATTTCAGCGTCCGTAGGCATAGGTTGGTTCTGACCCAACCCGAAATGTGCCGCAAGTCATCCATCGAAAAGGTCAAGATTCTCGCTATCATCTTCAAGAATCTGTCGCGCAAGTATGCGCGAAATAGGGCGTTGTTCATCGTCGGCGGCTTCATCCAGCCGCTTCACGATTTCGCGCGCATAGGGGATCGACCTCTCCATGCGGCGCAGCAGGTAGGGATAGACCTCCTTCGGCGCGCGAATGCTCCGTTCGCGGAAGAATTTCTTGAGGACGCCTTCCAGGACTTCATCGTCCGGCTCCTCGATCTCGGCCACCAGCAAGGCGTGGAGACGCGAGGGCAGGTCCGGCAGCTCGGTGCGCCAAGCGACCGGCGCCTCGCGTGCGGTCAGCAGCAGGCCGCCGCCTTCGCGGGCGGCCATGTTGATCAGGTGGAACAGCGCCTCGTTGTCGACGCCCTGGTCGACGTCCTCCAACAGCACCGGGCGACCGGCGGCGGCGGCCACGTCGGGCGCCAGGCGATCCAGGACCACGGCGTTGGCGCGCGTGGCCCATTCGCGAGCGAGATGGGTCTTGCCGATGCCGGCCGGGCCGAACAACGCCAGCGCGCCGCCGGGCCAAGCCGGCCACAGGTCCAGCGCCGCGATGGCCTGGGCGTTTGACGGGCCGGTTATGAAATCCCGGCGCGAGAAAGAGCCCGGGCGCCGGAGTTCCAGGCGCAACTGCCGTGTCATGCGTCTGGTCCAACCAACTGAAGCACAAGAGCGGTTTACCAAGCTGGCGGCGCCTGGTCGACGTGTTGCAACCCTGGGCTTGGGGATGACTTGGTGAATCCGAGGGACAACTCGGCGCTGGCGAGCAGCTTGGCGGGTTCCAGTCACGAACATGTGCTGCTGCGGCGCGGCGGTCACGATTGACGGGCGTTCGCGATGAGCAGTGGGTGCACGCCGCGAGGGGGGAAAGCAGCGTCCGCGCGCCCTCGATCCCGAGCAGCGGTGACGCTCAAGGGAGGATGACATGATCGGTGTAGGACGCAGCGCCCAGATCATCGGAGATCCCCAGGCCGCGATGGCGTTCGCCGCCAGCATGACCGAGCACATCAAGGGCTGGCCCGGCGTGCAGCGCGCCACTTGCTGGGCTTCGCTCGCCGGGGCGACCGGCACGGTGGCCTGGTGGCTGGAAATGACGGACTTGGCGGCCTTCGAGGCCCTGAACACCGCAATCGCCAGCGACAAGACCTACTGGGCCAAGGTCACCGAGGCGCGAGACAAGGGTTACTTCGCGCCCCAGAGCTTCCATGACAACCTGATGCGACAGGTCGCCTGATCGCGACCTGGGATCAGGAGCCGGGACTGTCGATAGGCCGGACCCGGTCGCGGGCCGACATCAAGGACCAGCCCTCCGGGCGCAGCAGTTCGATGGGCGAGAAGCGGACCTTGTAGTCCATCTTCTCCGACCCCCGGACCCAGTAGCCGAGATAGACGTACGGGATGTCGGTCAGGCAGGCCTGGACGACGTGGTCGAGGATGACGAATGAGCCGAGACTGCGACGGGTCAGGCCTGGATCGTAGAACGAATAGACCAGGCTGAGGCCGTCGCTCATCAGGTCGACCAGGGCGCAGGCGACCAGATCGCCGGGGCCGCCGTCCTTGGAACGCTGTCGGTATTCGATGATGTGGGTGCGGACGGCGGTGTCCTCGACCATGGCGACATAGTCGGGCCAGGTCATCTCGGCCATTCCACCGTCGGCGTGACGGGTCAGCAGGTAGCGGCGGAGCAGATCGAACTGCTCCATGGTGGCCTCGGCCTCGACCAGATGGCGTTCGAGATCCTCGTTGCGCGACAGGACGCGGCGTTCGGAGCGCGAGAAGACGTAGTCCTTGGTCGGGATACGGGCCGAGACGCAGGCCGAGCAGCTTTCGCAGGCCGGGCGATAGGCGATGTTCTGCGAGCGGCGGAAACCGACCTGGGTCAGGCTGTCGTTGACGTTCGCGCCGTCCGACAGCGGCAGGTGCGCGAAGACCTTCCGTTCGTGCCGTTCCGGCAGGTACGGACACGGACTGGGCGCGGTCAGGAAAAACCTGAGTTGTCGTGTCGGAAAATGCTGCGTCACGGACTTGCGATCGCTTTCGAACCACTGCGCCTGGAGAGATTAGGCGTCATGGGAAGCCCAGGCGCAAGGTCCCAAACGTCACGGAGCGAGTTACGTCATTGAAGCCCATGGTCAGGCGGGAGCACCGGCGCCTCGCGGAGCAGCACGATGGCGATGCGGCGATTGCCCGCCAGGGTCGGATCGTCCGGATAGAGCGGTTCGGAGCTGGCCTTGCCCGAGACTTGATAGACGCGGTCGGGGTCGACGCCGGCCGACTGCAGCACGCGGCGCGAGGCGTCGGCGCGGCCGGCCGAGAGCTGCCAGTCGCCGTCGGGCTTGGCCCCGTCGGCCGAGGCGTTGGTGTGGCCGGCGATGCTGACCCGGTTGGGAAGCTGGTTGATGATCTTAGCCACCGCGCGCAGCAGCAGCTTGGCGCGGTCGTTGGGTTCGGTGCGGCCGGTGGCGAACATCGAGCGGCCTTCCTGGTCGACAAGCTGGATGCGCAGGCCTTCCGGGGTCTGGTCGATCAGGATGTTCTTCGACAGTTCGGCCAGCTCGGGCATGTCCTGCAGCGCCTGGCGCAGGGATTGGGCGGCGGAGGCGAAGGCGGCCTGCTCACGTTGCAAGATGGCTTCGCGCAGGGCCTCGGTGGAGGCTTCCGGGGCCATGGCCTTGGCGGCGTCTTCCTGGGCGCCGTCGCTCGGGTTGCGCGATTCGGGAGCCATCTCCTCGATGATCGATTGAGACCCCGCGCCCTTGACGCCGTCCTCGCCCAGCGCGGTGCCGCCGAGGATGCCGCCGGAGCCGGAGGTGGATTCGGAGATGCTGGCCGGAGCGAAATAGTCGGCGATGCCGCGCTTCTGCTCAGGGCTGGTGGTGTTGATCAGCCACATCAGCAGGAAGAAGGCCATCATCGCCGTGACGAAGTCGGCATAAGCGACCTTCCAGGCGCCGCCATGGTGAGCGTGCCCGCCGGCCTTCTTGACCTTCTTGATCAAGATAGGCGCTTCGCCCATCGCCATGGTTCAAACCCCGTTAGCCCTGATTCCGCCGCAAGATGGCGCAGGTCCCGTTAAGATGACGTTGAGTTGAGAGAAGGACGTACGGATGAAAGTCGCTTTCGTGGGCCTGGGCGTGATGGGCTTCCCCATGGCGGGCCACCTGGCCAAGGCCGGACATGAGGTCGCGGTGTTCAACCGCAGCCCGGAGAAGGCCCAGCGTTGGGTCGCGACGCATGGCGGCCGGGCCGGGGCCAGCGTGGCGCAGGCCGCGGACGGCGCCGAAATCGTTTTCCTGTGCGTCGGCAACGACGACGACGTTCGCGGCGTCGTCACCCAGCTGCTGCCTGCGATGGCGGCGGGCGGGATCGTCGTCGATCACACCACGACCTCGGCCAAGGTCGCCCGCGAGATGGCGGCGCTGGCCGGCGAGGGCGGGCGCTGGTTCGTCGACGCGCCGGTCTCGGGCGGCCAGGCCGGAGCGGAGAACGGCCAACTGACCGTCATGTGCGGCGGCGACGGCGGCGCCTACGCCCGGGCCGAGCCGGTGATCGCCGCCTTCGCCAAGGCCTCGCGGCTGATGGGCGGACCTGGCGCGGGCCAGCTGACCAAGATGGTCAACCAGATCTGCATCGCCGGGATCGTTCAGGGCCTGGCCGAGGGCATGCATTTCGCCAAGCGCGCCGGGCTCGATCCGCTGGAGGTGGCCGCGGCGATCTCCAAGGGCGCGGCGCAGTCCTGGCAGATGGACAATCGCTGGGGGACGATGGCGGAAGGCAAGTTCGACTTCGGCTTCGCCGTCGACTGGATGCGCAAGGATCTGGGCCTGGTGCTGGACGAGGCCCAGGCCAACGGCTCGAGGCTCGACATGACCGCGCTGGTCGACGGCTATTACGGCGAGGTCCAGGCGCTGGGCGGCGCCCGCTGGGACACCTCGAGCCTGGTGGCGCGGTTGGAGAAATAGGCTCTCGCAACTCGTCATCCCCCGGGCTCGCGAAGCGAGATCCGGGGGATGACGATATTTGGTCTATGCGGCCGTCAAACGCGGCAGCACTTGGCGTTCCAGCAGCGGGGCAAGCCGCACGCTGGGCGGGGATTTCGGGTCGATCCAGAGCAGTTCTTCGATCTCGGCCTTGGCGACAGCCTCGCCGGCGACGACCGCCAGATAGATCGATCCGTAGACGCGGGTCTCGGGCTCATTGGCGGCCGGGGCGTCGAAGGTGCCCAGATGATCGGCGGTGATCAGGTCGCAGCCGATCTCCTCGCCCAGTTCGCGCGACAGGGCGGTGATGTCGCTCTCGCCGGCCTCGCGCTTGCCGCCGGGCAGCATGAAGGCGCTCGTGCCGCGTTTGCGGACGGTCAGGACGCGGCCGCCGGCGTCACGAATGACCCCGGCGACGATCTCCACGGCCTTCACGCGCCGAGCATTTTCGCGGCGCGCGGCGCGAAATAGGTGATGACGCCGGCGGCGCCGGCGCGCTTGAAGGCGCCCAGGCTTTCCAGGATGGCGCGTTCCTCGTCGATCCAGCCGTTCTGGGCGGCGGCCATGATCATGGCGTACTCGCCCGAGACCTGGAACGCGAAGGTCGGCATCTGGAAGGCCTCGACCACCCGGCTGACGATGTCGAGATAGGGCATACCCGGCTTGACCATGACCATGTCGGCGCCTTCGGCGATATCAAGGGCGACCTCGCGCAGGGCCTCCTCGGTGTTGGCCGAGTCCATCTGGTAGGTCTTCTTGTCGATCGGCGCGCCGCCGGTGCCGAGCTTTCCCGAGCCGATGGCGTCGCGATAGGGGCCGTAGAAGGCCGAGGCGTACTTGGCGGCGTAGGACATGATCATGGTGTCCTGCAGGCCCGCGCCCTCCAGGGCGGCGCGTAGGGCGGCGCAGCGGCCGTCCATCATGTCGGACGGGGCCAGGATATCGCAGCCGGCCTGGGCCTGGATCAGGCCCTGCTCGACCAGGCGCTCGATGGTCGGGTCGTTGGCGATCTTGCCGTTTTCGATGACGCCGTCATGGCCATGGTCGGTGAAGGGATCGAGCGCGACGTCGCACATGATGCCGACCTCGGGGGCCGCGTCCTTCATGGCCTTGATCGCCTTGACGATGACGCCGTTCGGGTCGGCGGCTTGGGAGCCTAGGGCGTCCTTCTTGGAGCCGTCGATGTGCGGGAAGATCGCGATGGCCGGAATGCCCAGCTTGCGGGCCTCGACGGCGGCCTTGGCGCACTCCTTGACCGACAGGCGCGAGACGCCGGGCATGGAGGCGACGGGAACCTCGCCATCGCCCTCATGGACGACCATCGACCAGATCAGGTCGGCAGGGGTCAGGACGCTTTCGCGAACCAGCCGGCGAATCCAATCGGACTGGCGCAGGCGGCGAAGACGCAGGGCGGGGTAGGCGGCTAGGGGGGCGGAGCTCATAAGCGCGCGCTGTGGCCCATCCCCCGCTCGGACGCAAGCCTGACGAAGCCGTAGGCGGGCGCCAGCACCAGCCAGACGCCGCCCAGCGCCGAGAACAGCCCCGTCGACGTCAACAGGGCGACCAGGGTTCCGTCGAGGGTGACGTTCGACAGGTCCAGCTTCACATTGTCGTGGGTGTCCCAGCCGGTGATCTGCGTGAACTCGAAGACCTCCCCGGTGATGCGGATGACCACGCCCAGGAAACTCAGGCCGGCGGCGACGGCCAGGGCGAAGGCGACCCAGAAGATTCGAATCTGGAATCTGTGGTGCGAGCGGATGGTCGGCGGCGCCTCGTCCTGTTGGGAATAGGCGATGATCGCGGCGATCAGGGCCGGCACGCCGGCGAAGAACAGCGACGCGAACAGCAGTCCGTAGTTGATGTAGGCGAGATTCCGAGCGGACTCGCTCACGCGCCCGCCAACCGCTTCGTTCGCCATTCAAAGACCTCGAGAAAGGCGCGCCCCCACGCGTCGCGTCGTTGACAGGTTGCGCCAGCAGAGCGACTTGCTCAAGTCAGCCTCTTCAAACGCGGGTTCGAGCGCATGGATTTCACCCTCTCCGACGATCAGCGCGCAATACAAGATGCGGCGAGAGCCTTCGCCGAGGCTGAACTTGCCCCGAACTCGGCGCGCTGGGATGAGGACAAGCACTTCCCGGCGGACGTTTTGCGCCAGGCCGCGGAGATGGGGTTCGCCGGCATCTACATTGGCGAGGACGTCGGCGGTTCGGGCCTGAGCCGTCTGGACGCCTCCATCGTGTTCGAAGCGCTGAGCTATGGCGACGTCTCGGTGGCGGCCTATCTGACCATTCACAACATGGCCTCGTGGATGATCGACCGGTTCGGGGACGATCAGTTGCGCCAGCGCTATCTGCCACGGCTGACGACCATGGAGCTGATCGCCAGCTACTGCCTGACCGAGCCGGGCTCAGGCTCCGACGCCGCGGCGCTGCGGACCAGCGCCGTGCTCGATGGCGACCACTATGTGCTCAATGGCTCGAAGGCCTTCATCTCCGGCGGCGGGGTTTCGGACCTCTATGTGGTGATGGCGCGGACCGGGGACGCCGGGGCCAAGGGCGTCTCGGCCTTCGTCGTTGAGAACGGGACGCCGGGCCTGTCGTTCGGGGCCCAGGAAAAGAAGATGGGCTGGAACGCCCAGCCGACCGCCCAGGTGAACTTCGACAATCTGCGGGTCCCGGTGGAGAACCGGATCGGCGGGGAGGGCGAGGGGTTCCGCTTTGCGATGATGGGGCTGGACGGCGGGCGGCTGAACATCGCCTCCTGCTCGCTGGGCGGGGCGCAATTGGCCCTGGATACGGCCCAGGCCTACATGACCGAGCGCAAGCAGTTCGGAAAGCAGCTGGCCGACTTCCAGGCCCTGCAGTTCAAGATCGCCGACATGGCCACGGAGTTGGAGGCTGCGCGCTTGATGGTGCGCCGTGCGGCCCAGGCGCTCGATGACCGCGATCCGCAGGCGACCAAATACTGCGCCATGGCCAAGCGGTTCGCCACTGACGCCGGGTTCGAGGTCGCCAATCAGGCGCTGCAACTGCACGGCGGCTACGGCTACCTGAAGGACTATCCGCTGGAGAGAATCGTCCGCGACCTGCGGGTCCACCAGATCCTCGAAGGCACCAATGAAATCATGCGGGTGATCATCGCCCGGGAGATGTTCCGGCAATGAGCGACGTCCTGACCCGTATCGAGGGCCGTGTCGGCCGGATCACCCTGAACCGGCCCCAAGCGCTGCACGCCCTGACGACCGACATGTGCCAGGCGATGACCGATGCGTTGTTGGCCTGGCGGCAGGACCCGGCTGTCGAACTGGTGTTGTTGGATCATTCCGGCGAACGCGGCTTCTGCGCCGGCGGTGACATTCGGATGCTGGCGGAAAGCGGCGCTGGCGACGGCAAGGCCGCGCGCGAGTTCTTCTTCATCGAGTACCGGTTGAACCACCTGCTGTTCGAGTACCCGAAGCCGGTCGCGGTGATCATGGACGGGATCACCATGGGCGGCGGCGTCGGCCTGGCCATGCCGGCCCGCTACCGGGTGGCGACCGAGAAGACCACCTTCGCCATGCCCGAGACCGGGATCGGCCTCTTCCCCGACGTCGGCGGCGGCTGGTTCCTGCCGCGGATGCCGGGCCATATCGGCCAGTGGCTGGCCCTGACGGGGGCGCGGATCAAGGCGGCGGACTGCGAGTTGGTCGGGGTCGCCACCGACTTTGTCGAGAGCGGCAAGATCGCGGAGTTGAAGGCCGCCATCGTGGCCGATCCGGCGGCCATCGAGACGCTGCTGACGCAATTCGAGGCCGACGCGGGCCGTCCGCCCATCGCCCAACATCAGGACGAGATCGACAGAATTTTCGGACAGGGCAGCCTCGAGGCGATCCTGGCGGCGCTGGAGGCGTCAGGCTCGGACTGGGCCAAGGACCAGCTGAAGGTGCTGGCCACCAAGTCGCCCCAGACCATGAAAGTGGCGCTGCGCCAGCTGCAACTCGGCGGGCAGGCCAAGACCTTCGCCGAGAACATGGCGATGGAGTATCGGGTGGGGGCGCGCGTCGTGCAGCGGCACGACTTCCTCGAGGGCGTGCGAGCGGTGATCGTCGAGAAGGATCACGCCCCGCGCTGGAATCCCCCGACCCCCGAAGGCGTCAGCGAGACCATGCTCGAGGCGATTTTTGCAGCTCTTCCTTCCGCCGAGGAGTGGACGCCACTACCTTGAACGGAACGGCGGCCATTGAGCACGCCGATGGAGGAAGCAAGATGACGCGCAATCTGTTGATGGCCGCTAGCGCGGCCCTGGTGCTCTGCGTATCGGCCGCCCACGCCGCCCCGCCGGCCAATGTGGCCGCGGCCGTCTCCGATCCAAGCCGTTCCGACGCCGACAAGGCCCGCGACGCCGCCCGCAAGCCCGCTGAGATGCTGGAGTTCGCAGGCGTGAAGCCGGGCGACAAGGTGGTCGAGCTGCTGCCAGGCGGCGGTTATTTCACCCGCGTGCTGAGCGCCGCGGTCGGCCCGACCGGCAAGGTCTACGCCGCTGTGCCCGCCAATGACGTGGAGAAGGCCAAGACCGCCCTGCAGAAGGGTAATGTCGAGGTCATCACCCTGGCCGCCAAGGACTTCAAGACGCCTGAGCCGGTCGACGTGATGTTCACCGCTCAGAACTATCACGACTTCCACCTGAAGCAGTTGGCGCTCGACGTTCCGACCGTCAACAAGACCCTGTTCAATTCGATCAAGCCGGGTGGCACGCTGCTGATCATCGACCATGCGGCGGTGACCGGCGCGCCCGTCGAGGTGGCCGACACCCTGCACCGGATCGACCCGGCCATCGTCAAGGCCGAGGTCGAGGCGGCGGGCTTCAAGTTCGTCGGCGAGGACAACGCCATCCGCAATCCGGCCGACCCCAAGACCGTCAACGTCTTCGATCCGACGATCCGCGGCAAGACCGACCAGTTCGTCTTCAAGTTCCAAAAACCCAAGGGATAGTCATGCGTATCGCGTTCATCGGCCTGGGAAACATGGGCGGCGGCATGGCCGCCAACCAGGCGAAGGCCGGCCGTCAGGTCGCGGCCTTCGATCTGTCGGCCCAGGCTCTGGATCGCGCCAAGGCGGCGGGCTGCACGCCCGCCGCGACCGTGGCTGAGGCGGTCCGGGACGCCGACGTCGTCGTGACCATGCTGCCGGCCGGACCGCACGTCCGTTCGGTCTATGCCGAACACATTCTGCCAAACGCTCCCAAGACCGCGCTGCTGATCGATTGCTCGACCATCGACGTGGAGAGCGCCCGGGCGGTGGCGACGCAGGCCAAGGACCTGGGGTTCAGGTTCGCCGACGCCCCGGTCTCCGGCGGTACGACGGCGGCGGACGCGGGCACGCTGGCCTTCATGGTCGGTTGCGACGAGGCCGACTTCACCGAAGTCGAGGCCGTGATCGCGCCGATGGCGCGGGCGGTGATTCGCGCTGGCGATCACGGGGCGGGGCAGGCGGCCAAGATCTGCAACAACATGGTGCTGGGCATCTCGATGATCGGCGTGTGCGAGGCCTTCGCGCTCGCCGAGAAGCTCGGTCTCGACGGCGAGCGGTTCTTTGAAATCGCCACCAAATCCTCGGGGCAATGTTGGTCGCTGTCGAACTACTGTCCCTGGCCGGGGCCGGTGGAGACCGCGCCGTCAAATCGCAGCTACGAAGGCGGTTTTGCCACGGCGATGATGCTCAAGGACCTGAAACTGGCCCAGCAAGCCGCAGCCGCAGCCGGGGCCGCGACGCCGATGGGGGCCCAGGCCGAGGGGCTCTACGCCCTATTTGATCGGCTGGGATATGGAACTAAGGACTTCTCCGGAATTGTGCAGATGCTCCGGGGGCGTTTGGATGAATTGGCGTAACCGATCACGAAGGTTGCACGGTCCTTAGTAAAAACTGATCGACTGTGACGTGACGGATTGTAGACAATCGGCTCGGGTGGCGCGATAAGCCCGGCCATATCAAGGGACCGCCTTCGGCGTGAGATCGTCGACCGTCCAAGGCGGAATTTGAATCGATGGATTACAAGAGCGCCTTCACCTCCGCCCTCGAACAGATCCGTTCGGAAGGTCGCTATCGGGTGTTCGCTGATTTGAAGCGCCATCGCGGGCAGTTCCCGCAGGCGA
>ERZ1292645.28-Hain-H14-02um-R2-28-length-78858-cov-38_pt1 | contig 78858 bp, 66 predicted proteins | sample MGYA00564401_ERZ1292645 | MGnify/ENA primary metagenome ERZ1292645 (study PRJEB36523, sample SAMEA6512644) | groundwater metagenome | collected 2019-01-09 | study: AquaDiva: Metagenomics assemblies of 32 groundwater samples | reverse complement strand
AATATCACGATTACGACAGCGAAATCAGCGACTTACTTGGAGAATGTGGGTTGAAATTGATCTGCTGGCCGCGCTGGATGCGTGAACCGAAAACTAGCGTGATCGAATGGTCGCCGGTCTCCAGGATCTCCTCGGCCGACGGCGGTATTCCGAAACCGACAAGATGCCGAGCAATGGGCTTGAGAGCTTTCGGGCGCAGCGGCTCCGGTATTTCCGCGTGGTGGACGAGCAGCCCAATCAGGGTCTCCCGGGATACCTCACCCTCGATTGCGTGATTGAGCACTGCCGCCGTTTTTGCCACCAAAGGGGAGGCGTAGCTGGTGCCGCAGCCGTCGATCACGGTCCCATCTGGAAGGATGGAAAACAGTCCGTGGCCGAGCGTAGCGTGAGGCGTGCCTGAACCTCCGACGTGGGCAAGGTCGGGTTTCACGCCGGAACGCAGGCCAGGCCCTCGGCGGCTATAGCGCGCCGGGGCATACGGCAGGCAACCGCCATGGCCGGGTGGATTGAGAGCCGCTACCGTTACGTTACGGGCACTCTCCGCCGGTAAGAGAAGGCCGTCGTTCCGGGCAACTACTAGATTCGAAAGTGCCGTCGCCGGGTCGGCTGGCCATTCGGGCCGCACGTCTTGCGGCTGGATGTTGCCGGCGGATACGAATACGACGGCGTTGTTTTCTTCGGCGATGCGATCAAGACGAACGGCGTGAGGGCTGTATCGGTCGGGAGCCGTAGGCTGAAGAATGTTCAAGCTCATGTTGAACACGCGCACGCCATGGCGAGCGCGCGCGTCCGCGACCGCGGAATCCAATTCATCGAAGAATTGAGGGAGGCCGCCCGCATAGTAGGATGGGAAAGCTCCGGCCTTCTGTTGATCTGGCAAGATGGCGAGATCGACCAGTTCGGCCCCATCGTGTTCGGGACAGGTTTCGGCGCCATTGAGGCCGGCTCCCGCCACCGCGAGGCCGCCGATGAACGTGCCATGGGAGAGGTCCATGTCCTCGTCAGCCAGAACATCCCATCGGTCGATAACCCAATCGGCCAGCGCCGGGCTGATGCCCCCGTCAATAATGCCGAGTCTGGGGTGGGTTCTGCGTGTGTCGCGCACAGGCAGGTCTGCCTTGGCGGGCCGGGTTCGTGACGGTTCAGGCGGAGGAGCTGAGCGCACGACCACGCCGGGCAACTCGATGCGCCTCACCAGGGGGTGATGGTCGAGAAATTCCAACAGTCGCGCGTGCCGCTGGATATTCGGATCGAACGGAGCCAATTCCCGGCGTTCCTTCGTCGTCGGACTGGTCAAGCGCAGGACCGCGCCATCGCCAGCCTGGTCAAGGCGAACAGCCAATACTGGGAGCCGATGCCGCCAGTTGGGCAGCCGTTCGACCGACATGCTGTAACCGAGAGCATTGAAGCCATTGATGAACGACTCGACCAAACGCCGATGCGGAGCGTCGAGGCGATCCCATTCGGGCCGTGGCGGCAGAACATCGAACAGTTCCACCTCGTATCCGCTGCCAGTCATCGGATTAGAAAGCCAAGCGACCGCTTCTTCCACCGAGAAGCGGCGCTTGTCGGATGGCCCATACAGCTCGATCCGTTCGATTGCGCCGGTTTCACTTTTCTGCGCCGAAGGATACGGGACTTCCTTTCCCTTGCTTTCGTCGAAGCGCATCTGCGTCCGCGTTTCGGCCTTTGCGATTTCAGCCTTGACCTGAGCGAGCCCCGGCGGGCTCCCTTCCACGATCATCACGCCAAGATCGCCGCCGCCGACGACGGGTGCGCGGTCGCTTCGGAAAAGCGTCCCAACGGGACGATGGCTTTTCGCCCACGCTTCCCGCTTGAGAACCACCTTCACATAGCCGATCGGACCCTGGGATTGCGCGGCAAGGACACCGGAGATCGTGTCGATCTGCCCCATGAGGGCGGCCTTGTGCGCGCTGAACTCACGGTCGCGATTGGCGAAGAAATCCTTGCGCCCACCGCCACCGCCGGCCTCCCGGGCCTCCTCGAAGTTTTCCGGGTTGAGGATGATCTGGATGGGGCTAGCCATGCGTCACCGCGTTATCGTCCGCCTTGCTCGTCTGGCGGCCAAGCCATCGGCTGACAGTCGATTTGTCCTTACCCGCGATGTCGCCGATGTCCGCCATCGAGAACCCCAGCGTCGGATCATCGTGCATGGCCTTAAAGAGGTGGGCTGGTTCGCCGAATAGCAGTGCCCGGCGCTCACTTTGGATACGGGCGGCGTTGAGCGTTGCAAACTGCCGGAGTGTCTCCAGCAGACCGCGCCGATCTTCTTCCCGCACCGTCGTCGCTTTTTTGTAGGTGCGGACCAACGCTTCGATCTCCGCTCCGGTCGATCCCTCTGTAAACCACGCGATCATGCGGAGATGGCTGTCGGGCGCTTTCACCGGCGGCATGAAGTGGGCGGCGATGGCCTTTCTCACCTCAAAGTCAGGCTTGGGAATCTCAAGCTGGATTTCAAAGCGCCGCCAAACGGCGGGATCGAGCAGCTTCGGATGATTGGTGATACCGACCGTGAAGCCGATATTCTGCCTCACATCCAGATTTTGCAGCAAAGCGTTCACGACGCGCTTGATCTCGCCGACCTCCTGGGGGTCGTCACGCACCTTCGCGATGGCGTCGAACTCATCAAGAAGCAAGACGCAACGATAGCGGTTGGCGAAGGTAAACAGATTTCCAATGTTGCGTGCGGTCGTCCCCAAAAAGGACGAAACAAGCCCGTCGAGCCTAACAAGAACGACGGGAAGATCGAGTTTGCGTGCAATCCAGAAGGCCAGTCGTGTCTTGCCTGTTCCCGGCTGCCCATAGATCAAACACGTCTTGGCGGGGGCAATATCTACCGTAGAAAGCGCCTCGAGGTTCGCCCATTCATCGACAATCGTGCCGACGGCTTGGGAAACCGTGGCGTTAAACAGCGGGGCCGTGGCGTCGATTTCGCCCTGAAAGATGATTTCCGCGAGAGGGGCGGCCGTCTCCCGATCAACCGGGACCGGCGTGTTCCGGCCAAGCGTTTCGCCGGGGAGATGCGTGCGGGACCGCTCGATGCGACTGGGGGCCACTTCTTTCAGGCGCTCCGCAGCCATCAAAATCCCGGCAAGCGAAGCAGCTTGTTTTTCCTCACCATCCTTGACGAGCGCGTCGCGCAACCGCTCGACCTGCTTGCGCAGGGCGGGCGAAGGGTCGGCCATGGCCGCCCGGCAAAGCGCCTGAATGATTGAGAAGTGCTCCATGCGCGACCTGCGATCCGATGCAAAATTTCCTCTGTTTGATGCGTTTACCCCATTGCCTGTTGCGCGTCAATCGACAATGTTGCGCTATATGGCCGATTCGATGCGGATGGGCGGCGTCTGGTTGCGCCGCTTCGCGGGATTGTTGCGGCATGGCTGCGCATTGGGGGAAGCCGAAACAGCGTGCCATTCCACCGAATTTGACAGGTGGTCCGAGAACGGGGACGCAGCTTCATGCCGACAGCCTTGAATTAGTCCCGCTCACTATTAAGATATATGGCGCTATGCTTTAATAGCGACAAAGCTAATTAAAGGATCGCGAGTGACGAACGGAGAGAACCAAAGGCTCGGGGCCTATGTCGAAACGAGCGCGGGAGGCGAGCGCGTGCGCGCCTATCTGCCTGCCCCACTGCCGCCGAATCCGCCGCTCGAACTCGGGCGGTTCATGCGGGTCTACGAACGCGCCATCGCCGCGGTCGGGCGTCTCGACGGCGTGACGACGATCCTGCCCTCGACGCCTCTGTTCCTCTACATGTACGTCCGCAAGGAAGCCCTGCTGTCCTCTCAGATCGAGGGGACGCAATCCTCGCTGTCGGATCTGCTGCTGTTCGAAAATCATGAAGCGCCGACGGTCGAACTCGACGACGTGACCGAGGTCTCGAACTACGTCGCGGCGATCGAGCAAGGCGTCTCCCGGATGCGCGGCGGATTTCCCCTGTCGCTCCGGCTGATCCGCGAAATGCACGCCATCCTGCTCAAGTCGGGACGAGGCGCCGCGAAGCAACCGGGCGAGTTCCGCCGCTCGCAGAACTGGATCGGCGGAACCCGGCCCGGCAACGCCCTGTTCGTGCCTCCGCCGCCGAACCGGCTGGACGAGTGCCTCGATGCGCTGGAGCGCTTCCTGCACAGCGAGGATACGGCGCTGCCCCCGCTCATCCGGGCGGCCCTGGCCCATGTCCAGTTCGAGACGATCCATCCCTTTCTCGACGGCAACGGACGCCTGGGCCGGCTGCTCATCACGCTGATCCTGTGTGAGGCTGGAGTGCTGCGCGAGCCGATCCTCTATCTCAGCCTGTTCCTGAAATCCCGGCGCGACGACTACTACCGGCTCCTGCAGGAGGTCCGCCAGGCGGGGACCTGGGAGACCTGGATGGAGTTCTTCCTGACCGGCGTCGCGGAGACCGCTGAGCAGGCCTCCGCGACGGCGCGCGATCTGATCGCCATGTTCGATGCTCACCGACAGCAGATCGCCGGCCTCGGCCGCGCGGCCCCATCCGCGCTCCGCGTCCACGAATTGATGCAAGCCAGCCCGATCGTCACCATCCAGACTGTTTCCGAAAAACTTGCGGTCTCTTTCCCGACCGCCAGCACGGCGCTGGAAAACCTCGCCAAGATCAACGTCGTGCGCGAGACCACGGGACGGCAGCGCGGCCGGATCTACGCCTATTCGGATTATCTGGCCTTGCTCGATCGCGGCACGGATCCGTTGCCGGCATGACGCGCCGGGGGAAATCGAAACCAAGCGCAACGTATATCGAGATGGAGGCGAACAGGGAGGGGCGGCAAAGTTTGTAGGAGGCGTCGGCGCGTAGGCGGGCCGACGATGTGAACGGCGTGGAAATAGAGCTTCGTGATTTGCGTTTGGCGCTCGTAACGTCACAGCACCGCAGCCTGCGACAGGCGGCGGAAGCTCTGAACATACGCCAATCGACCCTGAGCCGCCGGCTGCACGAGATCGAGCGCCAGCTCGGCGTGGTGTTGTTCGAAAGGACGAATGGGGGCACCCGCCTCACCACAGTGGGGCTGGAGTTCGTCGCGAGCGCCAAGCGGATACTCGATGACGTGGATACGGAACTCCAGCGGCTCAGGAGCAGGAGCCGTGGCGAACTTGGCCTGCTGGCGATCGGCGTTCATGCCTCCCCTTCGGCAGGGAACATGCACACGACGCTGGTCGAATACCATCGGCGCTTTCCGGATGTGGATGTGCGCACGGTCGATGGAAGCCATGAGCGGCTGCTTTGCGCCCTCGCGGGCAACGCCGTCGATGTTGCGATCATGACCGGCCAAGCGACGGCGTGGGACGGCCGCGTGCTTCCATTATGGAGCGAGCGGGTGATCGTGGCGTTCCCCGAGCATCATGCGCTTGGCCAAAATCCGAGGATTCGCTGGGCGGATCTTGCAAATGAAAAGTTCCTCGTCCCGCAGCAAGGCCCTGGACCGGAATTGGAAGGGCTGCTCACAGCGAAGCTTCGTCATGCGGTGGGCTCCCAGCACATCGTCCATCAGGACGCTTCACTGGACAGGCTGCTGAGCCTGGTCAGTGCGAATTATGGAACGCTCCTGATGTTCGAGGGCGCAACGGGGGGCCGCTACGAAGGCGTCGTCTACCGGGAGGTCTGGGACGACGACGGTCCGACCCAAGTCAAATTCATGGCCTGTTGGCGAGATGCGAACAGCAATCCCGCGCTGGGATCGTTCCTGGCGATGTTGCGCGAACACTATCCCGACTTCTCGGCCGAACCGCCTGCGACCTGAGCGGCCCGATCGCGACGCGCCTTGGCGAAGGCGCGATCGGTCGCCATGAATCGCTCGATCATCGGCACGATGAGCTTCGAAGGCTCGGGCGCCGTTTGGCCGCTCGTCCGGCCGAGCACCTGAGCATAGGCGACGAGATCGCGATGCACGGCGGCGGGCAGTTCGACACTCATCTTGACCGGCTTGTCGTCGGCCAGCGGCCCGAGTTTAAGCTTCGTCATGGAGTCCCTCCGTGGCCGTAGGGCGCCAGCACCAGATCGCGCGTGACGATGACACGAACCGGGAAGCCCGGTCGGATAGTGAGCGTCGGCTGGATGTTGAGCTGGCGCTGCACTATCTGCTGGCCGGTCTGGCTGATCGAGTTCGAAGCGCCCGAGCGGATCGCCTGGACGAGGTTGTTCTCGTTCTGGCTCGTACCGGCTTCGGCGCCGACGCTCAGGAGGGTCGAGAGGACGGCGGCCTTGAACAGCATGCCCCAATGGTTATCGACCTCGTCTTCGAGCCCCGCATAGCCTTGGGTATCGGCGCCCGGCTGTCGTTCCAGCACGATGGAATTGCCGTCCGGCATGATGATGCGCGTCCAGACGAGAAGGATGCGGCTCTGACCGAAGGCGACCGAGCTGTCATATTGACCGATCAGCTTCGCGCCCTGCGGGATCAACAGGTATTGCCCGGTCGGGCTGTCGTAGACGGCCTCCGTCACCTGGGCGGTGATCTGGCCCGGAAGATCGGAGCGGATGCCGGTGATGAGCGCCGCAGGGATCACGGTTCCCGCCTGCACGACATAGGGCGAAGCCTTGGCTTCGAGACGGTCGGGGCTGACCGTTCGCTTGTCCGTCGCGGCGTTGAGAAACGCGGTCTTGCGATCCTGCATGTTCTGCGCAGACCCAGCATCGACGGGTGGCGTGGGTGTCGGACCGCCCTGTGTCGCCGTCGCCGGCGGAGCCACGAGGCCGACCGGCTGCGGCTGCTGATTGGTCTGGGCGAACAGGCGGCTTACGCGCGCTGCCTCGGTCTCCTGAGCCAGCCGCTGCGCCGCGGGATCGGGCGTGGTTGCCGAAACGCTGGTATTTGGCGCGGCGCCGGCATTTAGGATGGGTTTGCCGAGATCTCCGGGCAACGGCGGCCCAAGTGGGGGCGCCTGGCGCGGAAGGCCGGTATAGTCTTTCGGTAGCCCGGCAAGCCCCTCGGCCGAGGGGCGGCTTTGGGTGCTGAGCAACTCCTGCCCCGTCTGCGACCTGTTCCGGGTCTGAAGGGCGTAGCCGAGAGCGCCCGCGATCGCGAGGGCCGACACGGCGCCGAGCGTGATCAGCACCTTGCGCGAGAGGCGGGTGACGCGCGGCCGCTCGCCCCGGAGCCGCAAGTCGGGCGGCACGACAGGCGCTGGCGCCGGCGCTTGTTCTTCCGGTTCGTCCGTCATGACCGCGGCCTTCCATCGGTGCGCACGATGCGGACGCGACGCTCACTATCCTTGTCGCCGAGACGAAGTTCGGCCGCGGCGAACAGGCGGTCGACGATGTAGTAGTTGGCGCGAACGCGGTAGTTCACCAGCTCGGAGCCGCCGGCCGGACCGATGACGAAGAGCGGCGGCATCTCACCTTGGCGGATGCCGGACGGGAATTCGATGTAGACCTTCTGGCCGTCGTCGAAGGCGCGCAGCGGCCGCCAAGCGGGATTGTCTCCCTCGATCGCATAGCGGAAGTTGATCGCGGCGAGATCGACGCCAGTGGCGATCGGCGCGGCTGTTTCGGCCGCCGCATTTTGCTGGCGCAACGCGATGAGCTGGTCTTCGGGATATTGCCAGGAGACCGACGCCATATAGGTCTTCTCGGTCGAGCGCAGCTCCAGGAGATAGGTCCGCCGATCGGTGTTGATGACGAGGTTCGTCACCAGGTCCGGTCGGGTCGGCTTGACCAGGATGTGGACCTTCTTGGTCGGACCAGCACCGCTTTCGGTGTCCCCGATAATCCAGCGCACGGTGTCGCCGGCGGCGACCGGCCCCGTGCCGACGAGCTGTTCGCCTTCCTGCAGGGCGATGTCGGTGATCTCGCCGGGCGCCGTGTAGGCCTGGTAGAGAGCGCCCGCCGAATAAGGATAGACCTGCACGGCGTTGATGAAGCCGTTGCGATCGGGCTGCACGCGCGCGGCAGCGTTGGCGCGATCGACGCGCACTTCGGGATTGGGAGATTGTGGCGGCTCTTTTCCGCCGTTGAGTGGCTTCAACTGCCCGGGCAGCGGCAAGGGCTTCGGCAGCTCGACGATCTTGACCGGCGCCGGGGGATCGACGGTGAGCTTCGCGGGCACGGCGGTATCGTAGTTGATGTCGGGCGGAATGAACTTGTGGGCGCAGCCGCCGAGCGCCGTCACGGACAGCAGCAGAGCCGCGAAGCCGGCTTTACGGAAAGGCGCAAAGCCACCCTTCTGGCTCGGTTGAGAGACTGAAAGACGTGAAGCCGGACCGCCGGCTTCCATGGAAATCGGCGGGGTCATTGTCCCAGCTCCCTCGACCAGTTGATGGCAGTGACGTAGATGCCGAGCGGGTTCTTGCGGAGCACGTCGGCGGAGGTAGGCGGCTGGATCGCGACGGTGAGGATCGCGGTCCAGCGTGAGGTCTCGGCGAGCGCGCCATCCTGATAGCGGTGCTCGACCCACTCGACTCGGAAGCTGGACGGCGATGCGCGGATCACGCTCGAGACGTCGATGGCGATCTGCTGGTGGCCGAGCTTGGCGAAGGGATCGTTGGCGCGGGCGTAGTCGTTGAGCGCCTGCGAGCCCGAGGTGGTGGTGAAGTCGTAGGCCTGCAGCCAGTTCTGCCGCACGATGATGGGATCGGCCGGTAGCGAGCGGACCATCTCGATGAAGTGGGCGAGATACCAGGCGATCTCCGGATCGCTCGGGGCATAGTCGGCCGTGGCCGGCGCGACAGCCTGCGCTTGGCCGAGCTTGTCGACCTGCACCACCCAGGGGACGATGCTGCCGTGGGTGGACTGCCAGACCAGGCCACCGGCCAGACCCATCGAAAGCGCGAGTGAGCCGAAGGCCATCAGCCGCCAGTTCTTCGCCTGCACCCGGGCCGAACCAATTCGCTCATCCCAAGCTTGGGCGGCGCGCTGGTAGGGGGTCTCGGGTTCGGGGGTACGGCCGTAGCGGACCGTGGATCGGCGAAAGAGCGCCATTGTCTATTCTCCCGAAAGATCGACGGAATGGCCGCCGCCGTGGCTGTCACCGGACCTGAGGACGTGCGCCGCGGTGGTCGCGCCCTGGTGGATCGATTGATTGCGTCGCATCCGCTGCGCCCAAGCGGGAGGACTGGATCCACTCGAACTCGGCGTAGGGGCGGCCGCCTCGCCGCCGCCGACCGTTCCTTTCGTCGAGGAGCCGCCCGTGGCCGCGAAACTGGACCTCGCGCCGGCGGCGAAGCTGTCGCGCATCGAGCCTGCGGCCTGAGCCGCCGCGCGTCGCATTGGCGCTGAGGCCGCCGCCGCCGCGGCCCGACCGACGCCGCCGAGACCAGCGGCCATGCCCGAAGCGCCGGACCGGCCGGCCGAGGCCAAGCTGTAGGCGGAAGAGGCGCCACCGGCCATCGCCGCACCACCACGGGCCGCGGCCGCCGTCCCCGACGCAGCCGCCATCGCTCCCCGCCCGGCTAGGCCAAGCGCACCAGCGCCGGCCATGGCAGTGCCGGCGACGGCCAGGCCAGTGCCGACGGCAGCGCCTGCGCCAAGTTGCGGCGCGCCGGAGACGAGACCCGTGGCGATGCCGGGCCCAAAGATGCCGAGGCCCAGCATGGCCAGCGCCGCGAGCACGACGGACAGCGCCTGCTCGATGGTCGGCTGGCCGCCGGCATAGGTCTGGGTGAACTGCGAGAAGAGGCCGGTGCCGATGCCGACGATGACGGCGAGCACCATCACCTTCACGCCGGAAGCGACGATGTTGCCGAGCACCTTCTCGGCGAGGAAGGCGGTCTTGTTGAAGAGCGCGAAGGGAATGAGGATGAAGCCGGCGAGCGTCGTCAGCTTGAACTCGATCAGCGTGACGAAGAGCTGCACCGCCAGGATGAAGAAGGCGATCAGCACCAGCAGCCACGACACCATCAGGACCGCGATCTGGACGAAGTTCGCGAAGAAGCTGGTGAAGCCCATCATCTGGCTCGCCGAGTCGAGCAATGGTTGGCCGGCATCGAGACCGACCTGGGCGAGATGGCCGGGCTGCAGAAATGTGGCGGTCGAGATCGTCGAGCCGCCGGCCTTCAGGCCGAGGCCCGCGAAGCTGTTGAAGACGATGGCGGAGAGGTTGTTGAAGTTGGTGATGATGAAGGCGAAGAAGCCGATGTAGAGGGTCTTCTTCACCAGGCGCTGAAGGATGTCCTCGTCCGCGCCCCAGGCCCAGAACAGGCCCGCCAACGTGATGTCGATGACGATCAGCGTCGAGGAAAGATAGGCGACCTCGCCCTTGATCAGGCCGAAGCCGGAATCGATGTAGGTCGTGAACGTGTTGAGGAAGGTGTCGATGACGCCGACGTTGTTCATCGCGCATCTCCCGAAGTGGTGGTGGCCGGCGCGACAGCGGCTGGGGGCGATGGCGGCAGCGGCCGCGCCGGCCTGCCGAAGAAGCGCCGGCGGTTCTCCTCCCAGACCGCCTCGCAACGCGCATCCACGGCATCCTTGGGACCGAGCGCGCTGCATCGGCGCAGCTCGGCCGTAAGGTCATCGGTGGCTGGAGCGGGGACGGTCGGAAGAGGCTCGACAACGAGCGTCGAGGGACGCCGGTTGATCGCGAAAAGGGTCGCGGCGAAGCACGCGATCAGAGCGACGATCGCGGCGGCGCGGAAGATGTCCGACCGGCCCAGCATCAGCGCGCCTCAGTTGCCGCTGAACATGGTGACGTTGCCCGGCTGGTAGCCACTGCGCGTCGAGAAGTTCTTATAGTTCTGTTGGCCTTGCGCCTCGGCGGCGGCGTCTCGAGCCTGCTCGAGAGCATCGGCTCGGCTTTTCGCCGACAGCACTGCGACGACATCGGAGAGCTGCTGGGATTGCAGGGCCAAAAGCTGGTTGCCGGCCTGCGCCGCTTGGAGCGCGCCGGTGGCATTCTGGCTGGCCGAGACGAGCGAGGTCATCGCGCTGGAATTGGTCGGGATATTGCCGACCACGCCCGCCTGAACCTTCAGGCTGTCCTCGAAAGCCGCGACCGAATTTTGCCAGCGCTGCTGAGCATTGGCGACCATCGTCGTGGTCGAGCCCGTGCCCGCTGCGCTGCCATAGCTGGTCGAATAAGCCTGCTCGATGCGCTGGACGTTGAAGGCGATGTTTTGCGCTTGACCGAGCAGCGACTGGGTCTGTGCGATCGACGACTGAAGCTGGGTCAGCGTCGACATCGGCAGGTTGGCGAGATTGCGCGCCTGGTTGACCAGGCTCGTCGCCTGATTGGTCAACATCTGAATCTGGTTGTTGATCTGCTGCAGCTCGCGCGCCGCCGTCAGCACATTCTGGCTGAAGTTGGTCGGGTCGTAGACGATCCATTGCGCCGAGGCCGGCGGCACGGCGACGGCCAGGGACAGCACGACGGCGCTTGCCGCCGCCAGATGGCGCAGCTTGATCATGATGACGTCTCCAGGTTGGTCAGCTCGGGGATGAGATCGGCGGCCCAGAGAAGCTCGCGATCGGCGAGCCAGATGGGCGTAAAGGCCTCACGGCCGCTCTCGGCGATGACCCGCTCGATTGCGGCGTGGTCTTGCTTGGAGGACGCGGCGCAGAAGGCGAGCGCGACGGGGCCGAGGCCGAGCTCGAACAGGCGATTACCGCGGCGGGATTGGCAGTAGTAGTCGCGCTTCGGCGTGGCGCGCGCGAGGATCTCGATCTGACGATCGTTGAGGCCGAAGCGCCGGTAGATCGCCGTGATCTGCGGCTCGATGGCGCGTTCGTTCGGCAGGAAGATGCGTGTCGGGCAGCTCTCGACGATGGCGGGGGCGATGTTGCTGCCGTCGATGTCCGAGAGCGATTGGGTGGCGAAGACGACGGAGGCGTTCTTCTTACGCAGTGTCTTCAGCCATTCGCGGAGCTGCTGCGCGAACGCCGGATCGTCGAGGACGAGCCAGCCCTCATCGATGATCAACAGCGTTGGCCGACCATCGAGTCGGCCCTCGATGCGATGGAACAGATAGGTCAGCACGGCAGGCGCCGCGCCGGCGCCGATCAGGCCCTCGGTCTCGAAGGCCTGAACCGAACTGGAACCGAGGTGCTCGGACTCGGCATCGAGCAGCCGCCCCGATGGTCCGCCGACGCAATAGGGCTGGAGTGCCTGCTTCAGCGCCGTCGATTGCAACAGGACGGCCAGGCCAGTGATCGTGCGCTCGCCCACTGGAGACGACGCGAGCGACGTCAGCGCCGACCAGACATGCTCCTTCGCGGTCGGATCGATCGTGACGCCTTCCTTGGCAAGGATGGCCGTCACCCATTCCGCCGCCCAGGCGCGCTCGGCCGGATCGTCGATTCGCGCCAACGGTTGCAGCGAGACGGAATGCTCCGACCCAGCGGACAAGCTACCGCCGAGGTCGTGCCAGTCGCCCCCCATTGCGAGCGCTGCGGTGCGGATCGAGCCACCGAAATCGAAGGCGAAGATCTGGCTGTTCCGGTAGCGGCGGAACTGCATTGCCATCAGGGCCAGCAGCACGGACTTGCCCGCGCCGGTCGGGCCGACGATCAGCGTGTGGCCGACGTCGCCGACATGGAGGCTCAGCCGGAACGGCGTGGACCCCTCGGTCTTGCCGAACAGGAGCGGCGGCGCCTGGAAATGTTCGTCGCGTGCCGGCCCGGCCCAGACCGCTGAAAGCGGGATCATGTGGGCGAGATTCAGTGTCGAGATCGGAGGCTGGCGGACGTTGGCGTAGGCATGGCCGGGGACGGAGCCGAGCCAGGCTTCGAGCGCGTTCACCCCTTCCGGCATGCAGGTGAAGTCGCGGCCCTGGATCACTTTCTCGATGAGGCGCAGCTTCTCCGCCGCGATGCCGGCGTCGTCGTCCCAGACGGTGACAGTGGCGGTGACATAGGCTTGGCCCACGTCGTCGGAGCCCAGCTCCTGAAGCGCGAGGTCCGCGTCGGCCGCCTTGTTGGCCGCATCGCTATCGACCAGCGTTGAGGCCTCGTTGGTCACCACCTCTTTGACGATGGCGGCGATCGACTTGCGCTTGGCGAACCATTGCCGCCGGATCTTGGTCAGCAGCTTCACCGCCTCTGTCTTGTCGAGGAGGATCGCACGAGTCGACCAGCGATAGGGGAAGGCTAGCCGGTTTAGCTCATCGAGGATGCCGGGATGAGTCGTGGTCGGGAATCCGACCACGGTGAGTGTCCGCAGATGATGGGCGCCGAGCCGCGGCTCAAGTCCGCCGGCGAGCGGCTCGTCGGCGAGCAGCGCATCGAGGTGCATCGGCGTCTCGGGGACGCGCACCCGCTGCTGCCGCGTCGAGATGGTCGAGTGAAGGTAGGTCAGCGTGTCGCCGTCATCGAGCCAGGCGACCTCGGGCATGAAGCCCTCGACCAGTTGCAGGACGCGGTTGGTGCGATCGACGAAGCCGTGCAGCAGCTCCCACGGATCGACACCTGTCCGCGACCGGCCTTCATAGAGCCAGCCTTCCACCCGTGAGGCGTCCTCGGCCGGCGGGAGCCAGACGAAGGTCAGGAAATAGCGGCTCTCGAAATGCGCGCCTGCCTCCTCGAAGGCGTCCTGCCGTTCGAGATCGACCAGGGCCGATGCCGGATCAGGAAACGTCGAATGCGGATAGGTCTGGGCGGCGATCCGCTGCGCCTCGACGAAGATCGCCCAGCCGGAGCCGAGCCGGCGCAGCGCGTTGTTCAGCCGTGCGGTGACGCCTACCAGCTCGGCCGGCGTCGCGCTGTCGAGGTCCGGTCCGCGAAAACGGGCGGTGCGCTGGAACGAGCCGTCCTTGTTGAGGACGACGCCCTCTTCGACCAACGCCGCCCAGGGCAGGAAGTCCGCGAGGGTCGCGGGGCGGCTGCGATATTCGGCAAGGTTCAGCATGGGAGCCTCAAACGCCGAGATGGGCCGGGTAACGAAGGTGTCGGCGCACCACGTCGACGAACTGTGGATCGCGCTTCGCCGCCCAGACGGCGGCGGCGTGACCCACCGCCCAGATCAACGCGCCGGGGATCCAGAGCCGAAGGCCGAGGGCGATCGCCGCCGCGAGCGTGCCGTTGGCGATCGCGACGGTCCGAGGCGCGCCGCCCATCAGGATCGGGTCGGTCAGCGCGCGATGGACCGGTGCGAAGAAGCCGGGCACGTCGGGATCGACGATCGCGGCCATCAGATCAGCGCTCCGCCGGAGAAGCTGAAGAACGAGAGAAAGAAGCTCGACGCGGCGAAGGCGATCGAGAGGCCGAACACAATCTGGATCAGCCGGCGGAAGCCGCCCGACGTGTCGCCGAAGGCGAGCGTCAGGCCGGTCACGGTGATGATGATGACCGAGATGATCTTGGCGACCGGGCCTTGCACGGACTCCAGGATCGAGTTGAGCGGTGTCTCCCACGGCATCGAAGAGCCGGAGGCATAGGCGGCGGGCGCGAAAGCCAGTGTGAGCGTGGTCAGCGTGACCAGCTCGACGAGGCGGCGGCGGGAATGGCGAGCGATGGCGCGAACGCGGTTCATGATAGGTCTCCGAGGGACAAGGGGCCGCCGCCCGCCCCGGCGGACTGGAGGCAGTAATCGCCGGTAGCGGGATCGAGGCCGGCGACGAGAGCGAGTTCTGAGAGGCGGCGCTCTGAGCCGCGACCGCGCAGCACCGCGACGAGATCGATGGTCTCGGCGATCAGCGCCTTGGGGACGGTGACGACGGCTTCCTGGATGAGCTGTTCGAGGCGACGGATCGCGCCGAGCGACGTACCGGCATGGATGGTGCCGATCCCGCCGGGGTGGCCGGTGCCCCAGGCCTTGAGTAGGTCCAGCGCTTCAGCGCCGCGGACTTCGCCGATCGGGATGCGGTCGGGCCGAAGGCGCAACGAGGACCGGACAAGGTCCGACAGCGAGGCGACGCCGTCCTTGGTTCGCATCGCGACCAGGTTCGGCGCGCGGCATTGCAGCTCGCGGGTGTCCTCGATCAGCACCACCCGGTCGCTCGTGCCGGCGATCTCGGCCAGGAGCGCGTTGGTGAGCGTCGTCTTGCCGGTGCCGGTGCCGCCGGCGACCAGAATGTTCTTGCGCGATGCCACGGCAGCACGCAGCGCCGCGGCCTGGACGGCGGTCATGGTCCCGGCGGCGACGTAGTCGTCGAGGGTGAAGACCGCGACGGCGGGCTTACGGATCGCGAAGGCCGGCGCGGTGACGACGGGAGGCAGCAGCCCCTCGAACCGCTCTCCCGTTTCGGGCAGCTCGGCCGAGACACGCGGGCGCTCGGCATGGACCTCGGCGCCGACATGGTGCGCCACTAGGCGCACGATCCGCTCGCCGTCGGCGGCGGACAGGGTCCGGCCCGTGTTCTCCAGCCCACCCGACAGCCGGTCTATCCAGAGCCGGCCATCGGGGTTGAGCATCACCTCGACGATCGACGGGTCTTCGAGAAAGGCGGCGATGGCCGGACCGAGCGCGGTGCGCAGCATGCGCGCACCGCGTGAGAAGGCCTCGGAATGGAGCGGAGCAGCCGCCACGATCGTCCCCGTCATTGGCCAATCGCGACACGCCATTGGCGACGGGGATGATTAGAAAAGGCAGGAAACGGGGCGGATCAACAAGTATTCAGAAGGCGTAGGGGTGGAGCGTAACGCAGAGAAAAAATACTTGCAGGGTGCGGATGTTGCCCCTCCACCCTCAGGCGGCAAACGACACGCACGTCAGCGAGTTATTTCAGTCGACTGATCAATCCTTCAGCGTAGTCGCGGTAACTGCGCGGCACTATTTCCACGCGCTGATTGTCCTGACGCAGGACGCCGGTAAGTAAACAGCCTGTGAACAGCCAAAAGTCGGCATTGTCATCAAGCGCGGTGTCGCCGACCAGCGCCTCTATTCGTTCGCCAACGGATGGGTACTGGGCGTTGCCCCATCGAGCATAGTGAGGCGTCATCTCATGGATACTGATGGCGCTCACTGCCAGCCCAAACGCCCGTTTGCTCAGAACTTGTTTGTAATCATGGTTGTGACTTCGAGCGTATTCGGCAAGCTTTTCCGTCAGGAAGGCGCGCGAATGCACGTCGCACGCCATCTCTTCTGCTGCGAGATCGGTCGGTCGATTCGGCTCGTTGGCAAAGGCGACATGTTTGCACTCATGCAGGAAGAACGCGGCGAGCGTGAGACACGCCAGGTCGAAGGCAGCGGTGTCCTGTAAACTGAGCGATGATCGCTCGTCTGTTGGTTTGGGGACGTCGGGTGGCCATTGGACGGAACCAGGTTGCGGATTACTCAGGAGCCGCTTTGCGGCAGCAAAGCGAGCTTTATAGTCTTGCTCGATCGGTCCGAGAGACTGGTCCACACTCAGTATGCTTTCGACCGTGGCGCCACCGAAGGTCGCCACCACGATCGCGGGCGAGTAAGTCTCGATCGCACGCCAAGCGCTGAATGCCAAAAGCCACACGGCGTCCAGGACGGTCTCATTGAAGTGGATGCGGTCTTTGTCGGCCTCCATCACCGCGCCCGGTCCGCTTTGGGTGAGTTCCACGGCGGGCTGGTAGTCATTGAAGAACCGCCCTATGTCGACCGCACGCTCCGGCGCAGCTCCGCGTAGAAGGTTGATTATGATCGTTCTTGTTTGCGGTGACGGCATCTAGAAGGTCCTCCGCCGAAATTCGGTCGATCAGCGTGGCTGCGGCCGAGAGGTCGCCTCCAGGAATAACAACAGCGCGCATATCGGTCGCCTAAGCGCTGTACGAGAAAATAGTCTATGGCTGGGCAGCGCGACCACCGTGATTTTCGGGTCCCGACTCTTGAACGTCATCTGGGATTTCCTGCCTCAACTTCGGCCCCTCGTTGAGGCGCCGGCCAAGCGCGGCGACAAAATTGTCATACCGAGCCCCGGCCTGAGCGCGTGCCGCCTTGGCAGCCGGTTCCGGAAGCGGCGGCGTCGTGTTGAGCCAGAAGCGGACGAACAGCGCCAGCGTCTCGACACCGATCCCAACATCGCGCTCGAGCCGTGCCAGGCGGCGGTCCTGCTGGTCGAGCCGTTTGGCGATCGCCGCTTCCTTCCGCTCGTCCGCATCCGGCGACAGGAAGGATGCGATCGCGGCTTCGGCGATCAGCGACATCGACTGCTCGCGGCGCGCGGCATAGGCTGACAAGGCCTGCATGACGTCCGGGTCCAGATAGACGGAGAGCTGGGCCTTTTTCCTCGGCGTGCTCATTTGCGCCTCACATACCGAGGTCGTCGCCCGGATCGAGCGAGGCCTGCTGGGCGAGACCCTGCATGAGGTCGTTCATGCGGCCGATCCGAGGCGCGTCCTCCTCCATGTCGTCGACCTGGTCGAGCGCGAACTCATTCTCGAGCGGCGCGTGCTTCTCGACGGTTCCTTGGCTGAGCTCCGGCTGCTTCCGACGGTCGGCGTTCTTCGGATCCTCGTCGTCCGCGTCCTCGCCAGCGGCGGCCGCTGACGCCGGTGGCCGCGCCGGCAACGGACGCGAACTCCAATCGTCGGGACGTCCTTCTTTTGGCCGCGCGGGGACGGGCGGCGCCACGACTCGCTCCTGGAAGCGTCCATCCTCATAGTAGCGGGCCTTCTTCGCCCGGATCGGATGGACACCCGACACCAGGACGATCTCGTCGGTGGGCGGGAGCTGCATCACCTCGCCCGGCGTCAGCAGAGGGCGCGCGGTCTCCGAGCGCGACACCATCAGATGCCCGAGCCAAGGCGACAGCCGACTCCCGGCATAGTTCTTCATCGCCTTCATCTCGGTTGCGGTGCCGAGCGCATCGCTCACCCGCTTGGCCGTCCGCTCGTCGTTGGTCGCGAAGCTGACCCGGACGTGGCAGTTGTCGAGGATCGAGTTGTTGGGGCCGTAGGCCCTCTCGATCTGGTTCAGCGACTGGGCGATGAGAAAGCTCTTGATGCCGTAGCCCGCCATGAAGGCGAGCGCCGACTCGAAGAAGTCGAGGCGACCGAGGGCCGGGAACTCGTCGAGCATGAGGAGCAATCGCCGGCGCCCGGCTTTGGCCTGCAGGTCCTCGGTCAACCGCCTGCCGACCTGGTTGAGGATCAGACGGATGAGCGGCTTGGTCCGGTTGATGTCCGACGGCGGCACGACGAGGTAGAGTGTCGTTGGCCGGTCGCCAGCCACGATGTCGCCGATCCGCCAATCGCACCGGCGCGTCACCTCGGCGACCACGGGATCGCGATAGAGACCGAGGAATGACATCGCCGTGCTGAGCACACCGGACCGTTCGTTGCCAGACTTGTTCAGCAGCTCCCGCGCGGCGGAGGCGACGACAGGATGGACGCCGGCTTCGCCGAGGTGCGGCGTTCGCATCATGGCGGAGAGAGTCGACTCGATCGGTCGCTTGGGATCCGACAGGAAGGACGCAACGCCGGCGAGTGTCTTGTCCTCCTCGGCGTAGAGGACATGGAGGATCGCGCCGACCAGCAGCGCGTGGCTGGTCTTCTCCCAGTGATTCCGCTTTTCGAGGCTGCCTTCGGGGTCGACCAGGATGTCGGCGATGTTCTGGACGTCGCGCACCTCCCACTCACCGCGGCGCACCTCGAGCAGCGGATTGTAGGCCGATGACTTCGCGTTGGTCGGATCGAACAGCAGCACCCGACCGTGCTGGGCGCGGAAGCCAGCGGTGAGCTGCCAGTTCTCGCCCTTGATGTCGTGGACGATCGCCGAACCTGGCCAGGTCAGCAGCGACGGGATGACGAGGCCCACGCCCTTGCCGCTTCGGGTTGGCGCGAAGCACAGCACATGCTCGGGGCCGTCGTGGCGGAGATAGCTGCGCTGATAGCGGCCGAGCACAACGCCATCGGGACCGAGCAGGCCGGCCTCCTCGATCTCCTTCGGTTGCGCCCATCGTGCGGAGCCGTAGGTCTCGGCATTCTTCGCTTCGCGAGCCCGCCAAACCGACATGCCGATGGCGACGGCCGCGGCGATGATCCCGCCAGACGCCGCGATATAGGCGCCCTCGATGAAGATCGAGGGAGCGTAGGCGTCGTAGGCGTACCACCACCAGAAGAAGGCCGGTGGCAGATAGAACGGGAAATGCAAAATCTCGAACCACGGACGGCCGAGTTCGGGCTGAAAGCCGAGCCGCCAGGCGGTCCATTCCGTCGCGGTCCAGATCGTCAAGAGGACGATCCCGAAGACGGTGATGACCTGGCCCCATAGAATCTTCGTTGCCGACATGCCCGCCGTCCTTTCATGAGATCTGTGATGAGAGTGTCCGCTCACAGGCCGAGTCCCCGATTGCGGCCGAAGCCCCAGTCGACGCCGCCATCATTGCGGGTGACGCCGGAGACGTGGCGGCCGAGCTGTTTCTCAAGCGATGGGGTCCAGGGCACGAGCTGAAAGCCGAGGCCGTCGTCGATCATGGCGAACCGGCCGGAGGCGAGCGCGAAGCGCTGACGGTATGATCCGGCGACGTACTCGCCGGAGGCGGCCTGATTGAAGGTCTGGCCCGTCTCGGCCGCGAGCCGCTCGCCCAAGGCTTCGACTTCCCGACGGCGGAGCGTGCCGATCAGGCCCTGGGAGAAGGTGATGCCCCGCGCCTGTCGCTCGGCCAGCCCCTGCTCGATGAGCTGGTCGGCCCGCCGCTCCAGCGCATCGCGGACCTCGGCGCCGAAGCCCGTTTGGCTAAGGTCGACCGGATCACGCGAGACCGCTTGGCGGTCGAGCCAAGTCGCGCCGCCGGCCGTCACCTGATCCTCGATGGCAAGGTCCGACCGCACGGCGAGCGCGACGCGGCGACGCCCTTGGGCGTCGTCGAACTTCCTCAGCTCGACGATCGAGCCGGGCGCGCTGTCGCCGGTGGCGTCGAGGTCGGGGAATTTGATGTGGTGGGTGCGGCCGTCGACGCCGTCGATGACGGCATAGGCGGTGCCTTTCAACTCGTTGTCGAGGCCGCGGTCGACCAGCCGGCCGATGACGGGCACGTCGAGGCTCTCGCCGGCGAGCACATAGCTCCCGGCCGCGCGCTCGATACCGTGCTCTCGCAAGCTCCGATGAATCCGCTTGATGATGTCGCCACGCTCGCCGAGTTCACGGAGCGTGGTTTCGGCGGCCTCGTCCATCGTCCACTGGCCGGCTCCGATCTGATGGGCGAGACCGAGGCTCTCCAGATGCCGCAGGCGGCCGACCTTCAGTGAATGGAACGGGTCCGGCTCCTGGCCCGGAGAGTGCGCAACGTCGATGACGCCATGTCGGCCGCCGTCACGGATGAGCTGCCGGTCGAGCTGGGTCCAGCGCTCGGCCTCGACCTGACGCTCGAGCGCCTGGTGGATATCGAGGTCGCTACGCAGCCCCAGCTCCCGCGTGACCAGGTCCTGGGCGCGGGCGCGCATCCCTTCCTTGATGTAGTCGCGGGAGATGACGAGGTCCTGGCCGTCCTCGGCGACGCCGCGCACGATGAGGTGGACGTGCGGGTGCTGCGTGTTCCAGTGATCGACGGCGACCCAATCGAGCTTGGTGCCGAGGTCCTTCTCCATCTGGCCGACCAACTCGCGGGCATAGCCCTTGAGGTCGGCCATCTCCGGCGCGTCCTCGGGCGAGACGATGAAACGGAAATGATGCCGATCCTTTTCGCACCGTTCGGCGAAGGTCTGGGGGTCGGCGTCCTCGATCTCCGGGCCGAACAGCCGCGCCTTGTCTCCGTCCCGGGTGACGCCCTCGCGCCGGAGGTAGCCGAGATGAGCACCGAGCGGCGCCGCCCGGGCCGTGTGGCGCACGACGCGGGCCTTCACCGTCACCAGGCGCGAGCGGCTTGTCAGCAGATGGTTCGCCCGGACAGCGGCGACACGGCCGCGGCCGAAGGTCGAGCGGCTGGCACTCCTGAGCAGGCCCTGCCGCGAGATGCCGCCGCCGGCGCGCTGAGCGGCGGCGAGCGCTTGGGCGATGAAAGGCTTGGCCCGCTGACTGCGCGAAGAGCGGATGCGGCCTGGCCGGGGCTGGAAGTCGTTCTCCTCAGCCATCGCCGGCCCTGGCAATGTGCGAAAAACAGATGACGGGCAATATGTTGACGGCGCCGCGCACCTTGCGCGCCGGGGCCGCACGTTGCGCGATCGACGAAAAACACAAGCAAAAACAACCGACCGACAGAGCCGCACCTTGCGGCCTTTTATCTGGCCCTCTGTCGGTCGGTTCCTGCACGCCTCCCCTGTCCGCCCTTCCTCCTTCCCGGAAGGACGCTGCGCCGCGCCAGCCTGCGAAATCGCATCCGAGAGCCGCGAAGAAGCTTATCGAGACCCCGAACACCGTCGCGCCGCCAAGGAAGGCGCATGCGGGCCGAAGCACGAGCGCGGCGTGATTGCAGGGGAGCAGCCCCGTCATGGCTTCGGTCCCGCTGCTGCAACTGAGACGAACAGACCCGTGGATTGCGGCGCGATGGCGGAGAGATCGCGCACCGCGACGACGGCCGGCGTGTCGCTTGGCGGCTGCTTGGCCGACGTTCGATCGGCGGGTTCAGCGCTTGCCGGCCGCGTTATGAACAGCGGCGCTTGCGTCCAGGACGACGGATCGGAGGCCGCCACGAGGACGGGCCCATCGATCGCGCCGTCCCCGACAAAAGGGACGAGCGCCGCGACATAGGCGACCGTCTCGGCCGGCAACGGGCGGTGCCGATCGCGATAGTCTTCGTAGCGACCGGGCCCGGCATTGTAGGCCGCGAGGAAGCCCGGCGATCCGTAGCGGTCGTGCATTTCGCGCAGGAAGGCCGCGCCCGCGAGGATGTTGTCGTGTACATCGAACGGATCGCGACCAAGGCCGTACCGAGCGCGCAGCGCCGCCCAGGTGTCGGGCATGAGCTGCATCAGCCCGATCGCCCCCTTGGGCGAGGTCGCGCGCCGATCGCCGCGGCTCTCGACCCGCATGATCGCCCGTATCCACGCCGCCGGAATGCCGAAGCGTTGTGCCGCCTCCGTGATGAGCCCGGCATAGGGATCGCTCGGCGCGTGCAGCTCGATCCGAGCGGTCTGGGCGTGAGCGACGACGGCGGGCGTGCCGACGGCCGTCGCCCCGACGAGCATGATGAGAGCGGCCCGCATGCGCTCAATCCCGCTGGCCGCGCTTGGGCGGGCGGTTCCAGTTCAGCACCCACGCAGACTTGTCGTCGCCGGACTTAAAGAGATTGGCGCGGATCGGCTGATGCAGCGCCGGGTCATCGATGACGAGCGAGACGTATTCGCCTGCTTTCTCGCCGGTGCGTTTCCAGCCCGCGCCGATTTCCGGGCCGTCGGCATCGCCCAGATGAACACGATAGTCGGGCGCATTCTCGGCATCGGAAGATTCGGCCGGAACGAGGGAGAGGTCGCGGTAAAAGAAGAGCGTCTGAATGCGTCCGGTGAAGCCGGATTTGTCGCGGGTGAAGTGACCGATCTGCGCCATGGGAACCTCCTGGGTTGGCGGGCTAAAGAAGCGGGTCAATCGGTGGCGGCGCGCCAGACGAAGCGGCCGTCGGCGGCCTCGTCGGTCCACAGCGGGACCGCGCGCGCGACGATCGAGGTGACGGGGAGCGGGCCGAAATAGCGGCCATCCAGGCTGTCCGGCACGGTGGGGTTCATGAGGAAGACCTCGCCCGGCCGCAGCACGCGGCAGCCGCTCCAGCGCGGCAGTGGACGGCGGAGGTGATCGCGGTCATGAGCGACGCCGACCTCGACCTGATCGACGGTGACGACGTCGCCGTCCCGACACACGGTCTGTCCGGGCAGCGCCATGACATGCTTCAGCAGTGGCACGCCCTTGGGCAGGAAGCCGCCATCCGCGAGGTAGCTCGCAATCGGCTCGGGTGGGCGCACGACGACGAGTTCGAGCGGGTGGAGCCGACCCACGCGGTGCAGCGCATAGAACCCGGTCGGGGTGCTCGCCGTGGCGTTCCAAATTAGCCGTGGCGCCGGGTGGAAGAACGCGAGGGCGCCGATGCCGAGCGTCGCGAAGTACGTCGTCATGACGTAGCCGAAGCGGGTCATGGCGCCACGCTCCGGCGCTTGAGCCAGGCGGCATGTTGTTCGCGCGTGTAGGCGCGCGGCTCATGCCCAGCAGCGAGACGGTTGTGGAGGTGACGCCAATATTCCGGCGCGGCATCGGCAGGATCGATGTCGAGCGCTTCGACCGCATCGATCGCCTGCAGCACGCGCTCGACCTTCGGCCAGCCATCGACGCGCAGCAGGATTTCACCGCCGGGGCGGACAAAGGGCAGCGTCTGATAGCGAACGCCGGGCTCAACCGCGCGCACGATGTCCATGCGCGAGACGATCGTGCCGAAGTCGTTCGACGCCCACCGCACGAAGGCGAAGATGCTGCCCGGCTTGAAGCTGGAGACGCTGCGGCGGCGATCGAGGATCTTCTCCTCGGCGCGCCGGCCGAAGCGCAGCCAGTGCTCGATTGTCTTCTCGATCCAGGTCAGCTCGACATGGGTCAGTGGGACGGTGCGCCGATGCGACGGCGGCACGACGCGCGGCGCTGACGGCGCGTTGTCGTTCATGAGGGCTCTCCGGGATCGGCGGGGAATTCGCGTGAGAGGAGGTCGCGGAGCATGTCGGCGACGGTGACTCCGCGCCGGAAGGCGGCGACCTTGATGCGGCCGCGCAGCGCCGGCGTGACGTCGATCGTCAGTCGTGCGCTGAAGGCGGAGGTGTCTTCCGACCGTCTGCCGTTCGCTGCGGGAGCCTTGATCCAACTCTCGGCGTCGCCGGGGCGGGATGCGAAGCCGCGTTTGGTGGACCGTTCGCTCATAGCGCCATCCTCGCGACCTCGGCGGCCATCGCGGCGATCTCGCGCGCGGCGACGCCCTGCTCCGCGAGTTCGAAGACCAAGCGTCCCGACTGCGCAGCGTCGGCGAAGACGACGCGCTGGCCGATGGTGCTGGCAAGCACCGGCGGATCGTGATCGGCCAAGGTCTCGGCCGTCTCACGGGCGATGACGGTGCGGGCGCCGCAACGATTCAGCACGAAGCGCGCGGCGAGCTGCGGACGGTAGATGCGCGCCTCGCGCAGCAGGCCGAGCATCTCGGCGGAGGCCCAGCCATCGAGCGGCGACGGCTGGACAGGGATCAGCACCAGATCGGCAGCGAGCAATGCCGAGCGCATCAGCCCGGCGACGCGCGGCGGACCGTCGATGACGATATGGTCGACGGTGCGGGCGAGCTCGGGCGCCTCGCGGTGGAGCGTGTCGCGCGCGAGGCCGACGACGCCGAACAGCCGTGAGACGTTCTCCCTCGCCCGCTGCTGCGACCAATCGAGCGCCGAGCCTTGAGGGTCAGCGTCGATCAGCGTGACGCTCTCGCCATGCAGCGCCCATTCGCCCGCGAGGTGCAGTGCGAGTGTCGTCTTGCCGACGCCGCCCTTCTGGTTGAGGAGGGCGACGATCATCTCTTCCCTCCCGGCTTGCGGCTGAAGGGCAGCGACGGTTGGCGTCCTGGGCGATCTGAAATCGGCCGGTCGGCGGGGTTATCCGCCGAACGCGCGGGCCAACAACAAGAGTTAGATTCTGAGTTAGACTCTAAGTTAAGGCCCGGAATCGTGGTTTCAGGCCAGAGGGTTAGCTGCGGTTTGCACTCCCGAAGTCCCGATAGGCGCACGCCTGAAGTCCCGATAGCGGGAACGCCCGAAGTCCCGACCGCATTCACAGCGATATCCACAGGCCCTGTGGATAAGCTGGCCGGCAGGATGCGCAGCATCTCGCGCCGGCCATCGCGCTCGACGCGCAGCCGGTAGCCGGGGAGAGGCTGGCGGGCGGAGACCCGGCGGAGATCGAAGGCGAAGTCGGCGAGCTTGGCGAGGCTGCCGGATTTTTCGTGTAGGTGCGCGAACTCGAACAGCCAGCCTCGGGGCTGGCGGCCGGCGTGTTTGCGGGCGACGCGATAGAGCCACCGCTCGATACCGCCGGTGAGGCGGAAATAGGCCGGGTCGATCGTGAGAACGAGCGAGCGGTCGACGACGCCGCGATAGAACCAGTCGGGAAGGACGAACTCCATCCCCTCGACGCGACCGTCGCGCGTCGTGCATTCCTCCCACTCGTTGATCCAGGAAAACTGATGGCGGCGCCAATGCTCGCCGTTGCGGATCGTCGTGCGGATGACGGTCGACTGCAGGCGCGCGAGCGCGCCCTTCAAGAGCTTGTAGTCGCGGGAGCCGGTTTGGCGACCGATCGCGGTCAGGAGCTGGTAGGGCGTGAAGCGCAGAAAGCGTGAGGTTTTGAAACCAAGGTTTTCGGCCTCTACGATCTGACTCGCCGCCCAGATCAGGACATCGGCGTCCCAGATAGTGGCCATGCCGAACTCGAGCGCCGCGTAGACCTCGACGCGGACGTCGCCGGCTTCATAGAGGATGGGGGTCGTGCGCCTGGCTTTGGCCAGCGAGAAGAACGGCCGCTCCATCAGGTCGCGCTGGTCGCGCGGACTGGCGTCGCCGGTGGCGACGATGAACGGTTCGAGCTTGCTCCGTTCGCTGGCGGTGATGAGGCGGCGCGACGACATCGGTGAGCGCCTCAGCGATGCGCGTGGCCGGCGGCGCGGGCCTCGACGTAGCGGGGATCCGAGGTCGAGCGGCAGGCGGCCTGGTCGGCCCAGGCTTCGAGATCGCCCACCGCGTACACGACGCGACCGCCGAGCTTGCGAAAGGTCGGGCCGCTGCCGTGACAGCGATACTTTTCCAGGGTGCGCGGCGAGATGCCGAGGATGCGCGCCGCCTCATGGGTTCGGACGTAGCGGGTGGCGATCTGCGCGGACCTGTCGAGCATGGGAAGCCTCCGTCTTGCCTCGAAGCGCCGCGGCCAAGTCGCGGCATGTCGGGGTCACGGTGGCGGAGGGATCAGGCGCCGGGGGTGGACGAAGATTTTCGGAAGGGTGTGTCCCCCTTCGAGCGGCGATGAGCGGACGGTCGTTCAATTCGTCACTGCCGAGACGGAGATGGATGGAAGAGCCGTGCGCGCTGAAATCAGGTTATGTGGCTGATCAGCCGCCGCGCAGAAATTTAAGATAGCCGCGTTCGACGAGCGCGATCGAGTCATGGATCAGACGATTGGCCGCGCGTCGTGCGTGGGAGTCTTTCCACTCGACAGACGGAAGTTGGGCCTGTTCCGAACGCAGGACGATTTCCGCGACGTCGCGAGGGCCGCCGCCCATGTCGTGAATATCGAAGGCATGAAGAAGCTGAACGAGACGGCGCTTGCGCTGCGTGGTCAGTCGCAACGCCCGTGGGAGAAGGCCGATGGTTTGGCCGCCTACCTTGCGGATGAAACGCGACGCGACATCGAGTCGGAGATCGACCGATGCGGCGCCGAGCGGCAGGAGAATCATGGGGCGTCGAACGGCCAGATCGCTGTTGAGCCGGATGTGAAGCTCGCCGGACCCATCGACGATTACGACCTCACGACCCTCATCATCGGTCCGGTCAGCGACGATCGAGCCGAGCTGGGATGGCTCGAGCGCCACAGGCGCGAATCCGCTCGGCGCTGCATCGAGCAGCAGCGTGCCGGGCGACAGTTCCGGCAGCCAGGTAGTGGGTTCGTCGCCGACCGGGTTGCTCGGATCGTGAGCGAAACCGCAACCCCCATCGTCGGGCGAAATCCGCGCGAGCGGACTCCGCATCGACGTGATCGCGCACGATCTGGCGCTCAATTTGGGCGTAGTCACGCCGGTATTCGGCGTTGCGGCGCAGGAATTCGACGGCGAAGCCGGGGCGTTCGAGGCGATTCAAATGATCGATCGTCTCCGGCGAGCGCCAATACTGTGTGGGCATGGCGTTTCCTCTCGTCTTGCTCCCCTATTCGGGGAGCTTCAAACCATCCGGAAACGCAGGCTTTGCGCTAGACCCTATGATTGCATCGCGCGCGACGACAACCCGTACAACGGATGTGCGGCGGCTTACTGCGCTCGTGGCTGAAGCAGGTGCCGATAGCCGGTTTCGGTCATCCAGCGGGCGCGGGCCAGGTGGCTTTCATGGACGATTTTGGCACGGCAGGGCTCTTGCGCCGGATCGAGGCCGAAGAGCACCAGCACGACCTCTCGCCAGTCGGCTCCTTCTTCCTCGGCCATCAGCAACCGTAGGTATATCGCCAGATGTTGCTCATCATAGGCGCTCACGCGGTCGGTAAGCGGCGGCCGGTCACAGAAGGGCGCCTCTGTCATTGCGATCTTTCCCCCGTCGAGATCAAAGCAATGGAGTAGGGATTCATTTACCGCAAATTTTGACAGACTTCGCGCCTGATTAAGCCGGTTTCGTGATGCTTAAGGCGCATCACGTTGCTCAAGTTGGCGGTGCAGAGGCACTCGAGAACAGGGATGGATAGCATAACCCGCGGACGAATCGGAAGGATCGTTCCTGGAACGATGGTTCCTGCATCGGCTCCATCATCGCCATGGATCTCAAGGAGGTCATGGCGACCAATCTGCGTCGGTTGCGTCATGCGAAAGGGATGACGCAAGAGGAGTTGGCCGAGCGGGCTGGGTTGAGCGCCCGGTATATCGGTGCGATCGAGCGCGCCGACGTGTCGGCGAGCGTCACCGTCCTGGGCCAAGTGGCCGAAGCGCTTGATGTGGAGGCTACCGAGCTGGTGCGAGCTCCTCATCGCAATGGCGACTCGGCGATTTCAGCCGAGCCTCAACAATAGCGCCTTCGCCCCGGGCGCCGCTGGGTTCGACCTCGGCCGACGGCGGCCCAGGAACTCTCGAAAATGTCGATGCCCCGCCCGGACAGGCCGGACGGGGCATTGTAAGCAGGTCAGTCGCTCCTGCGGCCGTTGGGGCGGGACCAGATCAGGCTGTAGCCCTCGCCGTCCTCGTCATCGAACAGGTTGGCGAAGATCGGGGCGGTGAAGCTCGGATCGTCGAGCTTGAGGCCCAGATAGTCGCGGCCCTCGTTGGAGCGCTTGGACCAGGCGGCGCCGATCTCGACCCGGCCGACATAGACGCGGTGGCTGGGGCTGTTCTCGCCGGAGCGGTTGGTTTCGGGGACGATCCGGACGTTCTTGGCCTGGACCGAGAGGGTGACGATTTCGCCGGTGAATTCGTTCGAACCGGTCTTCTTGAAGGTGCCGATGGTCGCCATGGTAGTTCTCCTTGATCTCTGTTTCCGAGTCCGCACCATTGCGGCCTCGATGGTGATCGAAGGGCCGGAGGCGATCGACGGCGCACCCCGAAGGGGCTCGACAGCAAAGGAGGGGCTTTCTTGTCTCGCGAGGAATGACGGCGCAGCCGGCAGGGGAAGAAAGTTTTGACGTCGCTGTTGCGCCATAGGCGGTCGAGGCTTCAGCCGGCCTTCGGCCAGATCAATCCATCGAAGAGGCCGTTCGGTGCGCTCGGCCTGACAGAGCCGACATCAAGGGGAACATGGCGATTTTCGAGTCGCCGCAAAGTCCGGCCGGTGAAGGCGACGGCGATCCGAGCCCTGTTCCGGCCACCAACGGATCTCCCGCTTCGAACACCAAGCTCGGGCCGCACGCCGCATTTCACGCGCATCGCAGGCCGGGTCGCCCAGGCGTCGCCATCTGGTCATTGCCGCTGTGACGACCGCCATGACCCCGGCGACTCTGCGGTGGCGGGCCGAGCTTCACTGCCAAAGTCGCTCTCTCGCCAGCTTCGATGATGGGGACTGCGGACGTCTCGGGTGCCTGATCTGATCCCGCCCCGCCAACGCGACGGTGTCAGCCCCGCACCAAGCCCTGTCCGGCCGGTCCGGGCGCGGCCATTCCGGTGAAGCGGACGAACGCCGTGACGCTGACGGCGATCGCGCCGATGACGGCGAAGATCGTCTGCCACGTAGGCGAAGGCATCGCCATCTGGGCGATTCCATGCGTGGCGCTGTAACCGGCGACGGCGGCGGGCGCGACGTAAAGGAGGATGATCAGGAGCCGAAGCCACGTCCACGGCACAAAGGCGAGCGCGAGCTGGCCAAGGCCAAAGGTTATGCCGCCGGCCACGACACCCACCGCTATGCCGCCGAGTACGCCGGCTCCCGTGTGGAAGGCCCAGATGCCGATCGTCAGACCGGCGAAGAAGGGCAGCGCAAAGACAGCGAGGTTGAACAGCAGCCAGCAGAAGAAGGCGATGCCGACAATGACGAGCAGTGGTCCGAAGATGATCATGGCGGTGCGCTCCGTGAGATAAAGGTCTGACGGTCGCGCCTTCCACCACCACCACGGCGCGACCACGAATATAGCCGAAAACAGGCGCCGGCGGGAGCAGAAATCCCGCTGGCGCTCTGAGGTTCAGCTTTCGTGGTGGTTCGCCCCTTCATGGTTGGAAGGGGTCGAATTCGTGGATGACGGCAGCGGGATCGCCGTCATATTCGGCGGCCAGCATGACGCCGTAGTTGCCAGCGTCAGCATGGAAGACGACGACGCAGACCATGAGGGTGGTGGCGAGGTTCCAGCCGTTGGCGAATGCGAGGGCTTGAGACATTGATCCGGCTCCTGTGCTGAGGCGGGGCCATCCCCGCGCGACAGGCGCCCGATGTGTCCGGCCGAGGGCCGCGATCACCGCGAAGGCGAAGACAGAGCGGCGGCACGCTCGAGCGTAAGCCGACCCCTTGCGGGTTGATGGCGTCAGGCCCGCGGACGGACCAAGGATCAGCGCTGATAGACGCAGGGATGGCGACCGCCGGCAGGAGCCGCGTCTGAAAGCCCGCCGCCAGCGGGTGGAACCTCGTCACCCTCACGGTGCGCAGGCCGATCAGCTAAGGTGTGCTCTCGAGACGAAGTGACGGTCGAGGTGCGCGGCATGGCGGAGTTCACGGGACGCGACCTGCATCTAGTGAAGAAGGCGCTCGCCATTGCGGTGTTGGCGATCGAGCGGCAGCCGGGGCCTTTTCAATCGGCGTCCGATCAGAGCGACATGAAGGCGCTCCTCGATGGCCTGATCGAGAACGATACGGAGTTGGCGCACTATGCTCGTGCGGCCCGGATCGCCGTCACGGGTGAACCGGATTGAAAGGCGGTTTTACGGAAAGCTGATAATCCGCCTCTGCGGATTCACGTCACTGTGCAGAAAGGGCAAGGCGGCGCTCACGCGCCGCCGAATTTCCAGACCGGGATGCCGAGCTTTTTCGCCTTGTCGGCGAGGTTGTCCTGGATGCCGGTGCCGGGGAAGTGCATCACACCGATCGGCAGGACCTCCAGCAAGGCGTCGTTGCGCTTGAACGGCGCGGCCTTGGCGTGCTTCGTCCAGTCGGGCTTGAAGGCGATCTGCGGCACCTTGCGGTTGTCGGCCCATTTGGCGGCGATCAGCTCCGCGCCCTTTGGCGATCCGCCGTGCAGCAGCACCATGTCGGGGTGCTTGGCGTGGACCTGATCGAGTTTGGCCCAGATCAGCCGGTGATCGTTGAAGTCGAGCCCGCCGGTGAGCGCCACCTTGGGGCCCGCGGGCAGGAGCACCTGGTTGTCGGCACGCTTCTTCGCCGCCAGGAAGTCGCGGCTGTCGATCATCGCCGAGGTCAAGTTTCGATGGTTGACCTTCGATCCGTTGCGCGGCCGCCAGGCTGAATGAGTGTGCTGCTCGAATTGGTCGGCAGCTTGGTCGCGCATTAGCTCGAAGGCGTTGCGTCGTTCGATCAGCGTCTGGCCTTCCGCCGTCAGGCGCTCCAGCTCGACGGATTTGACCTCGCTGCCGTCCTGTTCCCGCTGCGAGCGCTGCTGGGCCAGCTCGTTGTCGTCGAGTTCGCGCCCGATCCGGTCGATGGCGCGGTGGAAGACGTTCACCGTCGACCAGAGCAAGTCTTCGAGGTCGGGTTCGAGGCGGGTATCTGCGAGCGCCACCACCAAGGCGTCGAAGATGTCGGAGATGCTTCCCACAAGGATGTTCGCTTCGGGAAGCGGCCTGGGGTCGGGCTCGTCGTGGAAGGGACGGTAGCCATAGAGCTGGAGTTCGTGGAGGATTTGGTCGGTCGGGGATGCGCTGTGGTGCGGCTCGAAATCGTCGTCGTTGTCGGTGGTCATCGCGGCTTTCCTCGTCGGATCGGCCGCGCCCATCGCGGCCTTCATGGCGACGAAGGCGGCGGGCGGACCGGACCTGCACCTGCAGCGAAGCGAAGGGCCGGAGCCTGGGCGGAGGACCGAAGGGGGCCGACTATTTTGTCTCGCGATGTAAAGGCGGCTTTGCCGCCGACGGAAAATAGTCGGCCCACAAGGTTGCCGGTCCGGGCCGTTTGCCGCCCGATCGCCCTCTCAGAAGGCCGTGGGCGTGGTGCTCTCCGACGCTGACGGAAAGCATAACCGCCGACCCTATGGCGACGACGCTGCCGCGCCCCATCCCCGTTCCGGCTATGCCGCCAGATCCATGAAGCGGGCAACATCCTGCGCCGCGATCTGCACCCGGCTTGCGGCCCGAAACGCGTCGATCCCGAGCAGCCGGAGATCCTCGTTGAAGTCGCCGAGCCGTGGGGAGATCACGATCGCCTCGATGCCGGCCTCCTGCGCCCGCTCGATCAACGTCGCCATCGCGCCGTCACCGGCAGGATCGTCGTCGCGGGCGATGTAGAGCCGGCGCAATGTGTCCGGGAACAGGATGGCGGAGAGATGCGCCGCCGACAGTGCTGCGACCATCGGCATGGCGGGAAGGACGCACCTGAGCGACAGAATCGTCTCGATGCCCTCGCCGGCCGCCATCACCTCGCCCGCCACACCGAAGCGAACAGCGTGACCGAGTAGGTCGCCCATCGCCCGCCTCGGGGTGTCGATCGGCGCCTTGCCGAGCGTCGCCTCGGAGAAGCCGCCCGGATCGAGCCAGGTGCGATGCGCCCCGGTGAGATGGCCCACGAGATCGGTTACGGAGGCGATCATCGCCGGCCACGTCTCGGTGGGGCTATGGTCGTCAGGCCGATAGTAGCAGCGCGGGTGGAAGCGCAGGCTTCTGGTTCCGTGCAAAGCCGTAATGCCGCGATTGCGGAGATACATTTCTACGAGAGTACGAGCCAGCGGCAGCGACATGGCGAACAGTCGCCGCGCCGCTTCCGGCGATCCGGTCGGAGCAGTCGGCGTGCGCGATCGGGGATGATCCGGCTCGGGTTCGGGATGCGGCAGGCTGAGAAACGAACGCGCCTCATCGGCGACGTCCTTGAAGTCGACCAGGCCGCAGCTTTCGCGGATGACGTCGAGCAGATCGCCATGTTCGCCGGTGGCGGCGTCGGTCCATTTGCCGGCCGGCCCTTTCACCGACTCCTTGAGCCTCACGAACATCGAACGGCCCGGCGTATTGCGGACATCACCCACCAGCCAGTAGCGGCCCTCCCGGCGTCCAGCGGATAGGTAGTGGCGGCACACCGCCTCGGCGTCGCGCGCGAGACGGTGTGCCAGTTCGGAGGCGTCGTGGCGGGCCATCACGCGGCTTCCCGCTCGCCGATGCGCTCGACCGGATATTGGTCGAGCACCTTCGTCAGCACACCAGCGCCGGTCGCATCCGTCGGCACGAACATGCGCAGCTTCCAGGAGATGATCTCGCTGAAGAGGCCGTAGGCGCGCAGGCGATCGCGCATGGTGTCGGCGAAGCCTGACAGCTCGATGCGGTGAGCGCCCATGACGCGCACCCGATGGAGCTGCAAGCCGTCGGCGAGGTCGAGGACGGTGCGTCCCTCGATCAGCGCCGCGAAGGCCGCATCCGACGTCATAGTGGTCGCCCCGGTCAGCGAGGCGTTCGCTGCCCAGGCCGGCGAGACCCTGCGGCCGATGATGCGTTCGCCTGCGTCGGTCTGTAGCCGATAGACGCGCGTCGACTCGTTCGGCAGGCGCTTCCAGATCGGCAACAGCAAGCCGGCGACGATGTGGATCGTGCTGTCAGCAAACTCGGGGACCTCCGACCCTTCGCGAGTCCATGCCGCCGCGAACGCCTCGCGGTCGGCCGCCTGCCAATGGCTCTCGTCCATCATCTTCAGCGATGCGTGATGGTGTTCCATCGGCCGGATCAGCCGAACGCGGCGTTCGATCTCGCCATCGTCGAGCATCAGGCTCGGCGCCGGGACTTGCACGGCGGCCCGGCCCGAGCGCTCGTTGATCAGCAGGACGGCGCGGGGATCGGCGAGGTGATCGAGCGCGTCGTCCAGCGTCACCGGATGATTGCGCCGCCGCTCGGTGATGGTGAGCAACCGAGTCTCTGCGCCCGTCGCGGGATGGGTGTAGATCGCGCGGCGATCGGTGACGACGAAGCTCTCGGCCCGCAGCGTCTCCAGGCCGACGTCATAGACGCCGCTGGCGATGGCGCCCTCGATCTTGGCGTTCAGCAACTGCTCGAACGCCGTGAACAGCACACCCTGAAGCTCGATGGTGAGCGCCAGCAGGCGGTTGAGGAAGGTCGTTATCGGCGGCAGCTCGTCCTTGATGCCGTTGGCGTCCATCAGTTTCAGGCCGGTGGCGTCCTCGAACATCTGGAGCGAGCAGTCTTCAATCTTGCCGCGCACCAGCAGTAGATAGAGCTGGCGCAGCGCGTCGCGGGCATAGTGGGATTCCAGATTGTCCTCGGGCCTGAACAATCCCTGTCCGCCGGTCTGGCGCTGACCGCGGGTGATGGCGCCCAGCGTGTCCAAGCGACGGGCGATGGTCGAAAGGAAGCGCTTCTCGGCCTTCACATCGGTGGCGATCGGCCGGAAGAGCGGCGGCTGCGCCTGGTTGGTGCGGTTCGTCCGCCCGAGGCCCTGGATCGCGGCGTCGGCCTTCCAGCCGGGTTCGAGCAGATAGTGGACGCGCAGGCGGCGGTTCCGCGCCGACAGCTCGGCGTGGTAACTCCGGCCCGTCCCGCCCGCCTCCGAGAAGACGAGGATGCGCTTCAGGTCGTCCATGAAGGCGGCGGTCTCGGCGAGATTGGCGGAGGCGGCGCGGTTCTCGACGACGAGGCGGTCGCCCTTTCGCACCACGCGGCGCGAGCGTCCGGTCACTTCGGCCACGAGGTCCGTGCCGAAGCGCTGGACGATCTGGTCGAGCGCGCCGGGCACTGGCGGCAGCGAAGCAAGCCGCTCGATCAGCTCGTTACGACGGGCGACGGCCTCGCGGCTCACGACCGGCTGGCCGTCGCGGAAGACGGGCCGGGAGGAGAGATTGCCCTCGCTGTCGGTGAAGGGCTCGTAGAGCTGCACCGGGAAGGAATGGGCCAGGTAGTCGAGAACGTACTCGCGCGGCGTGATGTCGACCCGGACGTCGCTCCATTCCTCGGTGGGGATCTCGGCGAGCCTGCGTTCCATCAGCGCCTCGCCGGTCGAGACGATCTGGATGACGGCGGCGTGGCCGTCCGCCAGATCCTGATCGATCGAACGGATCAGCGTCGGCGTCTTCATCGAGGTCAGCAGATGGCCGAAGAAGCGCTGCTTGGCGCTCTCGAAAGCCGAGCGGGCCGCCGACTTCGCCTGCCGGTTCAACGTGCCGGTCTCACCAGTGATGTTGGCGGCCTGCATCGCGGCGTCGAGATGGTTGTGGATGATGGCGAACGCGCCGGCATAGGCGTCGTAGATGCGGCGCTGCTCGGCGGTGAGCGGATGCTCGACCAGCTCGTATTCGACGCCGTCATAGGAGAGCGAGCGGGCCATGTAGAGCCCGAGCGAACGCAGATCGCGGGCGAGCACTTCCATGGCGGCGACACCGCCGTCCTCGATCGCCTCCACGAACTCCGCGCGCGTGGCGAAGGGGAAGTCCTCGCCGCCCCAAAGGCCGAGCCGCTGGGCATAGGCGAGATTGTGGACGGTGGTCGCGCCGGTGGCCGAGACATAGACGACGCGCGCGTTCGGCAGCGCGTGCTGCAAGCGCAAGCCCGCGCGGCCTTGCTGGGAGGGCGCGACATCGCCGCGTTCTCCCTTGCCGCCACCGGCGTTCTGCATGGCATGGCTCTCGTCGAAAATGATCACTCCGTCGAAGTCGGAGCCCAACCATTCAACGATCTGGCGGACGCGCGAAAGCTTCTCGCCGCGGTCGTCGGACCGCAGCGTAGCGTAGGTTAAAAATAGGATGCCTTCGGCGAGCCGGATCGGCTTGCCTTGGGGGAAACGCGATAGCGGCGTGATGAGCAGGCGCTCCATGCCGAGCGCCGACCAGTCGCGCTGGGCGTCCTCGAGCAGCTTGTCGGACTTGGAGATCCAGACCGCCTTACGGCGTCCCTTCAGCCAGTTGTCCAGGATGACGCCGGCCGACTGGCGGCCTTTGCCGGCGCCGGTGCCGTCGCCCAGCATGAAGCCCCGGCGAAAGCGGAAGGCATTCGGCGCATCGTCACGGGCGGCGGCGACGAGATCGAAGGTTTCGTCCACGGTCCACGCGCCGGCGAGATAGTCGCCATGTGCCTCGCCAGCATAGATCACGGTCTCGAGCTGGGCGTCGGACAGGACGCCCTCGCTGACGAGACCGATCGGCAGGCACGGTCGATAGGTCGGCTTCGGCGGCGCGACCGAGGACATGGCGGCGGACTGCACCAGCTTGGTGGGATGGGCCTGGGCTCCAGGAATCCGGATCGATTGGAGCCGGTACTCCTCATAGATCGCATCGCTGAGACGCGCGCCCTCGGGCGGCGTCCAGTCGATGGTCTCGTAGGCGAGATCGACCGCCTCCGGATCGGCGACAGACGGCTTGGCCTGCGCCGCTGCAACACGGGCGAGATAGCCGCGCACCGTCCGTGGTGCGGCGGCGGCCGACACGGGGATGGTGAGGCTGGGCGCCAGCGTCAGACGCGCCGGAACGTGCTCGGCGATCCAGCTCAGCAACGTGGCGACGTCGGGCGCCATGCCCGGTGATACCGGCAAGGCGGACGGGTCGTCAGTGGGCGCCTTGTCGATGACGATCAGCCGCGTGTCGATGCTCGTGCCGTGCTTGGCATAGACCGCACCATCGATCGCTGCGGTGAAGACGATGCGGCCGCGCTCTTGCAAGCGGATGAAGGTGTCGCGCCAAACCGGAGCGTCGGGGGAAAAGCTTGCGCCGGTGATCGCCACCAGCCGCCCGCCATCGGCCAGGCGCGCGAGGGCCGAGGCGATGTGGCGATAGGCGGTGTCGGCCATACGGCCAGTCACATTGGCCATCGCCGAGAACGGCGGGTTCATCAGCACGACGCTCGGGACGACGGCCGGATCGAGGTGATCGTCGATCTGGGCCGCGTCGAAGCGCGTGACGGCGACGGCTGGAAAGAGAGAGGAAAGCAGCGTCGCCCGGACCTCGGCTAGCTCGTTCAGGACGAGCGCGCCGCCGGCGATCTCGGCCAGGATGGCAAGGAGCCCGGTGCCCGCCGACGGCTCAAGCACGCGATCCGCCGGCCCGATGGCGGCCGCAGCCAGGGCCGCCAGGCCGAGAGGGGTCGGCGTCGAGAACTGTTGGAAAGCCTCGCTTTCGGCGGAGCGGCGGGTGTGGGTCGGGAGAAGGCCGGCGATCTTGGCCAGGGCGGAAAGACGCAAAACCGGAGAGTCGGCTTTGCGGAACAGCGCCTTTCCGTACTTGCGCAGGAAGAGAACGGTCGCCGCCTCGCAGGATTCGTAGGCGGTTTTCCAGTCCCAGGCGCCGGAGGCATCGGACGCGCCGAAGGCGGATTCCATGGCGGCGCGCAGGATCGCCGCGTCGATCCGCTGGCCGCGTTCGAGATGAGGGAGGAGCTGCAGGGCCGCGGCAATGATCGCGCCAGCGGTGTTGGGTTGAGAAACAGGCGACAGTGGCGCGACCTGGCTGGCCGCAATCGAAGAAAGGTCGTTCATGTGGGGAGCCTCGGGAGAGCGGGAACGGGCGAGCCGGCCGGCGCTCTCTCTCGGACCGCACCGGCTCAAACCCGTCCCGGCCGTCCTCTCCCTCTCATCGTCACGGCCGTGGCCGGCATGAGAAAAGGCGCCCCGCCGGAGGGCGGGGCGCCGAGGGGTGTGCGGCGATGATCAGTAGCCGAATTGCCAGGACGGCCAGGCCTGGCCGTCGTCCGCCGCGGCGAAGGCATCTGCCAGGTAGGTGGCGTCGCCCTCTACGACGGTGGGATCGGCGATAGGCGTTTCGTCGATCACTGTGACGCGGGATACCAGCCCGTCCTCGACCTCGACATGCACAGGGACGAGGTACTGGAAGACGACGCGGCGCGGTTCGGCCTTCGCTTGCTTTGTCATGAAGCGCCCCCCGAGCCTTCAGGATCGGGCGCACTCGCAAGGATGGCTTCGGCCTTGGCGATCGCCCCATCGAGACGCCGGCGCCAGAACAGATCATCGTGCGGTCCGCTGTCCGATATGTGCGCAAAGACTTTGAGCAGGCCAAGCAGCACCTCAAAATGATCAGCCTTACGCTGGACCTGTTCGCCGAATTGCGACGGGATCGGAAGGGCTCTGCCGCCATAGGCGGCGTTGCGGCCATCCCAGACGCCGGTGACGTAGGTGTCACCGGAGGTTTCGACGTCGGATTTCTCGTCGTCCCAGCCCTCGTCGGCGATGGCGAGCGCACAGGCGGCTTCGAAAGTTTCAGCCTCATAGCTGCGCTGCCGAAAGACTGGCAGGCGGTAGGTAGTCTCGATGGTGAAGACGGGCATGCGGCCCTCCTGAAATGCTGAGAGCCCAGCGCGGTGGCCGGGCTCTCAGAGGTCGATGGAGTGGTGAAGGACGCGGGGTGGTCGTGGCCGCCCCGCACTGAGGTTATTCCGCCGCGATCATCTGCGTCGTTTCGGCCTCATCCGTGTCCGCCTCCTCGTCGTCGCCGACGAGGAATTCCGGCAGCGCCTCCCCGTCAGCTTCGGTCTCGGTCGTGTCGACGGGTGCATCTGCATCGCCCATCCGAAGGGACTCGGGCAGCCAGCCGGTGTCGGCCAACAGCCGCTCGGCCTCCTTGGCCATGTCGCCCTTCTTCAGATGGTCGATGAGCTGGGCGGCGCGCTCGCCTGCGCCTTCGCGAACCGCTTCGAGGATGCGGCGCTTCGGCACGCGGCCGAGATAGTTCTCGACGGTCGGACGCCATCCGGCTTCCACCATGTCGAGACCGACGGCCCGGGCGATGCGGTCGGCCTCGCCGATGCGCTGCTCGACACCGTGAGACGAAATACCGGCACCGTAGCGGTCGGCCTTCTCGTAGAGCGCGTTGACCCCGAACGAGGCGCAATGCGCGAAGAGGGCCGCCTGGTCGTCGCCAGTCAGGGTGGTGAGCCAGTCCCAGAGATCGGTTCGATCCTTCGGCAGCCGCTCCTCCCAGCTTTTGTGGCGTTCGGAGATCGCCTTGACCGTCGGCGTATCCTTCAGACCCTGCGCCTGGATCGGGAAGGTTACGCTGCGAACGGTGACCTCCATGGCGCTGCCGGATGAGAAGTAGCGCGAGAAGACATCCAGGCAGAATTTGTGCAGGACCGCCTGGAACGCGACCGACGGCGTGGTCGCGAGCTTGTCGCGCAGCGCCAGCGTCCGTTCCGCAGTCAGCTCGGTCACGAGGCGGTCGGGCAGCGGCTTCACCACGTCGTCGTCCTCGTCCTCCGGTTCGGAAACCTGGCCGCCGATAGTAATGACCGCGCGCTGGATCACCGGCGCGCCGGGCTCCACACCGTCCGGGCTTGCTGCGCCGGTTTCATCGTCGCCTTCTTGTCCGGGCTCCACGATGGGCGCCTCATCCTCGGGCCGGACGTAGCCGCGATCGACGGACAGCGCGCCTTCGGAATCGACGCTGACGAAGACGCCGGCACGGGCAATGTCGGCGGGTTCGAAAGTGGCGGGACGATCGTCGAAGGCGGCGAGCGCCGTTTCGATTTCGCCGAGCCGCTCGTCCACCTCGTCGGGCAGCTCGTCTGCTCCGTCATACTCGGCTTCGAGCTTGGCGTATTCGGCGTTGAGCGCTTCGATCGTCGCCTGCTCCTCGGGCGAAAGGTCGGCGGCAATTCCCTCCAACACGCGGAGCCAGCGCGTGTGGCCATAGGGGAAGTCGATCGCGACCTCGATCCACTTCCAGCCCTCGGCCGCGATCTTCTCGGCCTCGATCTTGAGCTTCTCAGCGAACAGGCCGTCGAGCAGCGCCACGTCTTCGAGCCAGCCGCCGTCGTCGGACTGGAACAAGTCGCGTAGCACCACCCCGCCGGCCGCCTCGTAGGCATCGAGACCGACGAACACCGCCCGGCGGTCCGAGGCACGCACCGTCTTCTCCGTCAGCATGCGGCGGATCTGATAGGGCTCCTTCTGCCAAGACCCGGAGATGGCCTGCCAAACCTGCTCTTGGCGTGCATGGTCGGACGTGACCGTGAACGCCATCAACTGCTCGAGCGACATGCCATCCTCGGCGTAGACGTCGAGCAGGGTCGGCGAGACCGACGCCAGGCGTAGGCGCTGCTTCACGACGTTCACCCCGACAAAGAATGCCGCGGCGATGTCCTCCTCGGAGCGTCCCTTTTCGCGCAGGGCCTGAAAGGCGCGGAACTGATCGAGCGGATGCAACGGCGCACGCTGGATGTTCTCGGCCAGCGAATCGTCCTCGCCGAGGATGTCGGTGCCAGGATCGCGGACCACGCACGGAACCGGCGCGGTCTTCGCCAGCCGCTTTTGCTTCACCAGCAGCTCGAGCGCCCGGTAGCGGCGGCCGCCGGCCGGAATCTCGAACATGCCGGTCTCGGCGCCCTCGGCGTCGAGAACCGGCCGGACGTTGAGGCTCTGAAGCAGCGTGCGCCGGGCGATGTCCTCGGCCAGTTCCTCGATCGAGACGCCGGCCTTCACGCGCCGGACGTTGGACTGGCTCAGCACCAGCTTGTTGAAGGGAATGTCGCGCGAGGACGACAGGATGATCTTGTGAACAGCAGTCGCCATAGGATGATACTCCGCAGCGGGCCGCCGAGAGACTCTCTCTCGACCTCCAACTCGCCACGAAGACCGGCGCAGCCCTCTTCCTCTGTTCCGGCCGTAAAGCCGGAAAGCAGGAGAAGCGGGACTGCGCTTACGTGGATTCACGGAAGAGGCGCGGTGTCACGCCGCCGCCGTCATGTCTTCGACGCCGTCGTGGGAGGTCGCGGCGATGAGCCGGTCGCTCGCGGGTAGGAAGCCGAGCAGGAAGTCGGCCGCCTTGCTCGCCTGTGACGCGGCGCGGACAATGGCGCGGTTGTCTTCACGCAGAACCTCGGCCCAAGAGCCGATGTAGTCGGCGTGCCGCACGGTCGGCACGATGCCGAGGGCAGCGCAGCAGAACGCCGCCGAGATTTCCGCGACCAACTCCTCGAAGGCGTACTTCTTCGAACCGAAGGAGCCTGAAAGGTCGCGGTTCAAGCGATGCGGCGCTCCACTGGCGTGGGAGCATTCGTGAAGGGCGGTTCGATGCCAATTGATCGGCTCGAAGAAAGCCTGGGGCGGCGGCACCTGCACGTAGTCGCCGGCCGGCACGTAGAAGGCGCGATCGCCGCCGATGCGGAAATCGATCCCGCTTGCCTTGATAAGCGCCTCGACCTGGGGCTCGATCGAGCCTGGCGGAGGCGGCGGCGCGACGATCGCCACGTCCTCGGGCAGGTTCGCACACTGCGCCGAGTTGAAGACCGTGAAGCGCTTCAAGAACGGGATCGCGGCGGCGTCCTCGCCGGTCTCACGCGCGCGCTTCTTCTCGTCGTCCGGCACGAAACGGTCGGCGTAAACAACGGTCGTTCCGTGCTCGCCCTTGCGCACGTTGCCGCCGAGCGCGAGCGCCTGGCGAAACGTCAGCCAGCTTTGACCTGAATATCCATGGGATATGACAGCGCCCCAGAGGATCAGTACATTGATCCCGGAATACTGCCGGCCCGTGGCGGCGTTCCTCGGCATGGCGAGCGGCGCCTTCACCGCGGCCGTGCCCCAGGGCTGGACCCAGGGCAGCCGCCCAGCGTCCAACTCGCTGATGATCTTTGTGGTGATCTCGTCATACAGGCTGGCGCGGCCGGAGCCGGTCTCGTGGCGGTGCTTGAACATCGCGGGTCTCCGCGACGGGTGCCAGGAGCCTCTCTCCCAGCCCTCAACCCGTCACGGAAAACCCGGTCCGCACTCTCCCTCTCCGGCTATGCCGGCGCCAGGGATGGAAGCCCTAAGGGGGGAAGACCCGGCTGCCGGGGCTTCCGCTTTGCCGACAGCCCGGCCCAGCGGGCGGCGCGCCTCAAGGGATGCGATCGAACCATGGGCATCGATGTAGCACGCGCTTCATTTCGTACGGGGGACTTCGAGAACGGTCTCGACGTGGCTATGGTTCTGACCCGCCAGGAAGTCCTGGTTCGAGCCGAATTTGCAGATCGCCGAGCAGACTTGGGTCCATGCCCTCGCCGGCGAGAGTTTGCAGATAGTCGAGCAGATCGTCCTGCCGCGGTTGACCAAAGGCCAGGCGATAGACCGTGAGGCTGCGTTTGAGCCAAGCGAGTCGCGTGACTTCCCGGCTGAACGGCAACATCGGCACGCGCCGTTCGACCCTCACGGAACCTTCGTAGATCCAATAAGGGATAAGATCTGTGTCGACCGCCGCCTCGGATCGCGCGCGCTCGAACATCAGCTTCCATGGATCGTCAGGCGCCTGCCCATAGCCCCTGACGACACCGGCTTGGCGCTCGGCCAGGTTGAGGCGCACGGCGTGCCCCTTGAAGCGGTGGACGCGGCCTTCCCGCTGTTCGAGGTCCACTGGGTTGCCCGGCAGGTTCCAGTGATAGACGCGATAGCAATAGGGATGGAAATCCAGCCCCTCCTGGCCGACCGACGTGGTGGCGAGAACGAACGGCCGGAACGGCGAGTTGAACGCATCGCGCACGCCTCCGAGCCGGGCGACGGCGCCATCCTCGTCCTTGTAGTCGGCGAGCCGCATCGCGAAGCGTCCACGCATCTGGAATTTGCTGATGGCGAGGGCCTCGCCATCGACATGCACGTCATCGACATCGATCTGCGACGGGCGGATGGCCAGGGCCTGGGCCATGGCGCGCGCGACGCCGAAGGCGCGTTCCTCGGCCGGGCGGGCTCCGAGACCTTCGGCATCGACAAGGTAGTGGGCGTATTCGTCCAGGACGGCCTGTAGGTTGTGCTCGGCGCAATAGACCAGCACGCGGCGCCAATAGTGATCGTCGGTATCCCGCCGCAGCAGGGCGACCGCGTCATGCTGGTTGAACAGCGCCCTGAACGACCAAGCGACTTCAGCGGCGGCGCTGAGCAGGCGCGGGTCGTCCCACGCCAGCTCGGGCGCGATCCGCTTGAGGGCGCGAAGCGCGCAGACGGCCGGACTGCCGAGCGCCACGTCGACCAGCAGGTCTGGAAGATCGGCGGACGATGCGCCGATGTCGTGCGCCTTCACCGCCGCCGCAAGCTCGGCGACATGATCCTGAAAGGCGTCTTCGCTCGCCAGGGCGCGCATGCCATGGGGCGTCTCCAGCCAGACGCGGGACCGCGCGCCCAGCAGGTCATCGACCACGGCGGGAGCGGCCCACTCGGCGCTGTTGGCGTCCTGCCGCGACGCCGCCCCTATTCGCAGAGCCTCGAGGGCGGGCTTGAGGCGGTCGACGATGGCGGCGCGCATGTCCTCCTGCGACAGGGCGGCCTCGGTTTCACTGAAAACCGCGAGCGGATCGGCCAGCTCGGCCAGAGCCGGCGATGGATAGATCAGGAGCAGCGCGCGCAAACCCACAAGCCGCCCCTGATCCTGTCGGAACTGCAAGGGACGCAGACGATGTTGCTCGAAATAGCGTCGGCCGGCTTCGCCGACGCCCATGCGCCGTTCGGCTTCATAGGACAGCAGGGCTGCAATCGCGTCGGGCACCATGGACCAGGCCGAAAATATCAGCGCCTTGGTCAGCGGCGTGCCGGATCGCCCGTCGCCGTAATAGGGCATGGCGGCAGGTATCCAGAGATTCTGTTCGAGACGCTGGCCGAAGATGTCGTCCATGATCGCGCGCATGCGGCCATTGGCTGGCTCCAGCGGCGCATAGGCGTCGATAGCGTCGTGATCGAGCATGGTCGGCCGAGCGGCCTGGATGGCGTCTCGGAGGGTCGCCGAGGGCGCCTCCGCCTCCTCCGTCAGAAGCTGCTTCAGGCTGTAGTGGCGCATGAAGTTGAGCAGGTAAGGCGCGGATTTCCAGTATTCGATGATCTCCGGCGCATCGAGCGTGCGGGCCACTTGCGACAAGGCCGACGCCTGCGCGAGATCGGCGGGGTCGACCGAGACCGTGATGACGGGCTCGCTCATCATGGAGTCGCGTTCGATCGTGGACGCGACCCGCTCGGTTCGGGCAATCACTTTGCGCAGGCGCTGTTCGATGGCCTGGCGCGCCTCGACCGCTGCAGCGTGCGATTGCGGCAGGGTATGCAGAAGGCTGCGGAAAGCGCGCATCTCGCGCGAGAGCGTGGCTGCCACCTCCGGCCCTTTTTCGCGGCCATAGAGGAAGCTCAAGGTTTCGAGGAAATCCTGATAGTGGTCACCCTCGTCGGGCTCGTCGCCGGCGAGCGTGAGCATCCGATAGGGCGTCGCGGAGAGCAGGAGGGTGCGGGCGACATGCCCGTCGCCGCCGGAATAGTCGAACAGTTCGCGCGCGAGGATCGCCGCGTCGCTGTCGCCGTGCAGCAGATCCCGAAATCGCTGGAACTCGTCCATGATGATCAGGTCGGGTTGCAGCGCGTCCACGCAGGCATGGGAGAGCTTGGCGCGCAACCGGGCGACCAGGCTGTTACGCGGCTGCGTCATCTCCGGGGGATAGCTGTCCCGGCGGCGCGGGAAGAGTTCGCAGACCCGTTCGAGTGCCTCGAAGAGGTCGCGATCCGCCTGCACGTCGCGACGGAAGCGCCCGATGATGCTCTTGTCGACCCCTTCGAGGGTGAGCGTGTCCACCGCGCGGTTCCAGCCGTCGATGCCGGCCGTGACCTGCAACAGATTGTGCAGGCCCCGCGGGCGCGAAACGAGGTCGTGCAGGAGATGGTGCAATAGGGCGCGTTCCTGCGTCACGCCCGTCGCGGAGCGCAGATCGAAGGTCGTGCCCGGCGTCAGGCTGATGAAGTTCACCTTGTTGGCGTCGAGGCCGACCTGATCGCGCAATTGCAGGGGAACCAGGGTCATGCGGGTCGGCAGGGCCAGCTCGCGCCGCCCGAGGACGTTCAGCCGGTTAAGGTTCTGGGCGGCGATCGCCTGATTCGAACAGATGTAGAGGATGTCGATCCGTTTGGTGCTGTCCCACAGGTGCTCGATCATGCGGGCGATGACGCCGCGCGCCACCATCGTCTTGCCGAGGCCGACTTCGTCGGCGACCAGGAACTGGCGGACGGGATCGTCCTCGCCGTAGAGCCGATCGAAGACATAATCGACGGTGCGCCGCTGAAAGACCTTGAGAGGCGCGAGCGCCGCGTCGGCGCGGAACCGTTCATTCGGCATGAGCGGCGTCCTGCGTGGCGAGCGCAACCCGGAAGGTGTTCCAGAGCGCGCGGAACTCTGCCGGAATCGGATCGGTATCGGCGCCGTCGCCGGTTTCCAGGCGTGCGATCAGCCGTTCGATGGCGCGGAGCTGGTCGCCGCCCCGGCAGAAGGCGCGAACCATCTCTTCGAGAATCGGCGCGTCGTCGGTAGCCGCGCGCCACGCGCCCTGACCGGACCCATCCTGCGCCGCCAGCGCGGCGGCGAAGGGATCGCCCAATTCAGAGAGGAGTAACCGGAGATAGCGGAAGAAGGCGTCCTTGCTGTCGATCACCCAGCGCAGGATGGCGGCATGGCGCTCGGCGGGCAGCCCCTCCATCATAAGCCCGGTGCTGAACAGGATGGTGACATTCTCCGTCTCGTCCGTCAGGTGGCAGGCGAGGAAGCGCGTGAGATCGACCAGCGGCATTGCGCCAAGGTCGACGGGTTGTCCCAGCCGAAGAGGCTCCAACACATCGCGCGCATGACCGTCGCCTCGCGTGATCGGCCAAACCCGCAGGACGCCGATCCCCGAAAGGGACAACGGCTTGGACGGCGCCAGCCAGACCCGCCAGGCGGGCGCGCCATCGGCGTTGGGCTCGGCGCGCTCGCAACGGAGCGTGAGGCCGCTTTGGCAAATCTCTCGCCGGGCCAGGTCTAATCGCGCCTCGGCCGCGCGTTGCGCGGCGTCGGCGGTGTTCATCTCGTCGCGGACGAATGGCCGCGTCAGCCGGCCGAACCCCTTCTCGCCAAGGATTTCCTCGACGCTGCCGACCCGCGACCGCTTGCCGGTCAGGGTCGCGAAGATCTCGACATTGCCGCCCGTCAGCAGCGCCGGGCGCGTGGCGTTTCCTGAGCCGACCGTGATCGCGGTGTCCCAGCCGCGCTCGGCGACGAACGCCTTTGCGTGGAGCCCTTGCAAGGCCGTTGCGTCGGTCTCCTCGCCATCTTCCGTGGCAGCCATCTCGTCGAGCACGACAACGCGCGCGAAGCCGTCCAGCGTGGCGCCGGACACCTGCGCGAGTTCGTCGGAGCGTCCGATGAAGATCGGCTTTTCGGCGCTGGGCAGGCCGGCGAGCAGCGACAAGGTCTGGTCATCGCAAAAGGGCGAGACCACGCCCAGCCGCACGCAAGGTTCCGGGCGCCACGGCTTGCCGCCGAGGCCGTTGACCGCGAAGGAGACGCTCTCGAATGGCTCGGGCAAGCTCCATTCGGCGCGCCGTATGTCTTCGGCCAGCTCGTCGACAAGGGTCTTCGTACCGTCGGGAGCGCCGACGGTCGCCAGGTCGGGGAGCTGGCGAAGGAAGTCGGCGACCGGGCGGTTGATGGCTTTGGGCTGCTTGGAGATCACGCCGTCGAGGGTGGCGGCAATATCCCAGGAGCGGTCGCGCGTCAGGTTTCGGGAGAGGATGAGCAGGCGCAGGCGCGCCGGGTCTTCGGGCCGCAACGGCGTGAAGCGCAGCGCCCACATCTTGGGGTGGAAGGCGCCGCCGTGAGGGGCGGAGACCTCGACCACGATGCGTTCGAGCAGCGAGCAAAGGCGGGAATGGGGACGGACGCTCGCCTGGATGTGGCCGGCGTCGGTGAAGACAACGAGGCGGCCGGCGATGCGCTCGGCGCCTTCCAAGAGCGCCAGGGGATGAGAAAGGATCTCGTCGCGATTCTCTGCGGCGAACAGCGCCAGACTGACCGGCACGGCGAGCGCGGTCTCGAAGTCGAGCGAGAAGGTCGTGGCGACCGCCGCGTCGAAGACGTAGCCCGCCGGCGGCTGGAGATTGGCACCGTAGAGGGTTCGCTGTTCGGGATCGAGACTGCGCCTATTCAGCATGGGCGAGATCCCGCAGGTGCGATTTGGCCTGCGCCCAACGGAAGGTGAGGCGGTCGGCGCCGGATGCGCCGGTCCAGCGGTCGCGCACGGCGTGATTGGCGTAGCGGGACTGGCTGGTTTTCAGCCGACGCTCGCGCTCTTCGACAAGTTGCCGCGCCGCAGGCGACGCGATCACCTGCTCCGTCCCGGCCAGAACCAGCTCGCGCCACTCGGTCACAAAGCGCTTGGCGGCTGGCCGGACAGCGTGCGCGGGGTGCTCGACGACGTTCCAGAAATCATCGAGCGACCATGCGCGGACGGCGCCAGGATCGAGTTCGTCGCTCCAGTCCGCAAGCCGTTCGCGATAGTCGTCGATCCAGTCGTTGCGCTGGCGCAGCTCGCTGAGCGCGAGATTGTAGAGCAGCGCCGCGCCGTACATCACATGGGAGAATATTTCTCCATGCTGGACGAGGCGGCGCGCGGCGGCCGGAAACGCCGACAGGTGAGGATGGGTCCAGATATAGTCGCAGTCCGCGTCGATGCCTTCACGCGCCAGCATCGTGAGCAGCGCCGCCGGTTGGCTGGCGACCAGGCGGTCGATGAGGAACTGCGCCTCGTCCGTGGTCAGGCGGAAGACGGCGCGCTCGAGCAGGTCGCTTGGCGGCTGCGGCAAGGCCGGGTTCCAGACAGTGGGCGTCTGGGCGCCCGCCAGGGCGTCTTCGCCGCTGGAGGCGCCGTGGGAACGGCCGCGGCCGCGCAAGGCGACGAATAGGCTGTCGAGCGAGCCCGGAAAAACCCGGACGCCCCACGCGCCCAGCCCCGCCCAATAGACCGAGCTGGGCAGCCGCTGGAGCCGCGGTCCCGCATCGCGGCCGATGATGCCGTTGGACTCGCCGCCGGTTTTCAAGGCGTCGGCAAGCCGGATCTCGGTGTCTCGCGCCTCGGCGCGGAGCTGCGCCTCGGGGACTTGGCGTTTCTCCAGCGCCCGATAGAGCCACGGTATGAACAGCATGTAGCGCAGGCGGGTCTGGATCGTGCTCGTGCCCGGAAACAGGTGATCGGCGATGGAATCCCGGATCGCGCCAAGCCCCAGCTCGTCGCGGGTCTCGCGCTCCTGAAAGAGCGCCATGATCCGTTGCGCGCGCTGTCGCTCGGCCTCGTCGAAATCAATCCAAGCGAGAGACGACATGGGGTCAGGCCGCCTCGCTCTCGGTCGGCGTCGTCGGCAGGACCGGGATGACCGCGCCCGAGGTCATGAGCACGATCAGCCCGCGCTCGGCGCGGGTCATATCGAGATAGGCGCGCACCTGCGCGCGATAGTGATCGAGCGTGCCGGGGGCTGGCGACACATCGCTTTTCCAGTCCACGACGACGGCGGGGCGACCCTCGGCCGTCAGGGTCAGGGCGTCGGCGATCCCGGCCGTTGCGGTTTCCACACCATCGACCGCCTGTGCGGCATAGACGGGAAACTCGGCCAGAAGGCCCGGCCGCAAGGCCGCGATGTCAGGCAGGGCCAGAGTCCTGATGACACAGGCCGCCAGTTCCTGGGCCGACAGTCCCGTCGCCGGGTCATCGACCGGAGACCGGCCGAGGGCGCGGATGAGTTCGGCGGCCCGTTGCGCCAGGGTGGCTCCGGCCTCCTGGGTTTCGCCGGTCAGAACCTCTTCCATGAGCTTGTGCAGGATCAGCCCGCGTTCGCGGCCGCCCTGCACTGGGGCGGTGGCGTCCAGCTCGGGGGGCTGGTCGTCGGCCGATCCTATCCAGAGGGCCGCCTCTTCTTCCCGCAGCACGCTCCCAGCGGCGTTTTCGTCGCGGCTAGGGGCGAGCCAGGTCAGCCGTGTTTGCCCGGCAGCGATGGTTTCGGCTTCGGCCGCGAAGCTCGCGCACGTCTGGGCGTTGGCCGCTCCGGCCGCCGTCGCCGTGAAACCGGCGGGCAAATGGGAGACGTCCAGTCCGGGCAGCGCGGCGAGCGACAGATCGACGAGACCGATCCAGGCGGATTTCGACGGCGTGGCGTCGAGCCGGGGCAGGACGAGGAGTTCGCGAGCGCGGGTGGCCGCGACATACCAGAGCCGGATGCGTTCGCGGTCCAGCTCGTCCTTCTCCGCGTCACGCGCGGCGTCGTAGCCCTCGGGCGGGACGCCCAGGACCGGGCAATAGAAGGTCTCCGTCTGGCGGTCGATGACCGCGCTCTCGGGCGCCATGACGCCGGTCATGGTGTTGACCGGAATGACGATCGGCCATTCCAACCCCTTGGCGGCGTGCATGGTGAAGAGCGCGACCGCTTCTTCCTGCGCGTCGGGCCGTCCCTCGACGGCGCGCGCCTCATCGGACCACGCCGCCGTCATCGCCTCGGCGAAGGCGCGCAGGCCGCGCACGGCGTAGCCCGTCGACAGGCTGAGATAGAGATCGACATTGGCGAGCGCGCGCTCGGCCTGGCCGCGATGGCGTTCGAGGAGGAGGGGACGCACGCGCATCACATCCACGGCCTGCGAGAGCAGTTCGTGCGGGGTCGTGCTGTTGCCGCGCCGGGAAAGCGATTGCAGCCGCTCGATGACCTCGCGCGCGAGCGGATGCCCGATGACGGCGGGGTCGATGCTGAGGTCCAGACGCGGAATCCGATCGGGCTTCTCCTCTGAGCGCGGAAGCCCCCAGATGATGTCCAGGAGTTCTTCCTCGGTGAGGCCGACCAGAGGCCCGCGGAGCAGCGCGCCGAGCGCCAGCGTGTCGCGGCGATCGGCGAGGACGCGGGTCAGCGCGATCAGGTCCTGGACCTCCTGGCGGCGGAACAGCCCCTTGCCAGCCTGGGTCGCCACGGGGACGCCGCGGCGTTCCAAGGCTTCCTCATAGCGCCACAGCTCCGCGCCGGTCGGCGCCAGCAAAGCGATGTCGCCCGGCTGGCAGGGGCGCTCGGCGCCGCTGCGACGATCGATGATGGGGTGGCTTTCGATCAGCCGGGCGCAAAGCTCGGCGATGGCGTCGGCTTCGGCGTCACGCTGCTGCTCGGCGGTGGCCTTGCCATTTTCATCGGCCACGGCGATGTCGAGGGCCGCCACGCACAGGCCGCCGCGATCGTCATGGAACGGATCGAGCGCGGTGAAGCCGGGCTGGCCATCGGCCGAGAGCGCGACCTCGAAGCGCTCGTTGACGAAGGTGAGGATCGAGGCGCAGGAGCGGAAATTGGTGGAGATCGACAGGAGGCTGCCGGGGTCCTGGGCGCTGTATGCGTCGCGCGCCTGCACATAGGCGCCGACATCGGCTCCCCGGAAGCGATAGATCGCCTGCTTGGGGTCGCCGACCAGGAAGAGCGCGCCTGGCCGGATGCGGAACCCGGTCCAGCCGTCCGCGCCATCGACCGGCTCGCCGCAAAGGCGCCAGAAGATCTCGGTTTGCAGGGGATCGGTGTCCTGGAACTCGTCGACGAGGACGTGGGCGAAACGCTGTCCGAGCGCCCGGCGGACGTCGTCATGGTCGCGCAGCAGATCGCGCGCGGCGAAAATCAGATCGTCGAAGTCGAGCTGGGCGCTGGCGCGCTTGTGGTCGCGATAGCGTTGCAGGATTGGACGCGCTTCGTCGATCAGCGCCGCCAGGGCGTGGCCGGCGGCGGCCTGCACAAGCGAGACCCAGGCGTCGCAGCAGGCGGTGTAGTGGACCTCGGCGGCGTCGTTCAGCCGATCGCCGTCGGCCTTGGAGAGACCGGCCTGCTTCGCCGCGGTGGCCCATTTGCCCTTCTTGCGGAAGGAGGCGAAGGCGCCGGCCTTGGTGCAAAGGTCCGGGTGGGGACGCGAGGTCAGGAGCCGGACCAGGCCCGAAGGCGTTGCGGGATCGGGGCCGTTGGCCAAGGCGGTCGCCATCTCGGCCAGCCGCTCGACGATCGCTGCCGTTTCCGGCTCGGCCGCCGCCGCGCCATCGATGAAGCCCGCAAAGTCGGCGGTGGTCTGGCGGAACGCAGTCAAGTGGCCGCCAAGCGCGGAGACGGGCGGAGCCGAGAGCATGCGGCGGCGGCGCAGATTCTCGGCGATTTTATGAATGAGCGCCACGGTCTCGCCGGGGCTGTGCAGCACCATTTCAGCCAGGATGCCGCCCTGCCCGCCGGCCAGACGCTCGCGCAGCCAGCCGTCGACGATTTCGAGGAAGGTGAGGTCGGCCTGGTTGCGGTCCATGACGCCGGCGCCGGGATCGATGTCGGCCTCCGCCGGATAGGGCTTGATCAGCCGCTGGCAGAAGCCGTGGATGGTCGAACAGGTGATCTCGTCGATCGCGGCGCTGGCGGCGGCGAGGTTGTCGCGCTGGACTTGGGACAGACCATTGGGCAGCGCCACGTGCAGTTCGGGCGCGATTTTGCCGGCCGTGAGGTCGGCGACAAACTCCCGGACCCGCGACAGCAGCTCGCTCGCGGCGAGTTCGGTGAAGGTGACGGCGGCGATAGCGCGCGGGGGGACGCCTTCAGCGAGCATAACGGCGATGCGGCCGGCCATGACGGCGGTCTTGCCCGAACCTGCACCAGCCTCAACCAGGATCGACCGATCATGGAGGCTGATCGCATCGCGGCGCGCGCCGTCGTCCTTCAGCACCTTGGACACGCTGCTCATTATTCCGCCTCCCAGACCTGAGCGACTTCGCCCAGCCGTGCTGTCGCGGCCGGGAGCTTGCGTTTGCAATATGTGGCGCTGGCGTTCGCCGGCAGGGCGAAGGCGAGGTCGTCGTAGTCGCCGCCGGTGTCCGGGCCAGGCAGGGCCGCACCGCCGGAGAGGCTGGTCCTCGCCGCGCGAAGGTAGCCGGCGATCTCCGTCAGCACCGCCTCGGGATCGTCGAGCTGGAGGTCGACCGGCTCGCGCGGGTAGAGCAGCGAGGCGCTGATGGCGACATCGTCGCCGAGGAGCGCCTTCACCGCGAAGGCGTAGAGGCAACGCTGAAGCTCGCGTCCGCCGTTCAGCCGGATTTCGCGGCGCGGCGGCCTGCCTGTCTTGTAGTCGCGCACGAGCGCGCGCTTGCCATCGCCCGAAATGTCGAGCCGGTCGATATAGCCGGCGATGTTGAAGCCGGTGTCGGGAATCGTGACCGGCGCACTCGCATCCCAAGGCGTCTGCGCGTCGGATTTCGGCTCCGAGCCGCCGAACGGCACTTCGCCGTATGCGCGCGCGCCGGGCAGGACATCATCGCCATAGGTCAGGGCGCGGCCCGCCATTACGCGGGCGTCGTCGAGGGTGCGACTCCAGATGACGGCCGGCGGAACCGGACGTTCGCTTTCCCAATCGCTGGCGACGGCTTGCGCGGCGCGGGCCACCGCCGCTTCGACGGTCTCCGCGTCGGCGGCAGCGAGCCCGCCTCCGCCCTCAAGGTCGCGCAAGGCGCGGTCGAGCACCATGTGGACGAGGTCGCCGATCCCAAGCGCGTCGAGCACGAGCGGTTCGGCGCTGCTCTGCGGTTCGCGCCAGCCGAACGCATAGACCCACACGAAGCTGAGCGGATTGCGCAGCAGGCGGCGAAGCGAGCTGGCCGACTGGGTGCGGCCGAGGATGGTGAGAACGAGCGGATGATCCGCCCGCACGAGCCCGTCATGCGGAGTGATCTCCGCCTGCCGCCAATCTCGCCAGCAGCCCTGCGCGCAAACCGCCTGCGGATCGGCGGCGAACTCCTGGGGCCGGGCCATGAGCCGGTCGGTCTCGCTGAAGGCGTGTGCTGGCACGGCGTTTCGGCGGAGGTAGGTCCCGTCGCCACGCCCGGCGAGCAGCGGGCTGCGTCCCAGGAGACGCCCGTCGCTGTCGCGCCGGGCGCGAGAGAGAACGATGGTCTCGGCCGTTGTGGCGAGGATCGTCTCGAAGTCGCGGCGGTCGGCGAGGTTGACCGGCAGCGGATCGAGCACCGGGGTCGGGATGATATGGTCCGGGATCAGCCGGTCCTCGGCGATGCCGCGCGGCCAGCGCGAGGAGGTGAGGCCCAGCAGTCGTACGAAGCGGCGGGGTGACGCCGCGAGCGCGCTGGCCGGCATCCACGCGACAGAGACGCATGCTTCCAGCCCGTCATCCTGCTTCAGGGTTTCCAGCGTCGCATCGATCGAGGCGGCGGGGCCGGCGAGCAGCGCCTTGCGCCAGACCGCGAGCGCCCGGCCCTTGAGGAAGGCTTCTCCGATCTCGCCAGCAGCCTCCGATCCTTTCGCCAGGGTCTCGACCGCTGCGCGCAGCGCTGCCGCGTGGTCGGTGCCGTCGGGCCAGTCCTCCGGCGTCAACCGGGCCAGCAGGCGATTCCAGGCGCCCGGCGTCGAGAGCGGCGCATCGGTCGGCAGAACCCGCAGCCAGCCTTCGGGGAGGGTCTCAAAAGGTCCGCTGTCTCGGCAGAGAGCCGCGAGGCGCCGCAGCCGCGACTGCGACAGGCCGCGGACCACAATGTCGGCCAGCGCCGCGGACGCCTGGCCCTCGCGGGTGGTGACGGTGCGGACGCCGTGGACGAAGTGCAGATCGATGTTGGCGTCAGCGCGCAGGGCCAAGAAATGATCGTCATAGTCGGCGGGCGAAGCTGTCGCGATGGCGATCTCCGAGGGCGAGACGCCCGACGCGAGCAGGCTTCGCGCCCAGCGCATCGCCTCGATTGCCTCGTGATAGGCTGTCGCCGCGCTGACGGCGCTGATACCCGGCGCTTGCGTCTGCGCGCGCGCGACCATAACGCCCGTGCCGTCGAGCCATACGGGAACGCTTCTGGGGCCGGCCGTCCACTGGACGGGGATATGGGCGGTAAGGGCATGGAGCAGCGGCCGCCAGCAGGGCGAGAGTTCGGTGAGGCCGATGATCTCCATCCGACCGAGGACCACCGGCGCGTGACCGATGCGGGCGGTTGCGGCGGCGACGATGTCCAGGGGGCGCATCATGCCGGACGGAAGCTGATCGAGGACGGCCGCTTCCAGGCACGCGATGGCGCCGAGACGCGGATGATCGACGGCGCGCGCGGCCAGGTCGATTCCGGCACGCCAGGCTTTGTGGAGCGTATCGGCCGCCGCGTCGATCATACCGGGGAGAGCCTTGATGCTCTCCAGCTCGCCCATCGGCGTCGCCGGCAGAGCCGCTTGGATGGCGGCGCGCAGACTCTCATCGTCGATGGGTCGGACGAAGCCGCCGGCAAGCCGGACCGCCGCTTGCTCGAAAGACATGATCTGGAGGCCATGACGACCATTGCGGGCCGCCGCCAGGCGACCTTCCCTCATGGCGAGACGGCCGTGAACGACTAGGGTGGATCGACTCGCAACGGCCATGGCCGCTCTCCTTCCGGGAGCTACTTCTTGTTCGGACGCTGGGTCAGCGCCGTAGCCCGCCCGCGAATTGTCCTCTTGCACGTATGGCCCCCAACGCGCACGCCGATCATTGTTGACCGGCGCCGCAGATGGAGATAATAATTACACGCATCGCGTCGATATGTCCATATAGTTTTGATGCTCATCTGACGACGCGGAGGTGGGGGAGCGATGCCGGGAGGCGAGGCGGTGCTGAAATGGGGCGTGGAGCGCCGGCTCGAATTCATCGAGTTCCGACTTTACTGGGAAGGCGGCGTGAATCGCTCGGACATCATCGAAGCTTTCGATGTGTCCGTTCCGCAGGCATCAAAGGATCTGACGCTCTATCAAGAACGGGCGCCGCACAACGCCGTCTACGACAAGAGCGCCAAGCGCTATGTTGCGAGCAACGAATTTCAGCCCTGCTTTCTGAAACCAGATGCCGGTCAATACCTCAACCAGCTTCGGTCCGTTGCTGAAGGCATTTTGTCCTCGTCCGAATCCTGGATCGCCCGCTCCCCTCCCTATGCCGGGCCGCCCGTGCCGGCCCGCGGCGTCAACAACAATACGTTGCGAACGGTGCTTGCGGCGATCCGCCAAAACCAAGCAGTCGAGGTCAAATATCAATCGCTCTCCAGCGATGATCCTCGCTGGCGATGGATCGCGCCACACGCGGTAGGCTTCGACGGGTTCCGGTGGCACACCCGCGCCTTCTGCGAGGTCGATAAGTCGTTCAAGGACTTTCTCCTCTCACGCATCATCGAGACGAGGTCGGTTCGTCCGAGCGGGGCATCGCCGGCGGATGATACCGATTGGAATGAACTCACCACGCTGGAAATAGGGCCGCATCCGGACCTTTCCGAAAGCCAGAAACGGATCATCGCCCTCGACTACGGAATGCGAGGTGGGCGGGCCCAAATTCAGGTTCGAAAGGCGCTTCGCTACTACGCGCTGAGGCGACTTGGCCTCGACACCCCGCCGGAGGCGCGGCGCCCACAGGACCAGCAGATCGTGCTTCTGCGAGAGGGGGGTGTCGATGAAAATCATCGATAACACCTCTCTGCTTCTCGGCGACGATCTGAAGGCGACGGTGGGACGCGGTGCGCGACTGAAGATCGCGGCGTCATGCTTCTCGATCTACGCCTTCGAGGCGCTCAAATCGGAGTTGTCGAGGGTCGAGAGCCTCCAGTTCATCTTCACCGCCCCCACCTTCGTGCCGATGGATGTGACCGACCGTTTACGCAAGGAGCGGCGAGAATTCTTCATCCCCAAGACGGCGCGCGAGCGGGGGCTTTACGGAACCGATTTCGAGATCCAGTTGCGCAACAAACTGACGCAGCGTGCGGTCGCCCGCGAATGCGCCGAGTGGATTCGGAAGAAGGTGCGCTTCCGGTCGAACACGACCAAGGCCCCGATGCAGCAGTTCATCCATGCGGGTTCGGATGCCGGCGACGTCGCCTATATGCCGATCAGCGGCTTCACAGCGGTCGACCTGGGCTACCAGAAGGGCGACGCGATCTCGAACTTCGTCAGTCGAATCGACGATGCCGCTCACACGCAGGTTTATCTTCAACTCTTCAACCAAATATGGAACGACGACGAAAAGGTCAGCGACGTAACGGCCGCGATCTGCGACCACATCGAGTCGGTCTACCAGGAAAACTCCCCCGAGCGGCTTTATTTCCACATCCTCTACAACATCTTCCAGGACTTCCTCGAGGAAGTCGATCAGGACGCGCTGCCGAACGACCTGACCGGCTACAAGGACACGCTCGTCTGGAACAAGCTGTTCAACTATCAGCGCGACGCGGCGACTGGCATCATCAACAAGCTGGAGATGCACAACGGCTGCATCCTGGCGGACAGCGTCGGTCTCGGTAAAACCTTCACTGCGCTGGCGGTGATCAAATACTATGAGCTGCGCAATCGGTCGGTTCTGGTTCTCTGCCCGAAGAAGCTTGCCGATAACTGGCGAAACTATAACACCAACCTGACGACCAACATCTTCGCCAAGGACCGATTCAACTACGACGTCCTGTGTCACACCGATCTCTCCCGCACCTCAGGAGAGTCGTTCGGTATCCCGCTCAACCGCGTGAATTGGGGTAACTACGACCTCGTCGTCATCGACGAGTCGCACAATTTTCGGAACAACGACGTCTTCAAAGACCGGGAGACACGCTACCAGAAACTGATGAACAAGGTCATCCGCTCCGGTGTGAAGACCAAGGTTCTGATGCTCTCGGCGACGCCGGTGAATAATCGGTTCAACGATCTGCGCAATCAGCTTGCCCTGGCCTACGAAGGGGAATCCGAAAACCTCAGTCGACACCTCAAGACCAAGACGGGGGTCGAGGAGATATTTCGGCGCGCCCAGAAGGCCTTCAATGCCTGGTCGGAGCTTCCGCCACAGGAGCGGACGGCGGCCGCCATCCTCAAGGCGCTCGAGTTCGATTTCTTCGAACTGCTGGACGCGGTGACGATCGCCCGGTCACGCAAGCATATCGAGACCTTCTACGACACGAAGGACATCGGAAAGTTCCCGCAGCGCCGAAAGCCGCTGTCTCATCAGTGCCCGATCACCCACCGGGCCGACGTGCTCGGGCTTAATGACATCTTCAGCCACTTGTCGGTGCTCAAACTCGCTGTTTACGCCCCGATCAGCTACATCCTGCCAAGCCGGCTGCGCAAATACGAAGAGATCTACGACACTCAGGTCGAGGGCGGGCGCGGCAAGCTGCGCCAGGCGGATCGGGAGCGGAGCCTTCAGGCTCTCATGACCACCAACCTGCTCAAGCGGCTGGAAAGTTCGGTTGAAGCCTTTCGGCTTACTTTGCGTGCGCTGAGTGGGAACATCGCGCAAACGCTCGAAGCAATCTCGACCTTCGAACGAACTGGCGGTTCGGCGAGTGTCACCGATCATCTCGACGATCCTGGCTTCGATGCCGACGATGAGGACCTCACCGGGCTCGACGAGTTCACGGTCGGCAGGAAGATCCAGATCAGCCTCGCGGATATGGACCTGCCGTCGTGGAAGCACGACCTTGAGGCCGACCTCGCCCTGATCCGGGACCTGATTGCCTCGATGGACAAGGTCGGTCCCGACGACGACGCCAAGCTTCAGCACCTCAAGGACGTCATCACCCGCAAGGTGGACGAGCCGCTGAACCCCGGCAATCGCAAGGTTCTCATCTTCACCGCCTTCGCCGACACGGCGAAGTACCTCTATGCCAACCTGACGCCGGCCTTCCTGAAATCTCACGGACTCAATTCCGGCCTGGTGACGGGTTCCGACGCGCCGAAGACCACGCTGAAGAAGAGTTACGATTTTCAGTCCGTCCTGACGCTGTTCTCCCCGCGCTCGAAGGAAAAGCACCTGGTCCTGCCGCATGAGGCTGGCGAGATCGACATTCTGATTGGCACGGACTGCATCTCCGAAGGCCAGAACCTTCAGGACTGCGACTACCTGGTCAATTACGACATCCACTGGAACCCGGTGCGGATCATCCAGCGCTTCGGGCGCATTGACCGTATCGGGTCGCCGAACACGCAAATCCAGCTCGTCAATTATTGGCCGGACATCTCGCTCGACGAGTACATCAACCTCAAGGAGCGCGTCGAAAACCGCATGATGATCGCCGATGTCACGGCGACCGGCGACGACAACGTGCTCACGGCCAAGAGCAGCGACATCGCCTACCGGAAGGACCAGCTCAAGCGCCTCCAGGAAGAGGTGATCGAGCTGGAGGATGTGCGGACGGGGATTTCGATCACTGATCTCGGCCTCAATGATTTCCGCATGGATCTCCTGAACCACATCAAGGAGAACGGCGACATCGAGCATCTGCCCAACGGCATGCATGCGGTCGTGCCGGCACAGCCGGCGCTCGGGCTGCTGCCGGGCGTGATCTTCGCACTGAAGAACATCCACGACAGTGTAAACATCAACCAGCAGAACCGCCTTCACCCCTATTACCTGGTCTATGTCGGCCGCGACGGGGATGTCGTTGTCGACCATACCGAGGTGAAACGGCTGCTCGATCTGATCCGCACGAGTTGCCGGAGCCACCCGGAGCCGATCCAGGCGGTTTGCCGCCTGTTCAACGAGAGGACGCAGGATGGCCGGAAGATGGAGCAATGCTCCGCGCTTCTGAGCGCGGCCATCCGTTCGATGATCGAGGTGAAGGAGGAGAAAGACCTCGATAGCCTGTTCAGCGGCGGACGGACCACGGCGCTAGTCCACACCATCGCCGGGCTCGACGATTTCGAGCTGATCGCCTTCCTCGTGGTCGAGGAGGCGCCTGCATGACCGTCCTCTTCGACTATCCCAAGGCCGCCGCCTTCGGGCGCGTGGTATCCAAGACTAGGATCTATGAACACGCTGGCGCCAGTACCGCGCTGAAGGACTTGTTCGTCACACAGGTTGATCAGATCGTCTGGAAATTCAAGCTCGCGCCCGAGACCATCAACCTCGCCGCCACGCGGACGGTGAGCGAGATTCAGGTGTTCGGGATCAGCCTGCGGACGAACAAGCTGGACGAAGAGGTGCTGCGCGCCATTGACCGCGCAATCCCCTTTCCGTTGCTGTTCGAACTCGCCTGGTCGGGCAAGCGGAAGGCGGTTGCCGCCTTCAAGCGGCCGAGCGAGGCGGATGCGACCAAGTGGGTGGTCAGCGAGTATTTCGCGACCGACTGGGCGCCAGACGATGCGCCGCGCCAGCCCCTGCCGGTCGCGCTCAATCTCGGCGGACTCTACGACGCGATTCTCACGGCCATGATGCCGGTGTCGAAGGCGGCGGGCGAAGACATTCAGACGCGCGTAGCGCGCATGGAAGCGATCCGGGCCAAGACCCGAGAGGTAGACCGGATCAAGGCGCGGCTGGGCCGCGAAAAGCAATTCAACAAGCGGGTCGCTATCAACGCGGAGCTGCGGATGGCCAAGCAGGAGCTGGATCGCTTGGCCATGGGTGAGCCCATCCGTGCTGTGACGAGCGAGTAAGAGGACGACGTATGGAAAAGCTGAAGATGCACAGCCCCGACATATCCCTGGAGAACATCGCGAAAATCCGCGAACTGTTCCCCGGCTGTGTGACCGAAGCGCACGACGAGGCGACCGGGAGACTGCGACTGGCTTTGGACTTCGACCAGCTTCGGCAGGAGCTAAGCGATCACATCGTGGAAGGATCTCAGGAGCGCTATCGGTTGGACTGGCCGGGGAAAAGAGAGGCATTGGCAACAGCTAATGCGCCGATCGCCAAGACTCTCCGCCCCTGCCGTGAACAAAGTGTTGAGTTTGATAACTCAAAAAATTTATTCATCGAGGGAGACAACCTGGAAGCTCTAAAGCTCCTTTTGGAAATATACCTCGGAAAGATAAAGGTAATTTACATAGATCCGCCCTACAACACGGGACGCGATTTCATTTACGACGACGATTTTTCAGAAGATTTGGAGGCGTACTTTAAGCGGTCGCAGCAAGCTGATGACAACGCGGAGCGCCTTGTCGCAAATACAGAAGCCAATGGTCGATTTCACTCTGATTGGCTTACGATGATGTATGCACGCCTGCGGCTCGCGCGGTCGCTCCTGAAGGATGACGGTGTCATTTTTATCTCGATAGACGATAATGAGTCAGACAATCTTCGAAAGCTCTGCAGTGAGATATTTGGCGAGGAAAATTTTGTTGCTCAGATAATATGGCAGAAAGTCTTTTCGCCAAAAAATACTGCACAATGGTTCTCGGAAGACCACGATTACGTACTCGTGTACGCTAAGCAAAAGGCCCTGTGGACTCCGCAGCTGCTCCCTCAAACTGAGGAAATGATCGCTCGTTACAAGAACCCCGACAATGATTCCCGTGGGCCTTGGACGTCGGGAGACCTGCAAGCTCGCAATTACTACGCAGAAGGAACATACCCTGTAACGTGTCCATCCGGCCGAGTCATCGAGGGACCCGGCAGGGGAATGTATTGGCGGGTCAGTCCAGAGAACTTCAAGAGGCTCGATAACGACAATAGGATTTGGTGGGGCGACGACGGCAACAATATGCCTCGATTGAAGCGCTTCCTTTCTGAGGTGAAACAGGGACGGACGCCACAAACCATATGGTTCTATAAAGAGGTGGGTCACACCCAGGACGCAAAGAAGGATTTGTTGAAATATGTACCCTTCCAGCACACTGAAAATGTCCTTAATTCGGTTAAGCCCGTAGGGTTGATCCAAAGGATTCTTCAGCTAGCAGGGAAGCCCGGCAATCAAGACATTGTGCTCGATTTTTTCAGCGGAAGCGCAACCACGGCGCACGCGGTAATAAAGCAAAATGCAGAGGACGGCGGAAATAGAAGGTACATATCAGTACAATTTCCGGAGCCATTACCCTCACCGGAAGACGATATGAAGTCCATCTTCGAGATGGGTCTTAAGCGTATTCGGAATGTTGCGGCAGAATTGCTCGAAAACCATCATACTGCAGATCTTGACGTCGGCTTCCGTGTCCTCAAGGTCGACACGTCAAACATGCAGGACGTGTACTACCGCCCGGATCAGGTCGATCAGAGGGACCTGCTTCAGGCGGTCGACAACATTAGGCCGGATCGCACCCCGGAGGATTTGCTGTTCCAGGTCCTGGTCGATTGGGGCGTGGACCTGACTCTGCCGATCCGGCGCGAGGCGGTGCTGGGCAAGAGTGTCTTCTTCGTGGATGAAAACGCCCTCGTCGCTTGCTTCGATGCGGGTGTGACCGAGGAACTGGTGAAGGAGCTTGCCAGCCGCGAACCGCTGCGCGTCGTCTTCCGTGACAACGGCTTCGTGTCGGACGCCGTGAAGATCAACGTCGAGCAGGTCTTCCGCCAGCTTTCCCCCAGCACCGACGTCAGGTCGATCTGAGGGGGATGGAAATGAAGCTGAAGTTCAAAGTCCAGCCCTACCAGACCCAGGCCGTGGACTCGGTGGTGGACTGCTTCGCCGGTCAGCCGCTTGTGAGCGGCATCACCTACCGCATCGACCCCGGCCGCAAGGCGCAGGTTAGCGCCTTCGAGGAGGGCTTCAAGAACGCCGATCTTGCTCTGACCGACCTTCAGGTGCTGGCCAACATCAAGGACGTCCAGCGGCGGCAGAACCTATCGATCTCGGACAAGCTGGTCTCCAACGCCGGATGCAGGTTCAATCTCGATATCGAGATGGAGACGGGCACCGGCAAGACCTACTGCTACATCAAAACCATGTTCGAGATGAACAAGCGCTACGGCTGGTCGAAATTCATCATCATGGTGCCCAGCATCGCCATTCGAGAGGGTGTCTACAAATCGCTCCAGATCACCGCCGACCATTTCACCGAGAGCTACGGCAAGAAGGCGCGCTTCTTCATCTACAACTCCAGGCGGCTGCACGAGCTGGAGAGCTTTTCTTCAGACGCCGGCATCAACGTCATGGTGATCAACATCCAGGCGTTCAACGCTCGGGGCGCCGACAATCGCCGCATCTATGACGAGCTGGACGATTTCCAGTCGCGCAAGCCCATCGATGTGATCGCCAGCAACCGGCCGATCCTGATCCTCGACGAACCGCAGAAGATGGAAGGCGCCGCCACTATGGAGGCGCTGCCCAAATTCAAGCCGCTGATGATCCTGCGTTACTCGGCGACGCACCGGACCGAGCACAATCGCGTCCACCGGCTCGATGCGCTCGACGCCTATAACCAGAAGCTGGTGAAGAAGATCGCCGTGCGGGGCATCCAGACACGCGGTCTCGCCGGCACGAACGCCTATCTCTACCTCGAGGGCATCGACATCTCGAAGAAGGCGCCGGTGGCAAGGATCGAAATCGAGGTCAGGCTGAAGTCCGGCGAGATCAAGCGCCAGCTCAAGCGGCTGGAGTTCCGCGACGATCTCTTCGCCGAGTCGGGGGAGCTGGACCAATATCGGGACGGCTTCGTCATCTCGCAGATCGACGCCCGCAACGACACGGTGGAGTTCACCAACGGGCTGGTGCTCCATGCCGGCGAGGCGACCGGGGACGTGTCAGAGCGCGACATAAGGCGCATCCAGATCCGCGAGACGATCAAGGCGCACCTCGACAAGGAGAAGCAGCTCTTCGCCCAGGGCATCAAGGTGCTGTCGCTCTTCTTCATCGACGAGGTGGTGAAGTACCGCGACTATGCCCAGCCCGACGAAAAGGGCGAATACGCCCGCGTGTTCGAGGAGGAGTATGAGCTTCTCAAAGAGGAATTTCTGTCGGAGCTGGCGATCGACAATGAGGCCTATCGCAAACACCTAGCCGGAATCGACGCCGCGGCGACCCACAACGGCTACTTCTCGATCGACAAAAAAACGAACAGGCTGAAGGACCCTGTGGTTGGAGCACGCGCGGTCGATTCAGACGACGTGGACGCCTACGACCTGATCCTCAAGGACAAGGAACGGCTGTTGTCCTTTGGCGAGCCGACCCGGTTCATTTTCTCGCACTCGGCCCTCCGCGAAGGGTGGGACAATCCAAATGTGTTCGTCATGTGCATGCTCAAGCACAGCGACAATACGATCTCGCGCCGCCAGGAGGTTGGCCGCGGGCTCCGCTTGTCGGTCGACCAGAACGGCGACCGCATGGACAACCCCGCCGTGGTCCACGACATCAACGTGCTGACCGTCGTGGCCAGCGAGAGCTACACGGCTTTCGTCGGTGGTCTCCAGAAAGAGATCGCTGACACGCTGACCTCCCGTCCCCGGAAGGCGACCGAGGCCTATTTCACCGGGAAGACCATCACGACCGAGGCCGGGCCGATCGAGATCACGCCGGCGATAGCGAAGCAGATCTATCGCTACCTGATGAAGAACGACTATTCGGACGACGCGGATCAGATCACCTCGGCGTACCACGAGGCCAAGGAGGCCGGGACGCTGGCGGCGCTGCCAGACGACCTGAAGCCTCACGCGGATCAGATCTTCCAGATCATCGACAGCGTCTTCAGCGATGCCCAGTTGCCGAAGGTGGAGGACGGTCGGAAGCCCAAGACCAATCCGCTGAACGAAAACTTTGAGAAGAAGGAGTTCCAGGAACTCTGGCGGCGGATCAACCAGAAGGCCGTCTATCGCGTCGAGTTCGATTCCGACGAGTTGGTCCGCAAATGCGTGAGCGCGCTGGACAGCCAGCTCCGGGTCACGCCGCTCCAGTACACCGTGCAGACCGGCGTTCAGGGCGATGGGCTGACCGATGAGCAATTGATGGCCGGCGATGGCTTCTCCCTCACCGGATCGACGACCGAGCGCGGCGGCTCGGTCCATTCCCTCGTGAAGTACGACCTTCTCGGAAAGGTCGCGGAAAACACGGAGCTGACGCGCAAGACCGTGGCCGACGTCCTCACGGGGATCCAGGCGAGTGTGTTCAGTCAGTTCAGAGAGAACCCCGAGCACTTCATCGCCGAGGCCTCCCGGATCGTCGCCGAGCAGAAGGCTACGATGATCATCGAACGGCTCGCCTACGACGGCCTGTCCGAGCGGTACGCCGTGGACATCTTCACGGCCAACCAGACCGGGCAGGACTTTTCGAAGGCCAGTGCGAAGCTGAAGCACCACGTCTATGACTATGTCGTCACTGACTCGGAAATCGAGCGCAAATTTGCCGGCGCCCTGGACGCCAGCAGCGAGGTGGTGGTCTACGCCAAGCTTCCCCGCGGCTTCCTTATTCCGACGCCGGTCGGCGACTACAATCCTGACTGGGCAATTTCCTTCAAGGAAGGCAGCGTCAAGCACATCTACTTCGTTGCCGAGACCAAGGGCACCATGTCCTCGATGAAGCTCCGCGAGATCGAGAACACCAAGATAGCGTGCGCGCGAAAGTTCTTCGACGAGATTGGCCGGCGGGTCACGGAGGATCGGGTCAAGTACGACGTCGTCACCAGTTACGAGAAGCTCATGGACATTGTCGGGCGCGCAGCCGCCTGAAGCCAATCCAAAATGGGGAGGCTCCTGGCTCCATAGGCGAGCCAAAACATACCGGCCAAGGGCGTGGGGAAGGGAATCAGATGGGCGAGGAAAGCGAAGGCCGCATATTCCAGTTCCTGCGGAACGGCGATGCCGAACCTTCAGACCTTGACTGGAACAAGGGGGTCGAGAGCGCCCGCCAGGCGATTTCCGAAGCCATGAACGCCAAGAATATCGCGTTCTTGCTCGGCGCCGGATGTTCCTCCCTCATGAAGGACAAAAAGGAACTCGGTATTGCGACCATGGCTCCCCTGGCCAAGGAGTTTTGCGGAGAAACCCTCGAAGCGCGGGCGGCGGGATTCTACGGCGATCCGCCGGTCGTCGGCGCTGCCCCGGCGCCATGGCGGCTGACCAAGGGCGAACTCGACTATCTCGATGCGCTCGGGATCGACCTGGCGAAGGATTACAGCCGCAATCTGGAACGCCTGATGGAGGTGCTGTTCGCGCAGCGGTTCGTGCTGCGCCAGAGCGAGAATCCCGCTCTTCACCCATACCGCGCTGTTCTCGACGGCATCATCAAGAAGGTTCAGGACTTCCTCTGGACCCGTGTCACCCAAGGGGCCTTCGCCACGGAGGGCGACACCACCGTGCGCGACCTCTACGAGCGGTTCTACAAGAAACTGGTCCTGCGCGATCGGTCCTTGCCCCGGCCCTGGGTGTTCACGACCAACTACGATCATTTCAGCGAATTGGCGATGGATCGCCTGGGCATTCCCTATGCCAACGGCTTTTCCGGCGTCGTGGAACGTCGCTTCAACCCAGCGATCTTCCGTTATGCCCTGGCCGAGCAGCTCGACGTCGCCAGCCGCAAGTGGACCGCCGTCGACGCCTTCGTCTATCTCTGCAAATTGCATGGCTCGGTCACTTGGACCGAGGACGATCATGGCCTGTTCCCGATCAAGGAGGTCTGGCCGCCCGAGTCCACGAACCAGATGCTGATCTATCCGACGCCGGCGAAGCAGAACTCCTCGCTCGGCTCGCCCTACGCGGACCTGTTCCGGGAATTTCAGTCCCGGATCGTGCGCGAGCAGAGCGTTCTCATCACGGCGGGCTACGCCTTCGGTGATGAGCACCTGAACAACATTATCTACCAGGCGCTGACGATCCCGACGTTCCGTCTGGTGATCTTCGCGGCGCCGGATACGGCCGGCGAGATCGCCAAGCTGCGGACGCTGCGCGACCCGCGCATTTGGATCATCGGGGGTGACGGTCCTGCCGAGGGGACGAGGGCGCACTACTTCGACATGATCGTCGAGCATTTCATGCCGCAGCGTCCCAGCGACAGGATTGACGACGCCGTTCGCAAGGTGTTGTCGGAGCTGGCGCCGAAAAGGGACGACGAGCCGAAGGATGGCGAGGCATGAGCCACGACGATCGCAAGCGCGCGATCGGCAAGGTGGTCTCGGTCGCGGCCGACCGCTTTGTCGTGGAGATGCACGTCGGCACCGACAACTTCACGGTCGTTGGCTTCGACGGCGTGCATTATGTGGCGCGGCTGGGATCGTTCCTGATGATTCCGTCGCAGTCCGAATATGTCGTGGTCGAGGTTGTCGGCCTGCGTGAGCGCGACGCGAGCACGCCTTCCGAGCGGGGCGATTTCGACCGGGCCGGCTCCTCGAAATATCTGGACGTGGTGCCCGTCGGCATGTTGCCGATGCGTGGCGGCGCGTTCCGTTTCGGTGTGTCCGTCTTCCCTTCCTTGTATGCGGATGCACTCTATGCGCTGGATGGCGAACTCGATCGCATCTTCGAGACTGAGGCGGCGGTCGAGCCGTCGGTCGGCCCGGATGGCGGCGCCTGCGAGCCCGAAGGGGCCACGCGCTACCGGGTTCTGCCCATCGGCAAGTCGGTGGTGTTCGAGAACTACGACATTAAGGTCCGGCTGAACGAGTTCTTCGGCGGTCATGTCGCCGTCCTGGGCAATACCGGCAGCGGCAAGTCCTGCACGGTCGCCTCGGTCTTGCAGTCCCTTTTCAGCAAACCGGAAGAGCATCACGCCCGCGGCGCGACCTTCGTCGTCTTCGACGTCAACGGCGAATATCACGCCGCTCTGGCCGCTTCCGCGAAGAAGGGTGTCATCGGGGTCGAGCGGTTCGTGCTCGACGGCACGGCGGCGGGCTTCCGTATGCCGCATTGGTTCCTGGAGATGGCAGAATGGGAACTGCTCTTGCAGGCCAGCGAGCGAACACAACTGCCGGTCCTTCGGACAGCGTTAGGTCTGACAAGTCTCTTTCATGCCGATACGCCAGAGGCCCTGGCGCTACGCGAGCACTTTGTCGCCACCTGCATCATTGAATGCTTTCGAGGGGCAGATGGCGACTCCCCCGTCTCGAAATTTCAGCGCGTCGTCTCCCTTCTCCAGAAGTATCCGACAAACGACCTGAATATGGCGCTGTTGAACCGCTTTAATCCGAATTTTCAGTATGGAAATTTTGCTGGAAACAACCAATCGGCGTTTCTGGACGAAGTGAGAAAAAAGCTCCGGGAGGATGCGCCCTTACCAGCCTACAATCGGACGCCATTCTCCTTTGACGAGCTGCACGAGTGTCTCGACTTCGCGATCCTCTATGAGGAGGCTCACGGCAACCGCCAAATCCGGGACTACTGCTCGTCCATGGTCACGCGGCTCAGATCTCTCCAGGAGAGAACAGAATATGCCTTTCTGCGTCACGAAGGGGCTGACGTTGACGCGGCTGTAAGCGATCTGGAGTTCTTGACCAACATTGTCGGTTTGGAAAGGGGTGCTGGGGAAGCGTTCACCAAACGCAATCAGGTCATTATTATTGACCTCAATTCCGTCGAAGATGAAATCGTTGAGCTGGTCAGTGCTGTCATTGCACGCATGCTTTTTCGGTTTCTTCGCCATGCGGAACCGAGAAACCGCTTCCCGATACACCTGCTGCTCGAAGAGGCTCATAGATATGTCGCCTCTACGCCGTCCCGCTTTTCCATCGACGCCACCAAGATTTTCGAGCGCATCGCCAAAGAAGGACGCAAATACGGCATGTTCGTGCTTCTGGCGTCGCAGCGCCCGAGCGAGCTGTCCAAGACGGTCCTCAGCCAGTGCTCCAACTTCTTGGTTCACCGCATCCAGAATCCCGACGATCTCTCACAGATTCGCCAGATGACGCCGTTCATCTCAGAGTCGGTCCTGAAGCGGTTGCCGTCATTACCTCGGCAGCACGCGCTGGTGTTTGGAACGTCGGTCAATCTGCCGACGACCTTCAAGGTCAGGGAGGCATCCCCGCGGCCGCGGAGCGACGATACCGCCGTGGTCGATTTGTGGTTCCACGAAGAAGGTCGAGCCGCTGACATTCGCCTCGCGCTCCGTCCGGCCGACGGCGCTGCTGCGGTTGGAGGGGAGCCGATGGCGGCAAACGAAGCGCTGGACGATGAAATCTTCTGACGATCTGGAGAGCCTGGCGCAGACGTTGGAGGCGACAGGGGATTATCGGGTCCTGCGCCGTCTCAAGCCGCGCCCATCTACTACGCCGCCTCTTGGCGTGCCGGTGCGGCTCGGTATGCTGGTGGATGTGGAGACCACGGGACTCGATCCTCAGCGCGACGAGATCATCGAACTCGCCATAACGCCGTTCAAATACGGCCTGGACGGCACCGTTTTCAGCGTAGGCGACAGCTTCCAGGGGCTGCGCGAGCCGAGCGAACCAATTACGCCGGAAATCACCGCGATCACGGGCATCACCAACGAGATGGTGGCCGGCCAGATTATCGATCCCGCCGTGGTGGCCACATTTGCGGCGCCGGCTTCGCTCGTCATCGCGCACAACGCGGCGTTCGACCGCCGCTTCCTTGAACGCTTCAGCGACGTGTTCTCGACCAAGCCATGGGCATGCTCGCTCAGCCAGATCGATTGGGCAGTGGAGGGGTTCGAGGGCACGAAACTCGCCTATCTCGCTCAATCCGCCGGCTTCTTCTACGACCGTCACCGCGCTATGCACGACTGTCTTGCAACCATCGAGTTGCTGGCAATGCGGCTCCCTCGATCTGGCGTTACGGGCCTTAGCCGCCTCTTGGATGGCGCTCGCGTTGTTTCCTGGCGCATCTGGGCGGAGAATTCTCCTTTCGATCTCAAGGAGACCCTGAAGGCGCGAGGATACCGCTGGAACGGTGATCCCGGTCCTCAGCCGCGCGCTTGGTACATCGACGTTCCTGAGGCTCAGCGTGAAGCTGAGGTTCGGTTCTTGAGAACGGAGATCTATCGGCGGGAGGTCGACCCCCTAGTCCGCAGGATCGATGCGTATGATCGCTTTTCAGATCGAATTTGACCTGCGTCCAGGACCTGGCCGATCTCCTCAATCAGACTTACAAATTCGGTCCGCGCTCCCCTGCAACGGAATTGCCCGGCGTTCGCTTCCGTCACGGTGGACACCATGTGGACACCAGGCTTGAAAAGCGAAGGGCCGCCTTTCGGCGACCCTCTCATAACGCTCTGATTTCCTTGAGGAAATTTGGAGCGGGCGAAGGGATTCGAACCCTCGACCCCAACCTTGGCAAGGTTGTGCTCTACCACTGAGCTACGCCCGCGTACCTCAGCGACCCGATGTTTTGGCCGCCGAAATTCGAGAGCGGGCTTATGGCAGAGGGTCTTCGACTTGGCAACACCCTCATCCACCAAATCGTGGAGTCTTTAGCCGGCGCTTGTTCACGTGGTCCTTCGGGGGCTCGCCGGTCTCCTCCGGGAACTCGCCGCGGAAGTAGTAGCGCTGCCACGCCTCACGGGTCGCCTCGGGGTCTAAGCGGAAGATTCGCTTGTTGAATTCGCTGCGGTGCTTCTCCCAGGTGTCGTACTGGTCGCGCAGTTCGGGGTTGCGATCCATGCTGCGGATCACCGGTTGGAACTCGGTGAGCTGGCGGTCCTGGGTCAGGGTGATGAAGCAGAAAGGCTCGCCTTTCTCGAATCGCACCTTGCCCGGCCGCGTGAACAGCCAGTTCATCGTGAAGGGGAAGGGCAGCCAGTCGGTCTCGACCAGGCCGGCCAGCGGCTGGATGCCGTCCTTGATGTGGTTCGGCGGCCCCTGGGCGATCAGCGACCAGCCCGGCGGGGTCTTGAACAGATAGCCCGGGTGGAAAGTCACCACCCCGTGGCTGAAGTGGGTCTTCACGAAATTATGGAAGTCCGGGTTCGGGCGGTCCGGCGTCAGCGTGATGTCGCTCTGCAGCAGCCCGCCGTTCCACTCGGCGGTGAACGCCATCGGACAGAGAATTTCCCACCCGGTGGTGTTGGCCATGCTGAGCGGCAGGCAACGATAGGGGTGGCGCTCGGCGAAGCGGTCCATCCAGGCGCGTTGCGGGCGCCCCGGCACGATCTCCGGCGGCCGTTCGGCCGTGGGATAGCACTCGAGCTCCATGAGGTCCTCCAACTGGTTTCTTTCCAAATGCTCTATCGCACCGTGTCGGGCCGCGGCTAGCTCTCCTTCAGATGCTAGCCGCTGGAACCTCAGTTGGGCTAAGCAACGATCATGCAGACCCGCCCCGACCTCATCGCCTTCTTCGACGCCCATGGGATCGACCACGCGACCACCGACCACGAGGCGGTGTTCCGGGTCGGCGAGGGCGAAGGGATCAAGGACGCCATCCCCGGCGCCCACACCAAGAACCTGTTCCTGAAGGACGCCAAGGGCCGCCTGTGGCTGATCTCGGCCAAGGACGACACCGAGATCGACCTGAAGCGGCTGCACACCGTGATCGGCTCGGCGCGGCTGTCGTTCGGCTCGGGCGAGCTGATGACCCAAACCCTGGGCGTGACGCCCGGTTCGGTCACCGCCTTCGCCATGATCAACGACGGCGGGCGCAACGTGACCTTCGTGCTGGACCGCCGCCTGGCCGACGCCGAACGGGTGAATTTCCACCCGCTGGTCAACACCGCCACCACCGGCGTGTCGAAGGCCGGCTTCGCCAAGTTCTTCCAGGCGCTGGCGATCACCCCCTTGGTGGTCGATTTCGAGGCCATGGCGGTGATCGAAGACGCCTGAACCCCTTCGAGCGCCGTTGAAGCCGCGCCAGGAAGGGACCATTTTAGCCCGCGGGCGCGTTATGCCCCGATTGACCCCCTTGGGAACCAGACCATGAGCCTGATCGGCGAAACCCAGCCCACCGCCGCCGCCAGCGCCGCCGACCTGATCAAGGACGGCACGGACGCCAGCTTCCTGGCCGACGTGATCGAAACGTCGAAGGACACGCCGGTCATCGTCGACTTCTGGGCGCCCTGGTGCGGCCCGTGCCGCCAGCTGGGCCCGTCGATCGAGAAGGCCGTGCTGGCCGCCAAGGGCAAGGTGAAGCTGGTCAAGATCGACATCGACCAGAACCCGCAATTCGCCGGCCAGCTGCGCGTGCAGTCGATCCCGGCGGTGTTCGCCTTTGTCGGCGGTCGCCCGGTGGACGGCTTCATGGGCGCGCTGCCCGACAGCCAGGTGAAGCAGTTCGTCGACCGCATGGCCGGTCAGGCCCCGGCCAACGCCACCGACGAACTGCTGGCCCAGGCCAAGGAATCCCTCGATCTCGGCGATGTCGGCGGCGCGGCCCAGGCCTATGCCGAGGTCCTGCAGGCCGAGCCTGACAACGTGAAGGCCCTGGGCGGACTGGCCCGCTGCTACCTGACCGGCGGCGACGCCGAGCGGGCCCGCGAGATCGCCGACATGGCGCCGCAAGGGGCCAAGGACGCCGACCTCGACAGCGTCCGCGCGGCCCTGGCCCTGGCCGACGAAGCCCCCGAGGAGACCGGCGAGTTCGAACAGCGCCTGGCCAAGGACGCCGAGGACCACGAGGCCCGCTTCGAGATCGCCAAGGCCCTGGCCGCCCAAGGCGCCTGGGACGCCGCCGCCGACCACCTGCTGAAGATCATCGAACGCGACCGGACCTGGAACGAAGACGCCGCCCGCAAGCAGCTGATCACCATCTTCGAGGCCGCCGGGGCGGGCTCTGACGTCACCCGGACGGGCCGACGACGCCTGTCCTCCATTTTGTTTTCATGAGGAAGGGCCGCGCCATGCCGGCCGCCGTCTTTCGCCGCGCTTCAGACCTGCCGCAGGTGATCCCGGTCTTCCCGCTGGACGGCGCCCTGCTGCTGCCCACGGGCGACCTGCCGCTGCAGATCTTCGAGCCGCGGTATCTGAACATGATCGACGACGTCATGGCCGGCGACCGCATGATCGGCATGGTGCAGACCCGGGCCGGCGGCGACCGCTCGCGCCCGAACCTGACCGGGGTCGCCTGCTGCGGCCGGATCACCAGCTTTTCGGAAACCTCGGACGGCCGCTACCTGATCACCCTGACCGGGGTCTGCCGTTTCCTGGTCGGTGAGGAGCTGTCGGTGACCACGCCCTATCGCCAGGTGCGCGCCAACTTCCTGCCCTTCGCCGACGACCTGAGCGTCGAGGCCGCCGAGATCCCGGCCTTCGACCGCCGCCGGTTCGCCGGCGCCCTGAAGCGCTACCTGAACCGCCGCGAGCTGGACATCGACTGGGAGACCGCCGAGTCCGCGCCGCTGGAGAGCCTGGTCACCAGCCTGGCCATGGGCCTGCCGTTCGAACCGGCCGAGAAGCAGGCGCTGCTGGAAGCCCACACCATGGCCGACCGCTGCGACGCGCTCACCGCCCTGCTCGAGATCGACAGCCTCGAAGGCGACGATGACGAGCCGCACTCGATCCAGTAGACAGGCGCCCATGAGCACCGAGACCCCCGCCCCGCTGTCCCTGACCGCCGAGGTCGATCCCCGCCTGCTGGAGGTGCTGGTCTGCCCCGTGACCCACGGCGCGCTGACCTATGACCGCGCGGCCGGCGAACTGATCAGCAAGAGCGCCAAGCTCGCCTATCCGATCCGCGACGGCGTGCCGATCATGCTGCCCGAAGAAGCCCGAACCCTGGACTAGCTCTTCTCTTCTCCCGCCTGCGGGAGAGGAAGGGTTAGGCGCGATACTCCCTCTCCCTCCGGGAGAGGGTTGGGGTGAGGGCGAACGCAGCGAGGACTACAGCGCTTCGCCGCGCAGCAGCCGCGGCAGGTCGCCGGTCGCGCCGCCGGCGTCTTCCATGAAGAACCGCCGCGCCGGACCGATCTTGTTCACCGCCGACATGCCGACCCCGCGCGCCAACCGCAGCACCGGGTTGTCGTTCGAGAACAGCCGCGTGAACACGTCGGTCGCCGCCGCCAGCATCACATTGTCGAAGTTCCGCCAGCGGGCGTAACGCTCCAGCACCAGCTCCGAGCCGATATCCTCGCCCAGCCGCGCGGCCTCGACCAGCACCTGCGCCAGGGCCGCGGCGCCCTTCAGGCCCAGGTTCAGCCCCTGACCCGCGATCGGGTGGATGCCGTGGGCGGCGTCGCCCAGCAGCACCGCACGCGGCGCGGTCAGCCGCTCGGCCAGCTGCAGCGACAGCGGATAGGTGAAGACTGGCCCGTCGAGGGTCGCGGTTCCCAGGAATTCGCCGAACCGGCGTTGCAGATGGGCGTGGAAGGCTTGCGGGCTGGCGGCCTTCAGCGCCGCGCCCTTGGCCCGGCTTTCGGTCCAGACCAGGCTGGCGCGATCTTCGGTGAGCGGCAGGATGGCGAACGGGCCGCCCGGCAGGAAATATTCGTGGGCGACGCCCTCGTGGCCGCGCGCCAGCCGCACCGTCGCCACCACGCCGGTCTGCGGATAGTCCCAGCCCGTGGAGCCGATCCCGGCCTCTCGCCGCACCACTGAGCCGCGCCCCTCGGCGCCGACCACCACCGGGGCGCTCAGGGTGCGACCGTCCTCCAGCGTCACCCGCGCGGCCTGGGCGTCGAAGACGACCCCAGCCACCCGCGCCGGCGCCAGCACCTTGATCCCCGCCCGCTGGACGGCGGCGGCGAGCGCGGCGCGCGAGCGACGGTTCTCCAGCATGTAGCCGAGCGGCTCGCCCTCGGAGCGGTCAGCGATCTCGGCGGAGTCGAAACGCAGATAGAACGGCGAGGGCTTGCCGGCCGCGGCCCCCGGCGACTTGCCGTCGGTGACCAGGATCTGCTCGATCCGCTGGGCGTGGGGCTCGATGTCGGCCGCCAGGCCCAGGGTCCGCCACTGCCGGAACGAGGCGAAGGCGATCGCCGAGGAACGCCCGTCGAAGGTCGGCGCCAGCTGGGCGTCGAACACGATCGGATCGATCAGCAGCGGTTCCAGTCCGGCGCTCTTCAGGGCCAGGGCCAGGGTGACGCCCGCCATGCCGGCGCCGGCGATGATCACGTCCGCATCGAAGGTCTCAACCATGGGGCGGATATGCCGACGAAAGGGGGGCGCCGTCCATCCCTCGCGTCCTCGCAAATCAGTTCAGGGCTGGGGTGAGGCCACCCGCCGCACGAACGCCGCCGACCGCGCCAGCGCCTGCTGGCCGGGCTCCTGGTCGATGTTGAACTGGTATTCGTGCCCCAGGGCTGGCTGATGGCCCTGAGGGAAGAACAGGGTCTCCACCGCGACCCCGCGCGCCTGCAGGACCTTGGCCAGGGCCCTGGACTGCGCCTCCAGGGGATCGGCGTCGCCGACCGAGATAAAGGCCGGGGGAAAGGCGGCGGTGACATGGTTGGTCACCGACATGCGGGAAAACTCCGGATGATCCCGGAAATTCCGCGATCCGCTGTAGGACCAGAGCACATTGGACAGGAACGGCGCGAAGGGCCCGTCGAAGTTCACCAGCTCCACGTCGTAGGGCCCGCAGAACAGCAGCACCCCCCGGATCTGCTCGGGACCGACCGCTGGGGAGATGCCGACCGCTCGGGCGTAGACCGGCGAGGCGATGATGTTCGCCATCTGGGCCGCGATCTGGGCGCCGGCCGAGTCGCCGGCCAGGATCAGCCGGGACGGATCGATCTTCAGGGCCTGCGCCTCGGCGGTCAGATAGGCCAAGGCCGCGTTCGCCTGGCGCACCGGGGTCGGATAGGTGGCGCGCGGTGCAATGGAATAGTCGATGGCCACCGTCGTGAACCCCTGGCCGGCCAGCACCTTGAGGTAGTTGGCCATGTCGCCGCGCCGGCCGGAGACATAACCCCCGCCGTGGATCCAGACGATGGTCGGCGGCAGGGCCTCGCCCACGATCGCCGGGCGATAGATGTCCAGGAGGGCGACGGGATCGGCGGGGTCGTAGCGCAGGCCGAGCTCTGAGGTGACCTGCGCGGGCACATGCTTCTCAAGCGCCGCCGACGCATCGGCCGAGCCCTTCTCGAACACATGACGGATCAGCAGCGCGCCCGGCCACGGCGTGACGTAGACGGCGGCGACAACCACGAGGACCATGGCGCCCGCGATCACGCCGATGGCGATGAGCAGCTTTCGGAGCAAGCGCCCCTCCCAAGTCCCGATCCAACGAGAGGTTGAGCGCGCGCCATCGCCGATGCAAGCCCGCCAATGCGCGGTCCGCTTGCCGCGCCTTAATGATTTTTGGACGATTACGTCCACTTAACCCATTGCATGGCTGTTCAAGCCGCCCTACTTGGGCCTTGATTGGACTGCCGCGTCCATTTTTCACCATTCCGAGCCCTATCATGGCGATATTGCCCAAGAAGTTCGTGCCCCTCGCCGTCGGGGGTGTCGTTGTCGCCGCCCTTGTGGTCGGCGGCGGCGCCTGGTGGATCAACAAGCAGCGGTTCGAAGCCACCGACAACGCCTTCATCCAGGCCGACAAGGTCTCGGTCGCGCCCCAGGTCGACGGCTATGTCGCCGAGGTGCTGGTGGCCGACAACGCCAGCGTCACCGCCGGCCAGGTCCTGGTCCGGCTGGACGCCTCGCAGGTGCGCGCGGCGCTCGCTCAAGCCGAGGCCAACGCCGCGGCGCTGGACGCCGCCGTCCGCGGGGTCGACGACAAGGCCAGGCTGGAACAGGCGATGATCGCCCAAAAAGCGGCGGGCGTGGATTCCGCCCACGCCGAGTCCCAGCTCGCCCAGGCCGAACTCAATCGCTACGGCGCGCTGGCCAACCAGGGCTGGGTCTCGCCGCAACGCGCCCAGACCGCGCGCGCCGCCGCCAGCCAGGCGACCGCCGGTGTCGCCCAGGCCAAGGCCACCCTGGAGGCCGAGCGTCGCAGCGCCGCCAGCCTCGGCTCGGCCCGCGCCCAGACCCAGGCCCAGGCCCAGGCCGCCCACGCCGCCGTCGACAAGGCCCGCATCGACCTGGAGCGCACCGAAATCAAGGCGCCGGTCACCGGCGTCGTCGGGGCCCGCGCCGTGCGCCCGGGCCAATATGTGCGTCCCGGCTCGGCCCTGATGAGCGTCGTGCCGCTGGGCGAGGCCTATGTGATCGCCAACTTCAAGGAGACCCAGGTCGCCCGCCTGCGGGTCGGCCAGCCGGTGACCATCCATGCCGACGCCTTCGGCAAGCAGGAGATCAAGGGCCACGTCGACAGCTTCGCGCCGGCCACGGGTTCGGAATTCGCCCTGATCCCGGTCGAGAACGCGGTCGGCAACTTCACCAAGATCGCCCAGCGCCTGCCGGTGAAGATCGCGGTCGACCCAAAGTCGCCGCTGGCCGGCGCCCTGCGCCCCGGCCTCTCGGTCGAGGTGAAGGTCGACGTGCGCACCAACACCGGCCCCAGCTTCGCCGAGGTCCAACCCGCCAAGGAATACGCCCGCGAGGGCGTCTCGCGCTGATCGCGGCCTAGGAGCCTCAGGCCATGACCGACGCTGTCCTAGACCGTCCTCCCCAACCGGCGCCGCCCGGCGGCCACGTGACCGCCTCGGGCGAGGTCGACTGGGTCAAGATCTTCCTGGGCTTCGGCGGGATGGTGATCGGCCAGTTCATGGCCATCCTCGACATCCAGATCGTCGCCTCCTCGCTCAGCCAAATCCAGGCCGGGGTCGGGGCCAGCGCCGACGAGATCAGCTGGGTGCAGACCATCTATCTGCTGGCCGAGGTGGTGATCATTCCGCTGACCGCCTACCTGACCAAGATGTGGGGCACGCGGCCCGTCTATGTGGCCGCCGCCGCCGGCTTCATCCTCACCTCAATCCTCACCGGCCTCTCGACCAGCATCGAGATGATGATCTTCACCCGCGCGCTGCAGGGCCTGGCCGCCGGCGCCATGATCCCGGCCGTGTTCGCCACCGCCATGACCGTCTTCCCGCCGGAAAAGCGAGTGATGGCCAATGTCACCGTCGGCCTGATCGTCACCCTGGCCCCCACCGTCGGCCCCACCATCGGCGGTCACCTGACCGAGGCGTTGAACTGGCGCTGGCTGTTTTTCGTCAATATCCCGCCCGGCCTGCTGGTGATGTTCCTGGTCGGCCGCTACGGCGACTTCGACAAGGGCGACCCCAGTCTGGCCAAGGGCATCGACTGGTTCGGCCTGGCGGTCATGACCATGTTCCTGCTCTCGATGCAGTACGTGATCGAGGAAGGCTCGGGCGAGGGCTGGTTCGACGACGACCTGATCCTGTGGCTCAGCGTCACCGCCGCCATCACCGGCGCGGTGTTCATCTGGCGACAGCTCACCTACCGACAGCCCATCGTCTCGCTGAAACCGTTCACCGACCGCAACTTCACCATCGGCTTCATCATGAACGCCGTATCGGGGATGAGCCTGTTCGGCGGAACCTTCATCCTGCCGTTGTTCCTCGGCCAGATCCGCCGGTTCTCGGCGGCCGAGGTCGGGACGACCATGCTGGTTTCAGGCCTGGTGATGTTCATGACCGCGCCGGTCGCCGGGCGCTTCATCCGCTTGGTCGATCCCCGTATTCCGCTGGTGGTGGGCTTTGGCCTGGCCGCCTACGGCGTCGGCCTGGGGGTTCACGTCACCGCCGACTGGGGGTTCTGGGAATTCGCCGCCCTGCAGGCGATCCGCGGGGTCGGGGTGATGATCGCCATGATCGCCGCCCAGCAACTCAGCGTCTCCACCCTGCCGCCCTCGATGATGAAGGACGCCTCGGGTCTCGTGAACCTGGTCCGCAACGTCGGCGGGGCGGTCGGCCTGGCCGTCCTGACCACTATCCTGACCGATCAGACCGCCGTGCACCTTTCGGAGCTGTCGGCGCGGGTCAGCGTCTCCAGCCTCCAGGGCCAGGAGATGCTGCAAAACCTCACCGCCATGATGGACGCCCAGGGCCTGATGAACCCGGAAGGCGCGGCCCGCAAGTTCCTCGGCATGGCCCTGCGCCGCGACGCCGCGGTGCTCGGCTTCGCCGACGGCTTCTACTTCCTGGCGGCCGGCTGCGCGGTCGCCTCGGTGCTGGGCCTGCTGGCCAGTCCGGCCAAGACCCCGCCCGGCCCTCCCGGCGACGGAGGCGGCCACTGATGCCCAGGATCGCGGGCCAGATCGACGTCGCCAAGACCGAGGCCATCCTCGACGCCGCCACCGAGGTGTTCGGCAAGCGCGGCGTCGGTTCCTCGATGGGAGAGATCGCCCGCCGGGCCTGCGTCTCCAAACAGACCATCTACAACCACTTCGGCTCCAAGCCCGAGCTGGTGCGGGCCATCGTCGATCGCCGGGTGAAGGAGATCACCGCGCCGCTGCTGGTCCCCGAAGCGCAGGAACATCCCGAGGAGGCCTTGGCCGCCTTCGGCCGCTTCATGATCAAGGCGGTGATCCGACCGCGTGGCGCCTCGATGATGCGCATGACGATAGAGAGCGCCCTCGACCAGCCCGATGTGGCTCGGGCCTTCTACGAGGCCGGGCCGCTCACCTCGCGCAGACGGCTCGCCGACTTCCTGACGATGGAGACCAAGGCCGGGCGCATGGCGGTGGACGACCCCGCCCTGGGCGCCGAGTTCTTCGCCGGCATGGTGATCGGCCCCTACCAGCTGTCGCATCTGCTCGGCGTCGCCCCCGAGCTCGACGACGCGGCGATCGACCGCGTCGCCAGCGAGGCCGCGCGCCGGTTCATGCGCGCCTATTCGGTCTAGGCGGAACCTTCCGTTCGTCATCACCGGGCTTGTCCCGGTGACCCATACACACGAACGATCAAGGCAAATCCCGGACGACGACGCCTATGGATGGCCGCCACAAGTAGCCGGCCATGACGAGCGGAGGGGGAAACGTTCTACCCCGCCGTCAGCGGCCCCCAGGCGGCCATGGCGCCCTGCGCCACCTTCTCCAGCGTCTCGCGGCTGGCCCCGTCGCGGGCCTGGATCGACATTCCCTGCTGGACCGTCAGATAGAAGGCCGCCACCCCGGCGGCGTCGAGCCCGGCCGGCAACTCGCCCTGCGCCATGGAACGCCGCAGACGCCTCTCCAGGCCGGACTGGCCCACGGCGCGGTGCTGGCGCATCGCCTCGCACACACTGGCGCTGGCGCTCGCGGTGTTCAGCACCGACAGCGTCACCAGACAGCCCCGCGGCTTGCCCGGCCGGGTGAAGACCCGGGCCGTAGCGGTCAGATAACCCTCGATCGCCTCGCGCGCGGTCGGCGCGGCCTCCACCACGTCCCACAACGCGGGGCCTTCGGTGCGGCCATAGAGTTCGACCGCCTCGTGGAACAGGCCCTCCTTTGACCCGAACGCCGCGTAGAGGCTGGGCGAACCGATCCCCATCGCGCCGGTCAGGTCGCTGATCGAGGCGGCCTCATAACCCTTGATCCAGAAGACCTCCATGGCGCTGGCCAGTGCGTCTTGCCGATCGAAACTGCGAGGTCGGCCGCGTTCGGCCATGGCTCAATCCTTTTTTGTATCGACCGATATATAAATGACTTGACGACGACCGGCAAGCGCGCCACCCATATCTGTATCGAACGTTACAAATATGGAGAACATCGTGTCGGATCTCACTGGAAAGCGCGCCCTGATCACCGGCGGCAGCCGCGGCATCGGCGCCGCCATCGCCCGGCGCCTGGCGCATGACGGCGCCGATGTGACGATCACCTACGAACACTCGGCCGACAAGGCGCAGGCCGTGGTGAAGGACATCGAGGCCTTGGGCCGCAAGGCGCTCGCCATCCAGGCCAGCAGCGCCGATCCCGCCGCGATCAAGGCCGCGGTGGACCAAGCCGCCGCCGCGCTGGGCGGCCTCGACATCCTGGTCAACAACGCCGGCATCGCCCGCGGCGCCGGCCCGGTCGAGGGCTGGACCCTGGAGGACATCGACCAGACCCTGGCGGTGAACGTGCGCGGGGTGGTGCTTGCCTCGCAGGCCGCGGCGGCGCACCTGCCGCGCGGCGGGCGGATCATCAATATCGGCAGCAATCTGGCCGAGCGCGTGCCGATGGCCGGCATCACCCTCTATTCGATGAGCAAGTCGGCGCTGCTGAGCTTCACCAAGGGCCTGGCCCACGATCTTGGCCCGCGCGGGATAACGGTGAACCTAGTCCATCCCGGCTCGACCGACACCGACATGAACCCCGCAGGCGGCGAGAGCGCCGATCACCAGCGGGCGCGGATGCCGATCCAGGAATACGGCACGCCGGCCGAGATCGCCGGCATGGTCGCCTGGCTGGCCAGCCCCGAGGGCCGCTTCGCCAACGGCGCCGGCTTCACCGTCGACGGCGGCGCGAACGCGTAGCCACCTCGTCATCCTCGGGGCTCGCGAAGCGAGATCCGGGGGACCCAAGCGGCCTATCAAGTTCGGCGCCTCAGCTTGGGTCCCCCGGATCGTCTTTCAGACGACCGGAGGATGACGAAGCTTTGGGCAACCCTAGAGCCCAGATGCTCCCCCTCTGGGCTACGGGATTCACACAACTGCGTCGGCTTTGGCGCTGACGAAGCCGGCGA
>ERZ1292645.27-Hain-H14-02um-R2-27-length-79153-cov-35_pt1 | contig 79153 bp, 77 predicted proteins | sample MGYA00564401_ERZ1292645 | MGnify/ENA primary metagenome ERZ1292645 (study PRJEB36523, sample SAMEA6512644) | groundwater metagenome | collected 2019-01-09 | study: AquaDiva: Metagenomics assemblies of 32 groundwater samples | reverse complement strand
CGTCCCGGAAGACAGCCGCAAACTACCAGCGTTCCAACAAACAAGGGGGACCGCGCGTAGCGTGGTGGTGGGGGCGAGACTGGGCTCTGAGCTTGTGGCCGCCCCCTCCACCGGCTTCGCCGGTCCCCCTCCCCCATCAAGATGGGGGAGGAAAAGACCTATCAGTCGACGATCACGACGACCTTGCCCATGGCCTGGCGGCTGCCCAGGTGGGCGATGGCGTCGGCGCCGCGTTCCAGCGGGAAGCGCTCGGAGACGTGCGGCTTGACCTTGCCCTGGGCGTAGAGCTCCAGCAGCTCGTCGATGCTCTGCGAGAATAGCTCGGGATTGCGCGCCGCCCAGTTGCCCCAGAACACGCCGACGATCTGGCAACCCTTCAGCAGGGCCAGGTTCAGCGGGATCTTCGGGATGTCGCCGGCCGCGAAGCCGACCACCAGATAGCGGCCTTCCCAGGCGATGGAGCGCAGGGCCGGTTCGGCGTAGTCGCCGCCGATGGCGTCATAGATCACGTCGAAGCCGTGCTCGCCGCCGGCCTCCTTGAAGAGGGCGCCCAGCGCCTTCTGGCCGTCGCGGTCGAACGGACCGCGGCCATAGACCACGCCGGCGTCGGCGCCGTGCTTGATCGCCAGGTCGACCTTCTCTTGGCTGGAGCAGGCGGCGACGACGCGCGCGCCCATGGACTTGCCCAGTTCGACGGCCGCCAGGCCGACGCCGCCGGCCGCGCCCAGCACCAGCAGGGTCTCGCCGGCCTTCAGGTCGGCCCGATCCCTTAGCGAGTGCCAGCTGGTCCCGTAGGTCAGGATGAAGGCCGCGGCGATGTCATGCGGCATGGTGTCGGGGATGTGCCACAGGCGGTTGGCCGGCAGCAGGACTTCCTCGGCCATGCCGCCCGACCCGGTGTTGGCCAGGATGCGGTCGCCGACCTTCACATTGGTCACGCCTTCGCCGACCGACTTGACCACGCCCGACAGCTCGCCGCCGGGCGAGAAGGGGCGGGGCGGCTTGGACTGATACTTGTCCTCGATCATCAGCACGTCGGGGAAGTTGACCCCGACCGCCTTGACCGAGATCACCGCGTGGCCGGGCTTCGCCTCGGGCGCGGGGATGTCCTCGACCACCAGGGTTTCGGGTCCGCCCGTCACCTTGCTGAGCACCGCTTTCATGTCCGTCTCCCGCGTCTGAAATTGATTGGCGCGGACGCTAGCGCAGGGGGGGAAGCGGCGAAAGGGGCGGTTCGAACATTTGTTTGAGTTGGGGCGGCGGCGCGCGTCTCCAACCCCCTCGTCATCCTCCGGTCAGCCGCTGGCTGATCCGGGGGACCCAAGCGGCCTAGCCAGTTCTGCACCTCAGCTTGGGTCCCCCGGATCGTCTTTCAGACGACCGGAGGATGACGATGTGGGGGTTGGGCGCGGTTCGATATTCAGCCGCAGGGCCGCCCATTTGGAATAAAGCCCCCGATCGCCTATATTCCGCGGCTTCCAGACAGCGAGTTTCCCTTGGGCGTCACCCTTGATCTTTCGCGCGGGTCTTCCGCGTCCGTCGCTATTAAGCCGAACCTCTCGGGCCTGACCCGCAAGGGGCTGGTCGAGGCGTTGGTCGCCGCCGAGGTGGTCCGGCCCGAAAAGGCCAAGATGCGCGCCACCCAGCTGTGGCGCTGGATCCACCACTATGGGGTCACCGACTTCGCGGCCATGACCGACGTGGCCAAGGAAACCCGCGCGGTGCTGGAGGAGGCCTTCAGCCTGACCCGCCCCGAGGTGGTCGAGCGCCAGGTGTCCAAGGACGGCACCCGCAAGTGGCTGATCCGCATGGCGCCGGGCATCGAGGTCGAGACCGTCTACATCCCCGACGTCGGCCGGTCGGGCGCGCTGTGCGTCTCCAGCCAGGTCGGCTGCACGCTGAACTGCACCTTCTGCCACACCGGCACCCAGGCCCTGGTCCGCAACCTGACCGCCGCCGAGATCGTCGCCCAGGTCCAGGTGGCCCGCGACGACCTGGCCGAATGGCCGAGCCCCAAGGCCGACCGCCGGCTGTCCAACATCGTCTTCATGGGCATGGGCGAGCCGCTCTACAATCTGGACAACGTCGCCGACGCCATCGACATCATCGCCGACGGCGAGGGCATCGCGATCTCGCGCCGGCGGATCACCGTCTCGACCTCCGGCGTCGTGCCCGAGCTGACGGCGCTGGGCGAACGCACCCAAGCCATGCTGGCCATCTCGCTGCACGCCTCCAATGACGAGCTGCGTGACGTGTTGGTGCCGATCAACAAGAAGTACGACATCGCCGCGCTGATGGCCGGCATCCGCGCCTATCCGGGTCTGTCGAACGCCCGCCGCGTGACTTTCGAGTACGTGATGCTGAAGGGCGTCAACGACAGCCCCGCCGAGGCGCGCGCCCTGCTGAACCTGCTCAAGGGCATCCCGGCCAAGATCAACCTGATCCCGTTCAATCCGTGGCCGGGCACCGACTACGAGTGCTCCGACTGGGGCGCGATCGAGAGCTTCGCGGCGATCCTCAACCGGGCCGGCTACGCCTCGCCGATCCGCACGCCGCGTGGCCGTGACATCCTGGCGGCCTGCGGTCAGCTGAAGTCCGAGAGCGAGAAGGTGCGGGCCAGCACCCGGCGCAAGCTGGAAGCCGCCGCCGCCGCGGCGGTCGATGAGCCGGCGGCCTGAAGCGCCTTAACCTCTAGCCATTGCCAAGGCGCGGCCCGTCCGTGCTAACCATTCGGCCCAGTTCTTAGATCTTGCTGACGGGTCCCATGCCGCCACAGCTCCAGTCTCCCGAAATCCAGGCGTTCGCCACCGGGTTCCCGATCACCCTGATGCACATCGGGGTGACGATCCTGATGCTGTTCGTCGGGGCCACGATCTATGTGCTGATGACGCCGCATCGCGAGATTTCGCTGATCCGGGAAGGCAACGCCGCCGCCGCGATCTCGCTGGGCGGGGTGCTGCTGGGCCTGTCCATTCCGCTGGCCACGTCGCTGGCCCGCTCGACCTCGGTCATCGAGATCGGCCTGTGGGGCGCGGCGACGGTGGCGCTCCAACTGCTGATATTCCGGCTGGTCGACCTGCTGCTGCGCGGACTGCCGCAGCGGATTCAGGACGGCGAGGTGGCGGCCGCCGCCTTGCTGGTCGGGGCCAAGCTGGCCTCGGCCTTGATCATCGCCGCCGCGGTCGGCAGCTGAGTTTGAGCTGACATGCACTTTCCCCGGCTGCCCGATTGGCTGGTCTATCTGGCGGTGGTGCTCGCCCTGCTGATCGCCGCCATTGGTCGCCAGGAACGCGCTGACGCCCCGCCGCCGCCGCCGCCGGTGGCGAGCGGCGAGGGGCTGCCGCTGGGGCCGGCCTCGCCGTTCGATCCGCAGGTGGTGGTCGATGTCCCGGACAAGGCCGAGCCTGGGGTCGGGACGGCTTTCTCGGTGGCCGAGACCGGCGTCTGGATCACGGCTCGCCACGTGGTCGACGGCTGCACCGAGGCCGCCATCGTGGTGGCCGATGGGCGCGGCGTCGAGGCCAAGGTCCGTATCGATCCGCGCGGCGAGGCCGCCATCCTGACCACTGAAGGCGGCTCGCCGCCCCTGCCGATGGGCCTGGACCAGCCGCTGCGCAAAGGCGATCGCGCCTTCCATCCCGGCTTCCCGCAAGGCCAGGCCGGGGAGGCGACCTCGCGGCTGCTGGGGCGCGAGAACCTGGAGGTCCGGGGGCGCGGGGCTCGCACCGAGCCGGTGCTGGTCTGGGCCGAGACCGGCCGCACCGACAGCCTGAAGGGCACGCTGGCCGGCCTCTCGGGCGCGCCGGCCCTGGATCGCGCCGGGCGGGTGATCGGGGTGACGGTGGCCGAGGCCCCGCGTCGCGGCCGCATCTACACCACGGCCCCGGAAACCGTCATCGCCGCCCTGAGCGCCACCCATGAGCGGCCCTCGAGCTTCGCGGTCGGCGAGCCGATCACCACCGACAACTACGGCCGGGTGGCTGACAGCCTGCGCCGCGACCTGCGGGTCGCCCAGGTGATCTGCCTGAAGACCGGCCCGGTGACCTAAGGCGCTGCCGGCGTCTCTTCGTGGATCGGCGGCAGTCTCGCCACCATGAAGGCCAGGACGATGCCGATCACCCCCAGCAGGGCCGAGTAGCAGAAGAACACCATGTAGCCGGAGCCGAGCGCCGCGGCCGAGACGCCGGACTTCTCCATGGCGCTGGCGAAGGTCTCGGGCGGCAGGGCGGCGAACAGGCTCTTAAGCGAGGCGAACAGTCCGCCGGAATCGGCGGCCGCCGCCGCGCCCTCGACGATGCGGCCCGACTGCGAGGCCACCAGTTTTCCCAGCAGCGCGTAGAGCGAGGAGAACAGCGCGTACTGGGTGGCGGTGAAGCCCTGTCCGGTCAGGCTGGACATGTAGGCGATCAGGCAGGTGCCGGAGAACCCGGAGGCCACGTTGTCGACGCCGATGGCGACGCTGAGCGCCCAGAGCTGCGGACCCTGGGTGGCCAGCCAGGCGAAGACTAGGTTCGAGATCGGCCCGGCGAAGGCGCCCACCACCAGCGCCCGGATCAGGCCGAAGCGGGCGATGGCGAAGCCGCCGAGGCCGACGCCCAGCACCGACATCACCGCGCCCAGCACCTTGCGCACCTCGGCGATCTCGAGCTTCGAGAACCCCATGTCGAGATAGAAGGGGTTCATGATGTTGAGCACGAAGTCCGACAATCGGTAGACGCAGATCAGCGCCAGGATCAGGCCCGCGGCCTGGCCGTAGCGGCGGAAGAAATCGGCCAGCGGCGCGCCCAGCGCCACCCCCAGATAGCGGCCCGGCCGGGTCTTCAGGCCAGGGGCGGGGCGGGCGGCCAGGAAGATCACCACCGCGCCGATCACCACGCCGCTCACCTGGGCGAAGACGCCCCAGGGCTTGGCGCTCCACATGGCCTCGACGCCCGCCGCCGCGCCGGGCAGGCCAAGCTTGGTCAGGCCGCCGGAGAGGATCGCCGCATTGCCCGCCAGGCCCGAACCGAGGACCAGCGCCCCCAGCACGAAGAGCCCGAGGCGGATCGCCCATTCGACGCCGTCGCGGGCCGGGGCGGCGGGGATGTCGTGGGCGTCGATGCGGCGGATCTCATGCTGCGCCTCGCGCGGCGCGCCGAGCACGCCCAGCACCCCAACCAGCATCAGCAGCGCCATGATGGCGTAGGAGGTGTTCCAGCCGACGAATTCGGAGAGGGCCAGCGGCACGACGCCGGCCACGATCATCGCGATCCGGTAGCCCCACTGATAGGCCGCGGCCATGGCGCCCTGTTTCTCGGTCACCGCCGCCTCGATCCGCCAGGCGTCGATGACGATGTCCTGGGTGGCCGAGACGAAGCCCACCATCACCGCGAACAGCGCCATCAGGCCAAGGCTGACGGCGGGATTGGTCCCGGCGATCAGCCAGAGGCCCAGCACGATCAGCACCTGGCAGACCAGCATCCAGGATCGCCTGTGGCCGAGCCACTTGGTCACCAGCGGCACCGTCGCGCGGTCGACCAGCGGGGCCCACAGGAACTTCAGCGAATAGGCCAGGGTGGCCAGGCCGAAGAAGGCGATCACTTCCAGCGACAGCCCCGCGTCCCGCAGCCAGGCCGACAAGGTGTCGAAGATCAGCAGGTTCGGCAGGCCCGAGGCGAAGCCCAGCGACAGCATCACCAGCGAGCGGCGCTCGAGATAGACGGCCAGGGCCTGCAGCGTTCCGGGTTTCTTCCCGTCCTGCGCGGCCGCCTGGCTTTCGGTGGTCATGTTCGGCGTTCCCCATGCGTGGGGCCGCCCCCAGGCTCGTCAGCCGACCTTGGCGTGGTCCGCCTTTTCCGTCCAGTCGGACGCCCCGGTCCAGCGCGCCAGCGCGCCGCGCAGGGCGCCCGGGCTGAGCGGTTTGACCAGGAAATCGTCCATGCCGGCGGCGAGGCAGGCGTGGCGGTCTTCCTCGAAGGCGTTGGCGGTCAGGGCGACGATCGGGGTCCTGACGCCCTGGGCGCGGGCCTGTTGCGCGGTTTCCAGGCCAGACATCCCCGGCATCCGCATATCCATCAAGATCAGGTCGTAGACGCCGACCGACAGCGCGGCCAAGGCTTCCTGACCGCCGCCGGCCTGATCGACGCGGCAACCCTCGCGGGTCAGCAGGGTGCGGGCCAGCAGGGCGTTGATCGGATTGTCCTCGACCAGCAGGATGCGGGCGCCCGGGGCGGCGGCGGGCGCCACCCGGTCGTCGTCGTGGCGTTCGGAGCGCTCGGCGTGGGCGCCGAGCACGGCGAGCACCCGTTCGGCCAGCGAGGCGCGGCGCAGCGGCTTGATCAGGTATCCGGCGTATCCGGCCGCCCGGTAGGCGTCGATATGGCCGCGTTCCTCGGGCGCCAGCAGGATCAGGGCGGTGCGTCCGGCCGGCGGGGTTTCGGGCGCCACGGCGCGGTCGATCATCAGCACGTCGCCCGGCCCGGTCGCCTGCAGCGCGGCGGCCAGATCCTTGGCGGCGACGGCGAGCCCGCCGGCGGCGGCGATCTGGCGATGGGCGGCGTCGCTGACGATGGGGTTGGCGCAGGCAATGGCGATGGTGCGGCCGGCCAGGCTCTGGTCGGGCTGGGCCGGCAGCTGCGTCAGGTCCGCCTCGAACCAGAACGCCGCCCCGCCGTGGGCGGCGGTCTCCACCCCGACCGACCCGCCCATGGCGGCGGCCAGCTTGCGGGCGATGGCCAGGCCCAGGCCCGCGCCGCCTAGCTGTACGTCGTTCAGCGGATCGGCCTGTTCGAAGGCCTCGAAGATCTTCTCGCGCGCCGCGGCGCTGACGCCGGGACCGGAGTCCTCGACCGTGAAGCGCAGGCCGGCGGCGACCTGCGCCACCGTGATCAGCACCCCGCCCTGGGGCGTGAACTTGATGGCGTTGCCGGCGAAGTTCAGCAGGATCTGGCGCAGCCGGCCCTCGTCGGCCACCGCCTGGCCGATGCCGGCCGGGGCGGCCCAGGCGATCTCCAGGCCCTTTTCATGGGCGCGCGGCGACAGCAGTTCGCAGACCGAGCGCAGCAGGCTCTCGACCTCGAAGGTGGTGGGGAACAACTCGATCTTGTCGGCGCCCAGGCGCGCGAAATCCAGCACGTCGTTGACCAGCCCCAGCAGGTGCTCGCCGGACTCGCGCAGGGCCGAGACATAGGCGCGCTGCTCCTGGGTCAGGCGGGTGCCTTCCAGCAGCCGGGCCATGCCGAGCACACCGTTCAGCGGGGTGCGGAATTCGTGGCTCAGCGAGGCGAGTTGCTCGGCGCTGACGCGCGGGTCTTGGTTTGGATCGACGTTCATCGACCAAGAGCCTACGCCTCGCGGCTTAACGGGCGGTCAAATCCGGGATGATCGGTCGCCAGGGCCGGTTGTCGGCTGTTCAGCCGGCCGCCATCTCCTGGGCCAAGGCGACCAGCGCGGCCCGGGCCGAGGCGCGGGGAATGGCGGCGTAGGCCTCCAGGAGCTCGGTGGCCCCGGTCAGGGCGAGGGCCTGCAGGATCTCGTCGGCGGCGTCGGACATGCCGCCCTCCTCGCCGACCAACCAGCCGACGGTGGTGTCCAGGGCCGAGGCGATCGCCACCAGCATCGAGCCCGAAACCCGGTTGGCGCCGCGTTCGTATTTCTGGATCTGCTGGAAGGACACGCCGACGCGATCGGACAGCACGCCTTGGCTGATGCCCAGCGACTTTCTGCGCAGCCGCATCCGCGCGCCAATTGCGATATCGACGGGATCAGGGCCTATGGCGTCATCAAGGGGCATGGGTTTCTCCCCGCTCGCTCACGAAATTCTTTCACGGGCCTAGGCCCGAATACACCATAACAAGTAGACGGGCTCCTACGCGAGTCGCTAACGTGTTCATCTTATGCGCGCACCGCAAGAGATCGCCGCAGACCCAGTCGAGCTTCTGACCCCTCGGGAGCGCGAATGCCTGCGATTGGTCGACCGTCACCTCAGCTCCAAGCAGATCGCCCGCGAACTCGGGATGTCGAAGGCGTCGGTCGACACCTATTGCGACCGGGCGCGCAAGAAGCTCGGCGTCGGCGACCGTTATTCCGCCGCCCGGGCGCTCGCGGCGCGTGAAACCGCTGTCCCGATCGTGTCGGGACAAGACGCAATCAGGACAGACGCCACCGCGCTCCTATGGGCTGATGAAGCCCAGCAAGGAGACCGGACCGATGGGCGATTGGTTGAGAGAACTGGCGGACGCCAGGGTGACGATGGCGGATCTGGAGCCCGATCGCGGGACGACGAGCCGTCGGGCCGCGGTTGGACAGGCGATGCGGGTTCGCGACGAGGTGCAAGCCTTCGAACGCCGCTGGCCGACCCCGCAGAACTCCGAGCCGGTGGTCCCGGGCTTTACCTGGACCCAGCTCGAACGCCAGCTCGCGGACCTGGCCGACACGCCGTTGAAGGCGAACATGGCGCGCGAACTGGTTTCGGCCACCCGCAAGATGTCGCGTTTCAAGCCCCCGGAAATGGTGCTGAGGGAAATCCTCTGCCTGACCTGGGCGCTGTTGGACGAGGGCTTCCAACCGGACTTGGAGCCGGGATTGGCGGGCGCACCCTAGGGCCTGCCGCCCGACTGGGCATGGTGGGCGTGATCGCCATCGTCTCGGCCCTGTCGTTCGGGGCGTTGCTGGCGGGCCTCCACGCCCTTCAAGACCTTTTTTAGGGTCTTAATCTTAAATTAAAACGGGGCCTTAGCCCTGATTTCCTACCCTTCACATCGTCAGAAGGCGCCGGCTGCCCCGTGCGCCAGGAGATCCCTCATGCTTAAGCAACGCCGTATGATCGCCGATCAGGTCGCCGCTAGCCTGTTCGAAGCCGAGGCCGCCATTGATATCGCCCTGGCCAAGACCGCCGGTCTGGCCGGCGTCATGCCTGGCCTGCGCGCCGACGCCGGCCTCTCGGCCCTGATCGGCCAGGACGCCGTGGAACGGGCCAGCGAGGCCCTTACGCTGCTGGCCCAGGCCCGCCGCGCCATCTGCGAGACGCACAAGGAACTGGACGTGGCCAAGACCCAGATCGGTCTGGGCGCCGTGATGTACGGCGGCGTGCAGAAGCCGCCGAACTTCGCCATGGAAGCCACCCGCCCGCTGCGCGCCGTGGCCAGCTGATCGTCTTCCAGTAAAAGTTGCATCCTGCGGGATTAACCGCAGTATCGGGACCCTCAGGAGGCTGAGGGTCCCGTCGTCATGTTCAGCTCGACCCCGGAACGTGTCTGGGCCATCGCAATGTTCGCGGTCTCCGCCTTCGCCCTCTGGCGCGGCGGGCGGACCGAACGTGTCGTGGCCATCGCCAACATCGTCGCCTGGATCGCCACCATTGTGGTCCAGAACCGCAGCAACTGGGTCGATCCCCAGTGGGGCATGTTCGCGGTCGATGTCGCCTTCCTGCTGGTGCTGCTCTGGTTCGTGATCCGCGGCAGCCGCCTGTGGATCCTGCCGGCGGCGGCGTTCCAGCTGCTGGCGGTGGTGACCCACGGGGCCATCCTCGCCGACGGCGGGGTGCGGGCCTGGGCCTATCTGACCGCGCTGATCCTCTGGAGCTATCTGGTGCTGATCACGCTGGCGGTCGGCGCCTACACCTACTGGCGGCGCGAGGCGGCGCCGGGCCACGCGCAGGTTCAGGCCTGGTAGCGTCCGTCGTCGTGCTTCAGACCAGGGCCGGCGCCGGTTGGCCCATTCGCCGGTAGATCAGCGCCTCGGCCACGTGGATGCGGCGCACCGGGCCGGCGCCTTCCAGATCGGCGATGGTGCGGGCCAGGCCAAGGGCGCGGGTCCAGCCGCGGGCGGTCAGGCCGCCGGCCTCGGCGGCCTTGGCCAGCAGGGCGCGGCCGGCGGGATCGAGGTCGGCGATCTTTTCCAGGAAGTCGCCCTGCGCCTGGGCGTTCAGCCTCGCGCCGTCATCCCCGGCGCGGTCGGCCTGCAGCTGGCGGGCGGCGGCCTGCTCCGTGCCCTCGGCCGGGGCGGGCAGGGCCAGGTCCGCGGCGCTCACCGGCGGCACGTCGATCTGCAGGTCGATGCGGTCCATGAACGGACCGGAGACCTTCATCTGATAATCGGTCTGGCAGCGCGGCGCCCGGCCGCAGGCCCCGCGTCCGGCCCCGCCCATGCCGCACTTGCAGGGGTTCTGGGCGGCGACAAGCTGGAAGCGGGCCGGATAGCGCACATGGGCGTTGGCGCGGGCCACCACCACCTCGCCGGTCTCCAGCGGCTGGCGCAGCGAGTCCAGCGCCTGGCTGGAGAACTCCGGCAGTTCGTCGAGGAACAGCACGCCGTTGTGGGCCAGCGACACCTCGCCCGGCTTCACCTTCAGCCCGCCGCCGGTCAGCGCCGCCATGCTGGCCGAATGGTGGGGGGTACGGAATGGACGGGTGCGGGTCAGGGCGCCCCTGGCGATCAGCCCGGCCACCGAATGGACCATCGAGGTCTCCAGCAGCTCGGCCGGGGACAGCGGCGGCAGCAGGCCCGGCAGGCGGGCGGCCATCATCGACTTGCCCGAGCCGGGCGGCCCGCTGAACAGCAGATTGTGACCGCCGGCCGCGGCGATCTCCAGCGCCCGCTTGGCGTTCTCCTGGCCCTTCACGTCGCGCAGGTCGGGAACCATCATCGGCCCAGGCTTGGGCGGCGACAGGATCTGGGTTCCGCGGAAGTGGTTGACCACGGCGATCAGCGACGGCGCGGCCAGGTTGGCGATGATCCGTTTGGACGGCATGGCCAGGCCCAGGCCCGCGAAGGCCGCCCGGACCCGCTCGCGGCTCTCGGCGACGGCCTTGTCGCCCAGGCCGACCAGCATGAACTTCATCTCGCCGCCGGTGAGCTGAACCTCGACGTCGACACGTCGGGCCTCGACGCCCTGAAACGCTACCGTGACGACTCGGGACGCCCTGCCAACCCCCAGAAATGGCTCAACTTATCCACAACCCCAGCACGGCGTGCGGGGCAGATCAAGAACAAAAATAGAACTTTTGGAGAAGTTGAGACGATTCCGCGACTTATGCGTGTCTCTTTGCGTTACAAACTAAGCCGTTGCACGGATCTGTTCAATACGGTCCCACATGATCGCTGTCGCATCGATTCCGCTGAACCGCTTGAGCGCCTGGGCGCCGGTCGGCGAGGTGACGTTGATCTCGGTCATGTAGTCGCCGATCACGTCGATGCCGACGAACATCAGGCCGCGCCGCTTCAGCTCCGGACCGATGATCGCGCAGAGCTCCAGATCGCGGGCCGACAGTTCGACCGCCTCGGCGGTGCCGCCGACCGCCAGGTTCGAACGGATCTGGCCTTTCTTGGGCACGCGGTTGATGCCGCCGACCGCCTCGCCGTCGACCAGCAGGATGCGCTTGTCGCCCTTGGAGACCGCCGGCAGGAATTTCTGGGCGATCACCGGCTCGCGGCTGATGGCGCGGTGCAGGTCGAGCATGGCGTCGAGGTTGGGGTCGTCGGCCAGCAGCCGGGCCACGCCCGATCCGCCCAGGCCGTAGAGCGGCTTCAGCACGATGTCGCCATGGCGGGCGCGGAAGTCGTAGATCGCCTCGATGTCGGCGGTGATCAGGGTCGGCGGCTGCACGCCGGGGAAGTCGGTGACGAACAGCTTCTCGGGCGCGTTGCGCACCTCGGTCGGATTGTTCACCACCAGGGTCTTGGGATGCACCTTGTCCAGGAAGTGGGTCGAGGTGATGTAGGTCATGTCGAACGGCGGGTCCTGGCGCAGCAGGATGACGTCGAACTCGGCCAGGTCGCGAACCTCCCAGGGGCCGAAGCTGGCGTGAGCGCCGTTGACCGCCTGGACGGTGACGCTGCGGCCCCGCGCGGTGACGGCGCCATCCTCCATCGCCAGGCGGTCGGGGGTGTAGACGAACAGGTCGTGGCCCCGCTCCTGCGCGTTGAGCAACATCAGGAAGGTCGTATCGCCCTCGATGTTGACGGCCTCGAGGGGGTCCATCTGGACGGCGACCTTCAACGGCATGGGGAGAGCTCCTTACGGCCAAGGCGCCACGGCCAAGGCGTCTGAGATAGTTCGGCGGCGCTCAAAGCGCCAGCCAGAAGGCCTGGAGGCGCTGTCAGTTCAGCCGCAGGCGGACCCGTTCGCGCTGGGCGCGGGCCGCCAGCGCCGCGCCGCCGTCCAGCGTGCTGGCGTGGGTCAAGGCCTGCAGCGCGCCGGCCAAGGCGCCTTGGCCCTCGCGGGCGGCGGCGACGTCCAGCCAGGGGCGATGGTCGGCGGGGTCGAGCAGGGCGCGGCGCAGGGCGGCGCGTTCGGCGCGGCCATAGTCGCCCGCCGCGCTGGCGCGGGCGTAGACGTTGTTTTGCAGACGGATCAGCACCGCGCGGTCGGGGGCCGGCGCCATCAGGTGGTCCAGGCGGTCGGCGACATTGGGCGTCAGGCCGGCGTGCAGGGCGCGCCGGGTCAGTTCGGAGGGCAGCACCACGCGACCCTCGCTGAAGGGGTCGATGGCCAGCGGCCCCTCGGCGGTCTCGATGCGCAGCAGGAAGTGGCCGGGGAAATCGACGCCCTGGACCACCAGGCCGCAGCGGCGCGCCACGTGCAGGTAGAACACGCCCAGCGCCACCGGCAGGCCCTTGCGTCGCTCGGCGACGGCCACCACGCAGGCGTTGTCGGGATCGTCGTAGGTGAAGAGGTCGCCGGTCAGGCCCAGATCGCCGGCCATGGCCTCGGCCAGCGCCTCCTCCGGGCTCTCGGTGCGCAGCCGGTGGGTCAGGCGCTCCACGCCGGTGCGGGCCAGGTCGCGCGCGGTCTGCGGGTCGCGCGCCGGATCGTCATGCATGGCGCAGGCGATGGCGGCTTCCAGCAAGGGAAACTCGCCGTCCTGCGCCTGGCCGGCCTCGCGCAATATTCCTTCGGCGTCCTCGGGGGTCATCGGATGCTTCAAGCGCCCTTCCAGGCGTCGGGGCTGTGGACCGGCAGCCGTCCAGGCGCCAGCGCGATCAGATCGAGGCGAACCGCGAGGTTTTGCAAGCTGGGCCGGCGCGATGCGATGGCCTGACCGGCGCGGCGCAGGCGCTCGCGTTGCATCTGGGTCACGGTTTCGAGCGCGGCCTCCAGGGTTTGGCGCTGTTTCACCTCCACCACGGCCAGCCGGGCGGCGGCGCCTCTGGCCTGGCGGACGGAGGTCAAGCCTCGCGCTCCTGCTTTAGCTCCATGGCCCGGCGGTAGAGGTCGCGGCGCGGCAGGCCCAGGGCCTTGGCCACTTCGGAGGCGGCCTCGGCCGGGCGCAGGCGTGTCAGGGCGTCGGCGAGCGCCGTGTCGGCGTCGGCGGCGGTGGCGGCTTCCTCGCGGCCGGGACCGACCAGGATGACGATCTCGCCCTTGGGCGTGTCGCAGCGCGGATCGGCGGCGAGCTCAGGCAGGGTTCCGCGGATCACCGTCTCGTAGAGCTTGGTCATCTCGCGGGCGACGGCGGCCTCACGCGGGCCGAACACGGCGGCCATGTCGGCCAGGCTGGAGGCCAGGCGCGGGCCGCTCTCGAAGAACACCAGGGTGGTGCGGATCCCGGCCAGTTCCTCGAAGAAGGTGCGGCGCGCGGCGCTCTTGGGCGGGGCGAAGCCGGCGAACATGAAGCGGTCGGTGGGCAGGCCGGCGACCGACAGGCCGGCCAGCAGGGCCGAGGCGCCGGGGATCGGATAGACGGCCGAACCCTGCGCCACCGCCTCGCGCACCAGCCGGAAGCCGGGGTCGGAGACCAGCGGCGTGCCGGCGTCGGAGACCAGCGCCACGCGCCCGCCCTCGGCCAGCACCGCCAGGGCCTTCAGCCCGCCGCGCTCGGAGGTGTGCTCGTCGTAGCGTTCCAGCTTCTTCGACAGGCCGTAGGCGGTCAGCAGCTTGGCCGCGACGCGGGTGTCCTCGGCCAGCACCAGGTCGGCGGCCGACAGCACGTCCAGCGCCCGCAGGGTGATGTCGCGCAGGTTCCCGATCGGAGTCGCCACGATGTAGAGCCCCGGATCCAGGGGGTTCTCGGACAGGGCGGGCGGGGGCGGGTGACGCGACATGTGGGAGGCTTCGCCGGTTATCGCTCAGGTCGCAAGCCTGGACGTTACATGGTCCAGGATCAAGCGGCCGGCGGGGGTGGCGCGCAGGCGCTCTGGATCGGGGGCCAGCAGCCCGGCGGCGATCAGGGCGCCGACCTGTGGGTGGACCGGCGAAAGCCCGATCGCCGCGACGTCTTCGAAGGCGACGCCCTGTTCGATCCGCAGGCCGGCCAGCAGGCGTTCCTCGGCGACCTCGATGGGGGTGAGGCGTTCCTGGGTGGCGAAGCCCGTTCCGGTCTCGCGCACGGCGGCGATGTAGTCGGCGGGCTTGGCGTGGGCGTGGGTGGCGATGCGCACGCCGTGCCGGGTCAGCCGCCCGTGGGCGCCGGGGCCGGCGCCGACATAGTCGATCCCGGTCCAATAGACGAGGTTGTGGCGCGAGCGGGCGGCTTGCCCGCGTGCATGGTTGGAGACCTCGTAGGCGGTGAAGCCCGCGCCCTCCAACACCGACTGGGTGGTCTCGAACAGCTCGGCGGCCAGGTCCTCGCCGGGCGGGACCAACTGGCCGCGCCGCACCGCGCGGTCGAAGGCGGTGCCGGCCTCGATGGTCAGCTGGTAGGGCGACAGGTGCTCGGCCCCGAGTTCGATCGCCTCGCTCAGCTCCTCGCGCCAGGCCTGCGGCGTCTGGTTGGGGCGGGCGTAGATCAGGTCCAGCGACAGGCGCGGAAAGGTCTTGGCCGCCAGGGTCGCGGCGCGGCGGGCCGAGGCGGCGTCATGGTTGCGGCCCAGCAGGGTCAGCGAGGCGTCGTCCAGCGCCTGCAGCCCCAGCGACAAGCGGTCGACCCCGGCCTGCGCGAAGGCCGTGAAGCGACCCGCCTCGGCGTCGGTGGGGTTGGCCTCCAGCGTCACCTCGACGGGCTCGTCCGGCGACCAAAGCGAGCGGGCCAGGGCGATCAGGTCGGCGGCCCAGGCCGGGTCCATCAGCGAGGGCGTGCCGCCGCCCAGGAAGATCGAGACCAGCCGCCGCTCGCCGGTCAGCTCGCGCTGGGCGCGCAGATCATCGGCGATGGCGTGAAACAGCGCGGCTTGTTCGTCCTGGCGGCCGCGGTCGCGGAAGACGTTGAAGTCGCAATAGGGGCAGATCTTCGCGCAGTAGGGCCAGTGGATGTAGAGCCCGAGCGGCGGCACGATCTGCGCGACCTCGTTCACAGCAGGGCGGCCTTGAGCTTGGCGAAGGCCATGGCCCGGTGGCTGATGGCGTCCTTCGCGTCAGGGTCCATCTCGCCGAAGGTGATGTCGGCGCCGATCGCCTGGAAGATCGGGTCATAGCCGTGGCCACGGTCGCCGCGACCGGGGAAGACCAGGGTCCCATCGACCCGGCCCTCGACCACCACCGCCGGGCCGCCCGGCCAGGCCACCGCCAGGGCGCAGGTGAACCAGGCCGAGAAGTCGTCGGCGCCGGCTTCCTCCAGCCGCGCCTCGACCTTCTTCATGGCCCCGCCGAAGTCCTTCTCCGGCCCGCCCCAACGGGCCGAATAGATGCCCGGTTGGCCGCCCAGCGCGGTGACCGACAGCCCCGAATCGTCGGCCAGCGCGATCAGGCCGGACGCCTCGGCGGCGGCGCGGGCCTTGAGCAGGGCGTTGCCGGTGAAGGTCGCCTCGGTCTCCTCGGGTTCCCCAAGGCCCAGGCTGCCGGCCGTCACCAGTTCGAACCGGTTGTCGAGGATCGCGGCCAGTTCGCGGGCCTTGCCCGGATTGTGGGTGGCGACCACCAGCTTCGCGCCGGGTTCGAGCTTCAGAGCCATGGGAAAACCTTCTGAAATGCGGGGGCGGCGGACCATATGCCGCCCGCCGCTCTGTTGCATTGCAAAAGTTTAATATCGTTTTTCGATAATTAGTTTGATCGAAAAGCAATGCGGCCGTATCGAATATCAACACGGGCGACATGGCGTCGCCGCAGCGCAACAAACGATACGGAGACCTTCCATGTTCAGCCCCGCAATGAGCTTTCTCGAACGCACCCTGATGGTGGCCGTGGTCCTGATGGCCGCCCTGCCGGTCGCGGCCTTGGTGACCGGCGGCATGATCGCCTAATCTCTCCGATGTTTCTTGGACGGAGGGCCGCGATGCGCGCCTTGGGGCCGGGCTCGGTGTCGAGCTTCCTGAAGATCATTCTCGACGTGGTGTTCGTCGCACTCTGGATCGGCCTGGGCGCCGTGGCCCTGATGATGCTGGCCGCGCTGCTGTTCAGCTTCAATCCCGAGCTGCTCGAGAACTTCTCGATCCGCGCCGGCGAGGCCGAGATCGGCGCGCGTGGCCCGGTGCTGCTCGGCGGCCTGGCGGCGGCCGGCCTCTATCTGACCGGCGTGCTGGTGATCGTCGAACGCCTGCGCCGGATCTTCTCGACCTTGACGGCGGGCGATCCCTTCCATCCGGAGAACGTGCGCCGCCTGCGAGTGATCGGCCTGGTGCTGGCTGGCCTGGAGGTCGGGCGCTACGTGATCTACGGCCTGGGAATGTGGGCGCTGCCCGGCGCCAACATCCAGCGGCCCGAGTTCAGCCCGACCGCGTGGTTTTCGGTGCTGGTGGTGTTCGTGCTGGCCGAAGTGTTCCGCGAAGGCGCGCGCCTTCGCCGCGAAGCAGAGTTGACGATCTGACATGCCGATCCGCGTAAATCTCGACCGCGTGCTGCTCGACCGACGCATGTCGCTGACCGAACTGGCCGACCGGGTCGGCGTCACCATCGCCAACCTCTCGATCCTCAAGACCGGCAAGGCCCGCGCCGTGCGGTTCTCGACCCTGGCGGCCCTCTGCCGAGAACTGGACTGCCAGCCGGGCGACCTGGTCATCTACGAGCCCGGCCCCGACGACGGCCCGATGGACGAGGACCTGGACTAGCGGTCCTAGATCCTCCCCCGCTGGGGAAGGTGGCGCGCGCAGCGCGACAGAGGGGGCTTGCCGAAGGAGTCCTGCTCCCCCTCACCCGGCCAAAGGGCCGGGAGCTCCCCCAGCGGGGGAGCATCTAGCGAGCCCCCCAAGCGTGGCTATTATGCCGCAGCGCAGCGATACTCGCCGAAAAATTGCAGCGCACCCGTCAAAAATGACGGTGTAACTGTTGATAACCCAGCGTCACCCTCCTATATGCGATGCAACAATTGCTGCAACGCACAACAAAGGAGATGGACATGGCCCAAGCCATTGAAAGCTTCATCGACCGCCTGATGGGTCCCTTCGCTCGCGAACTGGCCCGCATGCCGGCTTCGTCGTTCCGCTATCTGCTGAACGGCTTCTAAGAGCACACTCGGCGACATGAGCGCCGGGCGCGCCTGTCGATGATCGAAACGCCGCTCCGTCCTCCCCGGAGCGGCGTTTCTGATTCTGGGGGCTGGCTTAGCCGCCGACCGCCTGGCGCTGCAGCGCGCACAGTTCGCCGATGCCCTTGCGGGCCAGCGAGAACAGGCCGTCGAACTCTTCCTGGCTGAAGCCGCGCTTTTCGCCGGTGGCCTGGACCTCGACGATCGAGCCCTTGCCGGTCAGCACGAAGTTGGCGTCGGCCTCGGCGTTGGAATCCTCTTCATATTCCAGGTCCAGCACCGGCACGTTCTTGAAGATGCCGCAGGAGATCGCCGCGACCTGGTCGAGGATCGGGTCGGTGGTGATCAGGCCTTCTTCCATCAGGTACTTGGTGGCCATCCGCAGGGCGACCCAGGCGCCGGTGATCGCCGCCGTGCGGGTGCCGCCGTCAGCCTGGATCACGTCGCAGTCGAGCGAGATCTGGCGTTCGCCTAGCGCCGCCGGATCGACCACGGCGCGCAGCGAGCGGCCGATCAGCCGCTGGATTTCCTGGGTGCGGCCCGATTGCTTGCCTTCCGAGGCTTCGCGACGGCCGCGCGTGTGGGTCGCGCGCGGCAGCATGCCGTATTCCGCCGTCACCCAGCCCTGGCCGCGGCCGCGCATGAAGCCGGGCACCCGGTCCTCGACGCTGGCGGTGATCAGCACCTTGGTGTGACCGAACGTCGCCAGGCAGGAGCCTTCCGCATAGCGGTTGACGCCGGTTTCGAGGGTCACGAGGCGGAGCTGGTCGGGGGTACGTTCTGAGGGGCGCATGGGAAACCTTGGCGTATGGGTCTGGCGTCTTGCGCCGGCGGGCTTATCCTAGATCAAAGAGGTTCAGTCCATGGCTCTGACCGAGCGCCGTCCCCCGTCGTGACCAGCCCGCTGCTTTTCTCAGGCCCCTCGTTGGCCGAGCTGGACGAACGCGCCCGCGAGATCTTCCGCCGCGTCGTGGAAGGCTATCTGGAGACCGGCGAGCCGGTCGGTTCGCGCACCCTGTCCAAGGGCGGCGTCCACCTGTCCTCGGCCTCGATCCGCAACACCATGCAGGACCTGACCCAGCTGGGCCTGCTGGGCGCGCCGCATGTCAGCGCCGGACGGATCCCGACCCATGCCGGCCTGCGGCTGTTCGTCGACGGCCTGCTGGAGGTCGGCGATGTGTCCGAAGACGACCGCCGCGCCATCGAGACGCGGCTCTCGGCCAAGGGCCGCAACTTCGAAGAAGCCCTGAACGAGGCGACCGCGATCCTCTCGGGCCTGGCCGGCGGCGCGGGCGTCGTGGTCAGCCCGGTGCGCGACGCCGGGGTCAAGCATGTGGAGTTCGTCTCGCTGTCGGCCGAGCAGGCCTTGGCGGTGATGGTCTTCGAGGACGGCGTGGTCGAAAACCGGCTGATGAAGCTGGCGGCCGGGGTGACGCCGTCATCGCTGCAGGAGGCGTCGAACTTCATGAACGCCCGGCTGCGCGGCCGCACGCTGGGCGAGGCCGGGGCCGAGATCCGCACCGAACTGGACGCCGCCCGCCGCCACCTGAACGAGGCCGCCGCCCGGCTGGTCGAGGACGGCATGGCCGCCTGGGGCGGGGGAGAGGGCTCCGATCGCGCCCTGATCGTCCGGGGCCGGGCCAACCTGCTGCATGACCGCGAAACCCTGGACGACCTGGAGCGCGTCCGCATGCTGTTCGACGATCTTGAACAAAAAGAACAGCTTATCGGTTTGTTGGACGACGTCCGCGAGGCTCAGGGCGTGCGGATCTTTATCGGCGCCGAAACGCGACTCTTTTCCCTTTCGGGTTCCGCCGTCATCGCCGCGCCCTATATGACGGGCCGACAGAAGGTGCTGGGCGCGATCGGCGTGATCGGTCCGGCCCGCCTAAACTATGCCCGGGTCATCCCGCTGGTGGACTATACCGCCCGCGTCCTGTCCCAGGTGACGAACACGTAGAGGATTAGAAGATGTCCGACGATCAAACGCCGGCCGAAGAGTTCAACGAAGTCGCGGACGCCGCAGCCGATGAACTGCTGGCCCTGCGCGCCGAAAATCAGGCCCTGAAGGACCAGATCCTGCGGGTCGCCGCCGATGCGGAGAACACCAAGCGACGTACCGAGCGCGAGGCCAATGACGCCCGCGCCTACGCCATCCAGAAATTTGGCCGCGACCTGCTGACCGTCGCCGACACTCTGGCCCGCGCCCTGGCCAGCCCGCACGAGAGCGCCGATCCGGTGCTGAAGAACTTCGTGGTCGGCATGGAGATGACCGAGAAGGCGCTGCAGACCGCCTTCGAAAACAACGGCCTGAAGCAGATCGATCCGCCCAAGGGCGAGAAGTTCGACCCGCACCAGCACCAGGCGGTGATGGAGCAGCCCTCCACCGAGGTCGGCGCTGGCGGCGTCATCCAGGTGCTGCAGCCGGGCTATGAGCTGCTGGGCCGCCTGATTCGTCCGGCCATGGTGGTGGTCGCGGCCAAGGGCTCGACCGGCGAGGTCGTGGGCGGCGAGAGCCCCGCCGCCGCCAATCCCTATGCGGCCCACGACGGCGAAGACGCCGGCGGGTCCGTCGACACCCGCGCCTAGCGGCATGGCGGACCTCGAGACGACCCAGGTCACGCTCCGCGAGGTCGCCGACGTCGTCGCGCTGGTCGCCATCGAACTGGTCGGATCGGTCTCCCAGGACACCCGGGAGGCCGACGTCCGGTTGGAGGAGCTGGCCGGCCGGCTGATGGACTATGTCGACGCCCTGCCGGAGGGCAATCAACGGCTGCTGATGGGCGCCATCGCCGAGACCCTGATGGCGACCGAAGAGGGGTCTTCTCCGCCGGACTAGGACCTGGCGGCCGGCTCGCTAACCTCCCAGAAAAATTGACCGAATTCCTCGCCGGGCGTAGGCTTGGCCTTAGGTCATAAGGGATGAAAAATCGTGCTGGCCGGGTCACCGACTCGCCGACATGCACTTGGGCAGTTCGCCGCCGCGGGCGGGGTTCTGCTGGCGGCTCCCGTGATCGCCTTCGCCCAGGATCAGGCCGCCCCTGCGCCGGCCGCGCCGGTGGTCGAGCCCGACGCCGACGAAGCCCCGACCCAGATCAAGATCACCCGCGAGCTTTTCGATCAGGTCACCGCCCCGGTGATGATCAACGGCCAGGGGCCGTTCCGCTTCATGGTCGACACCGGCGCCAACGTCTCCTGCGTCTCCCAGCGCCTGGCCCAGTCCCAGCAGCTGCCCGCCGGGCGGGAGCTGCAGGTCAACACCATCGTCGGTCGCCGCGCCCGGCCCAGCGTGCTGATTGACCGGTTGGAGCTGGGCACGCGGGTTCGGCGGCGGGTCGAGGCGCCAGTGCTGCCAATGGGCGCCTTTGATATCGACGGCGTGCTGGGGATCGACTGGCTGAAGGGCCAGCGCCTGGTGTTCGGGTTCGCCGGCAATACGCTCGAGATCACAAAATCGCGTGCGGAGGGTACGACAAAGGGCAGTGTGGTGGTGCCCGCCCGCCGCAAATCGGGCCAGCTCACAATCGTCGACGCCGATATCAGCGGCCGCAAGATCAGCGCCATGATCGACACCGGCTCGCAGTTCTCGCTCGGCAACGGGGCGTTGCGGACGCTGATCGAGCGGATCGACCCGACCGCGCGCCAGCGGGTCAGCAAGGTCGGGCTGATTTCCATCGCCGGCGAGTCCTTCACCGGAGAACAGCTCTACCTGCCGTTCATGCGGCTGGGCGGCCTGACCCTGGGCAATGTGCCTGTGGTTTTCAGCGATATGCCGATCTTCAAGCTGTGGGATTTGCACGATACGCCGACCATCATGCTCGGCATCGATCTGCTGACGCAGTTCACCACGGTGGCGGTCGACTTCGGCCGTTCGGCGGTGCGGTTCGACATCGCAACGGCGGCTTCGGCTTAATCATCCCCATCAGATCGCAACAGCCCCTTTCCTGTGCCGGGATTTTGGCTAATGTCCCAAGTCCCTCCAGCGTTGGGGGCGACGGCGTATCGAGGCGCCGGCGCGTGGAGATTCGGACCAGACCATGAAGCTTACGATCGAACGGGCGGCGCTGATGAAGGCGCTGGGGCATGTGCAAAGCGCCGTCGAACGCCGCAACACAATCCCGATCCTGTCCAATGTGCTGCTGTCGGCGGAACGTGACCGGCTAACCTTCTCGGCCACCGATCTCGACATGGAGATCATCGACGAGGCCTTGGCCCAGGTTGATCAGCCCGGTCAGATCACCGCCCCGGCCCACACCTTGTACGAGATCGTGCGCAAGTTGCCGGAAGGCGCTGACGTCTCGCTCAGCTTCACCGGCGAGGATCCGCGCCTGACCGTGGCCGCGGGCCGTTCGCGGTTCAACCTGCCGGTGTTGCCGGCCGGCGACTTCCCGGTGATGTCGTCCGACGGGCTGTCGGCGCCGATCGCCGTCGATGTCGGCGACCTGATCCGCCTGATCGACAAGACCCGGTTCGCGATCTCGACCGAAGAGACCCGCTATTATCTGAACGGCCTCTACATCCACGCGGTGGTCGAGGGCGGCGTCCAGAAGCTGCGCGCCGTGGCCACCGACGGCCACCGGCTGGCCCTGGCCGAGATGGCCGCGCCGGAAGGTTCGGCCGGAACCCCTGGCGTGATCGTGCCGCGCAAGACCATCGGCGAGATCCGCCGCCTGCTGGATGACGCCGGCGAGTCGGTGGACCTGCAGGTCAGCCCGCAGAAGCTGCGGCTCGATTTCGGCGGCGCGGCCCTGACCTCCAAAGTCATCGACGGCAACTTCCCCGACTACAGCCGCGTCATCCCCAAGGGCAACGACCGGGTGATGATGGTCGACAACAAGCTGTTCGCCAAGGCGGTGGACCGCGTCGCCACCATCTCGGCCGAGAAGAGCCGCTCGGTGCGCATGGCCATCGAGCCGGGCCGCGTGATCCTGACGGTGCGCAACATGGAAGCTGGCCAGGCGGTCGAAGAGGTCGAGGTCGAGTACGACGGCGAAGCCTTCGAACTGTCGTTCAACGCCCGCTACCTGCTGGACGTCACCGACCAGATCGGCGGCGAGCAGGCCGAGTTCCGCTTCGGCGGCCCCAACGACCCGGCCCTGGTCCTCGACCCCACCGACTCCGACGTCCAATACGTGCTGATGCCGCTGCGGGTCTAAGGGTGCTGCGCCACGGCGACTTCGCCTGCGTCATCCTCTGGCGCGACGGCAAGTTGCTGCTGGGTCTGCGAAGCGCGGACAAGCGCACCTATCCGAACTGCTGGGACATCCTCGGCGGCTATGTCGAGGCCGGCGAGACCATCGAGCAGGCCCTGGCGCGCGAGCTTGTCGAAGAGGTGGGCGTGACGCCGGTCGAGTTCTTCAAGCTCGCTGTGGTCGATGAGCCCGACAAGGCGCGCCACGGCGAGGCCCGCTATCACGTCTATGTCGTCACCGGCTGGGCGGGCGGCGAGCCGGCCATGCTGGGCGATGAGCATGTCGATATGGCCTGGTTCACGCCCGCCGAAGCCGCCGTGCTTCCCGCCTTGGCGATGCCTGAATATCGCGAGCTGTTCGAGATGGCCGCCGTGCGGATGCGCCAGCGCGCTTGACGTGTCGAGGCGTTGGGACGGCGCGGCGAAACCCGCTATGACCGGCGCGTGACGGCTTTCACCCATCTGACCCTGACGGATTTCCGCTCTTACCAGCGGGCCGAGCTGCCCCTCGACGGGCGGCCGGTGTTTCTGGTCGGGCCGAACGGGGCGGGGAAGACCAACCTGCTGGAGGCGGTCAGCCTGTTCACGCCGGGGCGCGGCCTGCGGGGCGCGGTCGGGGCCGAGCTTGGCCGGCGGATGCCGGGCGAGAGCCAGGGGCGCGCCTGGGCGGTCGCCGCGGTGATCGAAGCGGACGGCGAGCCGACCCGGATCGGCACCGGCATCGAAAGCGCCGGCGCGGCGCGGCGCACCGTACGGCTGGAGGGCGAGTCCGTGCCGCCGGGACGCCTGGCCGACCACCAGCGCCAGGTCTGGCTGACGCCGGCCCAGGACCGGTTGTTCCTGGAGGGCGCGGGGGATCGCCGGCGGTTCTTCGACCGGCTGGTGTTCGCCGCTGAACCCAGCCACGCGGCCCACGCCTCGGCCTATGAGAAGTCGCAGCGCGAGCGCATGCGGCTGCTGGCCGACGGCCCGGCCGACGCGGACTGGCTGACCGCGCTCGAGGCCCGTATGGCCGAGGCCGGGGCCCTGATGGCCGATGCGCGGGCCCGGACCTTGAGCGCGCTGCAGACCGAGATCGACAGCCGTGGCGACCGGCCGTTTCCGCAGGCGCGGCTCAGCCTGACCGGCGACTGGGAGCGGATGGCCGGAGAGGGCGTCGACCTGGCCGAAATCGAGGCGCGTCTGATCCGCGCACTGGCCGGCGCGCGAGAGCGCGACGCCTCGGCTGGACGGGCCTTGACAGGTCCTCACCGGGGCGATTTGGCGGTGATCCACGCTGAAAAGGACAGACCGGCGGCCGAATGCTCGACGGGAGAGCAGAAAGCCCTGATTTTGAACCTGGTTTTGGGCCAGGCGGCGCGTCTTTCGCGTGCAGAATCGGCTCCAAACCCTATATTGTTGCTAGACGAGGTCGCTGCGCATCTGGACCGCCGTAGGCGGGCCGCGCTGTTCGACGAAATCGAGGCGCTCAAGCTGCAGGCGTTCCTGACCGGCACGGACGAGCATCTCTTCGAGGATTTGAAGGGCCGGGCCCAGGGCGTCCATGTGGACGGCTCAAGCCTGGCGATTCTGGATACCGAATGACCGACGAGACTCAGATTCCCGACAACACGCCCGAGAACAATGGACAGGCCGAATACGGCGCTGAGTCCATCAAGGTCCTGAAGGGCCTGGACGCGGTGCGTAAACGCCCGGGCATGTACATCGGCGACACCGACGACGGCTCTGGCCTGCACCACATGGTCTACGAGGTGGTCGACAACGCCATCGACGAGACCCTGGCCGGCTGGGCGACGCGCGTTGAGGTGATCCTGAACGCCGACGGCTCGGTGACGGTCACCGACGACGGCCGCGGCATCCCCACCGACATCCACGAGGGCGAAGGCGTCTCGGCGGCCGAGGTCATCATGACCCAGCTGCACGCCGGCGGTAAGTTCGACCAGAACTCCTACAAGGTCTCCGGCGGTCTGCACGGGGTCGGCGTCTCGGTGGTCAACGCGCTGTCGGACTGGCTGCGCCTGAAGATCTATCGCGGCGGCAAGTCCTACGAGATGGAGTTCCGCCGCGGCGACGCGGTCTCGCCCCTGGTGGTCACCGGCGACGCGCCGCTGCGCGAGAACGGCGAGTTCCTGTCGGGCACCGAGGTCACGTTCATGGCCTCGACCGAGACCTTCGCCTTCATCGATTATGATCGGAAGACCCTGGAGCACCGCCTGCGCGAGCTGGCGTTCCTGAACTCCGGCGTGACCATCTGGCTGAAGGACAACCGTGAGGCCGAGCCCTTCGTCGAGCTGCTGCACTACGAGGGCGGCATCGAGGCCTTCGTGCGCCACCTCGACAAGGCCAAGACCCCGCTGCTGAAGACCCCGATCGTGGTCCGCGGCAAGAAGGACAATGTCGAGCTGGACCTGTCGCTCTGGTGGAACGACGGCTATCACGAGAACGTCCTCTGCTTCACGAACAACATCCCGCAGAAGGACGGCGGCACCCACCTGGCCGCGTTCCGCTCGGCTCTGACCCGCATCATCACCGGCTATGCCGAAAGCTCCGGCGCGACCAAGCGCGAGAAGGTTTCGCTGTCGGGCGAGGACGCCCGCGAAGGCCTGACCTGCGTGCTGTCGGTCAAGGTTCCCGACCCCAAGTTCTCGTCCCAGACCAAGGACAAGCTGGTGTCGTCCGAAGTGCGCCCGGCGGTGGAAAACCTGGTTTCGGAAGGGATCTCGACCTGGTTCGAGGAACACCCCAACGAAGCCAAGATGATCGTCCAGAAGATCGCCGAGGCCGCCGCCGCCCGTGAAGCGGCGCGCAAGGCCCGCGAACTGACCCGCCGCAAGTCGGCGCTCGACATCACCTCGCTGCCCGGCAAGCTCGCCGACTGCTCGGAGAAGGACCCGGCCAAGTCCGAAGTCTTCCTGGTCGAGGGCGACTCCGCCGGCGGCTCGGCCAAGCAAGCCCGTAACCGTGAGAACCAGGCCATCCTGCCGCTGCGCGGCAAGATCCTGAACGTCGAGCGGGCGCGCTTCGACAAGATGCTGTCGTCCGACCAGATCGGGACCCTGATCACGGCGCTGGGCGCCGGCATCGGCCGCGACGACTTCAACATCGAGAAGCTGCGCTACCACAAGATCGTCATCATGACCGACGCCGACGTCGACGGCGCCCACATCCGCACCCTGTTGCTGACCTTCTTCTACCGGCAGATGCCGGAGGTGATCGAGCGCGGCTATCTCTATATCGCCCAGCCGCCGCTCTATAAGGCGACCAAGAGCCGGCAGTCGCGGTATCTGAAGGACGATTCCGAGCTCGAGAACTACCTGATCGACGAGGGTGTCGAGGGCGCGACCCTGGACCTCTCCTCGGGCGAACGGCTGGTCGGCGCCGACCTGCTGGCGCTGGTGCAGGGCGCCCGGGGCGCCAAGGCCAATGTCGAGCGGCTGTCGTCGCGCGCGCCGGCCTTCGCCATCGAACAGGCCGCCATCGCCGGCCTGCTGTCGGAAAGCGGCGGGGACCTGGCCAAGGCCGCCAAGCGCCTGGACCTCTACGCCGAGGAAGGCGACGGCCCCTGGAGCGGCGAAAAGGCCGTCACCGGCGGTTATGTCTTCTCGCGCATCAAGCGCGGGGTGTCCGAACGGGTCGTGCTGGACGAGATGCTGCTCGGCGCCGCCGACGCGCGCCGTCTGTCGGAACGCGCGAGCGCCATGGTCGAGACCTTCGAGGGCGTCGCCACCTATACCCGCAAGGACAAGACCTCCACGGTTCGCGGTCCGCTGGACCTGTTCAACGCGGTGATGGAAGCCGGCCGCCGGGGCCTGTCGGTCCAGCGCTACAAGGGTCTGGGCGAGATGAACCCCGACCAGCTCTGGGAAACCACCCTGGACGCCGACGCCCGCACCCTGCTGCAGGTGAAGGTCAACCACGCCGACGACGCCGACGACATGTTCACCCGCCTGATGGGCGATCTGGTCGAACCGCGCCGCGAATTCATCCAGGAAAACGCCCTGGACGCCGAGGTCGACGTCTAGGGCGCGGACCTAGCTACTGCGCCGCGGCCTTCGGAGGGTCCACAGTCGCGGTGACGACCGTGCATCCGAGGAACGCCGGGGCGCTCGGCTTGGCGCAGACGTCCTTCTTCGCTTGGGCCGCCTCGGCCTCGGTCGCCGGGCGCACGAGGATGCGGCCGGCGCGGTTGTCCGAGAAGGCCGTGGTCCAGTATTCGGCCACCGCGAAGGCGTAGGCCGGGCGCGGATAGGCGGGGTCGGGCGCCAGCAGCAGCGTGTGCTCCCGGCCGGCCGACGACGGCGCGGACTGGGCCGGATCGGTCACGCGGTCGGTGGCGGGGCGGCTGCAGCAGGACGCCACGACGCCCGAGGGCCGCCACTCCTCCAGCACGTCTCCAGGCGATTGCCGATCCTTGCTCCGGGCCGGGCCGAAGAAGTCTGGAACATCCAGATAGACCTGATCCGTCAGGCGGGCGGTGGCGGCCAGCAGGGCGGTGTCGGCCGGCTCCGCGCCGCCGAGGTACTTGGCGATGGCCTGCATCTGGCTGTTCGACATCTGCAGCGTCTCGCCGGGCGGCGGCGGCCAGGCCACGACCGCAACGCGGCGTCCGGCCTGCAGGAGCTCCTGCCTGTCGAAGGCTGAGAAGCACCGGCTCGACACCAGGTCAGGACGCTTGGTCCAGTCCGCCGCATTGAGCGCTTCGAAGAGGCTCAGATTGACGTCGAAGTCCGACATCGCCATCGCCCGTGCGCCGGTGCGGAATTCCAGGCACTTGGTTTCGAACGCCGCGGCCCGGGTCTTCGGGTCGCCGACGGCGTGAGCCAGGGCGGTGTAGAAGGCCTGGCTTTGGACGGTCGCCGGCGCCCCGCCGGCCGGCTTGAACATCTGGTTGCTGAGCAACACGCCCTCGCCGATCGGGCCAACCACCGGCGGAATATTCTGCGCGACGACCAACGGCGCGGCGAAGGACCGCTGGAATTCGAGCGCGACCTTTACGGTTCCAATGGTCGGGCCCGTCAGGTCCGCAGGGTTCTTCACCAGGATCGCATAGCCGGCGCTTCTCGTGCCCAGCGGGTCGAGAATGAGGGTCTTGGCCTCGGCCCTGGGAAGGTTTCGGCTGGGGTCCCTAACGAGGTTGACCAGGTTGTCGACGGCCCCGCCGGCCGATTGGATATCGCCGTCGCTGATCTGCTTTGGCCACTGTCCGCCAAACGCCGAATAGGCGCTCAATGCGCTTGGCAGCAGGGTCGAGAACGCCGCCCATTGGGTTGAATCGAAGCCCTGAACCGTCAGGTCGACATCGATCATCATCCCCTGGTCCAGGCGCACCCACGGTGTGATCAGCGGGGTCGCCCTTTGCTGGGACGCCAGCGCCTTGCCTTCGCCCTGGCTGTTCACCCCGACGCTCAGGACGGCGACGGCGGGAATTTCGGTTGTCGTCGTGGCGCTGCGGATGCTCAGCTTGGGCGTGACGGCGACGCCGCGGGCCTGCTTCCACGCGAGGTGGGCGAACTTGCCGCCCTTCTTGGCCTGGAGCGCCTTGACGCCTGCAGCGTCGAACTCCGGGGTGATGACCACCCGCACGTACAGCATGCCGGCGCTGGCCTGCGCCGTAAGGTAGGCTGGTTCAGACGGCACGAACGCCTGGGCGACCGCCAGGCTCGGCGCGCCGACCAAGGCGCCGGCGCAGAGCGCCGCCACGGCGGTCCGCCGGATTTTGGATTGGATCATCAGTTCGCCCCCCAGAACGTCGTTACATCTGACGCAAATCCCCCTTGGGTTGCAAGGTGGCCGGGTAAACTTAATGGGCGCGCCCGGTGAGGCTCAGGCCGTCTGGGGTTCTCGGGCCCGGCGCTTGCGCTTCTGGAACTTCGGGTTGGCCCAGAAGGTGTAGACGGCCAACGTTCCCAGCATGGCCAGGGTGAGGCCCGACAGCGTCATCACCAGCCGGTAGGGCAGGCCGCCGACCTTGGCGGCGTGCACCGGATATTCCAGATTGGCGACGCGCACGCCCATCGGCAGGGTCTGGGCGTCGCGGTTGGCGACTTGTCGGCCGGTCGCCGGATCGAACCAGAACATGGTGCGGCCGTTGGGCAGCCATTCGGCCTGTTGGCGCAGCCGCACCGAGATCAGCGCGCCGGGCTTGGCGGGCAGGCCGAGGCTGCGGATCTCGGCGTCTGGATACTTGGCGCGGGCCTCATCCAGCAGGGCGCGCCAATCGGTGGCCGGGGCCAGGGCGCGGCCCTTGACCTTTGGAGGCGCCTGCGCGGCGTCCATTTCGGCGGGCTTGGAGAAGACCGAGAGCAGGACTTCCTCGACCTTGGGCAAGGTCATGGCCACGCCTGTCAGCAACGATACGAATAACAGCGGAGAGACCAGCATCCCGAGGTCGCGATGCTGGCGGACCACGGCCGTGCGCGACATCTTCGCGGGCCAGAGGCTGAAGGTGAACAGCCGCCGCGTCGGCCACCAGAGGATCACGCCGGTGATCACGAACGCCAGGCCAAACAGCCCCAGCGTTCCGGCCACGAACTTCCCGGTGTCGCCGATCAGCAGATAGTGGTGCAGGTCGAACAGCCAGACCTCCGGCCGCTCCCATTTCGAGGCCCAGCGGGCGACGATCTCGCCGGTCTGGTCGGCATAGGCGCCGCGTTCCTTGTCCGTATAGGACAGCCGGTGCAAGCCCAGGCGCTCGCTGGCCAGCACGATGGAGCGCGGCCGGTCGGGATCAGCGAAGATCTTCGTGACGGCTGCGGCGACGGCGGCGGTGTCCTGCACCTGTTGGTCGGCGGCGTGGGGCATGGTCGCCCGCAGCCAGTCGTCCTTGTGCACGAGCATGGCGCCGCTGAGGCCCAGGATGGCCAGGAACAGCCCGATGAGCCCACCAGCCCAGCGGTGCGCGAGGCGCAGGATCGACATCAGAACTTGCGTTCCACACCGAGGGTGAAGCTGCGGCCGCGACCGGCGAAATAGCGCAGGTTGTCGGTCGGGTTGGCGGTGTCGGAGCTGTAGCTCAGGTACTGCTCGTCGAACAGGTTCTGGATGCTGAAGAAGACGTCGGCCACCGGGGCGGAATAGCGCACTGAGACGTCCACCAAGGTGTAGCCGCCAAAGCTGTTGCGCGGATCGGCGCCGTCGAAGTCGCGCTCCAGATAGGTCTGGCTCTGCAGCCGGGCGGCCAGCGGTCCGCTCTGATAGGTCAGGGCGACATTGACCCGGTCGGGCGAGATGTTGGCGCCGTCCAGGTCGATGTCCACCGAGCCGTCGGCGTTGCTGTCGGCGCGGCCCTTGAGCTTGGCGTAGCCGGCGGAGAGCTTCACGCCGGGGACCGGGGTCTGGGCGGTGACGTTCAGTTCCAGGCCCTCGATCTCGACCCGCTGGCGCTGCACGTCATAGACGGCGGTGGCCGGGTTCAGGACCAGCAGCTGGCCGAGCTTGGAGGTCGACCAGAAATAGGCCGCGGTCGCCTCGATGGGGCCGTGCTTCCATTCGGCCCCGATTTCCTGGTTGTCGGAAACCACCGGGTTGATGTCGAGGAAGTTGTCGACGTCGACGCCGTTGCGGTTCACCCCGCGCAGGATGCGGCCGACGTCGGGCACCGTGTAGCCCTCGGCGTAGCTGGCGTAGAGGCGCAGGGCGTCCATCGGCTTCACGACGATCCCGCCGTTCAGCAGGGTGGCCCCGAAGGACGGCTCGCCGCCGCCGACCGCTCGCGATCCGTAGGAGGCCAGGGTGGTGTAGTCGCCGACCTTGAGGGTCACCGACTCGTAGCGGACGCCGCCGGCCAGGTGCACCCTGTCGTCCAGCAGCGCCAGATTGGCCTGCGCGAACGGCGCGATGCTACGGAACTCCGTCGGCGGCACCCAGACGCGCTTGGTCTGGATCAGCGACTGCTCGGTGCGGTCCTTCATGGCGTCCAGGCCGAAGGTCGAGGTCAGGCCGGGCACGAACGGGATTTCGCGCTCATAGCCGAGCCGGGCGCCCAGCTTCTTGGATCGGTTCGAGGACTGGTCGAACAGCGTGCCGGCGGGCGCCAGGCGAACATCCTGGAAGGTGACGCTGCGGTCTCCGCCGAAGGTGTCGCGTGAGCGGTTGTAGAAGACCTGGGCGGTCAGGTCGCCGCCCAGCAGGTCGTCGTCGGTCACCGAGAGCGACACGGTCTCCACCCGGTTGGCGGCGGGCTGTCCGTCGACGGTTCCGCGCATGCTGCTGGCCGGGCGGTTCTGGGTGCGGTCGCCGGCGATAATCACATAGTCGCCGTCGCCCTTCAGTTCGAAACGGTTGGCGACCACGTCGACGCGCAGGCTCTCGTCGATCTGCCAGCCGAACCGGCCGAACACCGAGGTGCTTTTGGAGTTCTGGATTTCGCCCTGGGTGTTGTCGACGCCGATCCGCCGGCCCAGGCCGTCATAGAAGGCGCCGCGCGCCTCATAGGCGAGGCCGAGCGTGGCGTCGAAGGCGCCGGACCGATAGCCGACCAGGCCCGCGGTCTTCCAGCCGAGCCCGTCGCCGTGGAAGCGGCTGTCGCTACCAACCTGGGCCAGGACGCGGCCGGAGACGCCGTCCGTCTTGGGCGGGCCGACCGTCACCTGGTTGACCACGCCGCCGGTGGCGCCGATGCCCTGCAAGGCGTTAGATCCGTAGATCAGCTCGACATGGTCGATGAAGAAGGCGTCGATGGTGAACCCGTCGCGCGACCCGTCGCGGATCGGGGTCGATTGCGGGATGCCGTTGATGGCGAACAGCGGCGAGCGGCCGCGCAGGGTCTCGCCGCTGCCCGACAGTTTCTGGCGGGTGGGCGAGAAGGACGGCGACAGCGAGGAGATCGCCTCGACGATCGAGCCGCTGATCGACACCTGTTGCGACAGGGTGCTGGCGTCGACGATATCGACCGTCATCGGCAGGGCGCTGGCGGGCAGGGTGGTGCGGGCCGCGGTGATGACCAGCTCCGACACGTCGGTCGGGTCGCTCTTGGCCTGGGCGAAGGCTTGGCCGCCACAGGCCAACGCGATCAGGCTCGCCCCGGCGACCAGCCGTACGCCTCGCATGCGCGCCGCGCGCGCAGTTCCCAAAGCCATCGAAATCCCCGTCGTGTCGTTGTGTGGGGCGCTCTATAGCCGCGAATGAGAACGACTTGCAATTGTCGTCTTGATCGCAGGGAAGGACGCGCGGCTTGCCGCTGACGACCGGCGCCATCTATGACTCATGGCCAAGCCGCGACCCGGTTCAAACAGCGAGCTCGCCCATGATGCGCGACGATGTCGGCGACCTTGCATTCCGCTCCCTGGATTCGCTGGAGGGCGCGCCCGATCGGACCGGCGGCGCGCCTGGCCCGCGCGAAAGCCTGCTGGCCAAGGCGCGTCGTTATGCGCCCGGCGTGATCATCGCCGGCCTGGTCGCCCTGGCCGCCCAATGGCTGTCCGAACACTACAAGGCGCCGGTCATGCTGTTCGCCCTGCTGCTGGGCATGGCGGTGAACTTCACCGGCGATGATCCGCGCTGCCGGCCGGGCATCGATTTCGCCGCGCGCCAAATTCTGCGGATCGGTGTGGCCTTGCTCGGCATGCGCATCACCTTCGACCAGGTCCGTTCGGTCGGCGCCGGCGCCCTGTCGCTGACGGCGGTCGCGGTCGTCCTGACTATCCTGGTCGGGTGGCTGATGGCGCGGTCGATGAAGCTGCGCGGGCCGCTGGGGATCTTGATGGGCGGGGCGGTGGCGATCTGCGGCGCCTCGGCCGCCCTGGCGATCGCCTCGGTCCTGCCGCGCAGCAAGACGCACGAGCGCGACGTCGTGCTGACAGTGGTCGGCGTCACCACGCTCTCGACCGTGGCGATGATCGTCTATCCGACGGTCGCCGCCATGCTGCATTTCAGCGCCAGCGCGTCCGGCATGTTCTTCGGCGCCACCATCCACGACGTCGCCCAGGTGGTCGGCGCGGGCTACAGCGTCTCGCCCGAGGCCGGCGACACCGCGACCATCGTCAAACTGTTCCGGGTGGCGCTGCTGCTGCCGGCGGTGGTGATCATCTCGCTGATCTATCGGGGCTCGGCCGAGCCCAACGCCAAGCGGCCTCCGCTGATCCCGGTGTTCCTGATCGCCTTCGCGGCCCTGGTGGCGATCAACTCCACCGGGGTGATCGGCGCCTGGATCCGCGATCCGTTGCAGGACGCCTCGCGCTGGTGCCTGGTCACCGCCATCGCCGCCCTCGGCGCCAAGACCGCGCTGGGCGACCTGGCCAAGGTCGGTTGGCGGCCGATCCTGGTGCTGGTCGGCACGACGTTGTTCGTCGCGGTGTTCATCCTGGCGGGCCTGGTCCTGCTCGGCGGCTGGCCGCCCTAGGGGGCGAAAACAAAGAAGCGCGCATAGGCCGTTGCCTTCCCCAAGGTGAGATGCTTTTTGATGAAGCGGTATGTTCTCGGGAGGAACGCATGGCGGATTCAGCAGACACCATCGAGGCGGCGAGCGGGCTGGGGTTCGACCCGGAGCAGCTGCGCGAGAAGTACCGTATCGAGCGCGACAAGCGCCTGAAGGCCGAGGGCAACGCCCAGTACCAGCAGATCGCAGGCGACTTCGCTCACTACCTGGACGATCCCTATGTCGCGCCGGGCTTCACCCGTGAACCGCTGACCGACGAGGTCGAGGTGGTGGTGATCGGCGGCGGCTTCGGCGGCCTGCTGGCGGCGGCGCGGCTGCGCGAGGCTGGGGTCAGCGACATTCGCGTCATCGAGAAGGGCGGCGATTTCGGCGGCACCTGGTACTGGAACCGTTATCCGGGCGCGGCCTGCGACGTGGAATCCTACGTCTACCTGCCGCTGCTGGAGGAGATCGGTTACATGCCGGTCGAGAAGTATTCCCGCGCGCCGGAGATCCTGGCCCACAGCCGCGCCATCGCCGAGAAATACGACCTCTATTCCAACGCCTGCTTGCAGACCGAAGTCACCGGCATGGCCTGGGACGAGGCGGCCTGCCGCTGGATCATCTCGACCAATCGCGGCGATGCGATGAAGGCCCGCTTCGTCTGCATGGCCAACGGCCCGCTGCATCGTCCCAAGCTGCCCGGCATTCCGGGCGTCGAGACCTTCAAGGGCCACTCCTTTCACACCAGCCGCTGGGACTACGACTACACCGGCGGGACCTCGAGCGGCGGGCTGAGCGGCCTGGCCGGCAAGCGGGTCGGGATCATCGGCACCGGCGCGACCGCCGTGCAGTGCGTGCCCCATGTCGGCGCGGCGGCGGACCAGCTCTATGTCTTCCAGCGCACCCCGTCCTCGATCGATGTCCGCAACAACCGACCGACTGACCCCGAGTGGGTCGGCGAGCTGGCGCCCGGCTGGCAGCAGGCGCGGATGGACAACTTCAACACCCTGGTCTCGGGCGGCTTCGCCAAGGAGGACCTGGTCAATGACGGCTGGACCGACATCATCCGCAACCTGGGCATGATCGCCCGGACCAAGGCGGCGGGCGACGGCGTTCAGGACCCGGCCACCCTGGTCCAGCTCGCCGACTTCCAGAAGATGGAGCAGATCCGCGGCCGGGTGGATCAGGTGGTGGCCGACGAGGCGACCGCCGAGGCGCTGAAGCCCTACTACAACCAGTTCTGCAAGCGCCCCTGCTTCCACGACGAGTATCTCGACACCTTCAACCGTTCGAGCGTCACGCTGGTCGACACCCAGGGGCAGGGCGTGGAGCGCATCACCGAGACCGGGGTCGTGGTCGACGGGGTCGAGTACGAGATCGACTGCCTGATCTACGCCACCGGCTTCGAGGTCGGCACCGAATACGCCCGCCGGGCCGGCTACGAGATCCAAGGCCGGGGCGGCAAGACCCTGACGCAGAAGTGGAGCGAGGGCGTCTCCACCTTCCACGGCATCCATGTCCGTGACTTCCCCAACTGCTTCGTGATGAGCAACAGCCAGTCGGGCTTCACGGTGAACTACCCGCACATGCTCAACGAGCAGGGCAAGCACATCGCCTACATCCTGGCCCACGCCCAGCAGAACGGCGTGACCCTGGTCGAGACCTCGCAGGCCGCCGAGGCCGAGTGGGTCGAGACCATCATCGCCTCGGCCCTGCAGCGGGCGAAGTTCGCCGAGGAGTGCACCCCCGGCTACTACAACAACGAGGGCAAGCCCTCGGCGCTGGCGGCCCGCAACGGTCCCTATGGCAAGGGCTCGATCGCCTTCATCGAACTCCTGGAGGCCTGGCGCGCCGAGGGTGCTCTGCAAGGGCTGGAGCTGAAGAGCGCCTGATCGCGCGGGCGGGCCGCGGGGCGTAGACCCCGCGGCCGCAGCTCAACTTCCCAGCTGATCGGCGTAGTGATCGCGCATTTGGCGTGCGAGCAGTTCGATCGACTTGGTGATTTCGCGCGGATTGCGGTGGAGCGTCGCGTCGACTGAAAGCCCGCGCAGGGCTGCGGCGATGAGCCGGTGCAGATGCAGGCCATCCTTCACCTGCTGCAATCCGGCCTGGCGTCGGTACTCGGCGACCTGTTCGACGGCCTCGGCCTCGATGCGCGCCTGCACCGGCGCGAGCCGCTCGGGCAGTCCGGGCTCGCTCCGCGCGGCGTTCATGATCTCGAAGGACGCCAGGCCAGCGGGCCGGCTGAGCGCGAACCAAGCCGCCTGCGGCAGGGAGAAGAAGCGCTCCACGGGGTCTTTTATACGGCCCAGGCGATCGGCGTAGATGACGATCTCCTCCTCGTAGGCGTCGCGGACGACAGCGACCATCAGGTCGACCTTGGTGGGGAAGTGGTGAAGCATGGCGCCGCGACTGACGCCGGCCTCCTTGAGCACAACCTCGGTGGAGGTTCCGGCATAGCCGTAGTCATTGAGGCAACGGACCGTCGCATCAAAGAGCCGGCGTTTGGTGTCGGCGCTGCGCTCGGCCTGCGGCCGCCGCCTGGGCTTCGAGCCGGGAGTCGCCTGCGCCTTTTCCTTTGTCGACGGCAGGTGATCGGGAAGGGGCATCAGGCGATCCGGAAATGCGGGCGGTGGCCAACCCTAACTCAAGATTCTTCGCGATGTGAGCACCGCAACTCCGATCGCAGACCGGAGTTGCGGGGTGTCACCTCTAGCTTAGAACCTGGCGTCCAGCGAGACGCCGACGACCCGTCGGTAGTCCGGCCCCAGGAACTGGATGTGCGAGGCCGGATCGCCCAGTTGCACGCCCAGCGGATTGGTCGTGATGAAGCCGGGGACCTGTTCGTCGGTCAGGTTGCGGGCATATATCGCCAGGCCATAGCGGCCCTCAGGGCTGCGAACGCCGACGCGCCCGCCGAGCACCAGGTGAGCGCCGGTCGTGGCCTCGGCGTCCGGGAACTGGGTGAAGACGACCGAGGAGCTATAGACCCCGTCCAGCTGCACATAGCCTTCGTAACCGTTTTCCCAGGCGTGAACGTATTCGCCGCTGAACGTCATCTTCCAACGTGGCGTGGCGCTCAGGCGGCGGCCGACGGCGCTCTGACGACCGCCTACGCAGCCTTGGGCCGCCGTCTGGTTGGGCCCGCAAACCGTGAAGAAGCCTTCGCCATAGGTGGCGTCGGTGTAGGCCAGCCCGCCGTTGAGCGACAAGCCGTCGATCGGCCGGCCGAACAGGGTGATTTCGACGCCCTTGGTCGTGAGCTCCGGGGCGTTTCCGTAGATGAACTGCATCGATGCGGGATCGAAGAACTGCGCCTGGAAGTCGCTCACCTGCGTGTGGAACACAGCCAGGTTCAGCGCCAGGCGGTGCTCGAGCAGGTCGGACTTGATCCCGGCTTCGATCTGTTTGGGGATCTCAGGCCGGACGATCAGCGGAACGTTCTGGCTGGCCGCCCCGTCGTTCACCGCGGGGCCCTTGTAGCCGCGGCTGTAGGTCAGATAGCCCATGACGTCCGGCGTCAGATCGTACTGGGCGCCGAGGCGGTAGGAGAAGTCGTTGTCGCTGACCGAGCCCGCGACCGGCAAGATCGATCCGAACGGCGCCAAGGCGCCCGGAGCCAGAAAGCGGTCGGTGTCGGCTGAAATCTCTTCGCGGTTCAGGCGGCCGCCGGCGATCAGGCGGAACGCATCGCCCAGATGCAGCGTGCCTTGGGCGAAGGCCGCATAGCTCTTGGCCTCGACATTGGTGATGCTCACCTGGCCCAGCGTGCGGCCGGTGGGCAGCAGAGCCTGCAGGACGGCGCCCTGTTGCGTGTTGTTCGACGTCTGCCCGCTTCGGAAATAGTAGAGCCCGGCGACATATTCGAACATTTGCCCGGCGGGAGAGACCAGTCGGAACTCCTGGCTGAAGTTAGTGATCCGCCCGCCGCCGAAGTTGGAGTTGAGGAGGTTGACCTGGACGCTGTCGGAGTCGGCCTGGTTGCGGGTGATCAGCCAGCGATTGGCGGTGATCGAGGATAGGGTGTAGCCGCCCAGATCATAGTCGACCTGAGCCGAGGCGCCGTAGCTCTCGAAGGTGCTGTCCGCCGGGCCGTCGAGGCACGCACGGTTGTTGGTGTGGGACGCGACGATGCCGCACTTCGCCAGCTGCTGGGTCAGGAAGCTGCCCGGCGTGGAGTTCGAAATCGCCCACGTGCTGTCTCGCTGGCGGCTCTTGTCGTAGTCGGCGATCAGGTTGATCGACAGGTCGGCGCTCGGCTCCCACCGCAGGCGCGTGCGCACGCCCTTGGCGTCGTTGTCGTTGCGCCGGCCCTTGAAGACGTTCTCGTAGACTTGCGGCAACTGGTCCAGGTGGCCGGAGACCCGCAGCGCCGCGTCGTCGCCCAGCGGCAGATTGACCACTCCCTGCAAGACGCGGCTGTTGCGCGTGCCGATGTCGGCATGGCCCGCGCCCTCGAAGACGCCGAGCACGGGCGACTTGGTGGTGATGTTCAGGACGCCGGCCGAGGTGTTCTTGCCAAAGAGCGTCCCCTGCGGTCCTGCGAGCACCTCGACCCGCGACACGTCGAACAGTTGGACCGGCGACTGGGGATTGACGGCGTTACCGAGCGCCACGTTGTCGACCACGATCCCGACGCTGCCTTCGGCTGAGCGCGAGAAGGTGCGGGTGCCGATGCCGCGCACGGCCATGCCGCCGCTTGGAACCGGCGCCACGCCGAGACCAGGCACGGCGCGCACGAGATCGTCGGTGGAGGTGATGTTCTGCCGCGCCAACTGATCGGCGCCCACCGCCGTGACGCTGGCCGGCACGTCCTGCAGCCGCTCCTCGCGCTTGTTGGCGGTGACGACGATCTCGGTGACCGTTTGCTGGTCGTCCAAGGCGGCGGCCGGAGCGGCGTAGGCCAGGGCCAACAGACTGCAACTGCAGCTGAGGCCGATGATCATTTTCTTCATGAGGTCCCTCCCGTGAGCCCTTCAGGCTTCGGCGGGACATTCGTTCGGTTGCCATTTACAGTCAAGATAGACTGTTTTGAAACCTGGCTCACTCCAGACCGAGAGGTCCTCGGCGTGATGCATACACCTTAGAAGCAGGAAGAATTCGTCGCTGAAGCGGAGCTGCGCGTGAGGCCGGCATGACCGGGCCGACTATTTTCGGTCCAATCCGACTGTTCATAGAGCGCCAGTCTCGGCGGCCGCGCGATCGGACTAGGTCGTCCCCTGAGGTTCCGCGCCCGGCTCGTAGTGGGCGAACGGCAGGGCGCGGATGTCGTCGGAGGTGAAGGCGGGATTGGCCGGGTAGAGCGCGGCGTAGACCCGCTCGACGAAGGCGAAGTCCTCCGGGGTGTCGACGGTCCAGCGCAGGGCGCTGTCGTCGCGGTCCTGCACCAGCTCGCCCTGACTGAAGCGCTGCGGGTTGCGGTAGAGGAACGGGGTGACGTGTTCGCGGTCGTAGGGGGCGGTCGCTTCTCGCCCGGCGATCAGCAGGGCCTGAAGGTTGAAGACCTCGACGTCCAGGCCGCGCGGATAGCTGCGGCGCTGGCCGTTGGTGACATAGTCGGCGCCGAGCCTGTCCTGCAGCCGCACGCAGGCGTCGATCAGCTCGGGATCGGCCAGCGGGCAGTCAGCGGTCAGCCGGACCACCTTGCCCGCCACCCGGAACGCGCGGGTCGCTCCGACATAGCGCGCCAGCACGTCGTGCAGCGAGCCGCGAAACACGTCGACGCCGATCTGCTGGAGGTGCGCGGCGAGGGGGTCGTCGGAGGCGTCGTCGCTGGTGGCGACGATCAGCCGGTCCAGGGTCGAGCACCGGCGCAGCCGTTCGATTTGGCGTTCGACCATCGGCCGTCCCGCCAGCAGCTTCATGACCTTGCCCGGCAGCCGCGTGGAACTCATCCGCGCCTGCAGGATCGCCACCGCCATCGCCTGTCCTCTCGAAAGGGCCAAGGTTAGGAGCAGAGCGTTTAGCCGCTCTTAACCGCACCAGAGCGGCCTTCCGCGGGCTGCCCGGCGCGTCAGCCTTTACGCCGGTTCCCTGCTTGGGCTACGTCCCCCTAGGTCGCCGCGTGTGTCGGGCGACAACCTAGGATCGAGGTTTCCCATGATGCTGTCTGACGACGCTCGCGTGATCGCCGCCATCGAAAAACAGGCCGCCAAGGGGGCCTCGGTCGAGGCGGTGCTGGCCAGCCTGCGCGCTGGCCTGTCGCTCGACGCCTTCGGTCTGCTGATGATCGGGTTGCCGCGGAAAGATCTGCCGGCGCTCTCCAAACTGCTGCCACGCATGGCCGCCGACGAGACGCAGCGCAACTTCACGGGCGACGCCGGGGTGCCGCTGCTGGTGCAGACGGTGAGCTTCGTGCGGGCCCTGGCCTACAACTATGCGGCGCTGCGCAATCGTTCGCTGTCGGGCGCCAGGATCCTGGACTACGGCTGCGGCTACGGTCGCATCACCCGGATGATGTACTACTACGCCGACCCGGCGAAGATCTGGCCGGTCGATCCCTGGGACCTGGCGATCGACCTGTGCCGGGACTCAGGGCTGCTCGGCAATCTGGCTCAGTCCGACTACCTGCCGCAGAGCCTGCCCGCGCCGGAAGGCGGCATCGACGTGATGTTCGCCTTCTCGGTGTTCACCCACACCTCGCGCTCGGCCACCGACGCCGCGCTGGCGGCGATGCGCAAGCACATCGCCGACGATGGATTGCTGGCCATCACCATCCGCTCGCCCGAGTACTGGAGCGCCGACCCGCAATATGCGGCGAACGCGGCGCAGTTGACGAAGCAGCACGCTAAGGACGGCTTCGCCTTCGTGGCCCATCCGCGCAACACCGTGGAGGGCGAGGCGACCTATGGCGACACCTCCATGACCCTGGAGTTCCTGGCCGCCAACTATCCCGACTGGAAGGTCGTCGGAACCGATTGGGCGATGACCGACGTCTATCAGCGCTACGTCTTCCTGCAGCCGGCCTAGGCCTCGACCGCGCGCAGCACTTCGAGCACCGCTTCGCCGTAGCGCTCCAGCTTGCCCTCGCCGACGCCTGAAATCGCGGCGAGGGAGGGCAGGCCCGCCGGCTTCTTGGCGGCGATCTCGGCCAGGGTGCGGTCGTGGAAAATCACATAGGGCGGCAGGTGCTGGCGCGCGGCCTCGTCGCGGCGCCAGGCGCGCAGGGCGTCGAACAGCGGCTGGTCGTTCGGGGCGATGACGGTCGCGGCGCTTGAGGCGCTGGCCTTCTTGCGGGTCCGGGTCGCCCGCGCGCCCGGCTCGGGATCGTCCAGCCCCTTGCGCAGCGCCACGCGCCGCTCGCCGCGATAGACCGCCTTCACGTTCTCGACTTCGCCGAGGCCGATCAGCGGATAGCCGTCCTCGTGGTTCTCGCGCAGCAGGCCGTCGAACAGCAGCTGGTCGAACAGGTCGCGCCAGCCGGCGGCGCTGAGCTCCTGGCCGACCCCGAAGGTCGAGAGCCCGGCCTCGAAGGCCGACGGGGTCTTGGTCTTGCCCAGCAGGTGATCGACCAGCCGCACGCGGCCGAACCGGCCGCCCATGCGATGCACGGCCGACAGCGCCTTCTGGGCCGCCTCGGTGGCGTCGACGGTCTCGACGGTCCCCAGGCACAGGTCGCACTGGCCGCAGGAATCGACGCCCTCCTCGCCGAAGTAACGGCGCACGGCCGCGGCGCGGCAGGAGCCGCCGTCCAGCATGGCGTAGAGCTGGCGGACCTTGCGGCCCTGGACCTGCTTGACGCTCTCGTCGACGTCGCGGCCGTCGAGGCGGCGGAACGCCCAGGCCATGTCGGAGGCGCCATAGAGGGTGATGCCCTCGGCCGGATCGCCGTCACGCCCGGCCCGGCCGATCTCCTGCCAATAGGCCTCGATGGAGGCCGGCGGGTCGGCGTGGATCACGAACCGGACGTCGGGCTTGTCGACGCCCATGCCGAAGGCGATCGTCGCCACCATCACCGCGGCGTCGGCTTCCAGGAACTTCTCCAGCCGCTGGGCGCGCAGGTTCTTGTCGAGGCCGGCGTGATAGGCCAGCGCCGGCACGCCCTCGCCGCGCAGGGTGTCGGCCAGCTTGTCGACCCCGTCGCGCGAGCCGGCGTAGATCACGCCCGAGCGGTCGGGGCGGGCGGCCACCAGCTCCAGCACCCGCTTGTGGCCGGCGCCGCGCTTGCGTTCGGCCGACAAGGCCAGTTCGGGCCGCGCGAAGCTGGCCACGAACTCGGCGGAATCGTGCAGCCGCAGCTCGGTTCGGATGTCGTCGCGGGTCCGGTTGTCGGCGGTGGCGGTGACCGCCAGCCGCGGCACGTTCGGGAAAATGTCGGCCAGCCGGCCCAGCATCCGGTACTCGGGCCGGAAGTCGTGGCCCCACTGGCTGACGCAGTGAGCTTCGTCGATGGCGACCAGGGCCAGCGGAACCCGCGACAGCCGCTCCAGCATCGCCGGCTGCATCAGCCCCTCGGGCGAGATGTAGAGCAGGTCAAGCTCGCCCCGGTCGATCTTCTCCCAGGTGTCGGCGCGCTCCCAGGCCTCGCCGGTGGAGTCCAGCTTGGCGGCGGCGACGCCGGACTGTTGCAGCCCCGCGACCTGGTCGGTCATCAGCGCGATCAGCGGCGAGACCACCAGGCCCAGGCCCGGGCGCATCATGGCGGGGATCTGGTAGCAGACGCTCTTGCCGCCGCCGGTGGGCAGCACGGCCATGGCGCTGCGCCCGGCCAGCACCTCGGTGATCACCTCGGCCTGGCGCCCCCGGAACTCGGCGTGGCCGAAAGTGCGGCGCAGGATTTCCCGCGCTTCATCGAGGGAAGCAGGCATGGGTCGGTACATAGCCATGCCCGCCGGTCATGGGGAGGGAAAGATGCTGCGACTTATGTCCCAACATCAATTCCTCTCCCCCCAAGATCCTCCCCCGCTGGGGGAGGTGGCGCGCGCAGCGCGACGGAGGGGGATCGCGGCAGGAGTCAAAGTCCCCCTCACCCGGCCGAAGAGGCCGGGAGCTCCCCCAGTGGGGGAGCATCTGTCGTCAGGCTACTCCGCGGCGATCGCCTGTGGCGCGGCTTGGGCGCCGCGCAGCAGGCGGCCGGGCAAGGCGCCGGTAGGCTCGCCGTCGCGATAGGTGATCTCGCCGGCCACGATGGTCGCCACATAGCCGTCCGCCCGCTGGACCAGCCTGCGCCCGCCGGCCGGCAGGTCGTAGGCCACCGACGGGGCCTTCAGGGTCAGGCCGTCATAGTCGATGACATTGAGATCGGCCCGGTAGCCCGGCTGTATCAACCCGCGATCGTGCAGCCCGACCGCCTGGGCGGTGTCATGGGTCTGCATGCGCACCATGGCTTCCAGCGACAGCTTCGGACCCCGCGTCCGGTCCCGGGTCCAGTGGGTGAGATTGGAGGTCGGGAACGAGCCATCGCAGATCATGCCGACATGGGCCCCGCCGTCGGAAAGGCCCGGCACGGTGTCGCGGTGGTTCAGCATGGCGAAGGACGGGTCGAGCGAGCCGTCGGCGTAGTTCAGGAACGGCAGGTACAGCATGCCGCGCCCCTCGTTTTCCAGCATGTGGTCGAGAGCCAGTTCCTGGGGTGTCACGCCGCGCGCCTGGGCCAGGACCGCCAGGGTGCGCTCAGGCGTCTGTTCGTAGTCGGGCGCCTCGCCCATCAGGAACATGATGGCCCAGTTCTGGATCAGGCTGGTCCCCAGGCCGGGGGTGGCCTGCGGCTCTTCGGCCAGCAGCCGGGCGCGGAACTGCGGGTCGCGCAGATGGGCGACCCGCTCGGCCAGCGGCAGTTTGGCGATCTCGCCGTAGGTCGCGTGCTGGCTGAACGGGTTCACCGTCAGCTCCAGCCCGAACAGGATGCCCACCGGCCGTCCGGCCACCTGGGCGCGCATGGTCAGGCCGGCGTCGTTGGCCTCCGACAACCGCTCCAGCAGGGTGCGCCACTGGTTCGGCTGGCGTGGATTCTGCACCAGCGAGAACGACAGCGGCCGGCCCGACCGCTCGACGATCCGGCGCAGCATGGCGAACTCCTCCTCCGGCTCGGCGAAGTCGGAGACGAACTGCAAGGCGCCCTTGCCGGCGGCGGCCAGGCCCAGCGCGATGCCGGTCAGTTCGTCCTCCGAGGCGGTCAGGGTCGGGGTCGGCTGGCCGTCGCTGGTGCGGTGGTTGAGCGTGCGCGAGGTGGAGAAGCCGAGCGCGCCGGCCTCCATCGCGCCCTTGGCCAGGGCCGCCATCGCGGTGATGTCGGCGGGGGTGGCGTCCTCGCGGTTGGCGCCGCGCTCGCCCATCACATAGACCCGCAGGGCCGCATGCGGCAGCTGGGTTCCAATATCGACGTCGAAGCGGCGCGCAGCCAGGCTGTCGAGATAGTCGGGGAAGCTCTCCCAGTTCCAGGGCAGGCCCTGGGTCAACACCGGGAAGGGAATGTCCTCGACACCTTCCATCAACCGGATCAGCCGGTCGTGGTCCTCGGGTTTGCAGGGCGCGAAGCCGACCCCGCAATTGCCCATCACGACGGTGGTCACCCCATGCCAGGCCGAGGGCTGCATGTGGCCGTCCCAGGTGGCCTGGCCGTCATAGTGGGTATGGATGTCGACAAAGCCGGGGGTGACGATCTTGCCGCGTGCGTCGATCTCCTGGGCGCCTGCGGCCGCGATCTTGCCGATGGCGGCGATGGCGCCGTCCTTGATCGCGACGTCAGCCTCGAAGGGCGCGGCGCCGGAGCCGTCCACCAGCGTTCCGCCCCGGATGACGAGGTCCCAGGCGCGTTCCATGGCCATCTCCCTTGATCGCTCTTGTCGACGTTTGGGAGATTAGCCGCTCCGACACGGCGTCAGGTCAAGGGCGCCCCTACGGCGCCACGCCCTCGCGCGGCTTCTCCGAGGTCTTGGACGCGCAGCCCTTGAAGGTCTTGTCGCCCAGCACGACCTCGGCCGCCAACGGGTACTTCAGGTCCGACATGCCGTCCGAGCAGCCGGCCTCTTCGCGGAGCGTGATCTTCAGCGGCTTGTCGCCGACCAGGGTCTCCCAGACCAGTTTGTCGCCGCCGCCGGTCCATCCCTTGTTCGGCCCGGCGACATTGGAGTCGGGCGTGCTGAAGCTGATCTGGGTTTGGCGGATCTGCACGGCCCAGAAGGGCTCGGTCCCGTGCGCGTCCAGGTCGCCCATGAAGGCCTCGGGCGTGGCCGCTTCGGTTGCGCCGCCTTCGGTCACCGACACGGCCGGCGCGTCGGCCGGGGCCGTCGCGGGCTGGCCGCCCGGCGCCTGCGGCTGGCAGGCGCTGAGCGCGATGGCGGCGATGAGCAGGAGAGCATGTCGCATGAAGGCGTTCTTTCGCGGCGGCCGAACGAAGGTAGAGTCGCCCGAATGAGTCGGGCCTTCAACTATTACGAGTTTTTCGCCGGCGGCGGCATGGCCCGCCTGGGTCTCGGCCCCCATTGGGCCTGCGCCTTCGCCAACGATTTCGACCCGTTGAAGGCCGCGACCTACCGGGCCAACTTCGCCGATGCGGAGGCCCATTTCCAACAGGGCGACGTCTGGAAGCTCGATTCCGCCGCCTTGCCGCCGCGTGTCGATCTCGCCTGGGCGTCCTCGCCCTGCCAGGATTTCAGCCTTGCCGGTGCGCGCGCTGGGCTGGAGGGCGGACGCTCCTCGGCCTTCTTCGGCTTCTGGCGGCTGATGGAGGCGCTGGGGCCTGACGCGCCGCGCGCGGTGGTGATCGAGAACGTCAGCGGCCTGCTCACCTCGCATGGCGGCGATGACTTCACGGCGCTGTGCCGGGCCCTGGCCGGCCAGGGCTACAGCTTCGGGGCGCTGGAGATCGACGCCGCCCGGTTCGTGCCGCAGTCGCGGCCCCGCGTGTTCGTGATCGCCACGCGCCAGCCGCCGTCGCCGGGCCTGGTCGGCGACAGTCCGTTCCACACCCGCGCGGTGCGTGAGGCGCAGGCTCGCCTGCCGGACGATCTGGCCGACCGTTGGATCTGGTGGCGCGGTGAGGCGCCGGCGATGCGCAACACCGATCTCGCCAGCCTGCTGGAGCCCGACGCCGACGTCGTCTGGCACGACGGCGCGCGCACCGAGCGGCTGCTGTCGTTGATGGCGCCGCTGCATCGCGCCCGGATCGAGGCGGCCAAGATTTCCGGCGTCCGTTCGGTGGGCGCCGTCTTCCGCCGGATGCGAGTTGTTGACGGCCAGAAGCTGCAGCGGGCCGAGGCGCGTTTTGACGGTCTGGCCGGCTGCCTGCGCACGCCGCGCGGCGGCTCCTCGCGCCAGACCCTGGTGGTGATCGACGGCGAGCGGGTGCGCACCCGGTTGATCTCGCCGCGAGAAGGCGCGCGGCTGATGGGTTTGCCCGACAGCTATGTCCTGCCGACCGCCGCGACCGGGGCTCTGCATGTGGTCGGCGACGGGGTTGTCGTGCCGGTGGTCCGCTGGCTGGCGGCGACCCTGTTGGAGCCGTTGTTGGGGCCGACCGCCGCCGTTGTGGCCGCCGAATAGGCAAGCTCTGCCTGCGGCCAGAAGAAGTGCGCTTCCAAATCCCGTTCAGGGCCTTAGGTTAGCCGCTCACGCTCCCAGCCAGAGACACGAGAGAGCCATGGCCGACGCCTCCAACTACGACGCAGCCCGCTACAAGCGTTCCGGCCGCGGCAAGATCTTCGACTCCGTGATCGATCTGATCGGCGACACGCCGCTGGTCCGCCTGCCGAACCTGACCAAGGCGCTGAAGCCCAAGGGCGAGGTCGTGGCCAAGCTCGAGTTCTTCAATCCGCTGGCCTCGGTCAAGGACCGGATCGGCGTGGCCATGGTCGAATGGCTGGAGGCCACCGGCCGGCTGAAGCCGGGCGGCTCCATCGTCGAGCCGACCAGCGGCAACACCGGCATCGCGCTGGCCTTTGTCGCCGCGTCCAAAGGCTATCCGATCACCCTGGTCATGCCCGAGAGCATGTCGATCGAGCGCCGCAAGATGCTGCTGATCCTGGGCGCCAAGCTGGAATTGACCCCGGCCGAACGCGGCATGGCCGGCGCCGTGGCCCGCGCCAAGGAAATCGTCGATGCGACGCCGGGCGCGGTGATGCCCCAGCAGTTCGACAACGAGGCCAACCCCCTGATCCACCGGGTCTCGACCGCCGAGGAAATCTGGAACGACACCGATGGCCGCGTCGACGCGGTGGTTTCGGGCGTCGGCACCGGCGGCACCATCACCGGCATCGGCCAGGTGCTGAAGGCCCGCAAGCCCTCGGTGCGGATGATCGCGGTGGAGCCGGAGGCTTCGCCCGTGCTGTCGGGCGGCCAGCCCGCGCCGCACAAGATCCAGGGCATCGGGGCCGGCTTCGTGCCCTCGATCCTCGATCGCGGGATCATCGACGAGATCATCCAGGTCTCCAATGACGACAGCTTCGCCATGGCGCGCCGTATCGCCAAGGAGGAGGGCATTCCGGTCGGCATCTCGTCGGGCGCGGCCCTGACCGCGGCCTTCGACCTGGCCGCCCAGGACGCCTATGCGGGCAAGCTGATCGTGGCGATCATCCCGAGCTTCGCCGAACGCTATCTCTCGACGGCGCTGTTCGACGGGCTCTAGGCCCGCCTAGCCAATGAAGATCGCGGTGGTGGGCTGCGGCGTCGCCGGTATGGCGGCGGCGCTGGCCCTGGCGCGCCGTGGCTGTCAGGTGCAATTGCTTGAGGCGTTCGCCGAGCCGCGTCCGCTCGGCTCGGGCCTGCTGCTCCAGCCCTCGGGCCTGGCGGCGCTCAAGGTGCTGGACCTCGCCGAACCGGTGATCGTCCGCGGCGCGCGGGTCGATGAACTGGACGGCCGCGACCTGGCCGGACGCCGGGTCATGGCGATGCGCTACGCCGACTGGCGACCCCAGGCCTTCGGGGTCGGGGTCCATCGCGCCACCCTGTTTGGCGTGCTGCACGAGGCGCTGGCCCCGGCCGGGGTCGAGGTCCGCACCGGCGTCGAGATCGTCGGCTGGGAAGACCCTGACGCGCCACGGTTGATCGACGCGGCCGGCGGCGTTCACGGTCCCTTCGATCTGGTGGTGGTCGCCGATGGCGCGGCCTCGCGGTTGCGCGAGCTGCTGCGGCCAAGGGCCAAGGCGCCGGTCTATCCCTGGGGCGCGGTCTGGGCCAATGCCCGCGATCCTGACGGCGTCTTCGCCGGGGCGCTCAGCCAGCGCTATGATCGGGCCAGCACCATGATGGGCGTGCTGCCGATCGGGCGAGGTCCGGACGGCGACGCCGATCTGGTGAGCTTCTTCTGGTCCTTGCCGGTGGCGCAGATGGACAGTTTCTTGACGGGCGATCTGGACGCCTGGCGCGCACGGGCGCTGGCCATGTGGCCGCAGGCCGCGCCGATCCTGGCGCAGCTCGACCGACCGGAGGTCTTCTCCCGCGCCACCTATCGCGACGTGCGGATCGGCGACTGGTCGAGCGGCCGGTTCCTGCTGATCGGCGACGCCGCGCACGGAACCAGCCCGCAGCTCGGCCAGGGCGCGAACCTTGGCCTGATCGATGCGGTGGAACTGGCCGAGCGCCTGACGCCTGATGTCGTGAAATCGGTGCGGGGCTACCAGGCCGCCCGGCGGCGGCATGCGGGCCTTTATCAGTTCATCTCGCGCTGGCTGACGCCGCTGTTTCAGTCGGGCGGCTGGCTGGGTCCGTTCGTTCGGGACTGGCTCTTCACGCCAGGCTCCAAGGCGCCGGGCGCGCGGCAGATCGCGGCCTTCGTGCTGACCGGGACCCTGCGCCTGGGTCGCACGCCCAAGGCCCTGCGGCCATGACCGACGTCTTCACCCCGGAGAAACGCTCGGCGGTGATGGCCAAGGTCAAGGGCACGGGCACCACCCCGGAGCTGAAAGTGCGCAAGGCCCTGACCGCCTTGGGCGCCCGCTATCGTCTGAACCGCAAGGACCTGCCGGGCTCGCCCGACGTGGTGATGGCCGGGCGGCGGCTGGCGATCTTCGTCCACGGCTGCTTCTGGCACGGCCACGACTGCGCGCGGGGAAGCCGGGTGCCGAAGGCCAACCGCGACTACTGGCTGGCCAAGGTCGCCCGCAACAAGGCCCGCGACGCCGCCGCCGAGGCCGCGCTGACCGCGCAGGGCTGGCGGGTCGAGACGATCTGGGAATGCGACCTGAAGGACGCCGAGGCGCTGCGGGCGAGGCTGGCCGGATTACTCCACCCGCCATCGTCATCCTCCGGTCAGCCTTCCGGGCTTCGCCGTAGGCGAACCCGAGGACAGGCTCCGGCTGATCCGGGGGACCCAAGCTGAGGTGCAGAATGTGGATAGCCCGCTTGGGTCCCCCGGATCGTCCTTCAGACGACCGGAGGATGACGAGTGGGAAGTCAGGCGATGCTCACCTCGGTCTTCACCGAATTGGCGATGAAGCACTCTTCGTGCGCGTCGTGGTGCAGCTTGGCCAAGGCTTGCGCATCCGGCGCCTCGCCGTCCCATTCGATCTGCGGCTTCAGCGTCACCCGCGTCACCGCCGCGCGGCCGGGCGCGATCTCCTCCATTACGCCGGAGGCGTGGTCGCGATAGGCGGTGACGATGAAGCCGGCCAGCCGGGCCTTATGCAGGAAGGTCAGCATGTGGCAGTTGGACAGCGCCGCCACGAACATCTCCTCCGGATCGACCGCCGCCTCGACCGCCCACTTGCCGACCACGTGCGGCGAGGCCGAGGCCGGGACCACCAGGCCGCCGTCGAAGCTGATCACGTGGCCACGGCTGTAGCGGCCCTTGGCGAAGTCTTCGCCTTCCCGCAGGTTCCAGGCGACGTCGGCGGTGTAGCTGGCCATCAGAACGCCTCCGCCGGCAGGGCCATCATCAGCTCCGAACCGCTCTTCAGCTTGGCCAGATGGCCGCCGGTTTCGGGCAGGATGCGCTGCACGTAATAGCGGCCGACCACCAGCTTGGTCGAATAGAAGGGATCGGTGTCGCCAGCCGCGATCTTGGCTTGGGCGGTCTTGGCGATCTGCGCCCACATATAGGCCAGGGCGGTCAGGCCGAAGAGATGCATGTAGTCGGTGGAGGCGGCCCCGGCGTTGTCGGGGTTCATCAGGCCGTTCTGCATCAGCCACATGGTGGCGTCTTGCAGTTCGGTCTTGGCCTTGGCCAGACCCTCGGTGAAGGGCTTCAGGGCCTCGTCGGCCTGGTTGGCTTCGACGAAGGCGTCGACCTCGGCGAAGAAGCTCATTACCGCCCGGCCGCCGTCAGCCGCCAGCTTGCGGCCCACCAGGTCCAGCGCCTGGACGCCGTTGGTGCCCTCATAGATCAGGGCGATGCGGATATCGCGCATGTACTGGCTGACCGGGAAGTGCTCGGTGAAGCCCGAGCCGCCGTGCACCTGCACCGCGTCGGAGCAGACCTTCAGGCCGCGGTCGGTGAGGAAGCCTTTCACCACCGGGGTCATCAGCGCCATGTAGTCGCCGGCCTTCTGGCGGACGGCTTCGTCGGGGCTGGCGTGGGCCAGGTCGCCGTGCAGGGCGGTCCAGAACAGGAAGGCCCGGCCGGCTTCGATGATGGCGCGGCTGTCCATCAGCATCCGGCGCACGTCCGGGTGGACGATGATTGGATCGGCGGGACCGTCGGGGTTCTTCGGGCCGGTCAGCGAGCGGCCTTGCAGGCGTTCCTTGGCGAAGGTGGCGGCGGCCTGATAGGCGGCCTCGGCCTGGGCGACGCCCTGCATGCCGACCCCGATGCGCGCCTCGTTCATCATCACGAACATCAGCGACAGGCCGCGGTTCTCCTCGCCCACCAGCCAGCCGGTCGATTCCTCGTGACGGATCACGCAGGTGGCGTTGCCGTGGATGCCCATCTTCTCTTCGAGGCCGTCGCAATAGACGCTGTTGCGCGCGCCAGGCTTTCCGTCAGTGTCCGGAATGAATTTCGGCACGATGAACAGGCTGATGCCGCGGGTCCCCTGCGGCGCGCCCTCGATCCGGGCCAGGACCAGATGGACGATGTTCTCGGCCATGTCGTGCTCGCCGCCGGAGATCCAGATCTTTCCGCCGGAAATCTTGTAGCTGCCGTCAGCCTGGGGGACCGCCTTGGTCCGCAGCAGGCCCAGATCCGTGCCGCAGTGCGGCTCGGTCAGGTTCATGGTCCCGCCCCATTGGCCGGACGCCAGCTTGGGCAGGTAGAGGTTCTTCTGCTCGTCGGACCCGCCGTTCAGGATCGCCGAATAGGCCCCGTGGGTCAGGCCGGGATACATCGAGAACGCCATGTTGGCCGAGGACGACATCTCGGAGAACGACAGGTTCACCACGTGCGGCAGGCCCTGGCCGCCATAGGCCGGCTCGGCGCCCAAAGCGGGCCAGCCGCCTTCGACCAGCTGGGCGTAGGCGGCCTTGAAGCCGGTCGGGGTCTTGACCGTATGATCGGCGCTCCAGACGCAGCCCTCCTTGTCGCCGACCGCGTTCAGCGGGGCCAGGACCTCGCCGGTGAAGCGGCCGGCCTCCTCGATGATCTGCTCGACGACGTCCATCGAGGCCTCGGCGAAGCCGGGCAGGTTGGCGTATTTCTCGATCTCCAGCACGTCGCGCAGGAGGAAGACGTGGTCGCGTACGGGGGGCTGATAGGGCATGTCCGCTCCGGTGTGACGGCGAAAAGGGTCCCCGATCCGGTCGGAAACCCTTTGCAACTTAGCTTGAACGCGGGGCCGGGGCGAAGCCCGTAGACCGCCTATTTCACGTGTTCGAGATCGCCCAGCCGGGCGCGCAGCACCTGGTCGTAGTCGGCGGCGCGGGGCAGCAGGTCGGGCCGGGTGGCGGCTAGGTGCTGCTCCAGCGCGTCGCAACCGCGGCGCAGCTCGTCGATCGCGTGGTCGATGTCGGAGCGCTGCGATTCAAGCGCCACGATCCGCTCGCGGAACTTGAGCAGCGACTTGGCGTTCTGCGCCGCCCCGCCGTCGTTCAGTTCGTAGAGGTCGAGGATCTCGCCGATCTCGGCCAGGGCCAGGCCGACCCGCTTGCCGCGCAGGATCAACTGCAGGCGGGCGCGGTCCTTGTAGGAGTAGACCCGGTTCATCCCGTCGCGGGCTGGGCAGAGCAGCCCCTTGTCCTCGTAGAAACGCAGCGCGCGGGGCGTGCACTTGAACTCCAGGCAGAGCTGCCGGATGCTGAACGTGCGGTTGGGCCGGCGAAGGTCAACTGGCATGGGGCGTCCTCCCTGGACGCTTTGTTCCTATTCCTGACACCGTAAAACGATGGTTCCGTTTACGTCAAGGTGATCAGCGTTCAGTCAACCACGAGGTGGTCACTGGATCAGGCCTCGCAACCGCCGTTAGCTTGGGTCGTCGAAAGGGGCGTTTTCATGGTTCGAGGTCTTTTGCGGTCCGCCGCGTCGGCGGCGGTGATCGTCGTTTGCCTGTCGGTGTCGGCGCCTGTGCTGGCCGCCGAAAAGGCGCCCTCGGCGCTGGCCGGCGTGGCCCGTCAGGACGGCCTGCTGCCGACCTATGTCAACAAGGCCAAGGGTCGCATTCTGCTCTCGCTGCCCGCGCCGGACGCCGATGGCGTCAGCGGCCGCTATCTCTATCTCACCGCGCTCAAGACCGGCCTCGGCTCTGCCCCGGTCGGGCTCGACCGGGCGCGGCTTGGCGACACCCAGGTCCTGGCCTTCCGCCGGATCGGCAAGAAGGTGGTGGCCGAGTTCGAGAACCACAGGTTCCGCGCCGCCGGCGCCCCGGCCGACGAACAGGCCGCTGCGCGCGAGGCCTTCTCCATCTCCACCGTCTGGGCCGGAGAGATCGTCGAGACCACGGCTGACGGCCGATTGGTGGTCGACATCGCCAGCTTCCTGACCCGCGACGCGATCGGCATCGCTGAGGCCCTGAAACAGGCGGGCGAGCCGGGCTACAAGCTGGTTCCCGACCTGACCATGGCCGACCCCTCGGCGGTGAAGGTGTTTCCCGAGAATTTGGAGTTTGAGGCCCGCCAGACCTTCGCCTCCGAAACTCCAGGGCCGGAAGTGCGCAACATCGCGCCCGATCCCCGGCTGATCACCCTGCAGGTTCGTCACTCGCTGGTGAAGCTGCCCGAGCCCGGCTACGAGCCGCGGCCGTTCGATCCGCGCAGCGGCGGCTTTTCGACCATGGTGCTGGATTACGCCACCCCGCTTGGCGAGGAGATCGTCTACCGGCTGGCCAACCGTTTCCGCCTGGAGAAGACCCATCCCGGCGCCGCCAAGTCGCCGGTGAAGAAGCCCATCGTCTTCTATGTGGACCGCGCCGCGCCCGAGCCGATCCGCACCGCCCTGGTCGACGGCGCGGCCTGGTGGGCCCAGGCGTTCGAGGCGGCCGGCTTCCAGGACGCCTATCAGGTGAAGGCGCTGCCCGAGGGGGTCGATCCGCTCGACGTCCGTTACAACGTCATCAACTGGGTGGATCGGGCGACGCGGGGCTGGTCCTACGGCCAGGCCGTCACCGACCCGCGCACCGGCGAGATCATCAAGGGCTCGGTGCTGCTGGGCGCGCTGCGGGTGCGCCAGGACATGCTGATCTTCGAGGGCTTGGTCGGGGCGCACCACAACGGCACGGGCGGACCCAACGATCCGGTCCAGGTCTCGTTGGCGCGGCTGCGGCAGCTGTCGGCCCACGAGGTCGGCCACTCGATCGGCTTTGCTCACAACTACGCCGCCTCGACGCAGGGCCGCGCCTCGGTGATGGACTATCCCGCGCCGCGGGTGACCCTGAAGCAGGGCCGTGTCGACCTGTCGGACGCCTATGGGGTCGGGATCGGCGCCTGGGACAGGTTCACCGTCGACTGGCTTTATGGCGACGGCGGCGAGGCGCTGCAGTCGAAGGCCAAGGCGATGGTCGACCGCGGCCAACGCTATGTCAGCGACGCCGACGCCAGGCCGCTCGGCGCGGCCCAGCCTTGGGGCAGCCTGTGGGACGACGGCGCCGACCCGGCCGCCGAGCTGGACCGCATGATGGGCGTGCGCCGCGCGGCGCTGGAGAGCTTTGGCCTCGGCGCCCTGAAGCCTGGCGAGCCGGTCGCGAACCTGAAGCGCAAATACGTGCCGATCTACCTGCTGCACCGCTATCAGGTGGAGGCCGCGGCCAAGCTCGTGGCCGGGGTCGACTACGCCTATTCGGTGATCGGCGACGGCCGTGAAACCTCGCCGGCGGTTCCGGTCGCCCAGCAACGCCAGGCGCTGACCTCGCTGCTCGCCACCCTGGACCCGAGGGATCTGGATACCCCCGAAACCCTGACGACGATGTTGTCCTCGGCGCAGTCGGGCGAGCCTGATCGGCAGTACGTCATCGAGGTGTTCGCCACGGCCGGCGGGCCGGTGTTCGACCCGCTCGTGGCGGCCGATGTGGCGGCGGGCATGACGCTCGATCACCTGCTGGCGCCCGACCGCCTGACCCGGCTGGTCGACCAGAGCCGCCGCGATCCTGGTCAGCTCGGGGTTGGCGAAGTGCTGGACCGGTTGATCGACACGGCGTTCGCCCCGGCTTCGGGGCGGTTGGGCGAAGTCTCGCGCCGGGTGCAGACGCGGCTGGTGCTGGACCTGGCGCAGGCCGAGCGCGACCCGAAGCTGTCGCCGGCCGCCGCCTCGGAGATCGCCGCGCGGCTGCGGGGCCTGCCGACGAGGTTGAAGGGCGGGACGGACGCCGCCGACCGCGCCCATCGCCAGCGGTTGGTTGCTCTGCTGGCGGACCGCGACGCGCTCACGGCCCTGCTGGCGACCCCCAAGCTGAAGCCCGAGACCCCGCCCGGCATGCCGATCGGCGACGAGGATTATGGGGTGCTGAACTAGCGTCTAGGTGGGAGCCCCCTCCGTCTCGGCGCTGCGCACCGAGCTACCTCCCCCAGAGGGGGAGGATCTGCCTGGGTTAGATGCTCCCCCTCTGGGGGAGCTGTCGGCGATAGCCGACTGAGGGGGAGGCTACGCTGTCAGTTCACCGGCCAGGGCGCGTTCGATCAGGGCGATCGTGCGTTCCAGGCCGAAGATCGCCGCGAAGGAGCCGAAGCGGGGGCCTTGGCTCTGGCCAAGCAGGACCTCGTAGAGCGCCTGGAACCAGCCGCGCAGCGGTTCGAACCCGGCGTCCTTGCCGACCTCGAAGACGTTGTTCTGGATGGTCTCGGCGTCGGCGTCGGCCGGCAGCGCCTTGAAGCGCTCGACCAGTTGCGTCATCGCCGCGCGTTCCTTGTCGTCGGGGGCGCGGAACTTCTTCGAGGGCTTCACGAAGTCCTCGTAGTAGTTGATCGCGAACTCGGTCAGCCGGTCCAGCATCGGTTCGCTTTCCGGGCTCGCGCCGGGGATGTAGCGGCTGATGAAGCCCCAGAGGATGTCCTTGGTCGAGGCGTCGGCGGCCGAGACCAGGTTCAGCAGCAGCGAGAACGACACCGGCGATCCGCGCTCGGGCGGGGCGCCGCGATGGACGTGCCAGGCGGGGTTGTCGATGGCTGGGCCGTTGGCGCCGTCGGCGCGCGCGCGATTGAACGCGTCGAGCTGCTGCAGGTACTCGTCCGTCGCCTTCGGAATGACGTCGAAATACAGCCGCTTGGCCGACTTCGGCGACTGGTACATGTAGTAGGCCAGGCTCTCGGGCGCGCCGTAGCGCAGCCACTCCTCCATGGTCAGGCCGTTGCCCTTGGACTTGGAGATCTTCTGGTTGTTCTCGTCCATGAACAGTTCGAAGTGGAAGGCCTCGGGCGGAGTCCCGCCCAGCACCTTGGCCAGCTTGTTCGACACCCGGACACTGTCGACCAGGTCCTTGCCGGAGGCCTCGAAGTCGACCTCCAGCGCCGTCCAGCGGGCGGCCCAGTCGGGACGCCATTGCAGCTTTACATGGCCGCCGGTCACCGGGACCTCGGTCAGGGTTCCGTCCTCGTCGGCGAAGACGATGGTGCCCTTCTCGACATTGCGCTCCAGGGTCGGGACCTGAAGCACCCGGCCGGTCTTGGGGCTGATCGGCAGGAACGGCGAATAGGTGGCGCGGCGCTCGTCGCCCAGCGTCGGCAGCATCACCGCCTGCATCGCGTCGAACCGGGTCAGCACCCGCAGCAGCACCTCGTCGAATCGGCCCGAGGCGTAGCAGTCGGTGGACGACATGAACTCGTAGTCGAAGCCGAAGCCGTCGAGGAAGGCGCGCAGGCGCGCATTGTTGTTGTGGGCGAAGCTCTCGTACTCGCCGAAGGGGTCGCGGACCTTGCTGACCGGCCGGTCGCGGTCCTCTTCCAGCATCTCGCGGTTGGGGACGTTGTCGGGGATCTTCCGCAGGCCGTCCATGTCGTCGGAGAAGACGATCAGCTTGGTCGGGATGGCGTCCTCGGTCAGGGCGCGGAAGGCGGTGCGGACCATGGTCGGGCGCGCGGCCTCGCCAAAGGTGCCCATGTGCGGCAGGCCCGAGGCCCCGAACCCGCATTGGAACACGACGGCCTTGTTCAGCGCCGGCAGGGCGGCGACGGCCTCGGTGAACTTGCCCTGGGCGAACAGGGTGGCGGCCATGTCGCGCTCGGCGTCCGACAGGCGAAGTTTGAGCACGCGGTCCAGCAGCAGCCGGGCCTGTTCGAAGGGCCAGCTTTTAGCTTCGCGGGCCTGATGGGAGAGGCCTCGCAGGGACGGGTTCTGGAGCGTGTTCTGAGACATGCTGCGGCCGTACCGCCCTAAGCCCCTCGCCTCAAGCAGACTTTTGCGCTCATCTTCGTCGTCGGGCTGTCACGGAACCGGAGGAAAACCCGGTCTGAACCGCTCTGGGGGAAGTTTAGATGATCACGCGCCGCCTTGGCCTCGCCGCCGCTCTGTCCTGCATCCTGGCGCTGGGCGCCTGCGGTAAGGCGAGCGAGCCCCCCGCGGCTACGCCGACCGTGGTCAATTTCTCGATCATGTCGACTGAGGGCCGCCAGACCCAGATGAACGAGTGGACGCCCTTCCTGGCGGATATGGAAAAGGCCATCGGCGTGCCGGTGAAGCCGTTCTTTGGCACCAACTACACCGCCCTGATCGAGGCCATGCGGTTCAAGCAGACCGATGTCGGCTGGTTCACGAACCAGTCGGGGCTGGAGGCGGTGCGGCGGGCCAATGGCGAGGTCTTCGCCCGGACCGTGAAGCCGAACGGGCCGGACGGCTACAACGCCGTGGTGATCGTCAAGAAGGGCTCGGGGATCACGCTGGAGAAGCTGCTCAAGTGCGACAAGAGCCTGACCTTCGGGATGGGCGACGCCAAGTCGACCTCCGGGACGCTGGCGCCGATGACCTATCTGTTCGCGCCGCGCGGGGTCGATCCCAACAGCTGCTTCCGCACGGTGCGGTCGACCAATCACGAGGCGAACCTGTTCGCGGTCGGCGAAGGCTTGCTGGACGCGGCGACCAACAACACCGCGTCGATGGACCGGATGGCGATGTTGAACACCGACCTGGCCAAGAAGACTCTGGGCAATGTCGAGGTCATCTGGACCTCGCCGCTGATCCCCGAGGACCCGATGGTCCGCCGCAAGGACCTGGACCCGGCGCTGAAGGCCAAGATCGACGCCTTCATCTTCAGCTACGGAACCGGCGAGGGGCCGGAGGCCGAGCGCCAGCGCAAGGTGCTGGAGCGCATCCAGACCAAGCCGTTCAAGCGCGCCGACGACAGCCATCTGCTGCCGGTGCGCGAGATGGAGGCCGCGGGCCAGCTGATCCAGGCCAAGACCAAGGGCGACGCCGCGGGCGTGAAGGCGGCGCAGGCCGAGCTGGCCAAGATCGCCGCCGAGAAGAAGGCGCTGCCAGCGGTCTAGCGGTCGGCCCCTTCTTTCCTCCCCCGCTACGCAGGGGCGGAAAGGGTGTCGCCAGGGAACCCAAGTTGTTGTCCGGCGTCATTGTGCCTGGCCCCAGGGAGGACGCGCCGATGAACCTGCTGATCGTCAAACGGGCCCTGGGGCTCTTCTCGATCGGGCTTGGCGTGCTGGCCGTGGCGGCGCCGGACAAGGTCGCGCGGTTCCTGGGGATCGAGGACGAGCAGGCGATGAGCGCGTTTGGCGCCCGCGAGATCGCGTCGGGATCGGGCCTGCTGTCGCCGGTGCGGCCTGGGCCGTGGTTCTGGCTGCGGGCGGGTGGTGACGTCCTGGACCTGGCGGCGCTCAGCCGCGCTGTCGGGCGTGACAATCCGCGCCGCGCCGTGGCGCTGACGGCTCTGGGCGTGGTCGCGGCCATCGCGGTGTTCGACTTCGCCATCGCCGCCCAGGCCACCCTGGATCAGCGCGCCGACCGCCGGGCCGCGGTCTAGCCTTCGCGCAGCAGGAAGTGGCCGCGCAGGAAGGCGACGGGTTTGCTGCGCGCCTCCTGCCAGGCCTCGACGTGCACATTGGCGAACTGGCGGCCGACCTTGCGCACGTCGGCGCGGGCGTAGGTGAACTGCGCCTTGCCGGGGCGCAGGTACTCGATGGAGATGTCGATGGTCTTGTGGACCCGGGACGCCGGCGAGGTCACGGAGAGCTGGGCCAGGGCGGTCATCTCCATGAACGCGCCCAGCGCCCCGCCGTGCAGGGCCGGCATCACGGTGTTGCCGACCAGATGCGGCGCGAAGGGCAGGGTGGCGGTCATCTCGTCCCCGGCCAGTTCGGCCCTCATGCCCAGGAAGCGGACATAGGGCACCCGGCCCAGGAAGATCTTGAGGCGTTCGGCGGCTTCGCTCATGCGACGGGACCCCGCTTGAGGACGAAGGCGGCCTGGGCCGTGGCGATCGGGTCGGCGGGATCGACGTCGTAGGCGTGGGCGCGGACGAAGGCGATGGACCGGGTCAGCTTGTAGCAGTGAGACACCGCTATGATGTCCGCGCGGGGCGTCGCGGCGCGCATGTAGTCGATGCGCAGGTCCAGGGTCGCCGTGGAAAATGGCGTCACGCCGTCGCTGGACGTCGAGATGATGGCCAGGCCGCAAGCGTGATCGAGGAGGGCGGTGATCACCCCTCCGGCGATGACCCCGGTGTCGGGATCGCCGACCAGGTCTTCGCGCCAGGGGGTCATGATGGAGCCTCTGGAGGGCTCGATGGAGAGCAGTTTGAAGCCGAGGGCGGAGGCTTGCGGCACGGTTTCCACCATGTTCCGCGCGATCTCGCGAAGGGCCTCGGGGGACATTGTCATCCCCGGTCTTTGAGGCGCCTCCGCCTATCGGTCAAGGTGACGGCGGGTCAACTGGCCCACCCTTTAGATCTGGCCGAAAGCCTGGGTGTAAACGGCGAGCGCGACGGCCAGAAGCGGCGTGGCGGCAAGAACCAGATTGGCGAAACCGTTGAAGGTGAAAGACTTGTGCATGGGAAGCTCCGTTTGGTTTGGGTGGGACCCGGTGGCCGCGTCCCGATGTCGCTTCTATAAGGAACGGTGTTCGCGAATACTCGTTACGTCTCGGTCATGACGTCGATTTCACATTATGAATACTCTGTAAGGTTTCTTGTTCAGGCCCCCGCCCCATATCGGAAGACATGATCCGTCCTGAGAGCCTGCTCTGTCCCAAGCCCCAGGGGCTCTATTGCGCGCCCGGCGACTTCTTCATCGACCCGGTGGTTCCGGTGACGCGGGCGGTGATCACCCACGGCCACGCCGACCACGCCCGCGCCGGCCATGGGACCGTGATCGCGACGCGCGAGACCCTGGCGATCATGGCCGAGCGTTACGGCGAGGACTTCGCCGGCAGCACCCAGGCCCTGGCTTATGGCGAGCCTATCGTCCGCGACGGGGTGGAGGTCAGCCTAGTCCCGGCCGGTCACGTGCTGGGCTCGGCCCAGGCGGTGGTGCGGTGGAAGGGTCTGACCATGGTGGTGTCGGGCGACTACAAGCGGCGGCGCGACCCGACCTGCCCAGCCTTCGAGCCGGTGTCCTGCGACGTGTTTATCTCCGAGGCGACCTTCGGCCTGCCGGTCTTCCGCCATCCCGACGACGGCCAGGAGATCGCCCGGCTGCTGCGCTCGGTCGCCCAATTCCCGGAACGCTCGCACATCGTCGGGGCCTATGCGCTGGGCAAGGCGCAGCGGGTGATCCGACTGTTGCGTGAGGCGGGGTGGGATCAGCCGATCCATGTCCACGGGGCGCTGGAGCGGCTGAACCAGCTTTATGAGGCGCATGGGATTGAGCTTGGCCGGTTGGAGCCGGCGACCTCGACGACCCGGCAGGATTTCGCCGGCGCGATCGTTATCGCCCCGCCCTCGGCCCTGGCCGACCGCTGGTCGCGGCGGTTCCCCGATCCGGTCGCCGCCTTCGCCTCGGGCTGGATGCAGGTGCGCGCCCGCGCCCGTCAGCGGGGGATCGAGCTGCCGCTGGTCATTTCCGACCACGCCGACTGGGACGAACTGACCGCCACCGTCGACGAGATCCGCCCCGGCGAACTCTGGATCACCCACGGCCGCGAGGAGGCCCTGGCCCGCTGGGCCGAGCTGCACGGGATCAAGGCCCGGGCGCTGGCGCTGGTCGGCTACGACGATGAGGCGGAGGACTGATGCGCGCCTTCGCCGAGCTTCTGGACAGACTGTCGCTGACGGCGTCGCGGAACGCCAAGCTGACCCTGGTGCGCGACTATCTGGCCGGGGCGCCCGACCCTGACCGGGGCTGGGCGCTGGCGGCCCTGACCGGCGACCTGTCGTTCACCGCGGCCAAGCCGGCCTTCATCCGCAAGGCGGTGGAAGAGCGGATGGACCCGACCCTGTTCCGCTGGTCCTACGACTATGTCGGCGACCTGGCCGAGACCGTCGCCCTGGTCTGGCCCTCGCGGCCCGGGGCCAATCGCGAGCCGGAGCTGTCGGAGGTGGTGGACGCCCTGCGCGGGGCCTCGCGCACCGAGGTGCAGCGGCTGATCGAGGGCTGGCTGGACGCTTTGGAGACCACCGGCCGTTGGGCGTTGCTGAAGCTGATGACCGGCGGCTTGCGGGTCGGGGTCTCCTCGCGGCTGGCCAAGCAGGCGCTGGCCGATATGGGCGGGGTCGAGGTCGCCGAGGTCGAGGAGGTCTGGCACGCCCTGCATCCGCCCTATGAGGACCTGTTCGCCTGGCTGGAGGGCCGCTCGGATCGGCCCTGCGCCAATTCGCCTGGACGCTTCCGGCCGGTGATGCTGGCCCAGGCGATCGACGAGGCGGTCGATTTCGCCAAGCTGGATCCCGCCGACTACGCCGCCGAATGGAAGTGGGACGGCGTCCGGGTCCAGGCGGTGAACGAGGGCGGGGTGCGCCGGCTCTACACCCGCAACGGCGACGACATCTCGCGCACCTTTCCCGACGTGCTGGAGGCCCTGGAGTTCGACGGAGCGATCGACGGCGAGCTGCTGGTGATGCGCGACGGAGAGTTGGCCAGCTTCGCCGACCTGCAGCAGCGGCTGAACCGCAAGAGCGTCGACGCCAAGCTGCTGATGAACTTCCCGGCGGGGATCCGGGCCTATGACCTGCTGTCGGAGGCTGGCGAGGACACGCGCGTCCTGCCCTTCGCTGAACGACGCAAGCGGCTCGAGGCGTTCGTCGGCACGCTGAAGACCAGCCGGATCGACCTGTCGCCCATACAGGCCTTTGAAAGTTGGGCGCAGTTGGCCGAGCTGCGCAGCGCGCCGTCGCCGGGCGATCCGCAGGTCGCCGAGGGCCTGATGCTCAAGCGCTGGAGCTCGATCTACGAGGCCGGCCGACCGAAAGGGCCGTGGTTCAAGTGGAAGCGCGATCCGTTCCTGATCGACGCGGTGCTGATGTACGCCCAGCGCGGCCACGGCAAACGCTCGAGCTTCTATTCCGACTACACTTTCGGGGTCTGGACGGAGGGGGAGGACGGCGCCCGCGCCCTGACCCCGGTCGGCAAAGCCTATTTCGGCTTCACCGACGAGGAGCTGAAGCAGATCGACAAGTTCGTCCGCGACAACACCATCGACCGCTACGGGCCGGTGCGGGCGGTGCGCGCCGACCTCCACCATGGTCTGGTGTTCGAGGTGGCGTTCGAGGGGCTGCAACGCTCCACGCGGCACAAGTCGGGCGTGGCCATGCGCTTCCCGCGCATCAGCCGCATCCGCTGGGACAAGCCGGCCGGGGAGGCCGACGAGCTCAGGTCGCTGGAACGGATGCTGGAGCAGATGGAGGGGCGTTGATCCCGATCCGCTTGGCCGCCAGCACCCAGACTACCGCCGCCTGCGCCAGACCCGAGGCCAGGCTGATCAGGGGCGCGTTGGCCAGGGGCGCGAAGAGGGCGCCGCCGGTTTCTTGGCCGACCGCCCAGCCGATGCTGCCGCCGACCCCGTAAAGCAGCCCCAGGGCCACGACCGCCGAGAAGTCGCCGCGCTGCGGGCGCTCGCCCATGCGGCAGAGGGCGATGACGCCGAGATCGCGCAGCAGGAAGGCGATCAGAGCGCCGGCCTGGCCGAGTTCGGGGGTCATCAGCGATCCGGTGGGCGCAGCGAAGGCCCCGAGCACCAGCAGGGTGGCGATCAGAAGCGGCGCCAGGGGCGCGGGGGTCAGCGGCGCGGCGCGGGCCAGGTCGCCCTTGGCCGCGAAGTGCGCGAACTGGCGGATCCGCACCCGGTCGGCGGGCTCGGCGAAGGCCGCCGCATAGGCGCTGAGCGCCACGACCAGCGAGCCGACCGCCAGGCTGGCGGCGAAGCCTTGGGTGCGCAGCACGAAGCCGCCAGCGAAGATCGCCAGGAAGATCAGGAAGGCCGGCCAGATCACGGGCGCGTTCTGCATCTGCAGCTCCAGCCGCATCAGCCGCCAGGCGCCGACCACGGCCCAGGCGGCGAACAGGGTCAGGGCCACGGCGCGGAAGGCCGCCGCCGACCACAGACGTCCGCCCCAGTCGACCAGGCCGTTGGCCGTGAACAGCGCGCCGAAGCCCTCGGTGCCCATGCCGCGCTGGAAGCCGGCCGACCCGGCGACCCAGGACAGCAGGATCGCGCCGATGATCAGCCCGCCCAGCACGCCGCTGGCGCGGGCGGTGCGGCCCTCGGCGCGCGCCTTGCGCACCCCGATCAGGGCCGCGCCCAGCGAAATGGCCTGCAGCAGGACCGCAAGGGCCAACATGAAGACAGCCGTGGTCGCCAGGCCGGTGACGCCGCCGGACAGGCCCGCGATCACCATCATCAGCAGACCGGTCAGGCCGCACAGCCAGGCCAGGCTGGCCCCGCCGAACAGCTTGCCCCAGGTCATGGCCCAGGGTTTCAGGGCCGAGAGGCGCTGGAAGTCCCAGGTGCGGTCGGCGATTTCGGTGAGGATGGAATTGCCGCTGGCCCGCGCGCCCCAGATCATCGCGCAGACCACGAACACCACCGCCCCGACCCCGCCCAGCGCCGGCAGGGCGCCGTAAGGATTGCTGCGGGTCAGGGTGATCGCTGCGCCATAGATCAGCAGCAGCACCACGCCGGCCCAGGCGATGCGGCGGGGCGAGGCTTCGAGCCAGAGATTGCGCTGGAATTCCGGGTTCATCGGGCGACCTCGGCCAGATAGGCGTCTTCCAGGGTGCGGCGGACGGGCTGGAAGGAGCGGACCTTGAGGCCCGCGCCGATCAGCCGGGCCAGCAGGGCGGCGTCGTCTTCGCCCTCGGGGGCCAGCAGGACGACCTCTTCGCCGTCGTGGCGTTCCAGGGTCACGCCGATGGCGGCCAGCCGCTCAGGCAAATCCTGCGGCGGATCGGCGAAGGCCACGGCGACCTGCAGGCCATGGCGGGCGCCGGACCCGGCCGCCACCACCCCGCCGCCGGCCACCGCGCCGTCGCGGATCATCAGCATGCGGGTGGAGTAGTCTTCCAGCTCGGCCAGGATGTGGGAGGAGACCACGATGGTCATGCCTTCGCCGGCTAGCCGCAGGATCAGATCCGACAGCGCGCGGCGCGCCTCGGGATCGAGCCCGGCGGCCGGTTCGTCCAGCAGCAGGACGCGGGGGCGGTGGACGATGGTCTGGGCGATGGCCAGCCGCTGCTTCAGGCCGCGCGACAGTTCGCCGGCCCGCATCTCCAGCCGGTCGGTCAGCTGCACGCGCGCGGCGGCTTCCTCGACGGCCCGAGGCGTTTCGCCCGGCGACATGCCGCGCGAGCGGGCGGCGTAGGTCAGGGCGCGGCGGACCGACAGTTCCTCATAGAGGCCGAAGAAGTCGGGCAGGTAGCCGATGGCCGCGTGGACGCCGCGCGGGTCGCCGCGGGTGTCGAGGCCGGCGACGATGATCTCGCCCTCGGTCGGGTTGTCCAACGCCGCCATGCAGCGCAGCAGGGTGGTCTTGCCCGCGCCGTTGGGGCCGACCATGGCCAGGACCGCGCCGGCCTCCACCGTGAACGACACCCCATGCAGCGCCCTGGCCGTGGGATAGTCGTAGACGACGCCTCGGACGTCGATCATCGGCGCGGCTGTCATGCTGGCTTTAGCTCCGGTTGCAGGAAGGCCATCAGGTCGTCGCCGGGGAACAGCAGGCCCCGGATCCCGGCGCGGCGCGCGGCTTCAAGGTCGGAGGGCTTGTCGCCGATCATGATCGAGCGGGACAGGTCCACCGGCCATTCATTCAGGGCCCGCAGGATCATGCCGGGGTTCGGCTTGCGGTCCGGCGGATCGGGATGGCGATAGGCGTCGAGCGCCGCGTCGGGGTGTTGCGGGCAGTAATAGAAGGCGTCGATGCGCGCTTCGATCTCGGCCAGGCTCTCGGACATCTTGGCGTGCAGGGCCACGACGTCGTCCTCGGCGTAGTAGCCGCGGCCGACGCCCGATTGGTTGGTGACCACGAACACCCACCATCCGGCCCGGTTGAAGGCGGCGACCGCCTCGCGGGCGCCGGGAATCCAATGGAAGTCCTCCCAGCGGTGCACATAGCCGGGGTCTTCGTTCAGCACCCCGTCGCGATCGAGGAACAGTGCGGGACGGGGCGGGGCGGTACGGGTCACAGGCGGGCTCACATTCGCCATTCTATAGCCCCAGACATCGGCCGGGGCGCGCGCTTTCGCAATGGCGCCGTCGCGGGCTATGGTCCCGCCTCCTGTTTTCAGTCCCGAGGTCGCCTTGGCCGCTCCCGTGCTTTCCATCCAAGACCTGAAGATCGACTTCCAGACCTATGACGGGGTGGTCAACGCCGTCCGTGGCGTGTCGCTGGACGTCGGGCGCGGCGAGGTCCTGGGGGTGGTCGGCGAGAGCGGCTCGGGCAAGAGCCAGACCTTCATGGCGGTGATGGGCCTGCTGGCCGCCAATGGTCGGGTGTCGGGATCGGCGAAGTTCCAGGGCCAGGAGATCCTGGGGCTGAAGCCTTCGGCGTTGAACAAGATCCGTGGTTCGAAGATGACCATGATCTTCCAGGACCCGCTGACCGCGCTGACCCCACATGTGCGGATCGGCGAGCAGATCGCCGAGCCGCTGCGGCTGCACCTGGGGATGAGCGACAAGGCCGCTCGCGCCCATGCCAAGGACTGGCTGAAACGGGTGCGCATCCCCGACGCCGAACGCCGCCTGGACCAATATCCGCACGAGCTGTCGGGCGGGATGCGCCAGCGGGTGATGATCGCCGGGGCCATGGCCTGTTCGCCGCAGCTGCTGATCGCCGATGAGCCGACCACCGCGCTGGACGTGACGGTGCAGGCCGAGATCCTCGACCTGATGGCCGAGCTTGGCCGCGAGACCGGCACCGCCATGGTGCTGATCACCCACGACATGGGCGTCATCGCCCGGCTCGCCGACCGGGTCTGCGTGATGAAGAGCGGGGCCTATGTCGAGGAGGGGCAGGCCGAGGCGATCTTCGCCGCGCCCAAGGACCCCTATACTCGCGCCCTGCTGGACGCGATCCCGCGCCTGGACCGCACTGATCGGGGCGGCCGCCCGACCCTGGCGCCGGTGGCCGACGACGCGCCGGTGGTAGTCGAGGCCAAGGACATCGAGGTCCATTTCCCGGTCGAGCACGGCATGTTCGGCGGCCACAAGCTGCTGCGGGCCGTGGACGGGGTGTCGTTCAAGGTGCGCCAGGGCGAGACCCTGGGTGTGGTGGGCGAGAGCGGCTGCGGGAAATCGACCCTGTCGCGCGCCGTGCTGAACCTGATCCCCCCCACCGCCGGGGCGGTGACGATGCTGGGCCGCGACATCACCAACGCCGACCGCGAGAGCCTGCGGGCCGCGCGTCGCGACCTGCAGATCGTCTTCCAGGACCCGTTGGCCAGCCTCGATCCGCGCATGACGGTCGGGGATTCTATCGCCGAGCCGTTGCAGGTCTTCCGCCAAGAGTTGAACCACGCCGAGCGTGAGCTCGAGGTCCGCGCGATGATGGAGCGGGCGGGCCTGTCGCCGGCCTTGATCAACCGCTACCCGCATGAGCTCAGCGGCGGCCAGAACCAGCGGGTCGGCATCGCCCGAGCGATGATCCTGCGGCCCAAGCTGGTCATCTGCGACGAGGCGGTTTCGGCGCTGGACGTCTCGATCCGCGCCCAGATCATCGACCTGCTGATCCAGCTGCAAAAGGAGATGGGGCTGGCGATGATCTTCATCAGCCACGATCTGGCGGTGGTGCGCGAGATCAGCCACCGGGTGATGGTGCTGTATCTGGGCCGGGTGATGGAGGAGGCCGACCGCGACCAGCTCTACGCCGCGCCCCAGCATCCCTACACCCAGGCCCTGCTGTCGGCCGCTCCGATCCCCGACCCGGTCCGCGAGCGTAACCGCAAGCGCCTGAAATTGTCGGGCGAGCCGCCCTCGCCGATGGATCCGCGCAGCGCCCTGCGCTTCCTGCCCTCGCGGCTCAGCGCTGATCCCAAGGCCCCGGTCTACATGCCGCAACTGCGCGAGGTGGCCCCAGGGCACCTGGTCTCCGAGTTCGACCCGCCGGCGGAAGCGGCCTGACCATGACGCGCAAGATCATTCCCGTCCTGATGTCCGGCGGCGCGGGCACGCGCCTGTGGCCGCTGTCGCGCGCTGCGCGGCCCAAGCAGTTCCACCGCCTGGGCGGCGAGCACACCTTGATCCAGGACACCGCCCTGCGGTTGACCGGCGAGGCCTTCTCGGCGCCGGTGGTGATCTGCGCCGAAAGCCAGGCCGACCTGGCGCGCGCCCAGCTCGCCGAGGTGGGGCTGACGCCGGCCGCCATCATCACCGAGCCAGCGCCCCGCAACACCGCGCCAGCCTCGGCCGCCGTGGCGGCCTATGGCGCGCAGATCGATCCTGACGCGCTGATGGTGTTGCTGCACGCCGACAATCTGGTGGCCGACGTGGCCGCCCTGCACGCCGCCATCGAGGCCGGACGCGCGGCGGCGGAGGCCGGCGAGATCGTCCTGTTGGGGCTCAAGCCGACCGGCCCCTCCACCGCCTACGGCTATATCCAGGCGACCGGGCAAGGCGCGGTCCGCAAGGTGGCCAGCTTCGTGGAGAAGCCGGACCTGGCCACCGCCGAGCGCTTCGTCGCCGACCCGGACTATAGCTGGAACGGCGGGATGTTCCTGTTCAAGGCCGGGGTCTTCGTCGAGCAGACCCGCAGGCTGGCGCCTGAGGTGGCGCGGGCGGCCGAGGCGGCGGTGGCCGGCGCGCGTCGCACCGGCGACGTTATCGCCCTGAGCCCGGCCTTCCTGGAGGCGCCCAGCATCGCCATCGACGTGGCGGTGATGGAGAAGACCGACCGCGCCAGCGTGGTCGAGGCCGATATCGGCTGGGCCGACGTCGGCAACTGGAGCGCGCTGTGGGAGCTGTCGCCTAAGTCGCCGAGCGGCGATGCTTTGGAGGGCGAGGTCGTGGCCGTCGACACCCGCAACTGTCTGGCCCGCACCGACGGCCCGGTCGTGGTGCTGGCCGGGGTCGAGGATATCGTCGTGGTGGTGGAGAACGGCGTGGTGCTGGTCACCCGCCGCGACGCGCCGACCGCGGTCCGGGCCGGGGTCGAGGCCCTGAAGGCCAAGGGGCGTTCGGACCTGCTCTGACAAGGCGCGACGGCAACTTCCGGGAAAGACTTCGGGGCTAAGCTCCGCGCGAATTTGACGCATAGATGCGTCGGGGATCGCGCCTTGGAAATCGAAGTCCTTCGCCCGCAGGATCTGTCGTCGGCCTCGGTCGCGCGATGGTCGGAGTTGCAGGCCGGCGACATTGCGCTCGACTCGCCCTTCCTGTCGCCCGAGTGGGCGCGGGCGGTGGAGCGTGTCCAGGGCGAGGGCGCACGCAGCATTCGCGTCGCCGTGTTGAAGCAGGACGGCCGCGAGGTCGGCTTCTTTCCGGCGCGGGTCGGCGCCTATACCGCCATGCCGGTCGGCGCGCCGATGTGTGACTATCAGGGCCTGATCGCCGAGCCCGGCGTCCAGATCGACGCCAAGCGGCTGGTCGAGGCGCTCGGCGTCCACCGGCTGGACTTCACCTCCATGCTGGAGACCCAGCCCAGCTTCGCGAGCCACGCCCGCGGGCGGTTCCTCTCCTACATTGTCGGTGTTCCGGAGGGCTACGGCGCCTATGAGGCCGAGCGCCGGGCGGCGGGCAAGTCCACCCTGAAGGACGCCGACAAGAAGCGCCGCAAGGTCGAACGCGAGGTCGGCGAGCCGGTGTTCCAGGCCTTTTCGCGCTCGCGCTCCGACTTCGACCAATTGCTGACCTGGAAGCGCGCGCAGCTCAAGGCGACGAGCCAGACCGATATTTTTGGAACCGGCTGGCCCCTGGCCCTGTTGCGCCGCCTGTTCGAGAGCCGCGAGCCGAACTTCGGCGCGGCGCTGTTCACCCTGCACTTCGGCGATCGCCTGGCCGCGGTCCACCTGCATATCCACGGGCGCAAGACCGTGCACGGCTGGATCATCGCCCATGATCCCGAGTTGGAGCGCTATTCGCCCGGCATCCTGCTGTTCCAGGACATCCTGCGCTGGATGGACGACACCCCCTATTGCCGGCTGGATCTTGGCCCCGGCGACTATCGGTTCAAGCGTGACCTGGCCAATGAGACCCTGGGCGTGACACACGGCTTTGTCGGCCTGCCGTCAGCGGCGGCCTTCGCGCGTCGCGCGGCCTATGGCGTGCGCCGGGCGGCCGAGGCCCTGCCGCTGGGACGGGTTTCTGAACTGCCGGGCAAGGCCATGCGCCGCATGGATGTCTGGCGCGGCCTGAGCTGAGCCTCAGGCGTAGAGTTCGGCGAGCCGCCGCCTCAGCCCCTGCGTCTCTTCGCCGGGCGAAAACGGCGGGATGGTCATGAAGTCCTCCAGCTGCTCGCGGGAGAAGTCGGCCAGCAGGTCGAGGCGCCCGTCCCGGACGGCCTCGACGATCCCCAGCCCGCGCACGAACACCGGATCGACGAGTTTCAATCGGCCCTGGCCGTCGGCCATCACATTGCCCGGCCGGATGTCGGACCCGCCCCAGAGCTTGAAGCGCCGCGCGCCCTCAAGGATCAGGTCTGTAAGCCGCCCGCGCAAGGCGGCCAGATCGTCGTCGGCCTCGGCGAACGGGAGATCGGGGGGCGGGGCGTAGCCGCTGTCGTTGACGATGCCGAGCGCGCTGCAGAACGCGGCCGCCTGCGCCTCGTTCGCGGGCCACAGGCGTTCCATGACCACCACATAGCCGTCGCGGCGCAGCGGCAGGATGGCGTCGATCCGTGGCAGCCAGCGGTTGGGCGGCCCGTCCAGGCAGGCCTGGGCGTGCAGGTGATAGGCCGGATCAAAGGGTGTGACCCGGGCCGCCTGGGCGCCGGTCGGATCTGCCAGCACCCAAGACCAGTCGCCCAGACCTACCTGCCGCCAGCCGGCGGCCTCCAGCAGGTCGCGGGCCTGATCGGCGCTTGCGGACTTGGGAATGGCCGGCGTCGGGGACATCTTGTTGAAATAACCGCGAACGGCGGGCGCCGCCAAGCGTGACCAATGGAGGCCCGCCGCATTGCGATACGAGGCCTTGGCCGCTAGACGTGACCCATCTCCCACATCGGCTCTGACATGACGCTTTCCATCGACGACATCCGCGCCGCCGCCGACCGGCTGAAGGGGCACATCGAGCGCACGCCCTGCCGCCATTCGCGGACCCTGTCGGAGATTACCGGCGCCGAGGTGTGGGTGAAGTTCGAGAACCTGCAGTTCACGGCCGCCTACAAGGAGCGCGGGGCGCTCAACACCCTGCTGCAACTGTCGGACAACGAGCGCGGGCGCGGCGTGATCGCCGCCTCGGCCGGCAACCACAGCCAGGGCCTGGCCTATCACGCCGCCCGTCTGGGCATTCCCGTGACCATCGTCATGCCGCGCTCCACCCCCTTCGTGAAGGTGCAGCAGACCCGGGCGCACGGCGCCAACGTGGTGCTGGAAGGCGACAATTACGACGCCTCTTCGGAGGTCGCGATGAAGCTGCAGGTCGAGCGCGACCTGGCCTTCATCCACCCCTTCAACGACCTGCAGGTCATGGCCGGCCAAGGCACCGTCGCGCTCGAGATGCTCGAGGACGTGCCGGATCTGGAGATCCTGCCGATCCCGATCGGCGGCGGCGGGCTGATCGCCGGCTGCGCCACCGTGGCCAAGTCGCTGAACCCCAAGATCGAGGTGATCGGCGTCGAGCCGGCCATGTATCCGTCCTTCACCGCCAAGATGCGCGGCGTGAACGGGTCCAGCGGCGGGGCGACCATCGCCGAGGGCATCGCGGTCAAACAGGTGGGCGAGCTGTCCTACTCCATCGCCCGGCCGCTGATCGACGAGGTGCTGCTGATCGAGGAGCCGCACTTCGAGCGTGCGGTGGCCCTGTACTGCAATGTTGAAAAGACCGTGGTCGAGGGCGCCGGCGCGGCCTCGCTCGCCGCCCTGCTGGCCTATCCCAGCAAGTTCAAAGGCAAGAAGGCCGGCCTGATTGTCACCGGCGGCAACATCGACACCCGGCTGCTGGCCTCGGTCCTGACCCGCGAACTGGTGCGCGACCAGCGCCTAGTCAGCTTGCGGATCATCGGCGACGACCGGCCGGGCCTGCTGGCCACCGTCTCGGCGGTGATCGGCCAGATGGGCGCCAACATCATCGAGGTGGCCCATAACCGCCTGGCGTTGGACGTCCCGGCCAAGGGCGCGGAGTTCGACATCATGATCGAGACCCGCGACGCCCAGCACACCCAGGAAATCATGGACGCCCTGCGCGAGTGCGGTTATCCGCCCCGCGCCGTCTAGCAAGGTCTCGATATGAAGCTTCTGATCCCCGTTCTCGCCGCTGTCCTGGCGCTCGCCGGCTGCAACCGCGGCGCCGATGCGGCCGATGTCGCCAAGTCGGCCGCCGAGGCCAAGGCCTATATGGAAACCAACGCCAAGGCCGAGGGGATCAAGACCCTGCCGTCGGGCGTGCAGTACAAGATCGTCAAGTCCGGCCCGACCACCGGCCTGAAGCCCGGTCCGCAGGACGAGGTGAAGGTCCACTACGAGGGCAAGCTGGTCTCGGGCAAGGTTTTCGACTCGTCCTACGAGCGCGGCCAGCCGGCGGCCATGCCGCTGCCGGCCCTGATCCCGGCCTGGAAAGAAGCCCTTCAGCTGATGCGGCCGGGCGACGAGTGGATTCTCTACGTGCCGCCGGAGATGGGTTATGGCGAAGAGGGCGCGGGCGGCGGTGAAATCCCCGGCAACAGCGTGCTGATCTTCCGCATCGAACTGATCGACGTGCTGCCGGCCCCGGGCCGCATCCAGCAGGGCTAAGTTCCGGGTGCTCCCTCAAAGGGGAGCGCCCGAGACCCGGGGCATCCTCCTTCGAGCGGGCGCCCAACGTCACCAGCACCCTTCTTCACCGTAACGACTCCGGATGGCTGTGAGTCGACCGGACGCGTCGGTCCGCCACCAAACGCGCGCGTTCGCAACACAAGCCAGATTGCTGAAATTGAATACGGCCTCTTGCTCGGGCGTCGAACGCTGCCGCTTGAGTGCGAAGCCCTGAGTGCTCAGGGCTTCGATCAGCTCATCCTCGGAAGATCCCGCCGGAAAGGTTCGGGTGATCCGCTGAGAAAACTCCCGATCAGCTTTAGAGTTTTCGCGATCTAAGCCGCGCAGGAGTTCGGGCGTCCTTGATTGCTCCGTGAGGAAGATTGCAAGAGCGCCACCAAGGATAGCTGCCAACAAAAGCAACCCGCAGAACTCCAGTCGACCGAGTTGAACGGCTGGGCCTGGCCTCAATTTCGCGCTCCTGCAAACCGCAGCCTCCGCGCCTCAGGCCGCCTTCATCCGCAGCGGACCCATATAGTCGCGCTTGCCGAGCGGCACGCCGCGCGCGCGCAGGATGTCGTAGGCGGTGGTGGCGTGGAAATGCAGGTTCGGGGTCGAGAACGACATTAGGAAGTTCTCGGCGGTGAACGGCATCTTCCGCTCGCCGAACGCGAAGAACATGTCGCGGCCTTCAAGAGCGTTGATCTCCTCGGGCGTGAGCGCCTTGAGGCTCGCGATGGCGTCGTTGATCAGCTTTTGAAGGCTGGCGTAGTCCTTGGCGTTCTGGTCGCCGCCGGGCGAGAACACCCCGGCCTTCACGCCCTCGATCGCGCCCAGCGAGTGGTGGGCGACCGAGATGATCTGGAACCGGAAGTCGAGCATGTCCGGGCACATGCGGGCCTGGACGATCTCCTGGGGGTCGATGTTGTTGTCCTGACAGTGGGCCAGGCCGCGCTCCAGGAAGCCGGCGACGCCGCCAAGCGTCTGAAGGAATGAAGCTACGCTGACGTCGTAGAGTGAGATCGCCATTTTCCTGGTCCCCAATATGATTTGTGCGGGCACTTTCGGCTGGCCGAGCGCGAGTGGCCAGGGGTTTTCAGCGTTCCGTGGCGGCAAGCATCTCCTCCATACCGGGCGCTTGAAGGCTTGCGCCGAGCCGCCCGCCCCTGTTTGGTGACGCCCAAAGTAGATCAAGGGGAAACTGTCAGATGCGTCTCACCAGCCCGCGGATCGCGCCGCTTCAGAACGCCGAAATGGACGCCGAGCAGCAGGAGATCGTGGCGCCGATGGGCGATCGCGTGCTGAACATCTTCCGCACCATGATCCAGGCGCCGAAGGCCGCGAAGGGCTTCCTGGCCTGGGGCAACTACGTGCTGTCGAAGAAAAACGACCTGCCGGGCCGCGAGCGCGAGATCGTCATCCTGCGCATCGGGTTCCTCTGCAAGTCCGGCTACGAGTGGACCCAGCACGTGCCGATCGGCCAGCGGGCCGGGCTGACCGACGACGAGGTGGCGCGGATCAAGGTCGGGGCGGATGCGCCCGGCTGGAGCCCGGCCGACCAGGCCCTGCTGCGGGCCTCCGACGAACTGCACCACGATCAGTTCATCACCAGCGACACCTGGGCCGCCTTGAAGGCTCACTTCAGCGACAAGCAGTGCATGGACGTGGTGTTCACCGCCGGCCAGTACACCCAGGTCTCGATGATCCTGAATTCGTTCGGGGTGCAGCTCGACGCCGGCCAGACCCTCGATCCCGACCTGAAGGGCTTCTGATCGTGCGGCTCGCGGGCAAGACCGCCATTGTCGTCGGCGCGGGCCAAACGCCGGGCGAGACCATCGGCAACGGCCGCGCCATGGCCCTGCTGTTCGCCCGCGAGGGCGCGCAGGTCCTCTGCGTCGACCGGCTGGCCGAGCGCGCCGAAGAGACCGCCGCGATGATCGTCGCCGAGGGCGGCGAGGCCGCGGCCTTCACCGCCAACATCACCAAGGCCGACGAGTGCGCCGCCCTGGTCGAGGCGGCCAAGGCGCGTTGGTCGCGTATCGACATCGTGGTCAACAATGTCGGCGTCGGCGGGGGCGGCGATGGGCCGGCCCACAAGCTGACTGAGGACGCTTTCGACCGCATCCTGGCGGTCAACCTCAAGGGCGCCTGGCAGGTGTCGAAGGCGGTGCTGCCGACCCTGCGTGAACAGGGCGCGGGCTCGATCGTCAACATCTCGTCCCTGGCCTCGATCGCCGGCGGCGCTCAGGTCGCCTACGAGATCTCCAAGGCGGCCCTGAACCGCCTGACCACCAGCATCGCCCAGGCCAACGCCGGCAAGGGCGTGCGTTGCAACGCCATCGCCATGGGCCTGCTCGACACCCCGATGGCGGTGGCGGGCATCGCCTCGGCCAGCGGTCAGGAGCAACAGGCGGTGCGGGACGCGCGCAACGCCCGGGTGCCGCTGAGCGGCCAGATGGGCACGGCCTGGGACACCGCCTATGCGGCGCTGTTCCTGGCGTCGGACGAGGCGCGGTTCATCACCGGCACGGTGCTGTTCGTCGATGGCGGCATGTCCAGCCGGATCGGCTAATTCTCGCTCGTCATTCTCCGGTCGCCTGAAAGGCGATCCGGGGGACCCAAGCTGAGTTGCAGAACGTGATAGGCCCTATGGGTCCCCCGGATCTCGCTTCGCGAGCCCGGAGGATGACGAGCGTGGGCTGGCTACCCGCCATATCCCCGCGCCATCGCCGCGGCGAAGATTGGGATCAGGGCGAAGACCGCGACCTCGGCGATCATGAACCGCCGCACGCCGGCGACGTCGGTGGCGGTCAGGGCGAAGTCCGGTTCGCTCTTCGCGCGCCTGCGCCATTGCAGGATGCGCACGGTCGGCGGCGCCGACAGCAGGCCGACCACCAGGAAGGCGGCGATCTTGGCCCAGAAGGAATGGTTGCCGAGGTAAAAGTCTGGACCCTTGATCCCGTAGAACACCCGCGCGAATCCGACCGCGAGGATCAGGACCGCGATCAGCCCGTAGTGCAGGTCGATGATCCCCAGCCGCCTCAGGCCGGCCCCGGCCAGGCCGGGGCGGATCATGGCCAGTTCGGCCGCCAGGATGCCGGCCAGGCTGAAGATCAGAAGGTGATGGACGATCGCCAGGATGAGGTCGGTCAAGGTCGCGCTCCGCTGGTTGTGGAGCACAACATGACGTCATTATTATACGATGTAAATATTAGTTTGGCGCGGATCACTTCAGGCGCAGGACGACCGCGCCGGCGGCGATGAGGCAGGCCGCCGCGATCCTGGCTGGGGTCAGCTTTTCCTTCAGGAAGACGGCGGCGATGGCGGTCGCGAACAGGATCGAGGTCTCGCGCAAGGCGGCGATCACCGCCACGGGGGCGTGGGTCATGGCCCAGAGCGCCAGGCCATAGGAGGTCAGGGTGCCGAAGCCGCCGACCACGCCAAGGCCCAGATGGGCGCGGGCGTAGGGCAGGAAGGTGCGCCAGCGGGCGGCCAGGACCCAGGCCAGCAGCGGAACGCCGCTGAGCAGGGTGAGCCAGAGCGTATAGGCGGCCGGCGCGCCCGAGGCGCGGACGCCAGCCCCGTCGACCAGGGTGTAGCTGGCGATGACCACGGCGTTCAGCAGCGCCGCCCGCAGGCCCTGGACGTTCGTCCCGCGCCCAGCGAGGGCCAGGCTCAGCACGCCGCCGCAGATCAGGGCGACGCCGGCCAGGGCGGCCGGGCTGAGAATCTCGCCGAGCCAGAAGCTGCTGACCAGGGCGACGATCAGCGGGGCGGTCCCGCGCATCAGCGGATAGGCCTGGCTCATGTCCGCGCCGCGATAGGCGCGGGCGACCAACAGGTAATAGCCGACCTGCAGCACCGCCGAGGTGGCCAGGAACGGCCAGCTCTCGCGCGCCGGCTGGGCCAGGAACGGTAGGGCCAGGGCCGAGATCGCCGCCGCCGAGGACGCCACCAGAATGGTGGTCAACAGCTTGTCGGGCGCGCCCTTGACGATGGCGTTCCAACTGGCGTGGAGCAGGGCCGCGAAGAGGACGATGCCGAAGACGCTGAGGGGCATGGAAGGGTCGAGCCTACATCCCGGAATCGTCATGGCCGGGCTTGTCCCGGCCATCCATAGACACCGAGTTCAAGCGGAAAGCGCAATGTTTATGGATCCCCGGCCTTCCGCTTGGCTTCAGCCGGGGATGACGAGCTTTCTTTAGTCCGTGAACACCACGGTCTTGGCGCCGTTCAGCAGCACCCTGTCCTCCAGGCGCCAGCGGACGGCGCGGGCCAGGACGCGGCGCTCGATGTCGCGGCCCTTGCGGATCAGGGCGGCCGGGGTGTCGCGGTGGCTGATGCGCTCGACGTCCTGCTCGATGATCGGACCTTCGTCGAGGTCGGCGGTGACGTAGTGAGCCGTGGCCCCGATCACCTTCACGCCGCGCACATGGGCCTGGTGATAGGGCTTGGCGCCCTTGAAGCCGGGCAGGAACGAGTGGTGGATGTTGATGCAGCGCTCTTCCAGCTTGGCGCTCAGATCGTTGGACAGCACCTGCATGTAGCGGGCGAGGACCACGAGTTCGGTCTGGGTGTCCTGGATCAGCCGCCAGATCGCGGCCTCCTGCTCGGCCTTGGTGTCGCGGGTCACCGGCAGGTGATGGAAGGGCACGTCGGAGATGTCGAGGTTGGCGTAGGTCTCCTTCGGGTGGTTCGACACCACCGCCGAGATCTCCATCGGCAGTTCGCCGCGCCGCCAGCGATAGAGCAGGTCGGCCAGGCAGTGGTCCTGCTGGCTGGCCAGGATCATCACCTTTCGTTTCACGCTGGGATCGCGCAGGCTCCAGCGCATGGAGAAGCCCTTGGCCAGGGTTTCGAAGTCGCCGCGCAGCAGCTCGACGTCCGCGCCCTTGGCGTCGAACACCACCCGCATGAAGAACTTGCCAGTCTCCTGGTCGTCATACTGCTGGGCGTCGAGGATGTTCGCCCCGCGCTCGAACAGGAAGGTGGAGACGCGGGCGACGATGCCCGGTTGGTCGGGACAGGAGAGAGTCAGGATCATGGCGCCCGTCTAGGGCGCGTTCCTGACTAATCCGTCAAGCTTTCAGCCTTCCTGGCTTGGAGTCGGGGCGACGCGAGGTCTAGGGTCGCGCCATGCCGAGTTCAGAAGTCCTGACGCCCCGCGCGCTTGAGATCCTCGAAACCCTGGTGGGGTTCGACACCACCTCGCGCCTGTCCAATCTCGCCCTGATCGCGTGGGTGGAGGCCTATCTGGACGGTTATGGCGTGGCCCATCGGCGGGTGCCGAACCATGACGGGACCAAGTCCAACCTGCTGGCGACCATCGGCCCGGACCTGGAGGGCGGGGTGGTGCTGTCGGGCCATACCGACGTGGTGCCGGTCGACGGCCAGGCCTGGACCACCGACCCCTTCAAGCTGACGCCCAAGGACGATGGCCGCATCTATGGGCGCGGGACCTGCGACATGAAGGGTTTCCTGGCGCTGTCGCTGGCGGCGGTGCCGGACCTCGTCGCCTCCAGTCCGAAGAAACCGGTGCACCTGGCGTTTTCCTATGACGAAGAGATCGGCTGCCTGGGCGCGCCCGACATGATCGCGGTGATCGCCGCGCAGCTGCCGCGTCCGGCCCTGGTGGTGGTGGGCGAGCCGACCAACATGGAGGCGGTCAGCGGCCACAAGGGCATCTCGACCTTCACCGTCACGGTGACCGGCCACGAGGCCCACTCCAGCCAGACCCATCTGGGCGTCTCGGCGATCATGGAGGCGGTGAAGCTGATGGGCTCGCTGTCGGCCTTGGCCGAGCGGTTGGAACGTGAGGCCGATCCGGCTTCGCCGTTCCTGCCCAAGCATTCGACCCTGACCATCGGCATCGTCCATGGCGGCACGGCGGGCAACATCCTGGCCCGTGAATGCGCCTTCCAGTTCGACCTGCGCTGCGCGCCGGGTCAGGACCCGATGCAGATCCTGGAGCCGTTCTTCGAAGAGGTCCGGGCGCTGGACGCCGCGATGCGGGCGCGGTTCGCGAACGCCGGGGCCAAGATCGTCCGCCGCTCGGGCACGCCTGGCCTGTCGCCCGAAAAGGACGGGGCGGCCGAGGCCTTCGCCCGCCGGCTGGCCGGCGACAATGGTCCGCCGCGCGTGGTGCCTTACGCCGCCGAGGCTGGGCAGTTCCAGGAGGCGGGGTTCTCGACCGTCATCTGCGGCCCCGGCTCCATCGACCAGGCGCACCAGGCCGATGAATACGTGGAGCGCACGCAGATGGAGCGCGGCGGCGCCTTCATGGCGCGGTTGATCGACTGGGCCGCAAGGGGCGAATGACCGGGCGGCGGCCGGTCAGGTCGCGCGGGTTCCAGGTCATGGCCTTGGCGATCTCCCAGGCCGAGGCGCGGCGGCCGGCCTGAACGACGCGCCGGCTCTTGGCGATGGTCGGCAGGCCCTTCAGCGACTCCTTGAACGCCCGCCAGACGATGTGGGCGTGGGGCCAGTTCTCGCGGCGGCTGGAGATATAGGCCACCCCCATCAGGTGCAGCGGCACGACGATGGGCAGCAGGATGGCCGGGGTGTCCTTGTAGACCACGTAGAAGCGGTTGCGGGTGCCGTGGAACACCGCGAACTCCGACTTGCGTCCGCCGCTCGAGGCCGAGCCGACATGGCGGATCACCGCGCGCGGAACCAGCAGGGTCGGTTCGCCGGCCAGCTGCAGCCGGTAGCCCAGGTCGACGTCCTCCGAGTAGCAGAAGAAGAATTCGTCGAAGCCGCCCAGCGTCAAGAACAGCTGGCGGTCGATCATCATCGCCGCGCCGCAGGGGGAGAACACCTCGCCCTCGGGGGTGTCGCCGGGATCGCGCGACAGATAGCCGCCGCGATAGGGGATGCCATAGCCCGACATCACGTCGCCCAGGCCGTCCAGCAGGCCGGGGTCCTCGTCCATCAGTTGGCGCGAGGTGAAGGACAGTAGGCTCGGATGGCGCCTCGCGGCGTCCATCAGCGCCTCCAGCCAGTCTGGTTGGGCGAAGGCGTCGGGGTTGAGCAGCACGTACCAGCGGCCGCGCGCCAGCCGCGCGCCCTGGTTCCCAGCTCCGGCGAAGCCCAGGTTCTCGCTGTTCTCGATCAATTGAACGAAGGGGAATTCGCGCGCGATCGCGCCGTCGCCGGGATCGGGCGAGGCGTTGTCGATCACCAGGGTTTCGAAGTCCGCAAAGGTCTGCGCGGCCAGCCGCTCCAGACAGGTCCGCAGGGTCGGGCCGGAGTTGTAGGCGATGATGCAGACGGTGATCGCGGGTGCTTGCGCCTTGTCTTCCTGCGCGCGCTCGTTCATGCGGTGGCGGTTTCCAACTTGCCGGGCAGCCATGACGTCGATCACGCCGCTTTCGATCCCCGAGGTTCTGCTTATCACGCCCAAGCGTCATGGCGATGCGCGAGGCTGGTTCGCCGAGACCTGGAGCCGTCAGGCCATGGTCAAGGCCGGGCTGGAGCACGACTTCGTTCAGGACAATCAGGCGTTCAACGCCGCCGCCGGCACCGTGCGCGGATTGCACTTCCAGCAGGCGCCCCACGCCCAGGCCAAGCTGGTCCGGGCGCTGCGCGGCGCGATCTACGACGTGGCGGTCGACGTGCGGCCGGGATCGGCGACCTATGGCCAGTGGGTCGGCGCCAATCTGACCGCCGAGGGCGGCGAGCAACTGCTGGTGCCGCGCGGCTTCGCGCACGGCTACTGCACGCTGACCGATAATTGCGAGATCTTCTACAAGGTCGACGGCCTCTATGCGCCGCAGACCGAGGGCGCGCTGCTCTGGAACGATCCGGACCTGGCGATCGACTGGCCGATCAGCGGCGAGGCGATCCTGTCGGACAAGGACCGCGTCGCGCCGCGGCTCAAGGACATGCCGAGCCCGACATTCTGACATGGCCGAAGGGGCGAAGATGAGCGAACTGGCCGGTCTCCTGAACATCGAGGCCATCGACCTCGACATGTTCCGCGGTCACACGCCGCCGGGCGAGACCCGCCGCATCTATGGCGGCCAGGTGGTGGCCCAGGCGCTGACGGCGGCCTATCGCACCATCGACGGGCGGGTCTGCCACTCGATGCACGCCTATTTCATCCGCGGCGGCGACCCGAAGATCCCGATCCTGTTCAAGGTCGAGCGGGTGCGTGACGGCGGCACCTTCACGATGCGCCGGGTGGTGGCGCTGCAGCACGGCCAGCAGATCTTCAACCTGGCGGCCTCGTTCCAGGTCCCCGAGCCGGGGCTTGAGCACCAGATCGAAATGCCGGCGACGCCTGGCCCCGAAGGCTTGATGGACGAGGACGAACTGCGCGCGGCCGGCGGCGAGACCGAGCAGCGCCGCACCTGGCCGATCGAGGTGCGTCCGGTCGACCCGCCGCCCTACGGCAAGGCGCCGATCATGGATCCGAACCAATCGGTCTGGTTCCGGGCTCGCGATCCGCTGGGCTCGGACCCGATGGTCCACCAATGCGGCCTGGCCTACGCCACCGACATGACCTTGCTGGACACCTCGTTGCGCCCGCATGGGGTGGAGTGGAGTTCCGGGCGGCTGCAGGTGGCCAGCCTCGACCACGCCCTGTGGTTCCACCATCCGAGCGACTTCACGCAGTGGCACCTCTATGTGCAGGACAGCCCCTCGGCGTCCGGCGGCCGGGGCTTCAACCGCGGCTCGATCTTCTCGGCCGACGGCAAGCTGGTGGCCTCGGCCACCCAGGAAGCCCTGATCCGGTATAGATAGCGAGATCCTCCCCCGCTGGGGGAGGTGGCGCGCGCAGCGCGACGGAGGGGGCTCCGC
>ERZ1292645.25-Hain-H14-02um-R2-25-length-79502-cov-6_pt1 | contig 79502 bp, 79 predicted proteins | sample MGYA00564401_ERZ1292645 | MGnify/ENA primary metagenome ERZ1292645 (study PRJEB36523, sample SAMEA6512644) | groundwater metagenome | collected 2019-01-09 | study: AquaDiva: Metagenomics assemblies of 32 groundwater samples | reverse complement strand
CTCCTCTCTCTATTTTCTTACTAGCGGGAAATGTATTGGGTGTAAACCTACTCCACCTGGAGGGTGGTGGTTAGGGTGGTGGTTATTCTCCAAACCCTCCATGGGTTTGATGTTACTGCCATAACAATATCAGGGAGCTGGTCACCAGTCACATCAACAAGTCTTACATCATTACGATCAAGACGAGCATCTTCCATTGCTACGTTATTTATTACAACTTGAAATTGGGTAGACCAACTATTGCCTCCCTGGTTGTAGAGCACTTTCCAAGTAACATTTGGTCCTCCATGATGTACTGTTCTGACAATATCGGGATAGCCATCTCCATTAACATCTGCAAGGGCTGTATCTTGCCTCTCAAGATTGGAATCAATATAGGCATTATTTATCCAAATTTCTTTTTGGGAATTCCAACTTTTGATTTCTGGTTTATACGCAAAAGTCGTTGGTGGGAGGGATGATCCGTCGCTTCCTTTCTCAGTAATGGAATTGAGGAGACTCTGGTTACTTTCTGCAAGTGAAAAAGCAAAGTCGTATTGCCGAACGAGTGTATTATTTGTCTTGACGGTAACGTTACTCAGTCGGGAATTCATAGACTGAACCGTTGAGCGATAGTTTAAACTTGTCATCTCCCGTACTACTATTGGCGGGAGTAAAATTGACATCGCGCTCAATATAATCACGATTTATCTGCCAACCATTCCCAACAAAAGAAGAGAACGAATAACCCGACGAACTATTATAAGAAAGGTTTACCTCTGGAGTAAGATCATTAACCCCTTTTGGGACTTTGAGTGGATAATTATAATTGCCGCTCCCTGTAAAAAGATCTGTTTGATAAGCACCGACAAAAGAGTAGGGAGACCTGGGGATTGGAATTGCTTCAATAGCAAAGACAGGAGCAATGGAAAACGAAAAAAATCCAAGCACGAGAACAATAAGGGCAGTCAGTCTGTTTCTCACAATAGTATGGTATAAAAAAAAGAGACAAATGTCTCCGCATTAAGTATACACGACACACCTTCTCTCTTGTCAATAGATAAACGTGTCAAGATTCTTGACAAAACGTCAAAGGCTTTTGCAAAGAAACTACTTTTGTTTTTTGTACCGTAGATATGCCCGAGGGAAACGAAGCGCAGAGAAAAACGAGAAGGTTACCCCTTGCCAACCATCAAGGATTCCCTTATGGCGAAAAGTCGTTGCGAAGAACCAACCAAGAGGAAGTGTCACCATATACGCAAATGCTGAGACATGTTTTTCTTGTTTGAGTTCATCAACAATCAGATTTATATAACGACTGTTTCGTTTGAGATACCGCTCAAAAGTGGGGTCGGCCATATGCAACAGATCATGTTGGAGCCAGCCCACTCGACCATCGACAGCTATCTGTTCATGCACGCTTACACAAGGGAAATGTGATTTACTTTTTTTGATAAGACGGATTACCCCATCAGGATAGACACCTCCATATCGAAGGTATTTACCCAGGAAGTAGTTAAGACGTGGGATAAAAAAGGCGGCATAATCTCCACCTTCTGTACCAATATTGCCATCACGGTCTGCCAGAAGTTTCTGATGACGAAGAAAAAGTTTTTTGTTTGGGAGCTTCTCTTGATATGCCTCAAGCTCTTCTTTCGTCATAGTAATAACTTGCATTATTTCTTTGGCAAGTTCTTTACTGACAATTTCATCAGCATCCATTTGGAGTACCCATTCGTTACGTGCCATATCAAGCGCTTTCTGCTTATTGATATGGAAAATCTTTTCATTCTGCCTGACAAGCACGCGAGCCCCGTAACTTTTTGCTATTGCAACAGTCTTATCAGTAGATGTTCCATCAACGATGACAAATTCGTCAGCGATATCTTTAAGCGCCTCAAGACAGGGGCCGAGATTTTTCTCTTCATTAAAGGTAGCGAGGATTACACTGAGCTTGTGCATACGGATTAGTATAACAAACCTATGGTATAATTGCATCAGATAACGTCTATGAAAAAAAGGAAAACAAAGCATCTTGTTTTTATTACTAGCGCTCTTGTTCTTGGGATAGGTATTATTGGTACGAGCATCCTTTTTACCAATAAACAAACATCGACTCCATTCAAAGCATATCCAACAGCAAAGCCTACACAATTTATCACCATACCAACGCCTGACGCAGCTATTGATACCTGGCAAACGTTTACTGACGAAACATTGCGTTACTCTATGAAGTATCCTGAAGACATTATGATTGATGAGCGACAAACTTCAGAAGGGAGAATTACCGTGTTTATTTTTGCTGAAGATAGCAAAAAGAAACTCCCGGGTAAAGTGACAGCGCTTTATTTGGCAAATACCAACAAAAAAGGGATTGATGGCTTTAGCGCCTTTAGAAAAAGTGACTGTGGGAGTAATTGCAAAACGTATCCAGATAAGACCGATTGGGTAATTATCAATAACGGCTATGGAATTAGAAATCCACTTCCAAAAGATATTCACAATTATTATCTTACTGACAAAAATGAACGAGGAAATGTCCTGAATGTGTATGTAGGAGGGTATATCAATGAAAAAGATGTATCAGTAACGAAGAAAATTGAAACCTTTGAACAGATGATTCAGACAATTACCTTTTCCCGGTAACCTACTGTACCTTCACACTCGTAATATCTACCGAAAAACTTCCACTATTCCAGAAACGGGCATGGAGATTTGATACATTTTGATTTGGATCAAGCAGTATGCTTGTATCCCCTACTTTATGGAAACTACTCATCGGAATCGTCACCGTTTGCGATCCATTTAACCCATTTTGACCACCAGCAACGATGACATTTGCTGCACGCCAGTCTCCGTTCTGGACAAAAACAACTGAAGCTTCATCATTTCCCCCACCAAAGGATGTCCCGTGAAGATTAAACGTGACTTGTACTGACGTTTTACCGACAAGGGAATCAGCAGGAATTTGTTTGTCTTCCTCATCAGACCCATCGTTTCCTGCCAATGTCCAGGTATTTGTGAGGAGTTCTATTTCAGATGGTGCCTGTGTTGGTGTCGGAGTTGCTGTTATTACTGGTGTTGGTGTAGGCGTTTGTAGGTTTTCTGTCGAGGAAGTTACGGCATGAACTCCTGCATTTTGTCCATAGGTATAATCAATAGTTGTCCCATCTTTGACAAACTTAGTCAAATTGCCAATAGCATTGTAGGTATACTCATGTATGTATCCAGCACTTTCTGATGCAGTAACTAATCGATCCAAGTCATCATAATCAAACGTCTGGGTCTTACTCAGGAGATTGTCAATAACGTTTGTTACATTGCCGATGCTATCATAGGTATAACTCATATCTTGCAACGTCCCAGTCTTACTATTGCTCAATCGAAAATCAGTCGTATTGTACGTATAATTTGTCGTCAATCCGTTGACAAATATTTTTTTGGTTATTTTATTTTGCGCGTTGTAATCAATATCACTCAGAATACCGCTGACGCTGTTAACCTCTCCTTGAGCATTATGTGTATAGGTAGAAACTTCACTATCAGGATTGGTTTTGCTAACAACTCTATCTACCGCATCATAAGTAAATTGAGTTGTCCAGGTAGTTCCATCAATACTTCGGGATTCTGCTATTTTGCGTAATCTGTTGTCATAGGTATAGTTCAAGATTCCAGCTGTATCGACAATTGAGGTGAGGGTCCCAACTTTGCCATTCCCATCATAGGCATAGACCGTATCAACATCATTGGGATAATCGATTTTTGTTTTGCGATCAAGCTCATCATAGAGATAGCTTGTCATGATGTTACGGTTATCTGTTTTTTGCGTAAGATTTCCAACAGCATCATAACTGTACTGCCATGTTCCCATATCTGGATCTGCCTGAGATATTCGTCTTCCAAGCGTGTCATAGGTAAGCACATTATCGTTATTTGCTGCATCAGTAATTTTGGTGAGCGCATCATGGGAATCGTAGATATACGTCGTGGTATATGTCTCGACCCCATTTACCTCTTCAACCTTGGTTATTTTGTCATAGGCGTTTTTATACTCTCTTTTGATATGGCCATTTTCATCAATGGTAGTTTCTTTCCAATGATCATACGCGGTGGTTCTGACTTCACCCTTTGGATCTCTGACGTTGGACTCCTCGCCTGGCTTGCGTATTTTTTTGAAGCCAGAAAGAGAAAACTCTTCTGGGGAACGCTTGCTGTCATGCTGTTAACCCAGGAAAATATGGGAATTGCGTTGGCATCACTTGGTTGTATCTATTTCTTTCAGAAGCAATACCGAAAAAAGGCATTACTCTTTATTCTTGGCGGCATTGTGGCAAGTCTTATTATGGTTGGCATTGTCAGCTTGCTTTCTCCTGTAGGCTACCAATATCAACCAAAAGTTGCTCATGATCCTTTGTCTATCGCAACGCAATTTTTTGATACGCATGAGAAACGTCTTGTTTGGCTTTACTCATTTAGTAGTTTTGCTTTTTTGCCGCTTCTTTCCCCTGGAAGTATCTTTGCCGTGACTCTTGACCTCTCCCAATACTTTGCTGCAGCAAGCGAATTCGGTCACATGCTCACACCATATCTTCATCATCGTGCTATCCTGGCAGTCTTTTTAAGTCTGGGGACGCTTGATGCCCTTGTCTTTTTGAGAAAAAAGAAAATTGATTTACTGTTTCCGGTAGGGGTACTTGTCCTTACGGCAATTGTTTTGCAATATGTCTTTCATTTCCCGTTAAACAAACTTGTCAAACAAGGATACTGGCAGAGGGCTTCATGGATGGAAGATACTGATTCACTCTTCAAAGAAATTCCGACTGATGCCAGTATCGCCACTACGCAAAATCTCGTTCCTCACTTAACGCATAGAAAAGAAATTTATCTCCTCTGGCCCAGACAAAAATCGGGGAAAGAAGCACAAGAAAAATGCGGGGAAAATACCTGTTGGTGGCTTGACTTCTCTGGAAAACCTCAATACCTTATTATTACTGTTGATGATCGACAATGGGTGACACAACTGCTCGAAAGTCCACAAAATATTCGAAGCGCATTAACCAATATGGAGAAAGCAGGGAAAATACAACTTATACAAGAAATAGATACCGCACGCATGTATACGATTGTTTATTAGCATAATTCATTCTTGTAATTACAAATATAAAACGATATCATACATAAGTTATAGATAAGCTATGAAAAAGAAGATTCTCCTCCTCGCAGCACTTGCAATGATCCTTTTTCTCGGCATCTATCTGAGAAACCTCTATCTTCCTGGGAATATGCTCTTTGGCTATGAGCAAGGGAGAGATGCCTTGGTAGTAAAGGATATTATTGCCCTTGATAAATTTACCCTTATTGGCCCAAAGACAGATATTGATGGCTTATTTCATGGAGCAGGCTACTATTATATACTGGCTGCAATTTATTTCTTTGCCCAAGGAAATCCTGCAAGTGTTATTGCTGCCTTTACTGTTATTAATGCACTCACCGCTATTATCGTCTTCTTTTTGGCAAAGGAACTTATCGGCAAGACAAAATATGCTCTTCTTGCAGCACTCATGACAGCAGTATCATTTGATGTGATTGTCTATGGTCGTTGGCTCTCAAATGTATCATTTAGTATCCCCCTTGTTGCCTTGTTCTTTTTCTCATTAATTAAGCTAGTCAAAACAAAAAATCCCAAATACTGGCTTGCGATTGGTATCTTTGGAGGACTACTTTCTCAGTTTGAACTGCTGCATCTCCTCTATGCTTTTATTACTATCATCATCGCGATCAAAATCTTTTCACTCCCTATAAAAAATCGGTATTTTCTTTTTGGACTTGGCCTGGCCATTATTATAAATGCCAACTTCATTCTCTTTGATGCCCGACATCAATTCCTCCTGACCAATGCGGTACTGCACTATCTTACTTCCCAATCCCTCTCAGTTGATCCACTCAAGGTTATCTACACGTATATTGATGGGCTAACCCTCAATATGGTAGCGACCCTCTTCCCCTCAAACGGGATGCTACTCTTCCTTTTTATTACCGCAATGCTCATGTTTTATTTTAAGAAAAAAACAAAAAAAATGAGCATTGAATTTAAGTTGATTCTCCTTATGATCTTCTTTAGTTTCCCTTATATTTTTCTTCTCAAATATGGATCGCTTGAGCATTTCTATGCAGGAACAGCGATCGGCTGGATCGTTGGCTTTAACTTTCTCGTCAGTAATACAGAGAAATCACTGACCAAGTATGGCGTTGTGCTTGCTTATTGTCTCATCGTTGTAGGGAATATTTCCTACACAAACAAAAGTCTCCCCAATAACTCGCATGTGTTTTACCATGCAGTACAACAAAACTATATGTATAAGGACCAGCTGGCAACACTTGATTATGTCTTTTCTCATGGTGGCAATGGATTTACGATAGAGTCGTATAACATCCCCAATTTCCATCAACATGCTTGGCAATATTTATATGACTGGTATGGTAAGCAAAAGTATCCAAAGCAATATGCCAACAATGCGACACCAGGAGAAAAAGAGACTGTTTTTATGATTATCGAACCAGGTGCTGAAGGGAAGATCTTTATCCAATGGTTGGCAACTTATCATAAGGTAACAACACCAGTCCGAAAACAAACCATTGGTGGAATTGAAATACAGCAGAGGAAGAGGCTTATTACCGATCAACAATAAGTATCCCCGATTCTCCATTGAGGAAGGTAACTTGATGCAAAGGAGTAGTTGCATCAGAAAAATCATCCTTTTGCCCCACATACAGTGTTTTGCCATCCTTTTGTTCTTTAGACCAATCTATCTTCCTAAATTCGTACTTCTCAAAGTTATGCTCACCACTACGCTCTTTTTGATAGTCTGCTGGTGGATACTGAAGATAGAAGAGAAAAAAGATATACGATTGGTCAAGAATACCAGTATTTGCAACAACTACCTTATCGTGGGAACCTTCTCTTTTTATGACTTCTGATACAGCTTCTTTATACCCATATTGCCATTCTTGCGAATTAAAATAATCCTGTTGCACAAAATATTGATTGAGATAATAAGCAACATTAACTAACACAAGGATAAAAAGTAAAAGATAAAAAGAATAAGCGATCACTATTTTTTTAGGTTTTAGGTTTTGCATTTTATATTTGGAAACGAACCATGCAAACGCACCTACCAGTCCAATTGCCGTAAAAATCTGAAATATCGGAAGGAAATTAAGCGTCCTTACTGCATGTGGCACACCGTTGGTAATGGATGCCGGTATCGGAGCAATAGCAAACCACAGAAAGATAAGTAATTTTGTTTGCCGAGAAAAAGGCATACAGAACAGGAGGTAGATACCAATCAAAAGAAAAGGTAACTCCCATAAGTAGAGTAATCCCATACCCGGAGCATGATGCCTGGCAATATCACCATGAATAAAGAGCCAATTAAGATCGAAATGAGCAAGGTAACCACTTACTATTTCTTTCCCATAGGTTATCCGTCTGTTATAGATGATTTGACCCATAATATCTCCCTGTTCTTTGGCCTTAAGCAATTTATCTTCATCTTGTTTAAGCACTGCATCTTGCGTGGAAAGCAGACTCACCCCGCGCGCTCGTGCAAGATAATTGGCGTCGGTAACAAATGAATACAGCATAGGCAAGCAAACAAGAAGGACAACAATACTTGAACGAATCAACACTTTTTTGGGTAATGAAAAGACCTGCTTCCTATAAATAAGAACGAGTGTAATCGCCAAAAGTGGTACAAAAACCTTCTCACTTTGATAGGTATATAAACTAGCTCCAAAAGAAATAATAGAAAGCACCAACAGCCACGGCTTGTATAAGCCTTTGAGAAAAAATAGTACACCAAAAACAATAAAGCTTAGTGCCATATTTGCCTCAAAGGCAACACGAGAGAATTGCATATGCCAAGGAGAAATGGCAAGCAAAAATGTCGTTAGAAGTGGAAGATAAGAACTATATGAAGAAGGAGTTGTCTTCTTACGTTCTTCATCGTTAGTCTTGTGTCCAAAGAGCTCTTTGACCAGAAAATACGTCGCAAGTACCGTCAAAATGCCAAAAAGAGCGGACGGTAGTCGTACAGCAAAAACATCAAGACCAAAAAGGGCAATAAAAGGCAGAGCAAAATAAACGTAGAGCGCTGGCTTATAATCACCAAACGATTGTAAGACAATTGGAAGAGTGTCGCTGTACTCATCCTTGCCCGTTTGCATGATCGAGTACGCATTATAACCAAGTGCTGCTTCATCCCAATCAGGGGAAAGTGGCACCGTCCCCAACTGCCACAGCCGTAAGGCAGCAGCAAAGATGATTATGATTAGCAAAACTATTGTATTCTTTTTCATTGTATATTTTTACTTTTTTATGTTTTATTTTATAAGGTAAAAGCCACCAGTGCCACCTTGCCATCTAACCGATAGAACTTCTTTTGTATTTTTGCGCCAGGTGGCATGTCCTTTTCCTTATCAAAATACAGTACCCGTTTCCCTTCTGTTGCCGGCAAGAGCTCTTTACCCGAATAATACTTCCCTATCGATTTAATTGTTACAAAACCAAAAATATCTCGAGAGATATCTGCTTTATCACGAAACTCTTGTGGCGGATACTGGGTATAAAAAAGCATATAGATATAGGGTCTACCGAGCACTTGGGAAAAGGCAATCATATCATACTCATCTTCAACTTGAGAGAGATAGCCAACAGCTTCTTTATAGCCATATTGCCATTCATGGGAAAATTGCTTGGGATAATAGACTAGTAAATCAGTAACAAAAAATACCAAGGCAAAAAGAGCGCTCACGCTGATACTGCCGAGAAGAAGTCCACGTAATGGAATTTTAAACATGCTTCCTTTAAGGAGAAGAACACTCTGTACGATACCATAAGCAATAATAATACTAAAAGGAACAACTGCCGCTTCGATACGAAGTGCATGAGGCGTCTCACGAGCTATCCCTGCCGGAATAATTGCAATAAGAATCCACAGAGGAATAAACCACCAAAGGCCATCTTTTTTTCGAACGAGTAAGAAAAGACCGATCAAAAGGAATGGTAGTTGCCAGAGATAAAGCTGTCCCATGCTTTGTATAGAAAACTTCGCGTTCCCGTCTCCTGAGATAAAAAGAAATTGTGGAGAAAGATTATCAAAGTAATGATCAAGAAATTCTACTCCATAAGCTACTCGACGATTATGTAAGATACTCGACCACCAGGCACCATCGTCATTGGCTATCTCTTGGTTACTTGTCTCAATAATATCCAAATCTGAGAAAATGTTCACTTCATCAAATCGTACTTTTGCTTGTGGAGACAAGAGTGATGGCACGAGGGGCAAAACAATCGCAAGCCCGAGAACAACGGTGACTGCTACCATCGCTTTTTTGGCAAAAAGTTTTTTCCAAAAGGTGATTGCAAGAACAAGGAGCAATAACGGGGTAACGATTCTGGCACTATTAAACGTATACAACGAAAGTGAGAAAGAAAGAATCGAGAGGATAAGAAACCAGGAGTAACGATGTATCCCAAGGAGAAAGAGCCAGACGCCTGTAACGATTAAAAACGTCGCAAGATTTGCTTCAAATGCCGCTCGAGAAAGCATAACATGCCACGGCATGATGGCCATTAAGAATGATGCTACAAGTGGGATATATGACGTATATCTTACGTCTTCAGTCTTATTTCTAAACAATTCTTTTGTTAAGAAATAGGTTATCAGCACTGTCAATGTCCCAAATAACGCTGAGATAAAACGGGTCGCAAATTCTGTCATACCAAATAATTTTACTGGCAACATACTCAAATAAGCATACAGTGGAGGCTTAAAATCACCAAATGATTCTATGTGAGTATAGGGCAAAAACTTGCCAAATTCATCTTTGCCGTCAAGTCCTAATGAATACGCATTGTATCCCCACGCAACCTCATCCCATGTCAACGATGGAGGATTACTGCCCAACTGATAAAAGCGAAGAAAAGCAGCAGTGAGTAAAATAATGATTAGAATAGTTGTTTGCTTGGTTATTTTCACGATACGTACTTTCGTCATTCTGGTAAGCACAGCGCACCCAGAATCAAAACCGATGCTGGACGAGCCAGCATGACGGACAATTTTACTTCATGCAACTTCTAGGGTTGGTCTTTATGATAAAACCACTCTTCTGTTTCTTTATAGATTTGCTTGTCACTAATCTGCTTCCATTGTTTTTGCTCAAACTCTTTTGCTGATAGCTTCGGTACCGCAACTAATTGAAAATCTCCCTCTGGACCAAAGAAAACATATTTTTTGAGTTCGGGTACTTGCGTGGCAATGACAGTGCTTACTTTTATACCATTGTCGTCAAGCAGACCTCTTTTAACGAGAAATAAAGCTAAAGAATAGTTTTTGTCATTCCATTTCCCCTGGTAGGTATACACAGCAAACTTTTTGTTGGGATACCTCGCTTCAAGTGCTTGGATTTGTTTTTCGACAGTATGAGCGGTTTGGTTTTGTGCAGTACTGATAATCTGATAATCCTGCCAAAGTGAGCTAGCAACAAGAAGAGCAAAAAATGCAGCTCCAACGAAGACTTGCTTACGCCAAAGCATAAAGATAATCCATGCAGTAATAAGTAAGACAAATGGGTGTGTGAAGACAAGATAACTAGTAAAAATGGGAGTATGGGTATATCGAAGTAAACCAATCATAATAGCAAGACTTATGAGTAAAATAACAATTTCTTTTTTTACGAATTTTCTAAGAAAAATAAAAGAAAGAAAAGATACCCCAATAAGATAACCTACCCAGGGAAATCCACCAATGATAAATGCCCATTCTGTTGGCCAAAAGACACCAAGATACGTTAGCCACCTTCTCCCCAACACATCAAGAGAGATGTTGTGTTGATCATGCAGGTAGTACTGAATCATATTACCGAAATTAAAGAAATGGTGCTGAAGGTCAACCAAAAGTACGGGAATCCAAGGAAGAACAACCCCCAAGATGACAAGAAGCGCTGCACGATAGGGAATCTTCTTCTCAACAAAAAGGAAGATACAAAGTAATCCCACAGCCAATGACCCCAAAGCAACTCCAGAAAGATGAATACTTGACGCAATACCAATGGTAAGTCCCAAAAGGAAGGCATAACGAAGTTTATATTGGTGTAAAAAGAGTAACGCAAACCAAATGGCAAGGACGGCAAAAAGCGACTGTGGCGATTGATTGGTAAGATTGGTGCTTTGATTGATTTGTCCCGGAGAAACAGCAGCAAGAAACCCAGCAAGAATGGCAAACTGCTTTCCAGCAATTTCTTTACCAACTAGAATCATCAGATAGACAAAAAGCACAGAGAGTGAGGTGATAAATATCCATGGACTCAAAAGAAATTGTGGAGCAAGTACCGTCCCCGACATAATAAGCCAATACCACTCTCCCCCGGTCTGAAAAGGCCCAGCAGAAGAGAAGGGTCCGAGTAAGGGAAGTTGGTACGAGGTGACAGCATAGTGAGCAATGAGGGCATCGTGGGCTTGATCATATGCCAGTCCAAAACGCTCCGAATAATTGGCGAATCGTAAGACGGTAGCAAGAAGGATGATCGAGATTACTGCAAAAAGAAACCACTGTTTGCGAAGGTTTGAAATGGAGATACTTTTTTTCATCGCTCTTCTATCATAGCGTTTTTGTCAAGTAAATCAATGGTATCTCCAGAGGATGACAGAAAAGGATAGGCTACTCGGTGAAGCGATATTTCCACAAAGCTTTGACCGCTTTGCTTCCATCTCGGACAGTATTGAGTTTCTTCCCTTCTTCATAGCCACGTGGTGTTGTAGTTATTGGCATTTCATAAATTTTATAGCCTCTTTTGAGAAGTTTTGCGGTAATCTCAGGCTCAAATTCAAAACCTCGTGCATGGATTGTCATCCCCTCAAGCGCTTTTTTAGGAAAGAGTTTGTAACAGGTTTCCATATCCGTTACCCAATACCCATACAAAGCACTAGTCATGAGACTAAGGAAACGATTTCCCACATAATGCAGAAGGAATAACGGATGACTTTCCTCTTTGGTAAGATTGGGCAAACGATCAAGCCGTGTCCCATAGACAACGGTCGCTTTCCCGTCAAGAATAGGCTTTACGAGACGGGCAATATTGGTCGGATCATATTCTAGATCAGCATCCTGAATGATGATATAGTCACCAGTAGCCTTTTCAAAACCAGATCGAAGAGCTGCTCCCTTACCTCCATTTTTCTTACGATAAATAAGATGGATTTGTTTTTTAATATCAGCTGGAAGCGATTCCATCTCTTTAATGGAGTTATCAGTTGACCCATCATCAACAACGATAATTTCTTTTTCTACATCAGGAATTTTGGCAGCGACAACCCGAAGGATTATTTGTTTAATTGTTTTTTCTTCATTATAAACTGGGATGATAATTGATAACTTCATTGATTATAGTTGGCTAAAACTTCATTGTCTGATTTAATAAACAGTTTCTTTGCCCGAGCCCGTTTCTGTAAAATAGTGTGTATCTGCATCAGTGCCATACCGACGCCTTGAAAAAAAGGCCAATCTCCTCGGTAGAGTGCCTTAAGACTATGATACACTAACCAAAATATATTTGACAAGAGCAGATTTGTCTGCGTAATATCCTTCCAGACAAAAATACATTGGTTACGATAGGCTATTTTTTTGACATATGAAGAACTAAAATTGCTTTTTACGACACCTTCATCATGCGCGTGTCTTACTCTACTTTCAGGGACGAAAAAAATTTTGTATCCTGATTTTAGTGCACGATAAGAAAGATCAATATCTTCCCAATAAAAGGGATCGTAGATCGTATCTAATCCATGCAACTTATCCCACAATGATTTACGGAAAGCACTACTGCCACCACTTGCCCATAACGTATTTTGCTTGTCTAGACAACCTGCCGCGTGAACCAAAAATCCCTGATGCCAACGGCCGATACCTCTTCCTCGTTGCATCATTTTGCCATTTTCTTCTGTTTCGTCAAGACAACCACAAGCAAAGACATTTTGATCTTTAAATGGCTCAAGAAGTGGTGTTAAAAAATCTTTATATGGTCGAACATCAGAATTTAATAAAACAAGAATCTCTCCTGTCGAAAGACTCACCCCACGATTTACATTATGAGAAAAACCTGCAAGTTTTTTGTTTCGATTTTCAATAGTTTTTCCGATTATTTTTTTCCCGTCTAAGCTTTTGATGAACTTAGCAATAACAGCTACTGAATCATCTGTTGAGGGATCTTCAGGGATAATTATTTCTGTCTTTTCGGCATTATACGCCTGTACAGCAGCAAGCACATGAGGAAGATTTTTTTCGAGCAGTCGTGCTCCGTTATAGTTAGGAATAATAATACTGAGTGTCATAGAGTGTATTATAGCGCATTAACGTAAAAGAGAAGGTTGTATTCTCCAGCAGGGACAATTACCCCTCTAAACGTATAATTTGTTCTGTAGACAAAAATCTCTGCACAATTATTGTTTTGCGTATCACATATTTTTGCTCGCCAACTTGGATAAAAACTGTCCATAAAGACTAGAAATCCTTCCTGATTATTTTTTACTCGTACAGTGATATCATTTGATGAATAGGATACGATAGCTGCGTTACCTACTGAATACGTCCTTTGCGGAACTTCTTTATTGTGCTCGACAATAGCTGTTTTTCGTAAATCAATGCTCTCATCAAAAAGTTTTTGGATTGAGGCTTCTTTGCTAGTCGTCTGAATGAGGTTTTCAACAAAGAAAGCTCGTGGAAAAGCTTGGGTATTTTCATACAACCGAGTTTCTCCTTCACTCATTATGTAGCGCAATTTAGGAGAAGAGAGTTCAGAAAGACTTAAGATGTATTTTACTCCGAGCAAATCAGTTAACCGAGATTCATAGTTATGTAATGATACGATACGATTAAATCCAAATGGTGGAGCAATATCAGGACGGTCACGTTTTATTGCAGCGAGTAATTCCCCATATCGCTGCAAATATAAGGGATCATAACCATCAACACCAAAAAGTCCATACATCACTGAGAAATTCGCAGGAAGGATCCGGTCATCAGTCGTCATAATACGAGGATACGATTGTTGTTCCTGCAAAAATGAAAGGATTTTAGTCTTTGGGAAAAGATAAGCGGCATCGGTAAAAGGAGTAAATTTGTTGCCAAAACGAAGTAAATCAACAATAGTAATCACAAGTAATATACCCACGAGCACCTGTCTTACTCCCCGATGTTTAATAAAAAGCATGCTCACAAAAAAGAGTGCTGCACCTGCAAAAATTGCTGTTGGAAGGAAAAGATTTCTTTTGGCAGTTGCCAGATCTTCCTGGGTAAGTGAGAAAACCTCCTGACCAAACAGAACACCTCCCCAGAGACCAACAAAAATAATAAAGAAAAAGAGAAGCGTCCAGAGCATTCTTTTTTTGTGCAATATTCTGAGATAGTATTCACATCCAAGAGCTGCCAAAACTGCAAGGGAAAAATCAATGATAAAAAGTAATCTTGTCGGCTGTGCGGTCGAAAGAAAAGGGAGTTGCAGAAGATACGGAAGCATGGCAAAGAATGTGGGCAGGGCAAAAACTAACGAAACAAAAAAAGCCGTGCCAAAAAAAAGGGTCTTTCTATCATGTCTCTGAAAGAGTGCAAAAAAAGCAAAGACTAACGGAATAATCCCAATATACCCAATATGTTCTCCATAGTTCCATACACCCCAATAATTAAGGGTTGCCGAGTTCCCAAAGAAATCAGGAGCAATAAATTGAATAAGATGCTGCCAGGGGATAAACCACCCTTCTTTATGCCAATCAAGATCAATTGACCTGGCACTCTCACTAATAAACCGAAGTGTCGGAAGCCATTGAACGATAGTTATAACGGCAAAGAAGAGGTTTACCAGAATAAAAAGGAGAAATATTTTCCTTGTTCTTCCGTACTGGATCCACCTGGCAATAAAATAACTCCAGGTAAAGAGACAGAGGTAAAAAAATGTTTGGATATGTCCAGCAAAAAATGCTGCGGTTAAGGCAAAGGCATAGAGGAAGAACCATCCAGCAACTTTTCTATTCTTGAGCTTTTTACTATCCTCATCAAATTCTAATGCATGATCATGTAGATAGGAAACAAAAATATTATCAATACAATAGAGAATCAAGGGCAACCATGCTGCGACGTGTACCAGCGTCCCCCATTCAAGCCAAGCTATGACAAAGCCACAAAAGGAATAGGTAATCGCACCAAAGAGACTCGATAGCTTACTTAGTTTGAGATTACGCAGGTACAAGAAAAGAAAAAGTCCTGCAAGTACTTGTTGTGAAAAAATAAATACTCCCCAGGCAGAAGTAAAAGGCATGATAAAAAAGACAATGTTGAGTGGATAAAGCACCCCTCCCTGCATGGTTGCCAAAAGCGGTGTACCGGCCAGCGCATAGGGATTCCAGAGAGGAAGGGTCATACGAGATTCCTGCCCGATTGCCAAATGCTTCCAGGGATATTGTTGGCGGACAGGATCAGTAAGGAGAGCGTTTTTATACGGGACACCATTGGGATACTCAGCCGCATACAGATCACGAAATGGATGATAGAGCCCCACAATAGTATCAGCAGGAATTGGAACCCTTCCTTGAAGGAAAAACGGCTGAAAGAAGAAAAGGATACTTACGAGGAGAATGATAATTGGCAAAAATTTTTTCATAACTATAGAATGTCATCCCTGCATAGGCAGGAATCTATAAAATAATATGCTCTGGATTCCCGCTTCGACGAGAATGACAGAATTAGATTAAGATTCACTTACTAGCTTTTGTACATCTCTACAAAATTGCTCTTTGGTAAATTTTTGGGCTTTTTCCCTTGCGTTGAGCGATAACTGTTGCCATAATTTTTGATCATGCATAAGCTTTTTTGTTTTACTTACTAACTCTTCCAACGTGTTCCAAAGCAATCCATCCTTACCATTTTCGACAATTTCCGTCTGCCCCCCCGCATTGATGACTATCGGAACAACTCCTGCTCCCATTGCTTCGACTGTCGAAATCCCAAAATGTTCTGCATAGTCAGGATGTGCTGATAGATCTTCTCCATAGCCTGAAGCATGCCAGTATATTTTTGCTTTATTATATGTCTTCCAAAGAGCATCATTGGGTACGTCAATAAGAAATTCGATAGGGTATCCTTTGGCATTGTGACGTAACCGTGCAAATTGTTCAGCATCCTCCGCACGAAGACTGACCGCTAAGACAAATTTCCACCCCGTAACTCCAGTATCTATCATTTTTTTGAATGATTCAACCATGACAAATTGTTTTTTATAATCTCCTTCCCACTCACTATTTACCCGAAATCTCCCAACATGCAAAATAATATTTTCTTTGGAGACAGGAACTGATTTGATAACAACAGGAGGATACAAAACCATACTTGGGATATGCGTAAAAAGTTTCTGATTGTATTTCCTGGTAAAAAGAGAATTATAAAAAATCTTTGTGATTCTCTTTCTTTTGATAGACGATTGATCAGCGCTCTGCAAAGGTTGCTGGATATGCACGAGGAGTTTTTTTGAGAGCACAAGAGGAATACTCCCATCGCTTAAAAAAATAATGACATCGTACTTTCGAGTGACAAGCAGTCGTTTCCACAGAGGAATTGTTTGGGCAAAGACATTGGGGACGATCTTGATAGTAGATACATCAAGAGAGAACCGCGTAGCAACTGCTATCAGATCTGACGCATTATCCCAAAAGATATCGACATCATGCTGATGACTCAGACACTCGGCAATCGTCATCATATATTTTTCTCCTCCACCTAAATCGTCAAGATATGGATCATAAATGCCAATGTGCATAGTTCGATTGTATCAAGTTTCATTACTACTTGCATAGCACCCACAGTCATGGTAGGATACAATTATGAATGGAACTCCTCCACCGCTTGGCGAAACAATCCTCATCTATGTCCTTATGGTTTGGGCAATGATTTGGAAAGGAATAGCACTTTGGCGAGCAGCCCATGCAAAGCAGAGGAATTGGTTTGTGGTTATTCTTGTCCTTAATACGATTGGTATTTTAGATCTGATTTATCTGTTCCGCTTTGCAAAGAAACGATTAACCTTCGCAGAAATTAAGGGTTGGTTCAAGAACACCTTTACGACCAAAAAAGTTGAATAACCCTGTCATCCTGAACTCGTTTCAGGATCTATTTACCCTTCTGCATCTCCCACAGTCTTGCATAAGTAATAAACATACTAAATCCCTGATAGATACTTTCAATAAGCCCTGAGGTTCCTACTTTGTAGCCTTTTTGTTTGACATAAGAATCATAAAATCCCGTAAACATTACGCGGTAAAAACGCCACCAGGACATTTTAGGATGACGTGCTTGAAAGCGCAAATTTGCTTCAATCTGGGACCACTGGATAGTCTTATTCACCATAGAAGTTAAATCACGATGCGTATAATGAAAAAGTAATCCTTCAAGTTCACTTATACTACCCGTTACTTTTGCTGTCTCATGGACATCCCCATACCATGCTTCAAGATTCGCTTTTTTAAAGAGTCTTTCTAAGAGTTCAATTTGTGGCCATACGTAGTCTCCAAGATAAAAATTCTGTCTTCTGATACGATAGGCAGAAATCGGATTTCGTTCTTGATTTACTGCCTGTAAAATTGAATTTTTTAGCTCTGAAGATACTTTCTCATCTGCCTCTATATACACAACCCACTTACTTTTTACCTTTCGCAAGGCATAGTTTCTTTTGTCTGAGAATTTCTCTCCAGTAAATTGGTAAACACTTGCCCCAAGAAGTTTGGCAATATCTGCCGTACGATCAGTGGATCCATCATCAATAATGATCACCTCATCACAAAAAGAAAGCGAATCAATACAATCCGCGATCAGATTTTCGACATTTTTGGTTAAGATAACAGCTGATAATTTTGTCATATATTAATCAAAAAAACTCCCCTTTCCAAATTTCCTGAGATAAAAATCCTGTATTCCTTTTTTTTGAAAGGGTCTACCTTGATTAAGCAGGCGGATACTTTCTCTTACTAGAGCAATTTTTGTTCGAAGTGGTGCATACTTCATCCCAAAGAGCATTCTGTTACGAGTCAAAAAATAATCATGAAGCTCACCTCCTGAACCACTGGAACCAGCATTACTATGCCAGATGATTGCCGCTGGGACATACAAAATGTCATAGTCTAATTGCTTCACTCGTTGGGTAAAATCTGCATCTTCAAAGTATAGGAAATAGTTATCAGCAAAGAGTCCTGCTTTTTTAAAAACTTCACGTTTGACGAGCAAGCAACAACCAGTAGCAAAACCAGTTTGTTCAGTCACATCATACTGACCGTGATCAACTTCATCAACTCCTCGATGGCGGCTCATCACATGATCCCAATCCATTGCTCCTCCAGCATACCAAAATACTCTTCCTAAGTCTTTTTCTGTGTAACGACCTTTATGAAATTCATGTCCCCGGGCAAAGTAAATTTTGGGAACGGTTATTCCTATTTTTTTATCTGTTTCAAAGGGTTCAAGTAGCTTGGTAAGTACCAAGGGATCGACTATGGTATCGTTATTAATAAGTAACAGATACTCAGCGCCATCGACAAGCGCTTGTCTAATACCCCTATTATAGCCACCAGTAAAGCCAGTATTTTCTTCTGAATAAAGCAGTTGTAGTTGGTAAGAGAAATCTTTTGGATCAAGCACCAACCGCTCTTTGGAACCATTATCAACCACAATAACTTCAAGAGAAATAGTATCCTTCTTAATCTTTTCGAGAGAAACGAGTAATTTTTTCGTTTCATCAGCCGTATTATAATTAACGGTTACAATAGCAATTTTTTTCATAATTTAATTACTGAAGCTTTCCTTTTACTTTTAAGAGAAATTTTTTAAGAGGCGTTGCTGCTTTATCTACTTGTTGTTTGTTAAACCAAAAGATAAACTCTTTTTTCATTGAATTTGCTTCATCCTTAATATTTTTGGAAAGTGTTTTCTCATCAACTTGCGTAAACTTATTTGCTTCCCAAAGATGTAAGAAAATAACAAAATGATACACAGCCATTAGAAGCGAGAGAATCAGACCATGTAGCCCGTCTTTGTACCCTTCGCGGGCAAAATATCGACTAAGAAACTCCCGCGTTGGGAAACGAATCACGTCTACTGCTGAAAAGCGATAACCTTTCTCCAATAGTTCTTTTGCTTCTTGAGGAGCATATTGTTCTAAATTCTTGTGAAGAAATTGCGTTATCGCCTGGTAATGATGATGAATAAGCCCGTTTGATTCACCATCCAACGTCATACTCTCCCCTGTTGTTTTGGGAATGCTATGAATCTCATCTTGCCAAGTGACGGATCCTTTCTTAAAAAAACGAATCAGATGATCTGGCCACCAACCAGTATGTTGTATCCATTTTCCAAAGATCATGTTTTTTCTTGGGAGAAGTACGTGTGTTATTTCAGAAGAAGTGTCTGCAATTGCACGGAGTTTTTTGGCAAGACTTTCTGGGACTTCTTCATCAGCGTCAACGATAAGAATCCAATCCCCAGCTGCTTTTTTGATAGCAAAATTTCGCGTTGGCTCGACATAACCGACACTTTTATGATGATAAATCTGAGACGTGTATTTTTTGACAATCTCAAGCGTTTTGTCAGTTGAACCATCGTCAACTACCACAATCTCATCTGCCCACGCTACTGATTTGAGGCATGTTTCAATCTGTTTTTCGTTATTAAATGTTGAAATTACGACAGAAATTTTCATTTTCTTAAATTTAGTGCAATCATCCGAACATCTTCAATGATATGTTGTTTGCCAAGAGCAAAAAGCGTACCAAAATAGACTACCGTTCCGATACCTATAGCGACAAAAAGCATCGGGATGTTTGTAATAACGATAGCACTTATGAAGAAAAGTACAATACCCATAATCGCTGTTGCTAGCAACGGTACCCAGATAATGTTACCGAGACGAAACTGAATATACCGTCTTACGACGGCCACAACAATGACAGCAGTTGTCCCAACAAGTGCGGAGGTATAGGCAACACCATTAAAACCAAATTGCATGATCGCAAGCGGCGTTATGCCCCAAGTAAGTACTGTCCAGAAAACCATCAGATAGAGTGTCACTTTGACTTTGCCAATAGCATTAAGCGCATTGGTAAGTGGCGTTGATAACGAAGAAAAAGCAGCGTTGATGGCAAAAAAAGTTAAAGCAACCAATGCTGGTTCCCATTTCTGGTATTTAGGGACATACTCAATCAGGTATGGTGCAAGAATCACTACACCTGTTAATGCCGGTAAAATTAATGCCAACGTCACAAAGAGAGACTTTTCAATTGCCTTACCCAGACTCGTAGGTTCGTGCGCAAGACGAGAAAAAGTAGGAAACGTGATACGAATAATATTGTCCATCACCAGTCGTAGCGGGGTAAAAGCAAGCTTTTGTGCAAAGCCAATATAGCCAACCTGAGCAAAAGGCAAAACGATACCTAGATAGAGGGTTAGCAAATCATCTTTGAGAAGTGCAAGAATGCTATTGGCTTGGAAAGGGACACCAAATGACAACAGTTTCCTAGCGACACTTTTTGAAAAGGTAAAACCAATCCTCCACGGAGCTATACAATAAATAGCAATAAGACCAACAATTCCCCGAGCTAGAACCGCATAGGTGTAGCTCATGATTCCGTAGCCATGGAAAGCACAATAGAGCACTACCCCACTAAACGCAAGCGTTTCAAAAACTTGTGGCAAAACTAACCTTTCAAACTGAAGATTTCTTTCAAGAATAATTGAAGGGATTGTCTTAAGTGATGCCAGAAAAAAGGCAACTACTAAAGCTTGGAAAAGAAGAATCCCTTCGCTATTTAAATGATACATTGCTCCCAAAAACCCTGACAGGAGAAATGCAATGAGAACAAGTAATACAACCAGTATCTGTTGTATGGTAAAAGTGGTACGAAGGTCATCTGTTGTGAGTGACTCTTTTTTCTGAATCAGAGCCGCGGCCAGACCAATGTCTGAAAAATAGGTAAGGAAAGCGAGTGATGCTGAAACAACTGCAAAAATACCAATATCAGACTCATCAAGTAACCCAAAAAGCAGCAAAGCAGTTAGCAAACTGATGCCCTGGATCACAATTGAGCGGGAGACAAGGGCAAGCACACCACGAATGGAACGCTTTACCACTGTTGCGATATCAAGTTCTTCCATAATGTAAATCGTACCACAAGATGAAGCTTTCCAGAATAGCCCGAATTACGACTGGGATATTGGCACCACTCTGATTTCCGTGTAAGCGAGGATAATGTGTTACACCTATTTCAGCTATCGACAATTTTTTTCTTTTTGCTTTTGCCAAAATTTCTGTGGTAATCATTGCTCCTTCAGAACGTAGTGGAAGTAACGTTCTGATAGCCTCCCGTCGAAACATCTTAAATCCACAATCGATATCACGATAAGAAAAGTGAAAAAGAAGGAAATCCCACATTTTTAGTAAGTTCATAAGAAGCAATCTCTTGATACGGTTATTGTCTCTTCTTTTTTTACGAAAACCAATAACAATGTCTTTGTTATCGATTTTTTCAATAAATTTACTTACTTCAGCAAAATCAAACTGTGCATCTCCATCTGTGAAGACAATATAGGCATACTTTGCCTGTGCAAACCCAGAAGTTAACGCAGCCCCATAGCCTCTATTTGGTTGATGACTAATAACTTTGATACGCTTGTCTTTTTTGGCAAGTTTTTTAGCAATTTCAAGTGTATTGTCAGAAGAACCATCGTCAATAAGCAGCATTTCCCATTTATCGGCCACTTTTTCCGCAATGGGAAGAGCAGTTGTCACCACGTGTTCAATATTTGATTCTTCATTCCAAAATGGAAAAAAAAGAGAAAGTTCAGGTAGTTTTCTTGCCATACGTCTTATTTCTTCTTCTGTGAGAGATTATACCAAGAATTAGGATCCCAATGCCAGTAAGAGACAAGGCATTTCCTATCTTTTCGATTGGTGTTTCAACATATTTGAGAACAACGTCATGTTTCCCTTTTGGAATAGTTAAGATAATCCCTTTGTCAAAAAAACGATATGGGCGCTTCTCCTCATCAATAAATAACTGCCACGCAGGGAAATATGCCTGGTTAACGACCAAACTCGTCTTTTCTCTTGCAGTAAGAATCATTGTTATCTGTTGTGTTTTTTCATCCAAAGAGTGAATCGATACGATAGGGTTGGGTACTAATTTTCGTAAAGGGACATCTGCTTGCTTCTCTGGTTCGCTAAAGGCTGGTGGTAGATATTCATGAGTAAGTTCTGATGCATACCAACGAAGAGCAAGAGGCGATGTGTAATCGGATGCAGAACGAGTTAGTATCGTTTGCGGAACAAAAACAGCTGCGTTGAAAAAAATAATGGTGTAAATGAGAATGATCGTGCCAGCGGACAATAAGACTTTCTTTTTTGCAAAAACACCTTCAACACATTTCCAAACAAATCCTCCTAAAAAAGCGCTAAAAAAGGATGCCAGAATAAGAAAGCGCCAGGGATATTGAAAAAATGACATAAGAGGCACAATATCCCACAAGAACTGAGACCACGGAAGCATTAAGAAAATAACAAAAATAAACTCGACGAGTGTAAGCCAGACAAATCTTATCCGAGTTACCTCACGTCTCCAAAAGATGCAGGAAGCAATCATTGCCAGTAAGACAAAAAGTATCTGTAACTTACCAAGTGCAAAAGACATTCCATCAGTACAACCTGGTGCAGTCCCAGCAAATCCCCAGGGGCTTTCCCAGAGTTGTCTCGGACAGACAAAATGATCTGCATAATTTGCTGTTCCCCCAACTTGTGAAAGGATATTGGTGTAACGCATTTCCGCAAGCGTCGGCAACCAGTAAAAAGCTGAGATCAGTACGCCTATAACCAACCCACTTAAAAGAATCGATGCTTTTTTCCATCCAATCTTTTTCTTTGCAAAAAGGAAAAGCAAAAAGACAAAAACACCAAGGAAAGGAGTAACCATAAAGGCTGTCAAATTATGCGATAAGATAAGCCCGGCATACGCAAAAGCACTTACACTTATCCAAAGCCATAACTGGATGTTCTTTTTTTCAAGAAGGGAAAGAGAGAGTGAGTAGAATCCATAAAAAACAAGTGGAATAAATGCATATGCCCAAAACTCGGCCACATCACCTCGTACATAGATTTCAACAGCATGATAGGGTGCATAGAGATACAATAGTCCAGCAATAATTCCCGCACGCCTTCCAAAGAATTTGCTGGCAAGCAAATACATAAAGATACCAGCTGCCACAATACCAATACCCATCGTTATTTTGGTCGCGCTAAGGGTATCAAAGCCTATGAGATCAAAAAAAGCTCCGACATAATAGGAAAGTGGCGCGTAGAAATTAAAGATGGGATACCCATACCCGTAGCCCAAGTCAGAAACCCACCGAACAGGGAACATCCCATCAGTGAGCGATTGTTGCATTGCAAAAACTCGAGCTACTTGCGTATCATCATGCATAGGGAAAAACCCTGGCAGAAAGAGTGGCTTTATGGCCCAGTAAGAAAGTGTAAGGATAATAATAAATGGTAAAAGTTTTTTAAAAAAATTCATAAAAAATTTTTAGGATAGTATGTTATTTTTTTCTGGATTCCCGCCTTCGCGAGAATGACAAATAACAAAGTACGAACGAGCTGAGAATCGAAATTCCATCTGCCATTAATCGCAACGGTGTCTCGCCAAACGTTATACTAACAGTGTGTTTTCCTTCAGGGATTGAGAGTTCAATTATCCCCTGTGGATTATTATACCTTATCACTGTTTGCTTTCCATCAATTGTGGCTTGCCATCCAGGCCAATAGATAGTCTGTACGTGGGTACGAGCATCTCTCGTACTAGCAACCGTAAATCGAATTTCTTTATTGGTAGAAAAGATATCGGTAATTGCTCCTTCTCCAGTACGAATAACAACTTTTTCTGTTGGACGAGCAGATGATTTTTGCTCTACCCAACGAGGAAGGTATTCGTCTTTCACCGTTGTTGTGGCATCACTGGTTGTATAGAAGCCTTCTTCACGAACCACATACTCCTTTGGCTGACTATATGGATAGGCAGTAGTAAGTACAAGAATAAAACCGACACTAAGTACCATCCATTGAAACTTGCCAGCAAATCTTGAGGCAACAAACGCACCCAAAAAGGCAACAGTAATAACCAGATAGGAAAGCAAACGAAAGGGAAATTGTATCCATGCTGAAGGAATGATTTCCCAGAAAAAGCTGCTTATTGATGCACTAAGAAAGATACTTATGAAACTAATTGCAAGGAAGAATTTAATAAGCCCCCCATACTTATGGATTTTCTTTTGCTGTCTGAAAAAAAGAATTAATGCTGTGAGGACTATTGTGAAAGTCCCCCATCCGATCAATGCTAGTGGGGCAAAGTACGCAAGTGGATTTGAGACATCAGTCTGAGCAAATCTCGTATTACCTAGCTCCAGAACTGCTGGAAGGATAAAAAATGACGACATACCAATTCCTATTACGAAACTCAGTGCTAATCGTTTGAATGCAAATGACTTACGAATGAAACCATACACAAAAACCAGAGGCAAGAGAAGTAATGCTAAGGTATTATGCGAAAGTAAGAGTAAAAAGATACCAATGCTTGTAAAAAAGAAGTTTCTGCGCTCGAGCATCCAGAGAATAAAAGGTGCCCACAAGAATGCCAACGCCTCCCCCACTGAACCTCGGGTAAAGACATCATAAAGATGATAAGGTAAATAAAGAGCGATAAGTGCTCCAAAAATTGCTTCCTTTTGTTTAAAAAGCTTTGTCAGCCAGAGATACGTAAAAAGAGAAGAACCAAGAAGCGATATACCAAGGAGTAGCTTAATGGTTGTTACGACACCCAATTTGATTGCGACAAAGGGAACACCAAGATAAAGAAACCCTGGATAGAGGAAGGTCGGGACAGGGTAGCCATAATCGAAATTCAACCGATGAAGAAACCTTACGGGAAACTGTCCATCATGGAGAGCTTGATAAAAAGCAGAGAGTCGGATGATCATCCACTCGCCATCATCTGTTATAAAAAATCCTTGATGAAAAAGAGGTAACAGAGCCCCCAGTGAAAAAATAAGAAGGATGCTAATAGCAAAAAAGTGTTTTTTCATGTAACTATGTCATCCCGAACTCGTTTCGAGGTCTTTATACTTCGTCATTCTGGCCCGTCCAGAATCTTTATGTAAGATGCTGAAACAAGTTCAGCATGACAACAAATACAAGCAATAGAACTAGTATTTCACCTGATACAAGGTGTAATAGACGCCATCTGCTTCTTTCTCTATTTGAAAGATCTGTTCCATATTTTTCCATGAGGGCGGAGCTTCCCCAACTACTTTACAAGGGCCACACGGCTCATAAAAGACAAAATACGTAGGCATTTTTTTACTTGCTTCAACTACTTCAGGTGGTGGAGCGCCGTCTTGTAGCTCCCAGAAAAAGCCCTTAATGGTTACGTTAGGATTATTTCCTAAATATATCTCAAGAGCGTATGGCATAAGACCAAACGTCCCCTCAGTTGCGACATATATTTCCCCCTTCTTTGCTTGCTCTTTCAGATAATCAACCGTCTCAGGGACACCTACCCCAGATGGCCAATTGGTCAAGAACTGCCCTTTATCATCTTGCGGGATAGCTGCTTTATTAAAGTCGTTGAGAATATAATAATCAGTAACAACAAAACTTACGATAAAAATGCCTAAGTAAATGGCCTGAACAGCCCTATATCTCAAAAAACCTGCAAGCATGCATAATCCATACCCTCCAAGAAGCAGTACTGGCATAGCCATAAAAAGAAGATATCGAGGATAAATTACTTTCCCAAAGAATGCTAGGGCAAAAAAGGGAATAATAAACCAAAGCAAGAGTACTAGTTTCTCTCGCATGAATTGACGATTGAGAAAAGATGCTACAATAACAATTGCAAACGGAATGGTCAGATAGGTCAGTAACCATCCTCCAAGTCCATCAATATTCCCGATAACCCGGCCAAAAGGATTGGCAATCCATTCACTAAAAGAAGCAATAAAGACATTATCCTTTTGCCCGACGATATAATAGTATGGAGAAAGCCTCATAATGAGACTAAGCAATTGAGCAAGAATAACAACTACTCCTGCTTGCAATATCCATTTTATGATTCGCTTTCTACGTTGTTTCTTGGAGAAATCAAAAAGCAGAAAAGAAAACGGTAACAAAATAAGAGAAAAATTAGCAATACTCTTCGTCAGCAAACCCGCCCCAATGACCACTCCCGTCCACACAGCAACTTTCCACTGTCCATATTTGACGAGAAGTACCTCTCCATACAGTGCCCATACAGTAAAAGTTGCGACAAGAGAATCATAGAGTGCTAATCGATCATAAACGAGCGAAAAAGGGAAAATGATATACAGAAGGCTAAGAAAGAGTGCTATCCATCGCTTCTTAAAGAGTTCGTTTGTAAGGAGATAGACGCCAATCATAGTAAAAAATCCAGCAATAACCGAAACGAGGCGACCAGCAAGGAGCGGATCTTCAACCATTCTAATAAGATACATCGCTATCCAAACATACGAAGGCTGCTTACCATCGGTGAGGGAAATAAACAGCCAATTAGGGTCATTGGCTGCAATCTGCGCCCAACGGATATAGATAGCCTCATCAGTAAAGATGGGAAGTAGTAAGATATTATAAAGACGCGTAAAGAGGTAGAGAGCACTTAGTCCGAGAAAAATGAGGAGTAACCGATATTTCTTAAGGATAGCCATATAGTACATTATAACCAACAACAGAAGGCATCCGCAATGGAAGTTATCTCTCGGTTGTTTGGTATTTTTTATCAAGCAACATCCCAATATACCCTCCTACAAGAGCACAAACGAACCCTACAATATAGATCCATAAACGAACCTGTGGCACGGGTGGATCCCATGTCCCCAGATAGAGGTATGGTAGATAGATCAATAAGATAAAGAAGGAAAGAGCGCTACTCGCGATAAGTATTGAAAATCGCCAAGAGAGTAATGCAGCAAAGGAAAGCGCGCTAATCAAATACCACGGATAGAGTTCTCTGCTCCACGCCATAGCGGCAACGGCAAGAGTCATAAGGAGGAGTGAAGCATAGAGTATTTTCTCCCACCTCATTTTCTTTTTTTGTTTATCCCAGATCCATACCACAATAACTATCGGAAGCAAAAAAACAGTCGCGAATTTGACACCGATCGAAAGAAAAAGCAACAAAAATGCCCAGAGATATCTCTTTTCTATCAAAAACCAGAATGCTGCAAGCCCCATACACACCATCACAATATCAAGATGTGCTGAAATAAGGGCTTCAATAAGGATAAGTGGCTGTAGGCCAAAGAAAGCAAGCGCAATAGCCTCTTTCTGTGGAGTAATCTTTTGCATAATCTTGTGAATGAAATAAAGACAGCCGAGAAAACTTCCAACCATCAGGCCTTTGAAAAGAAACAATGTCGGAAGAAAATAGGAAAAGCCTACAAAAGAAAGAGGAACCGTTATACCAAGCCATACTGGTCCATACGGATAAACTCGATGCGTCCAATGCATAAAGGACAGCATCGGATCGTTAGGAAAATCAAGCGCCTTATGCTCGTACGGATTTTGATGATAGTATGTGACAATCTTGGCATCAAAGATATAGTTAAACAAGTCATGCGAGAAAGCATTATAGGAAAAAAATAATATACCTGCCGTTACAAAAAAAATCTTCCATAGTGATCGAAGAGAAATCTTTTTCTGCCAGACCCGCACAAGAAAAACGATATAAAAAGCATACATGCCGACAAGTAACAGAGCAAAAAGAGAAGCAGCAAGTGGGCGTTGGAAATAACCGATTTCTTGAAACCCACGAATCATTTGTTGAAGCAATTCACTTCGGGCAATAGTGAGCCCCAGGTCTATTTGTGTGTAGGAGTAGAGTACTAAGAGTATAGTAAAAACGATATATGCTATAAAAATTTTCATGACAAAATTATCTTTTTACCTCTTTATATTTCCCCTGCAGAGCATTTTGTCGTATCCTTATGAGCGACAAAACACCTTCAATCGAATCACGAATAGGGCTGACTCGTCGTGTCTCAACATACAGCCAATGGACTGGGACTTCTTTGATCTTATATCCCATTTGTGAAGCGAGGAACAGCAGTTCTACATCAAATCCCGCAGTGACACTCGATCCAGCAATCTCGGCAAATCCTTCGTGAAGGCTGTCAACTCGACGAAAGATTCTCTGAGCAGCTTCTCTACTAAATAATTTGAAACCACACTGCGTATCACGGATATCTTTGAGCCCCACCAGTGTCCCACGCAGAAACATCATGCTCTTTGCCATAAACACCCGTGTCCAAGGGGCACCTTTACGGGTAGCATTACGTGAACCGATAACCACAGCATAACCTTTTTTGAGGTATGGTAAGAGATTATCCAGCTCCTCAATAGGCGTCGCCTGATCCATGTCGGTAAAAAGCACATACTGACCCTTTGTTGCCAAAACCCCTTTGGTAACGGCACCAGCTTTGCCATAGTGCTTCCCTTTTATCATACGAAATTCTGGGTTTTCTTTGATAAATTCCTCAAGGAACTGCACACTCCCATCTGATGAGCCATCATCAACAATAATTACTTCATAGGAAAATTTTTCTTTACTGAAGAAATGTTGTACTTTATCCAACACTCCCTTCTGGAGGTTAGCCATTTCATCGTAACAGGGGATGACAATTGAGAGAAAGATTTCTTTCACGTTATGATTATACTAAAAAAAGGAAGAGACAACAATTGTGATGGAATATTACATCGCGCCGATAATAAGCCCCATCAGGGCAAGATAATTAATTTCCATAATTTAGTTATAGAAGTAAAGAACTCATCTGTCAAAAATCTTGTCCTATACCCCAAATAGCCTGAATGTTTTGAATTAAACAAACTTAAATTATTATTTAACTTCTTTAGACATCATTTGTATTTTAAAGGGATTGTTTTTTCCAACCCTCTCTGCAAATAGCTTTCTAAGTCGTCAGGATCAGATTCAAACATTCTGTAAGGAGAATTAAATCCTACATCTAATTTAACATTTGTTCTTCTTCCTACTTGATATGGAGCTAATGATTGCCTTCCGCCTCCAATAATAACTAAATCAATATCTCTGACTAACAATTGTACAGTGGGAATAGGATATATTTGCCCTCGTTTATAACTATCATTAAATCCTGCTAATAAGCGGCTTCTAGCAATTTCATAATCACGTGTAGAGAGATCATTAACTCTTAGATATTCCGATAGGCTTCCTTCATTTTGTGCTTTATTAGTATAATAGGCATCAAATTCTTCCACTCCTCTAAATAATGGTGGACGCTCTAAGCTTGCTCTACTGCCATCCATTCCTATAAGTACTGGAGATTCAACTTGGGTAACAATATCGTAAATATCCTCAATTTCAGCTTTACTAACAAAATGTCTTCCTACTACTTTTTGATCAGTTAAATCAATAGGTTCCTTACTTAATGTTCTTGTTAAGACCCCCCTTACACGATCAGGTATCCACAATGGTAATTCATCGGAAGAAAAAGTTTCAGGTTTATCTACCATAAGAATAGTATACAATATCATTTAGTAACGACTAGAAAAATAGTTCCTAAATTTAAGGTTAAACAACAATAGCTATCAAAGCTGGTGACCCCAACGAGATTTGAACTCGTGATTTTCAGGATGAGAACCTGACGTCCTAGGCCGCTAGACGATGGGGCCGATCACGCTCCCTATTTTACCTTATTTATAGCCTCAAGGCAACTTCAGTTGATTACGTTTTTGAGGAGAAGATTGGCATCATAGCCTTTCTTCAGTAAGTAGTCATGCAACAGTGCCTGAAAAAGCTTCGTACGCTTTGCCCCCTGGATACCGAGGATTTCACAAAATACTTCGAGCTGTTTAACGGTAAAGAGTCTTTTGCCAGTAAGAACTCGTGAGACAACACTTGGATCAACTTGTTGGCAACCGAGCTTTTCATACATTTCAAGGGATAACTGACTGAGGGTATAGGTCTTATTGAAGACCAGCTTCGTTTTCTCACGATGGTAATACTTGGTAAGTTGCTGCGCTAGATGTGTCATAGACGTCTTTGTCAGATTCTGACATTAAATATTGTAGAACCTTTTGTCATCCTTGTCAATACATGTCGTCACCTATTGACAACTATAGGGGTTTTGGTTACTCTTTTGATTCCAAGTGATTTCTTTGGTACACTATTTTAAATGACCTTTTTACTGATGAAAAAAGATAAACAAGCTTTTAGAAAGGCTCTTGCTGGCATTGCGGGGAATCTGGCTGCAGGATGGTTTGGACTCATTCTTATCGCACCAAACTTTTTACCTATCAAAGGAGTTGAAGAAATTTTTCTCTTGACCGATAATCTCTTTTCAGGTATAGTGTGCTTAGGTATCGCCTATAAACTTGAAAGGAGTTTATTATGAATGACTTCAATTTCTTCAACTTTAACGTAAATCTTATTATTGCCAATTCTCTTCTTCTTATTGCTGCATCACTTGTCTACATTACTTTTAAGCTTTTTGAAAAGAAAAAATCAAAATCTTCACATCATTAATGTCGTTTGTTATTGACAACGCTACTATTCTTCGAGATAATGGGGTCAATATCTTGTGCTATGATTCATGCCATAACCGTGCTATAATTTATTACAGGATATTTAAACTATGAAAAATCCTATTCTTGATTACCTGGAAGGTCTGGATCTGACAGAAATCGAAGCCAAGCTCTATATGGCGCTTCTTGAAGTTGGACCCGCTAGCGTACGTGACCTTGCTGAAGCAATTGGCATCAAACGAACCACTGCATACCTCTACGTAGATCAACTTATTGAAAAGGGACTCGTTATCCGTATCGTCAAAGGAGCCAAGAAACAAGTCGCGGCAATGGAACCCAAACAAAGTCTACAATTTCTGGTTGAAAAAAACCTTGAAACAGCTCAGCAATTAAAGAAAGATTTCCCTGATGTAATAAAGACAATAAATGATTCTCTACCCCAGATAAAGCCAATATCGGATGCAGAGGTCAAGTACTATAAAGGGATTAATAATATAAAAAATATTCTCACTGAGGCGTTTAAGAGCAAAGAATTACGGGTATATGCTAATTTATCTGAACTTGAAAATTTATTCAAAAAAAACCATGTACCTCTTGAATATCAAACATATGACAAAGCTCTTCTAAAAAATAAGCAACTAACTATATATGAAATTGTTGCTGATCAACCAGGCTCTGTAGAACAGTTTAATCTAAACCAAACGGTAGAAACGACTCGCTATCATTATAAACATATGCCTCAAAGCGTAGGATTAACTTCTCCTGGAATTCTTATGTATGACAATAAAGTAGCTATTATCAATGGTAAAGAAAAATTGACGATAGTGGTTCTTAATAGTATTGACTATTATATAAATTCTATTAAATTATTTGATTTTATTTGGCAGTTTTTACCCGAGATCAAAAAGACTTCCTGAAAAATTTATAAGCATTTACAAGTTAGGTAAAATCGCACTATAATATTATATGAATAAATTTTTTAGTCAGGGTAAATATTATTTATGTTACAAAATTCGCATTATTTACTAGATAAGAACCATGCTTCATCACTTACTGCATTCCTAAGTTCAATTACTCCAGAAGACAAGTATTTATTAAAACAAGCTATTTCAAAATTTAGACCTGGTTCAAAAAACTATGAGGATTCTTGGGGGTATATTATACAAGCGACCAGATATAGAGGATTCAAGTGGTATGATAGACAAACTGATTCATTAATTTTCTGGGGAAGAAAATCAGACAAGGATTCAAGGATTGTCATACCATCATTTTTTGCCAATCTCGATCAGCTTACTTATGTAATAAACAAAGTTCAGAAGACATTACAAACATCAAATACAATACTTAAAAATATTAATATTGAAGATATAGATAAGTTCTGTTCTTATGGTTTCCGTCCTTACAAAGAAGAAGAGACATGGACTAAAGAAGCTCGTTTTGATGATCAAACATATCCTAATAGTATTGTTGATCTAGAAAAATTACTACAACTACAAGGCAAAGACTATCATCATTTAAGAAAGGCTCTCCGAAAAGATTCTTACGCTCTAATTAGAAAATATAAGGAAAGTGATAAAGATTCAGTTCTAAGAGTATTTGCATTAAGAGATGGAAATTCTCTAAATAGTTCTACTTCTGCATATTTAAAAGGAATGTTTTACGCTAGCCATGAGATGTATCCTTCAGCCAGTATGGAAAAATTTGTTGTTATTGACAAAATAAGCAGAGAAGTAATTGGATTTACTGCTTTTTCAGAGATTAATTCTACTAATGCTGCTTTTGTCGCACTTATCTTTAAGCCCGGAATTAAACTAGCAAGTGTTTGGGGTATATACCAAACGTTGGTAATAGCATATAAGAAAGGATTTAAAACTATAAACTTTGGGGGTTCGGAAATAGAGGGTACATATGTCTTTGTTAAACGGACATTCAAACCAATAGAGTATATTCAAAAGACTCATCTCGTTTATGATCCTTAGATGGAGATATAATCCTTTTAGTATGACAATTAAAATAAAAAGTAAGGCTAGTGAAAAAGTAGAGCAGTTTTATAAAGACGTTTGGGAAAGAGCAAATATTGACTATTTTGGAAAACAAGTAAATTGGGCAACAAAAACAATAGTCATAGAAGTATATTCTGGGGGAAAATTAGTGGGAGTGATAGAGCTCCATACTCAAATGGGGGTAATGTATATATTTGAACTTGCTGTTGCTTATTCACACCAGAAACAAGGTATCGGACGGATGCTAGTAAAAAAAGCTGAAGAGATCGCAAGAGAAGAAAAAATGCATAAGATACATTTAGACACTGGTAAAAATTGGGGGACGGGTATATTTTATGAAAAAATGGGCTATATGAAAACTGGTGAGTTTCCGAAACATTTTGGAGGGCAGGATTATTTACAATATAGTAAATTTTTTTAAGAACAGCTTCGGGGAATTAATCCTAGAATAATCTCCATGAAGGCTAGTATTCTCTGTCATTGATTCTTTCAGAGTTTCATAATTATCATGAAGAACATTCTTGATTCCCTCACGCAGCTCGGATTTTCAAAGACGGAAGCAAACTTTTATATCATCCTCCTCAAATCAGGCCCCATGACCGTGGCAGAGCTAGCCGAGAAAGCAAAACTTCACCGTACTGCTGCCTATAGTCATATAGATTCACTGATGGAGAAAGGTGTTCTTGCAAAAACCACTGGAGCAGGAAGTAAAATCGTTGCCAATCCACCAGAGCATCTGTATTACCTTCTCGAACAAAAGGCCAATGAAATAAAAACTCTCCAAACAAAACTGCCGACAGTGATCTCTGCACTTAATACCTCCTTTCTGCAGCAAAAGATAGCCTATCCTTCTGAAATAAAATACTATAAAGGTAAAACTGGGGTAAAGAATATCTATCAGGAATGTACTAAAGCAAAAGAAATTCGATCTTACTTTAACCAAGATGATGTAAGAAAGATTTTTCCAGAAAATGGGGATTTATTGCACGCCGCATTTACTCACAATCTTAAATTGGTAATACATGAAATAGTAGAATATTCAACTTTAGCCGTCCAGAGAATGAATAGTTATAAAGAAAACAAAAGACATTTATATAAATTTCTTCCAAAAGATATTAAGATTACAGCAAATGATATCCTCATTTATGATGGTAAAGTTGCCATAATTAACGTAGGAGACAAAAATAATGTTACAGGAGTCGTACTCAGCAACAAAGACTACTATAATAATTCAGTCCAACTCTTTAACCTCCTCTGGAGGCTACTGCCCGAATCTAATTAACGCTTTTCAGGAGTTATCAAAGATATTCTTCGAGTGAGGCAAAAGCCGAATCGAGAAGTTCTCGACTACGCTAACGCTACACTCGAACAATAAAAGTTTTGTCAAATCCTGAACGGATACAGAAATAAAATTTGACAAAAAGAAAGAGTTGATTTACTATCATACTATGAACACTGCATCAATTTCCATCAAAACAGAACCAAAAATCAAAGCTCAGGTACAGGAAATAGCTAACGAGCTTGGAATTAGCATGACAGGATTAATTAGTAGCTACCTTGCACAACTCGTCAAAAATAAATCACTCGTTAAGAAACTATCTGAAAACCCTACTCCATATCTCTTAGAATCGATAAAAATTGCACGAAGAGAGAGAAAGACAGGCAAAGCTTCTCCAATCTTTACTCAGGCTGAAGATGCTATTAAGTGGTTAAATAGCTAGATGAACTACCAATTAAGTCAGCAATTTCGCAGAAAATATAAGAAATATGATGTGCGAGTAAAGAAAGCAATTGGTGAAGCATTAAACAAGTTTTCAAAAAATCCATTTGATCCCTCACTCGATAACCATGCGCTCAAAAAAGAATTAAAAGGACTAAGAAGCATTGATGTAACCACTGATTATCGGGCTATTTATGAACCAATTGATGAGAATGGTGATTTTTTTGCTTATTTTGATGATATCGGAACCCATAAAGAGCTTTTTGGGTCTTAAATGCTATAATCAGTAGATGAAAAACATTCTTGATTCCCTCACGCAACTCGGATTTTCAAAGACAGAAGCAAACTTTTATATAATCCTCCTCAAATCAGGCCCCATGACCGTAGCAGAGTTAGCCGAGAAAGCAAAACTTCACCGTACTGCTGCCTATAGTCATATAGATTCACTTCTCGAGAAAGGTGTCCTTGCAAAAACAACTGGTGCAGGAAGCAAAATCGTGGCCAACCCACCAGAGCATCTCTACTATCTCCTCGAACAAAAGACTACTGAGGTAAAAACGCTTCAAGCAAAGCTACCCACAGTAATTTCAGAATTAAACACGTCGTTTTTGCAAACCGCTAACTCGACTCAATCAGAAATAAAACATTACAAAGGGAAAGCAGGGGCAAAAATGATCTATAAGGATTGTCTGCAGGCTAAAGAGGTGCGTAGTTATTTTAATGAAGACGATGTTTTAGACATTTTCCCTGAAAATTCTAAATTATTTTATAATGCCTTTACTGCTAATTCTCAATTAAAAATGTTTGAGCTTGTTGAATATTCGCCTTTAGCAGTGCAACAAATGAGTCGGTATAAAGATAACAGTAGGCATTCTTATAAAGTTCTCCCTAAAGACGTTAAACTCACTGCCAATGACATTCTGATCTATGACGGGAAAGTCGCAATCATCAATATCAAAAATAAAGACACTGTTTCTGGAGTGGTATTGAGTAACAGAGAATACTATAACAACTCCGTCCAACTCTTTGAGCTCCTCTGGCGGCTATTGCCGGAATCAACTTAGGCAAAGAAAAGCTTTTGCATTACTTGTTTTAAAGAGGTAATTTTCTCAGGATAAAATTCTAGTGTTTCTTCATTCATATATAGCCTTTTATTAATTTCAATCATAATACTTTTAACTCTCGTATCCTTTTGGTAGAGACTGAGAGGAACAATAGTCCCTGTATAAGGTATATTAATTGCTACAGACAAGCCTTGAGAGGTAAAAAATGAAACAAATTCTCTCGTTAAGGAATCGGGTGTATGGAATCCATCAATACCCAAACAGATATCTGGCCTTGTAGGATATTGGTTAAACTCTCTCTCAAGTGGTGCATTCGAAAAGGAATGACAGTCAATAATAGATGCATATCCATATTCCTGAACCGTTTGGATAACTGTATTTTCTAATGACTGATGATGCGGAATATAAAAACGATTATAAACAAATCTTTTGTCTGCTCCATCTAGGATTCTCAGATCTTCTCCTTTATCTGTCTTTGTATAATAAAAGCCTGCTCCTTTTTCAAACATTGGTTCTTCTTCGTCAGAAAGTCGTTCAACATCACAATATACTCTACTAAAATTTGCAATAACCTTCTTTATCCCATCTATTTCAAAAATTTCGTCAACTTTCCAGTCGGTAAGAAGCTCTACTTCATCCTTTAGATACTTCTGATTAAAGTGAGTAACGTCTGGGATATCGGGAGAAGAGTGAGGTATATGAAATATATACGAGGATTGGAAATCACTCTTAAATAAAGCATTAGCATTATGAAAATCTATTTTCTTGGTCATAGAACAACCCACGACCTTGCGGTCGGGGGTTTAAGTTCGGAGTATCTAAAAGATATTTACTTTAATCTTTTCAATTATATTCTCAAAAACTTTTGTGATTGCCTGTTCTAAATCTTCAGCATCGCTATTAATTTGCCCCTTAGTCTTTTCATTAAGACTGCCCTTAATTGCTGTATAGTATTTCATTTTTGCTTCTGTACCTGATGGACGAACATGGACAACATTCCTCTCATCGTCTGAGAAGAAAAAAGAAAGCATATCTCCCTTATCCCAGTTTCTAACCTCAATAAGTTTTTTGGTCTGTCCATCTAGTACCTCACTGGTTAATCTATCAATAGTTTTAACCACCTTTCTTCCAGCAATTTCGGTGGGGAGATTATTACGAAGTTCAGTCATCGCCAAATTCATTTGTTCAAAAGCACCAAAACCAGTAATCTCCCGGTAGTATAAGCGTTCAGCATAGTAACCATATTTCTGATAAATTGACTCTAATAGTTCAATCGGTGTGGTTGCGTTTGCCCGACACCACGCAGCCATTTCTGCTGCTACAACTGCAGGCGTTTCAGCACCCTTATCTCTATAGTCAGAACTAAAGAGATACCCAACACTTTCTTCGCAAGCGAGAACAAAGCTTTTATCACTAGGGAGATGTTGTAGCCTATCACCGATAAACTTAAACCCAACAAGCAAGTCTCCAATACATTGGACTCCATAACTCTCTGCAATGTCTCTAAGTAAATCTGTTGTAACAGAAGTCTTGATAGCAACGGGTTTCTTTGGCATTCTGTTTGCATCCCGTAACGCATTCATATAAAAATAACCCATGAGAACAGCTCCTTGATTTCCATTAAGATTGAACCAATTCCCATTTTTGTCAGGTACGGCAATACCAAGTCTATCTGCATCAGGATCAGAGACAATGACAATATTTGCATTATTCTTTTTCGCTAATTCTATTGCTTGCTCGTAACACACTGCAAACTCAGGATTTGGGAAGTTGCCTTTTACGTTAGGGAAGTGACCATCAAGAGACATCTGCTCTTTTACCTCGATAATATCGTTGAAACCAATTGCTTTCAAGACAGGGAGAACGGATTGGGATCCAACTCCATGAAGAGGAGAATACACGATCCTTACATCCCTTCCAGAATATACAGAAACCTTTTTTGCAGATTCAGCAAACGCAATATCGACCTCATCACCAATGTATGTAATAAGTCCTTTAGAAACCGCCTCATCAAAGGAAATTTTGTTAATTGTTGTAACAGATTTAAATTCGCTTTCTATTTTAAGGCCAGCCTCTGGTAAAACTTGGATGCCGTCCTCATCATAGACTTTATATCCGTTGAACTGAGGAGGATTGTGACTAGCAGTGATAACGATACCTCCTGCTAGATGAAGGAACCTAACCGTAAACGATAATTCCGGTGTAGCACGATAGTACTTAAACAGATATACATGTATACCATTTGCAGCCAATACTCGTGCAGTTTCTTTAGTAAATTCTTCTGAATGTAGTCGGCTATCATAAGCGATAGCAACACCTTTCTGAAGTATATTTTTTTTGTGTTTTTTTAAATATTGTGCGTATGCCTGTGAAGCCCAACGAATTGTGTAGTTGTTTATTCTATTTGTTCCAATATTCATTTGGCCTCGAATGCCACCAGTACCAAAAATTACAACACGGTAGAATTCATCCATGAGATTTTCCCAGTCATCATTCTTAATCGCCTTAGTCAGTTCTGAGGAAAATTCTTTGAACTCCTCATCTGTGAGCCACTTAACAATCTCGTCATAAGCAGTCTTATTAAGTTTCTTCTCTTGGAGAGCTGAAAGTAGTTTCTGGTCAATTGCTGGATTCATATCTTTGATTCTTATCATACAGTTTCATGCAATGCTTGTAAATATAAACTTCTAGCATTAAGTCTTATATCTCTGACACGCTACTCATTGACTGTCGGGACATAGACGCTATTCGAACTTTTTGGCAATCAACACAAGAACAGTTTTATATTCATAATTTTACTTAAGACGTTACTTTTTATGGCTTTTTTGCAACATTCCTATCCTTCTTAGATTAGGAAGTTGATCTAACTCTGCTTTTGAATAAAGCAAGCCAGTTGATCCATATTGTAGCAAGTAAATTGTTACTTCAGGAAACAATGTTGCAAGATAAGCAACTGTTCGAGGATCATCATCAAAATGAGATACCTCTGAATAATGTTGCCGCAACTCTTTTATTCCGACTGCTTTACTAACAGCTGCTGGCATATCAAGTGGTGTATAAAAAGTATCTTCAAATAAATCAGCAATTTTACCAGCGACAAGAGTGGCATATGACATATCGACCCATATTCGTTTATTAACTCGACCAGTATTGCCAAAGTTATCAATTCCGTCTGCTTTTGCAAGTTCTAACATGTCCTTCACACCAGGAAGAACTTTTCTCCGGGAATGTGCAAAAAAAGAAACCCTTTCTCCTGTACTTCGCATTGGCTCATCGACTATTTCTCGAGCTATCTGAGGAATATCTGCTTGTAATAAGGTTCCGAATGTATACAGATTTTGGCAAATTTTTGTTTTTTGTCACCATAGTTAACTTAGCTGCCATAGGTACTGGCAGTAAGATATTAAATTTCTTATATGGTTCATTATGTGTAAGTTGTAAAGCTTCATGTATGATCCGCCCCAAAGAGGGAATTGTGTATTCATAGATATAGATATTTTTGTTTGAATAGAGAGGATCAGTCTGACTAATTTGATAGATAGAAGATGAAGACTTTAACGCTATTACTTCTTTTCCTTGCTGTACAGCACTCGATATTTCGTAACCAAGAGTAATACTGGGTAAGGAACATTCAGCGATAACTAGATCAGCCTTTGTTATTTCTTTATGAAAGGCTGCAAAGAACATTTCTCGCTTTTGAAGACTCCAACTTAAAAGAATTTCTTCTGTAACAGATAAGGTATGCTCAACTGTATGATTTTTCCTCTGTAAGTAATCAATAATTGCCAAATAGGTATCCTTATACTCTTTGATCCCCTCTATAGAAGCTAAAAATACAATTTTCATATTGTAAAATTTTGCACCAAAACGATAGATTTATTAACTGTTGGATCTAGTAACTTCATCTGTTCACTTTTGGTCAGATAGCCATGACCTGCTGACTCCATAAAGTCGTTTGCCTGGTCAAGAGAAGTGATTGCTCGTCGTTCAATAAATAAGGCCACTAATTTGATGATTATTGCTCTATGGGTTGGGATTCGCTTACCTCGTTGCCAGAGAGAAAGTAAGCTCACGTCGCAAAGATATCCGCGATCAGCAAGTGCCAGAGAAAGCTTTGACAGACTATAAAATTCCGCCTGTAGACGGTACTTTTTAAAGAGGTGTCCAAAATCTTTCATTTTTCTTTTGTTACTGGCTCATACAATCCATAATAGGTCTCCATATATGACTTACTTGGCCTTCCCAGTTTATAACCTTCATTATTGATAAGATCCTTTACTTCGATCATGTAGGCATGCATAGTCTTCATATCATAAAGCACGTCGTCGACGTATCGATAGCCTTTTTCTTTTGCATTGTTAGGACTCAGTGTCATATCGATAAAAGCCGGTTGGGTATTCTCATCCATAGTTGTTGAGATTATTGTAAGTAAACAATTTTTATCTGTCAATTTTTGGATAAATAGTTTCCTGTAATTTACTAAATAATATTGCTATAACAATAAAAATTTTATTTTTGTTGTTGTAAATAATTTGACAACAAGTCATCCTTCAGCATGGTATAATTTGTCTGTCACGTCTTTCGCATAATGTCTCTTGTCATCCTCGTGAAAACGGGGATCCAGAAGCGCGAAATGCAAAGAAGGGATTCCTGGTTTGCGACCAGGAATGACAAAATACGAAGCTTATACCTATATGAAAAAAATCCTTGACTATCTAGGAGAGTTGGAGTTCTCCAACGTTGAAGCACAGATATATCTTGCTCTCCTTGAAAAAGGATCCCTCACCGTCGCAGAGCTTGCTCAAGAAGTAAAAATTAACCGTACAGCAGCCTATCCTTCTATCAATAGACTCCGAGAGAGAGGTGTACTAGCAGAAGATATAAAAGGTCCACAGAAAAAATTTATAGCGTCAGAACCAGAACGACTGTACTATTTTATCGAAAAGAAGCGGGATACAATAAAATCGCTGGAAAGACGATTTCCTGATATCATACAAACAATTACAACTGCCCCACAGACGCAACAAACAGACGATGTAAAAGTAGTTTCATACAAAGGTGAAGTTGGTGTTAAAAAGATATATAAAGAAGCTTTAGGCTTTGATGAATTACGATCCTATGTAAAACTAGAAAAATCAACAAGCGTACTTGGGGATAATGTGCAGCTATTTAACACCGCCTTTGCAAGAAATCCACGGTTACGAGTGAAAGAAATTTATTACAAGCTCCCTCTTGAAAAAATGTCTGTGATACAAAAAGTAGCCCAAAATAAACACTATCACTACAAATTTATGCTTAAAAAGCTTAATTTAACCTCAGGGGATACACTTATTTATGATGGGAAAGTAGCTATTATTGACTATAGCAATAAAATAAATACTGTTGTTTTATACAACAAAAATTATTATCAAAATGCTAAAGAACTCTTTGACTTCATCTGGGATATGCTTCCAGAACCCAAAAAAATGAATTACAAATCTTAATGCTTCTCTTGAATAGCAATATAAAAAATGATACAAAAGATATATGACTCAAATAATTAAGATTGATATCTTTAGGGGTAAAGAAATTAGAAAAATGATCTATCATAATGAATGGTGGTTTTCTATTGTCGATGTAATTGAAATACTAACAGGAACTGATAGACCAAGAAAATATTGGAGTGATCTTAAGAAGAAGCTAATCCAAGAAGGATACCACGAGGTGTCCGAAAAAATCGGACAACTGAAATTAGAAGCAAAAGATGGTAAAAAATATCTTACTGATTGTGCAAATACTGAGACACTTTTTCGTCTTATTCAATCAATACCCTCTCCCAAGGCTGAACCATTTAAACGCTGGTTAGCAAAAACAGGTTATGAGAGAATCAAAGAAATAGAAGATCCTGAGATCGCAACAAAAAGAACAAAGGCCTTATATAAGGCAAAAGGTTATACAGATGATTGGATTGAAAAACGCATGCGAGGCATCGCGATCAGAGAAGAATTAACTGGCGAATGGAGAAAGAGAAAAGTTGGTGAAGATAAAGAATACGCTATCCTCACTGCTGAAATATCTAAGGCTACTTTTGGGATGACACCTTCACAATATAAAAAATTTAAGGGTTTAGAGAGAGAAAATTTACGGGATCACATGACCGATCTAGAACTAATCTTCTCTATGCTTGGTGAAGCATCTACTACTGAAATTACAAAGAATAAGGATGCACAAGGATTCAATCAAAATAAAAAGGCTGCAAAAGCAGGCGGTAGTATTGCAGGAAATGCCCGAAAAGCATTGGAAGAAAAAAGTGGGAAAAAGATATCAGTTAAACAAAATTATCTTACCGAAACACAAAAGAAATCGAAAAAAAACTACATTACTTAAGGTACTTTTTAATCTCCCTAACAACCTTCTGTGCGTCATGATAAAGCGGATAGGAATTATCAACCACATCAGCCGAGATAATCATCGTATCCGATGCAGCTTGATCCATCTGTACGTACGTATAATGATACGGGAGCTCGTTTGCCATATTGTTATTGACGAGTACCGTATCAAAAGGAAATACTCCCAGATGCCGTACCACGGAGTGGATAAAATCAGTAACGACATACCCTTTGGTCTCAAAAGGCTTATTGGCAATGTTGATAATAAAGAGCTTCTTTTTAGCTGTCTTTTTGAGGAAATCTGCAACTCCAGGGACAATGAGCACAGGAAGGACATTGGTATAGAGATCCCCAGGTCCAGCAATGATTGCCTCGGCGGCATCAAGAGCTTTGAGCGCATCCGCTGAGACATTTGGCTCCTTGGGATTGAGAAAAATCTTATCAATTGACCACGGCTTAGGGTATTTCCCAAGATCAATTGTCTCCTCGCCTGCAATGACACGGCCATCAACAAGTTTTGCCGAAAGTGTTACTGCTTCTGTCGTAGCCGGATAGATACGTGATTTTACTTGAAAAAGATCTCGAAGCAAATCAATACCTCCCTGGAAGCTCCCTGCTACTTGCTCTGCTGCAACCATCAACAGATTGCCTACTTTTTGCCCACCAAGATCCTTGTCCTTTCCATAACGATCACCGGGGAAACGATAGGTTAAGAGCTTACTAAAAGCTGGGTTACTGGTTGATGAAGCAACTGATGAGACAACATCCCCCGGAGGCATAACCTCATACAATCGACGTAGTCTCCCGGCAGAACCACCATCATCAGCCATGGAGACAATAATCGTAATAGCTGAAGTGTAGTGATGCAGACCCTTGACCAAATTCATGGTACCAATTCCGCCTCCCAAACAGACGATTTTTTTGCTACTCATGTCCTGGATGATACTATACTTCTCGGGTTTCACGCAAGCACTATCTTATCTCTGTTGACGAATCATCCCCCCGATAGAAATTGTTTGTGCAGTGACGCTTCCATCTGACCCTTCCGTACCAAAGGCGGCAATCTGTTCACCTTCTTGCAAGTCAGATTTTGCTCCTTCTGATGCTTTGTTTATCCTGGTTTCATCAGAAAAAATAATAATCTTACTGCTGCCATCCGGTGTTTGGATTGTAATACTTGTGTCATCAACACCCGTAATCTCACCATTTACTGGCTTCATGCCTTGCATTTGCCCAGCACCTTGGCCCGCGGAACCACCTTGCCGGATCATCATTTTCCCTTCTTCAGGTGCTCCCATGACAAGTTTGGGTTGCTGATTTTTTTGATACTGAACACCTCCATAAAAAGCTCCAGCACCCACCAGAATTGCAATGGCAATTGTAATAAATATACTCTGTTGTTTCATAATTATTCACCCCCTTTCTATTCATATCTCAGCGCTTCAATCGGTTGCAAATTTGCCGCACGGCGTGCAGGCCCGCCTGCCACGCAGACTCTAAAACGTAACACTACTCTTATATTCCTACTCGTACCTCAGGGCCTCTATCGGCTGCATGTTCGAGGCTTTGCGGGCAGGGTACCAGCCAAAAAGCACACCTATCCCTCCAGATACTGCAAAAGCAAGCAAAATGGAAGGGAAAGAAACGACAAATAACGAATCAGTAAATGACGAGTACAGATATGAAAGCGATACGCCAAGAGCAATACCAATCATTCCTCCTGTAAAGGTCAAAATAACTGATTCAAACAAAAATTGCATAATAATTTCTTTTTTCTTTGCACCAAGTGCTTTGCGAAGACCAATCTCCCGGGTTCTTTCGGTAACCGTGACAAGCATGATATTCATAATCCCAATCCCTCCGACAAGTAAAGAAATAGCCGCAACTCCTGACAAAAGCGTCGTAAACGTTGCTGTGGTTGAGGAGGCCGTATTGAGGATATCTTGCTGTGAAATAATAGAGAAATCTTTTTCGGTTGGATCTGCGAGCTTATGTCGTGATAATAATAGATAACCAACTTGGTTTTGGGCAGCTGTCATTACTTCTGCCGACGTTGCCTCAAGAGCAATCGAAGACACGTAATTCACCCCAAAAAGCTGCTTTTGTGCTGTTGAGAGTGGGACGAACACCACATCATCTTGATTCATGAAACCTGTTCCTCCTTTGGCAGCTGTCACACCAATGACGGTAATTGTTTGTCCGTTAATCCTAATCGTCTGTCCAATTGGATTGGTATTTTCACCAAAAAGAGTGGTTACCGTGGTTGGACCCAATACTGCTACTTTTGCAATCCCACTATCATCTCGTTCACTGATAAATGCACCTGAAGCGACAGTTGTTTTATGGACAGTTGCATACTCAGGAGTGGCACCGATAACTTGTGTATTGGTATTATTTCTCCCCGCAGTTATTTGACCTTGGCTTCGATACTCAGGAGAAACTGTTTGCACTGTCGTAATTTGCCCCGAGGTGACAATAGCTTTAGCATCTTCACGAGTAAGTGTCGTTCCTCCTCCAGCCGCCCCTTGTACTGTACCAGAACGCTGTCCCGACGGCTGTACTGTTAATAAGTTTGAACCCAACGACTGAATTTGGCTTTGGATGGTTTGCTGCGTAGCCTGCCCAAGTGAAATAAGCGCGATAACACTCGCAATACCAATGACAATGCCAAGGGTCGCAAGACCAGTCCGCAGCTTGTTGACGGTTAATGTCTGTAAACTTTCAAGAAATGTTTCGATAACATCCATACGCTTCTTACTTAATTTTTTATTCTCCTCTGCTTCTCATTTTTACGATCATCAACCAATTTACCATCTCGTATGGTAATGATTCGCTTAGCATGAGCTGCGATATCCGGCTCATGAGTAATCATCACAATAGTATGCCCTTGTTCATTAATCTGTTGAAAGATCTCCATTACTTCGTTAGCCTGATTGGAAGCAATATTGCCTGTTGGCTCATCAGCAAGGAGAATACTTGGATTCATCGCAAGACCCCGAGCTATTGCCACCCGCTGCTGTTGTCCACCAGATAGCTGATTTGAGGTATGATTGAGTCGCTCACCAAGCCCAACCATCGTAAGATATTTCTGTGCAATCGTAAGCCTCTTTTCTTTTGGGATGCCAGCATACCGCATGGGGAGCATAACATTTTGCAGAGCAGTAGTACGAGGAAGTAAATTAAAGGCTTGAAAGATGAAACCAATTTTTTTATTGCGAATTTCTGCTAGTTCATCATCTTGTAATGTACTCACATTTTCTCCATCCAGAATATATTCACCACTTGTTGGTGTATCAAGCGCACCCAGGATATGCATAAGTGTTGATTTGCCGCTTCCTGAAGGTCCCATGATCGCGACAAACTCACCTTTTGCAATAGTAAAAGAAACTCCTGCAAGTGCAGTCGTCTCAAGAACACCTGTTTTATATACTTTGGACAGATTGTTTGCTTGGATAATGGTTGTCATATTATCTTCGTATCATCATACCGCCACCACCAAGCCCTGTCCCGCCAAATGGAGAAGTGGTACTCGTACTATTCGTATTCCCTGTCGAAGAAGTACTCGTAACAACGGTATCTCCTGAGGTAAGACCAGACGTTATTGCTGTTTGGGTATCATTTGATTTGCCAACCTCTACCGTAACAGTAGATAGTTTACCCTCTTTTACCACTCTCACGGTAGAAGTACCATTGCTTGTTTGTAGAGCACTTGAAGGGATCAAGAGAACATTTGACTGTATATCGGTAATAATGTTGGCACTCACAGCCATATTGGGATAAATAGTCTCAATCGTTGTCTCATCAAAAATGATCGTCGTTGGATAGGTTGTCACGCCTGAAGAGACACTTCCATTTGTATTGATCGCAGCAACTTTGCCAGTAAAAGTTTTGTCTGGAAAGGCATCAAGGGTAAGGGTCACTTTTTGCCCCGGTTTTACTTGCGTGACATCAATCTCTGAAAGATTGACACTTGCTTGCAAGATTCCTCCTTCCATTGCAATCATGCCATATGACTGAGTGGAGGAAGTATTTGTCGTAGAACTGCTGCTCTCCGTCGAGTTAGAACTAGAAGAATCACTCGAGGCAATTGCAAGTCCTGGCGTCAAGGCAAGATTACTAACTGTTCCAGCAGATGGAGCCGTAATGGTCGAGGAGGTTTGCTCATAGGTCAACCAACTAGAGGTCACTTGTGCGTTTGCAGCAGCTATCGCCGCATCTGCTTCTTTGTAGGTCTTTTCAGCAGCAGCAAAAGATTTCTGTGACTGAATAAGCGATGATTCTATATTTTGTTTTTCGAGATCGGTATAGGTATTTTGGGTTTCTGGGTTAGTTGTATTGTCATTTTTATAATTAATGTCATTCTGGGCGCTAACAACCGATTGCTGTGCCGTCCACATGGACGCATCTGCTGAAATTTTTTGTTGTTCGGCTTGTTTGAGCGAGTTAACCGCAGAAAGGTAGCTGGCATAGGCAGTCGCCTGATTTTGCTCTGTTTCTTTATCTGGGGTAATTACGGCAATCGTTTGCCCTTCCGTAACAGCATCTCCATTGGCTACGTACACCTCTTTTACAACACCGGTTGCTGAGGTCGTAATACTCCCACTATTTCCTGAAGAGATAGTACCCGATGCGGTTACACGTGAAACTAAGCTACCTTTTTCAACTGTTGCCGTTTGGTATTGTGGTTCCTCAGCTTTTTGCCCCAAGAAACTAAAACTCAAGAATCCGATTAGAGCAGCAAGAAGAATGACGATCAGTCCTTTTTTGATAAAAGATGCTTTTATTTTATTTCTCATGTTGAAAGTATACTTATAGTCCTCTGAGAAAATGCTGAGATAGAAAACTTATTGACAGTAGCGGGGAGGGAAATTTGTGGTTGGAATTCCAGAGACGACTGTCCTCTAAATTGCTTCTACTAGCCTTGACATATCTCATAGTAAGGGGTATAATTATAACCTATGAAAGCAGTTATCCTCGCAGGCGGCTATGGCACCCGTATCAGTGAAGAAAGCCAAATCCGACCAAAACCAATGGTCGAGCTTGGTGGCAAGCCAATCCTCTGGCACATCATGAAGTTGTACTCTCATTATGGAATTAATGATTTTGTAATTGCTTGTGGCTACAAATCACAAATTATCAAAGATTACTTTGCAAACTATACTCTCTATAACTCTGATGTTTCCTTTGATATGCAGAATAAATCTATGCAGATTCACAAAAATGATGCTGAGGATTGGAAAGTAACCCTAGTTGAAACTGGTGAAGGTTCTCTTACTGGTGGAAGAATCCTACGGATAAAAGACTATGTGGGTGATGAGGCTTTTTGTATGACGTATGGAGATGGACTGAGTGACGCCAATATAGCCAATGTCATTGATTTCCATAAAAAAGAAGGTAAACTTGCAACCGTACTTGCCGTACAGCCTCCGGGAAGATTTGGTATCTTTACGATGACTAAAGGAAGTAACGTCGTTGAACATTTCCGAGAAAAGCCTCAAGAAAACGAAAACTGGATCAATGGAGGATTTATGATACTTGAGCCAAAAGTGTTTGATTATATTGAAGGCGATAAAACAACCTTTGAGAAGGAACCTATGGAGCAGCTGGCAAAAGAAGGACAACTTGCCGCATTTCGTCACACAGGATTTTGGCAACCAATGGACACGCTTCGTGACAAAATGGTACTCGAAGAAATTTGGCAATCAGGGAAAGCCCCCTGGTATGTCTGGAAAAAATAATATGAAAGTGTTAGTAACAGGTATTGATGGCTATATAGGTACAATTCTTGGCCAGACCCTTGTCACAGAGGGCTTTGACGTTGTTGGACTTGATACGGGCTTCTATCGCAATGGCTGGCTGTATAATGGCGTTAAGAAAGTTCCAAGCATTATTACCAAAGACGTCAGAGACGTTACTATCGAAGATCTCAAAGGTTTTGACGCAGTAGTCCACCTCGCAGAACTTTCCAATGACCCTCTTGGACAAAACAATCCTGAAGTAACCTACGATATTAACCATGATGGTACCGTACATCTTGCAAAGACAGCCAAAGAAGCTGGAGTGAAACGCTTTGTGTACTATTCATCATGTAGTGTCTATGGGGCATCTGATGGTATTAGTGATGAAACCTCCCCGACTAATCCACTGACTGCCTATGCCAAATGCAAAGTACTCAATGAAGAAGCTTTGACAAAAATGGCTGATGAGAGCTTTACCCCAGTACTTTTCCGTAATGCAACAGTCTATGGAGCTTCCCCTCGTATGCGCTTTGATATTGCGGTCAATAACCTTTCAGGCGTTGCCTGGACCACCAAAGTTATTGCTCTTGAAAGCGACGGAAGTGCATGGAGACCATTTGTCCATGTACAAGATGTTTCTCATGCTACGGTCTGTGCACTAAGAGCTCCAAAAGAAGCTGTCCATAATCAAATCTTTAATGTCGGGACACAATCATCAAACTATACGATTAAAGAAATCGCTGATGAAATTAAAAAAGTCTTTACCGATTGCACGATTCATTTTAATAATTCGGTAACTGATACGAGAAATTATCGTGTATCTTTTGACAAGATTGCACAGAAGCTTCCTGGATTTAGGCCACAATATGCACTCAAAAAAGGGATAACTGAACTACAGACACTCTTTGGGCATATCGCACTTACCACAGCAATGTTTCAATCTTCTGGATACACACGGCTCAAGCGAATCCAATACCTCAAGGACAGTAAACAAATTGACGAAAGGTTCTTTTGGACAAAGGAGAAAAATAATGTTTAAACAAACCAACATCGATGGTACTTATATCATTGAATCTCCGAAAGCATCCGACGACCGGGGCTTTTTTTTGAAGGCGTTTGACATGGACAAATTTAAAGAGCAAGGGCTTGAATCTACGATTGTCCAACTCAATCTCTCGCATAACAATAGTAAGGGAACGATCCGTGGACTGCATTATCAAACAGAGCCAGCAGGTGAAGCAAAAATCATGCGTTGCATCAGAGGAAGTATCTTTTTTGCCGTGGTAGACATGCGTAAAGATTCTCCCACCTATCTTCAATGGGAAGGTTTTACCCTTTCTGAAGAGAATCACTTGATGGTATACGTCCCCAAAGAATGTGCAACGGGCTATCAGGCGCTTGAAGATAATAGTCAAGCTCTCTATTCGAGTAGCAATACCTATGTACCAAACAATGAAAATGGTGTACGATACAATGATCCCCGTATTGGCATTGATTGGCCTATGAAAGATACTGTTGTTGTTTCAGAAAAAGACCTACAGTGGGAGGATATACAAGTATGATGATTGTTGATACAGCATTACAACAGAGAGCTAAGGAGAATAAACCTATTCGAGTAGGTCTTGTAGGGGCTGGTTTTGCTGCTCGAGGATTTGCCGCACAACTTATCGAAGGCACCCCAGGCTTGCGCCTGGTAGCCATTTGCAATAGGACCCTCTCCTACGCAGAGCAAGCCTATACAGATATGGGCATTAGTTCCTTCGAAGTAGTAAAAGACAAAGAAGCTTTTCAGAAGGCCGTCCAAGACAAAAAAGATGTTATTACTACTGATCCAACACTTCTTTGTGAAAGCGACGAGGTCGATGTAATCGTCGAAGCAACAGGAAGTATCGACTATGGCGCAAAGGTCGTTATGGATGCAATCAAACATAAAAAACATGTTGTGCTGATAAATGCGGAACTTGATACAACGCTTGGACCAATACTTAAGCACTATGCTGACGAGGCAGGTGTCGTCTATACACAAGCTGATGGAGATCAACCAGCAGTCCTTATGAACTTGCTACGATATGTCCAGTTTCTGGGATTTAAACCAAAAGTGCTTGGTAATATCAAAAGTCTGCTTGACCACAAACGAACACCTGAAACGCAAAAAGGATGGGCAGATGCTCATTTCCAACGCCCGGTTATGGTGACATCGTTTGCCGATGGAACCAAAATTTCGTATGAAATGGCAACCCTTGCCAATGCTACCGGCTTTGGTGTCGGAACTCGAGGAATGTATGGACCCAAAACTGATCGTGTAGAGCATGCACCAAAGGTCTTTACTGACGAGATGATTGGCAATGGTATTGTTGATTATGTTATTGGGGCAGAACCATCATTTGGGGTGTTCGTTCTTGCAACCACAGACAATCCTATCAAAAAAAGGTATATGCAGGTTTACAAAATGACCGAGGGGCCACTGTATACTTTTTATGTCCCCTATCACCTTTCTCCACTTGAAGCACCTCTTTCAGTAGCTCGTGCTGCACTTTTTGCAGATAGTGCCCTTACGCCAAAAGGCTATACCTGTGATGTGGTGGCCGTAACCAAAAAAGCACTCAAAAAAGGCGAGGTACTTGATGGTATTGGCGGATTCTGCTGCTACGGAGATATCGATAATACCTCAACCATGCAACAAGAAAATCTCATCCCGATGGGTCTTATTGAAGGATGTATGCTCAAAAAGGATCTGCCAGAAGGCTATGCGATTTCCTATGATGATGTTATAATCCCTGAAGGTCGAATGAGTGATGCGCTTAAAAAAGAGCAAAATGAACTGATGAAAGGTACAAAATGACACAAAAAAAAATAGACATAACTATTGCTATTCCTACTTGCTACGGCGGACAATCATTGGTTGATACCGTCGAAACCATTGTGCAAGCAGCCCAGGGTCTTTCTGTCGAGATTCTTATCCAGGCAGATAGAACGCCACTAACACCTGAAGTCAAAGCAAAGCTTAAAAAGCTCGGGGCACAAGTTGCCTGGAATGATGTTGAAGGAAGTCAATTTAAAAAGCTTAAACAGTTACTTGATAAAGCACAGGGAGAAATCTTTGTCTTTACGCAAGATGATATTACTTTTGCGCCTGCTGCAATTAAAGAAATACAGGCTGCCTTTGCTCGAGATAAAAAGTTGACAATGACTGGCTCGCGAGTCTTACCACTTCCTCCAGTAACTACCTTTGAAAAGAGTATGGCGGTCATGGTAAGAATTGTTGATCATACTGCTGGCTATTGGAGAAATGGCAATAATTATCTTGCAGCGAGTGGACGATGCCTAGCATTCAAGACAGAAACATTTAGAAAATTCCGCATTCCAGAAATGGTTGTTAACGGAGATATGTTTCTTTATCTTGAGAATAAACGTGTAGGAGGTAAGTTTAAACAACTTAAAAAATCTCATGTGTTTATCCGTTGCCCTCAGAAGTTAAGAGACCAGGTAGGACCAAGTAGTAGGTTTCAATTCTCAAAACAAGAACTAGTGAACTATTTTGACTTCCCTATTGATAAAGAATACAAAGTTTCTCGAAGAGCAACGGCAAGGGCTATCTTTAAGGAACTTGTTGAATATCCAAGCGCTACTTTTGGTTATTTCTTTATCTATGTCTATACCAGACTCAGAAGGCAATCCTATAAAAAAGTCTCCAACCCCGTATGGGATGTAGATGCTTCAACTAAATCCTAACATTAGGTAAAAAATAAGCTAATACCTATTACTCCAACAATCGTTAATAGTAAACCAATTAATTCTCTTTTTGTCGGTCTCTCTTTTAAGAAAAAAATGGCTAGTACAACTATGATCGCTGGATACGCTGCTGTTAGAGGTGAAGCTATTGAAGCATACGCATGAGCAAATGCGAGCCAGAGAAAAAGGACGGCAACAATATTTAATAATGAACCTAAAAGTGCAAATTTATATTTGGAATACTCATGTATGGTTCGAGTGAATTGACTTAGTGGTTCTCTTGTAACGAGTAGATACCCGACAGCTACAGGTATTTGAGCAAATGCTAACGCAAAAAGGAATGTTTCTGCTGAAGATTTATCAATTACTCCTTTTGAGAGGGTATCTGATAACCCTACCGCGATAGCAGCCGCAAGCGGCCAAAGAAGATGAGCCCTTTCCTTAAGTTCTTTGGCATGAATTTTGTGGGGTAAAGAAACAATTAAGATTCCAATAATAGTTATACTAATAAAAAACCAGTGAATAGGTAAAAGCATTTCTTTGTTGAGGAGAACAGAACAAATAATAGTCCACACGGGATAACTTGCAAAAATGGTTCCACTGATACTGATATGTCCCTTTGAGAGTGCATAAAAAACAAACGCTTCAGAAAGAAGCGCACTCAAAAGAGCAAATCCAACTACCATTGAAAAATCTTGAAAACGCACCCCTACAATGAGAGCAAACGGTATCCATAAAAGAAGACCAAAGCATGCATCAAAGAAAAAAACAATTGAGGGATTTAATTCTTTATAACTTCTTTTAATACTTATAAAAGCAAGAGCTTGTCCCAACGCAGCAAGTAAACCGAACACTATTCCCATGGATATAGTATACCATGAGCTAGCTTCTGGAATACTTCTTCACCTGTTCAAGGGGCCAGGTGATGCCAGCAGCATAACAAACCAACCAAAAGTCCGATCCCCACAAATTTACTTCTTGAATCCGCGAAGGAATGACATATCTCTCCCACGTAGACGGAAAAGATTCTCGGCGATACGTAAGAACACCTTCCTGCGGCTGAGGTGCTTGCTTAAGATAATATTCCCACGCTCTGCCTCCTCCCCAAGGTTGTGCTTCAAGTTCCGTAAAGAGCATTTGATCCCGTGGAAGGAGCTGCGTGAGCGAACTAACAGCTTTTGCATAAGGAGAGAGCTTCTGTAGCCATTTATTTTTCCATGTTTCCTGGGAAGGATAGACATCAAATCCCAAGCGAACCTGTTTGCCTAAGTCACCAATAAAGTCCTTAAAAACGCTCTGCACCCGCCAGGTAAGCGAGGCGTCGATATTTGTATTAAACAAAATCGGCTTTTCAGTTAATTTTTTACAAATACTTACCGCTTTTTGCATAAATGCTCGAGAAATAACTGTCTGGATATCTTTTCTTCCTTCAAGTCCTTGTCTATCTGGCCATTCATTGCCGAGATAAAAGCCTCTGATGCGTGGATCATTACCAAATTTTTGCAGTTGTGCCTTGAGAAAAATGTGCCCAAAATTATTTAAGAAAGTATCTTCATCCAAAGCTGCTTCTGATTGCTTTACTCGTTGTGTGTAGGTATACGGTAGACGAATACCTGGATAATGTGGATACTGAAATGGTCCAAGGCAAAAGTCTACTTGTAACCCTATCTGCTGACACAGCTCAAGAATATATTCTACCGAAGAGAAATCAAAACTTTCCCCGTCGGTTATATCATAAGGAAAGATGACTAGTCGAATACCAGAGATGCCATAGTGCCTAAGCGTTTCAAGAGAATCTCGTATTAGCCCTTTCTTTTTTTGCCAATCACTGGTAGGTAAATCACCATGTGTTGCTCGATAGGCTAGCTCCCAACAGACTTTCTGCGGGCAAAAGGTTGTCCAAAGTTGCATACTGAGGCTGATTATAGCACAGCTATGGGGATTACCTAAGATTTGTTGCTATTTTACCAGGTTTAGACAGCTTTACAGGGAATCGTTCAGAAGCTGCTTGCGGAAGGACGACAGAAACACCTGCCCTGGGAAACATGCTTCTTAGACGATGCTGTAAAGCAGCAGCGCTCTCTCCACTTGCCAGAGTTGCAACCATACCTCCTGCATTTAAACCTTCGTATAATCCTTTAATTGTAGATTCTGATAATCCTTGTTGATCCGTACATGTTACCAAATCAACATTTCCTACAAAAGTAGTACCAGAGTCATGAACTGTATGTTTTAGACTATCTCCAAATGGTGAAAGTTCTCCTAAGGGATCTCTTATAGGTTCACCTCCTATTTGTGCCCAGCTAAAACCTTTAGCGGGATCCTCCATTATCGAATCCTTAATACGCCTACCAACCCCTAAATTAAACATTAATTCCAATTGGAGCAGACTTAAACCTTCCGAATCATGAGATTCAACCCTTGTAGGAAGTGAAGGTTCAGTGAGCACAGCTTGCCCAACAACTATTCCTGGTTCACTAAATCGGCCAATTGAAGATCTATCAAACTCTCCCATATAAATACATACTCTTCTTCATTGAAGAAAGATAATTATATATGAATGATACTTGTTGTTCTTGACCGACGACAGACATTTACCTGACAAAAAGATGAACTAATAATTAAATGGGGGAATGTAGACTAGTAAGTTAGTTAGCAGATATTACCGCTGGTATTGCTGATGAAGATTTTGAATGATTCTTCTTGGTCTCTGACTTTGTTTTAAGGTTAGGTAATGGCTTGGTAAGAGCGATCTCCAGCACTTCGTCCATATGTTCGACAAACTTGAATTTCAAATCTTTAAGTACTTCCTTTGGCACATCTTCCAAATCTTTCTCATTATCCTTTGGCAAGATAATGGTCGTGAGTCCTGCACGATGCGCACCGATAACTTTTTCTTTGACTCCACCAATTTCCAGAATTCGGCCACGGAGTGTTACTTCACCAGTCATACCAGTCTTTCGGTCAACGGGGATCTTGGTAAGAGCTGACACAATAGCTGTCGTAATAGCACCGCCAGCAGATGGACCATCTTTTGGTACAGCCCCCTCTGGGACGTGTACATGGACATCCAGATGCTGATAGAATTTATCTGCAAGACCAAGCTGTTTGAAGCGGGTCCTGATATATGACATAGCAGCTTGCCCTGATTCTTTCATGACGTCTCCCAACTGACCTGTAAGAATAAGCTGTCCTTTACCTGGCATTGGTGCAACTTCAATGGTAAGGATTCCTCCACCAGCTTCAGAATAGAATAATCCTGTTGCCATACCTACTTCGTCCTTTTTTTCAATCATGGTTGCCTGGAATTTAATAGGACCCAAATAGGTTGTTACGTCTTTTGCCTCAACAGTCACTTTGTTTTTTTCGCCCTCAGCAACTTTTTTGGCTACTTTACGAAGGATTGTGGCAATCTTTCGCTCCAGATTTCTGACACCGGCTTCACGGGTATAATGATGAATCATAAAGCGTAAAGCATCATCTGTCAGCTCAACATTTTCACCAGTGAGACCATGATTCTCCAGCTGCTTGCTAATTAAGAAATCATGAGCAATTTTGAATTTTTCATCATGGGTATAGCCGCTAAACTGAATGATTTCCAGACGATCTCGTAGTGCTGGTGGAATCGTATCTAACACATTTGCTGTTGTGACAAACATGACGTTTGAAAGATCAAAAGGAACTTCCAGATAGTGGTCTGAAAACTGCCCATTTTGTTCAGGATCGAGCGCTTCAAGAAGGGCTGATGAAGGATCCCCACGGAAGTCTGAGCCTACTTTATCAATTTCATCAAGCATAAAGATAGGATTCTTTGTCCCCGCATCCTTGATCCCTTGTAAGATTCTCCCTGGAAGCGCGCCAACGTATGTTCGACGATGCCCACGAATTTCAGCTTCATCCCGGATTCCCCCCAGCGATACGCGAACGAATTTGCGGCCAAGAGCACGAGCAATGGATTTACCAATAGAGGTCTTCCCAACTCCGGGTGGTCCGACAAAACAGAGAATTGGACCTTTCATCTTACCTGATAGCTGATGCACTGCTAAGTATTCAAGAATGCGCTCTTTCACTTTTTTGATACCGTAGTGATCTTTATCCAATGTGCCTTCAGCTTCTTTGATACTTGTTTCATCTTTGCTTTCGTTATTCCAAGGAAGACTTACCATCAACTCAAGATAGTTACGGATATAACCAGCCTCTGGATTAAACTGATTCATGTTCTGTAATTTGTGCAGCTCTTTCTTGGCCTTCTCTTCTACCTCTTCAGGCATCTTTGCATCTTTTATTTTTTGCATCAGGACTTTTGTCTCTGAAGTATCTTCTGCTTCACCTAGCTCTTGCTCGATCGTTTTCAGACGCTCACGAAGCATAGCTTCTCGTGCACCCTTTTCAAATCTTTCCTGGGTCTTTGAAGCAATTCTGCGTTCAAGTTCAAGAATTTTGACTTCTTTAGCGAGCAGATCTGTCAGCTTTTGCAGACGAGCTTTAACATCACTCATCTCAAGAATTTCCTGTCTTTCTTGAGGTTTTAGTTCAAGAGCAGAAGCAATCAAGTCTGATAATTCGGCTGGAGAGTTCTCAGACATGATATTCATAAAGAGCAGAAAATCAGCAGATTTACCAAAATTCATTGCCTTACGAAATGCGTTTGTCAGATGGTTACAGAGTGCTTTAATTTCTTCAGTTACTTCAATAACATCTGGGATTTCAATAACCCTTGCCATAAAGTAGGAGTCAAACTTTTCATACGATAATACTTTTACACGAGAGAGGCCGCGAACCTGCGCGTTAATTTCGCCATCGGTACGGATCATACGTTCAATACGAGAAAGTGTTCCGACACTATGTAAATCTTCAGGGGTAGGATCATTGAGTCGTGCATTCTTTTGGAGCACAAAGCAGCCAATTTTTTCATGCTGGAAAGCAGATTCAAGTGCGGTCAAGCTTTTGGGACGACCAAAGGTTAATACAGAATCAGTATTTGGGAATATGATTCCGTCGCGAATTGGGATGATTGGTACAATCTTTTCCATAATTAGTATTTAGCACTCTATCATAACATCTGCCAAGTGTCAATGGCTTATAGGATTTTTACTTGCTTAGCTCTGCATAGATGACATATCGATGAGAATAATTTTTTGAAGAGGAACTCCAATCACCATGACACGTGATCAAATTAAGCATTGTTTTATCGGTTTTACCGAAAACTTCACCTATTGGGAAAGAATTATAAGGATATTTCACCATACGAATGACAAAAAAAGTCAATTCTTTGCCTTGATCATCCGTAATAATAATCTCATCTCCTTTTCTGAGGCTTGTCAGATCGTAAAAGATAGCAGGGGCCCCTGATTCTTTGTCGAAATGACCTGCAAAGACTGCATTGCCTATTTGACCTGGACGAGGCCCCAGTTTGTACCACGCTGCGTTATCCGCATCTTTTGGTACATCCATAGCTTTTTTACTATCAAGACCCACCTGTTCAATCTGACCGGTTACATTAATTTGCGGTATACGAATACTTGTCGGAATACCAACTTCAGGAAGTGGTTGTGTAACAGCCGTTTGGGTTGTTGGTACAATTTCTTTCTGAGACTGAGCAACAAGGACTTGTTGCTTTTGCTCCTCTGAAAATGTACCTGCAACGTTTACTCCGACAAGTACCCCAACTACTGAAATAATAGCGATAAGAAGAACAAAAGATAATTTTTTCATATCTTATATAAAGCAAGATGCATTAACGAAAAGTTAACGCATCTTGCCACACAAACAAAAGTTTGATTAGTTTCCTGCACGTCCAGTTGATGGTGCACTTTCTGGCATCGCATCATCTGTCATCGCAGAAGTTACTGTTGTTGTGGTTGTAGGCGTAGTTGTCTGAGCAAATGCTACTGAGCTTGCAGTAACTGCTGCTACAGCAAAAACACCTGCTGAAATTGCTAATTTTTTGATCATTCGTTTCACCTCCTTCCTTGAGTTTTCGGACTCACATCCCTTTGCTGACTTCTTGCTGACAAGAAGTAAACCATAAGGTACTTTTTAGTGTAACATCAAAAATTAAAAAGAAGTGTAAGAAAATTATAAGAAAATTATTCCTTAATCATATAGCCTATTCCACGGATAGAATAGAGCAATTTCTTCTGCGAAGCTTTATCAATCTTTTTACGAAGATATCCTATATAAACATCGACAACCCGTGTCTCAATATCTGAAGAATAGAGCCATATTTTCTTTAACAAGATCTTGCGGGTTACCACTTTTCCCTGTTGCTTCATAAGATAATGTAATAGTTTGAACTCTTGAGGCGTGAGTATAATAACATCTTCTCCTCTCTTTACTTCAAGCGCATTGCTATCAAGCTCCAGATCTGCGACTTTAAGACGCGTCTGTGTTTGCTTTTTTTGCGTCATCGCATTGTTTACCGCTGTTAAAAGATCAGCAGGAGTTATGGGTTTTTGTAAAATAATGGTATCTACAAGAGAAATTCTCGTTTTCACTTTTTCTTCTTTAAGAAAAAGTATCTGAATATCAGGAAGTGTCTTTTTGACATCTCTGATGATTGCACAGGCACTTAATTCACCAATAGCACCATCGAGAATAAGGATATCAGGTGAATATCTTTTTATTGATCGTTGTTCTGCTGTTTTAGTAGCAACGGTATAGACTTGATAGCCTTGCTCGAGTAAGACTGTTTTTAATGACGTGCGAAATTGTTTTTGGGGAGAGATCAATAATAATGTATTACTCATAACCGCCCACCATTATAACAACACCTTCCTGATCGAGCAAGGGCAAGACAGCTATAAATACTTTTTCGTTTGGGATATAATAGAAATAATATTATGATTCGATATAAACTGCTCATCGGATTTGCTCTGATATTAGTTTTAGGACTTTTTATTCAGGCAGTAACTAGTAGTATTCCGCCTCTTATTTTTGTGAGTACGTCGATCATCACCCTGATTCTTTTTTTTATGGCGGGTATCTATCTCACACGTCCGCTAAGAAAACTGCAGGAAGCAATGCAATCGATGCAACCTAACAAACCAAGCAAAGACGAGATAGCAATGGCGATACAACAACTTTCTTTTTTTGCCACAGAAATAAAAGATCGGGATATCGAAATCGACAATCGACGTAAACAAGGTATGCTCATCCTTGATTCACTTATTGAACCTGTTGTTGCTTGTGATAAAGGAAATAACACTATCGTTTTTAATAAAGCTACAGAGACTATTACCGGTATGAACAAAGCAACGGCACTCGGAAAACCCATTGATGACATTCTTCACTTATATGAGGATGAAAAGCGTATCCCTTTCGCTGAATATTCAGACCAATCACTGAGTATGATTGAAAAATTACGAACTAACGGTCTCAATATGAGTAATGCACAAGGAGATAAGGTAACCGTCACAATGAGGGTAATACCGATACGCAGCAATGAACAGTTGATCCATGTACTTACCTTTCATGATACGAGCGAAGCATTGGCGTTAGAAGAGATGAAGCTTGATTTTGTCTCTATGGCTGCCCACGAACTTCGTACACCACTTACCGCAATCCGAGGATATGCTTCGCTTCTTGAATTGCAACACGCTGGTGAACTTAATGACAATGGCAAAGAATTGGTCAAACGTCTTCTCATAAGCGGAGAAACCTTAGGAAACTTGATTGATAATTTACTGACGGTATCTCGTATTGAAAAGAATATGTTCTCAATTGCAACAAAACCAACAGACCCTTTACCACTACTAATGGGTGTTATTGATACGTTTCGAAAGACAACAAAAGCGAAGAGACAAAAGCTACTTATCGATGTACCAAACGAACTTCCAATCATATTTGCTGACTCCTTTTGTTTGAGCCAAGTGCTTTTTAACCTTATTATGAATGCCACCACGTATGCTCCTGATGGAACGACAATTATGGTTAAAGCAGAAAAAAGAGATGCTTTTCTTCAAGTAACTGTTTCTGACACTGGTCCAGGAATACCAAAGGAAGCCATTCCTAAGTTGTTTACCAAATTTTTCCGAGTACCAGGAAGCCTGGAAGAGTCAATAAAAGGTACGGGACTTGGTCTTTTTATTAGTAAAACAATTATTGAGCTACATAATGGAAAAATCTGGGTAGAAAGTGAACCTGAGAAGGGTAGCATCTTCACTTTCCTTATCCCCATAGCAACACCACAACTTATTGCTCGTTATCAACAACAACAGGAGAATGCTAGCTTGACAGTAAAAAATGGACGGGGTATTATAATAAAAAATGTATGAAAAAAATACTCATTGCTGAAGATGATTTTTTTATTCGAGATATCTACAGCAAGATCTTCACTCTTTCTGAGTATGATGTAATAACCGCTGTAGACGGGGCAGATGCTCTCGAAAAATTACAAAACCAAGCCTTTGATATTGTTCTCCTTGATATCATGATGCCCAAGATGACAGGGCTTGATGTACTCAAAGCACTTCGACAACAACTACCCCCACCAGCTAAAGATACGCCAGTTTTTCTTATTACCAACCTTGGACAAGATGAAGTTATTGAAGAAGCTTTTAAAATGGGAATGGATGGATATATCATCAAATCACAAGTAAACCCACAACAAGTAGTTGATGAAATCAATACTTTCTTTAAAAGTAAGGCCTCGCCTCCAGCTTCAGTTACTGCTTTGGAGTACTTGGATTAATATATCACGCTCTCGTGGACCATCAAGGTCAATAAGCACTATCCGCTGCCAAGTCCCTAAAGCAAGTTCCCCGTCAATAATAGGAATAGTTACTGAAGGCCCAATTAACGAAGAAAGGATATGATCTGGTGCATGTTTGGGGTTATGGGGATGACGATATGGCAATGTTGGGATTAGTTTTGCAAAAGCATCAAGCATATCAAGATCCGTCCCAGGATCAAGATTTGCCGTAGTAAGACATGCAGTTGTATTTTTCACAAAGAGGACACAGACTCCTTGTTGTATAGAATGCAATTGCAGTATTTCCTGAACTTTGTTCGTTATATCAATAACTTCTTTCTTTTTGGTGGAACTAATTGGTAGATGCATAGCTATTTTTGTATTGTTGTAAGAACAGAAAGCATCTGTAAGACTGCTGTTGCTCCTTCAATCCCTTTATTTTTATCATTCTTACCAGCTCGAACCTCTGCCTGCTCGCTCGCGTATACAGCCAAAATTTCCAAAGCAACTGGAAGACTATATTCAAGCGAAAGCTGCATAAGCGCTCTTCCTACCTCATTGGCAATCATATCAAAATGATAGGTATCACCCTTTATGATGATGCCAAACGTGACAATTGCATCGAATTGGCCTGATTTTGCAAGCTTTTGTACCATGAGTGGGATTTCCCAAGAGCCAGGTACCGAAAAAGTCTTAATTCCTTCCGTTGGCACACCATTTTCTTCCAATGTCAGACGGCAGTAGTACTCGAGATTGTCATTAAGTTCACCATGATAATCGGTTCTGACAATAGCAATTCGTAAGCTTTTGGCAAGCGTCGCATCGATTGCTGTTTTTGTTGTTAGTTGTTTAAGCATAGTTCTTCTTGTATAACTTTTCTACGTATTTTGCAAGCATGTCTACTTCGATATTTACTTCATCACCTGGTTGGATCGCCGAAAGCATCGTATGCTCCCACGTATACGGTATAATCCCGACAGTAAAGTAATCATTGTGTGCTTCAACAACCGTTAAAGAAATGCCATTAAGACAAATTGATCCCTTAGTAATAAGATATTTACTCATAACTTCGGGAACACTAATGGTGAGAATATGACTGTTCCCTTCCTGTGTTATATCTTTTACAGTCCCGAGCCCATCTACATGCCCCTGCACAATATGTCCAGAAAGGAGTGTCTCGGCTGTCACTGGGAGCTCAAGATTAGCAATATTCCCCTCCTTAAGGGAATCTAGCATAGTTTTTTTACTTGTTTCAGGCATAATCTGGACACGAAAGGTATCTGCTTTTGGCTCAGCAAGTGCAGTGAGACATACACCATTAATGCTAATACTTGTCCCTTCTTGTATCTTTGCAAGCAAAGAATGATCAGTCGAGAAAGTAAAGGTGTCGCCTTTTTTTTGTTGAAGGATACCTGTATGGGTAATAATGCCAGTAAACATGCAAATATCATACCACAAAAAACTCAATTGTCATCCTGGAAGGAGCAAGCGACTGATAGGATCTTAAGATTCTATCGCTACGCTCCAGAATGACGATTTTCTTTAGGGAAGAAAAAAGGAAACAACGGTAGCTATCCCAGCAAGCGCCATGATACCGGTAATATACCAGCCAAGAGCAGCGGTGAAATGAGAATTGATCCTATCCTTAACAATTCTGGGATTACTTGTCATCTGAACAATCAAAAAGAGAATTAAAGGAGCAACTAATGCATTAATAACAGCTGAAATAATAAGCATCGAGATAGGATTGATCCCGAAAAAATTAATAGCAAAACCGAGAAGCATAGACAGAATAATAATCCCATAAAAAGCCCTCGCCTGATGGAGTTTGCGATAGAGACCTGAACGCCATTTGAAACTCTCTGCCATGGTATATGCAGCTGAACCAGCAAGGACAGGAATGGCAAGAAGACCCGTACCAATAATGCCAAAAGCAAAGAGGAGGAAAGCATATTCACCTGCTAGGGGACGAAGCGCCTGGGCAGCATCGGCAGCTGAGGTAATCGTGGTAATACCGTTGGAGAACAACACAGCGGCACATGTGGCTATAATAAAATACATTACAAGATTAGAAAGGGTCATGCCAACCCATACGTCTATACGCATTTTTTTAATTTCTTCATCGGTGGTATTTTCACGTAAACGGAGATTTGTTTTGCCATGTAAAATCTCTTCTTCCACTTCGTGGGATGTCTGCCAGAAAAAAAGATAGGGAGAAATGGTCGTTCCAAGGATTGCTGTCACGATAAAAATTTGATCTTTTGAAAAGGAAAACGTAGGCAAAAAAGTTGCCTGAATAAGCTGGTTTATATCTAGTCCCACGATAAAAGCGGTCGCCACATACGAAAACAGTACGATTACTAAATATTTTAAGTATTTAGCATATTTTTCATACGGCATAAAAATCTGTAACCCCAAACAAAAGAAGGTAAAACCAAGACAGGCGAGTATAAAATTGGTCTCAGGAAACACGAGCTGAAAAGCCGCCGCCATAGCCCCAATATCAGCACCGATATTAAAGGTATTGGCGGTAAAAAGAAGCGTTGCGCAAAGGTAAAGCACCCACTTTGGATAGTAGATTCGGATGTTACCGGCAAGGCCACGACCTGTTGTCAAACCAATTCTGGCACACATTTCTTGTACGACTGCCATAAAAGGAAATGTAAACAGAGCAAGCCACAAGAATTGAAAACCGTATTTGGCTCCGGTCTGCGAATAGGTAGCAATGCCAGATGGATCATCATCCGCAGCGCCAGTAATTAGCCCAGGCCCAAGATTGACCCAGAATTTGTGTGCACGCTTTACATGCTGGAGTTTTGACGCTCCTCTTTCAATTTTTTTGGTCATATCGATACTTTTTTCAAGTACGATAGAGGGTGCTGATACGAGCCTTTCAAGCTTTTTATCCATATCTTATTCATATCACGCAAAGACGCACAATAACAAGAGGAAATCTTTATAAAAAAGGTGTATACTATGTCTATGGCTGAACCTATTATTCAAACGTCCTCATTGGCAGGCGTTCTCCAAATTACTCGTCCTACTTTCCCCGATGATCGTGGGTTTTTCCGTGAATCTTTCCGTAAAACAGAGCTTGAACAAGCTCTTAATACTTCATTTGATATCAAACAGATGAACCATTCTAGGTCGAGTAAAAGCACTCTTCGTGGTATCCATAGCGCTCCATGGAACAAACTTATTTATGTTACGAGGGGAACCGTCCAATCAGTGATTGTAGACCTGCGAGAAGACTCGCCTACCTTTGGAAAATATGAATCGTTTATCATCGGTGAAGAGAACAAAGCAAGTATTTTTGTCCCTGCATATACCGGAAATTCATATCTGGTCCTCAGTGAGGATGCAGATTATACCTATCTCACTGATCAGGAATGGGAGCCGGGAAAAGAAATTGGCGTGGCGTGGAATGACCCAGATATAGCAGTTAAATGGGAAATAGCTGATGGATTACTCCTTTCAGAAAAAGACAAACAGAATCAGCCGTTTAAGGAAGTCTTTCCTCGATAAGCTTATTCCATCCTTGCAGTGAAAAAAAGTTTTTTTCCTTCATTTGCTCAAGTGTCTGTCTGACATTCTCTGTAAGATTCTTAGGAAGAGAGTCTAGAGAAAACCAGCGTAAATCATCACATTTTTCTGGTTCTCCAATATGAGGACTACCTTCCCAAGCAGTCGCTGCGAGGTAAAAATCGACATATTCAATATCCACATTCCGATGCATCACATGTACTACTGATAAATCTTTTTCTTCAATGGTAAGACCAGCCTCTTCCTTTGCCTCTCTCATCATTGCCTGAAAAACTGTCTCATCGCCATCCAAATGTCCAGCAACAAGACTATACCAGCCATCTTTCCAACCTGTATTAAAACGGCGCAGCAGAAGAATATGGTTATCTCTTATGAGCACGAGATAGACTGCGGCTCTGACAGTAAAGCGTTGTTTAGCTTTTTTTTGTTTGTCTTTCATAGATACTGATAATGCTTACACCAATAAGTGCCCATTGAAAAGGAACATACAGAGGAATATTAAAGAAATGCTTTATTTCATACGACCAAGCAGGGATAGTATTTACATAAAAAATTTCTACCAGAGAACCCAGAATAACTATCGCGACATAAAAATTCAGTTCGTGTTTAATCGGATATTTGGTATGTTTGTACCATGAGAGAATAAGGAGGAGTGCAACGAGTAAAAAAGGCTGTAACCAAAATAAATAAATACAAAGGAGGGCGATAAAAAGAATAAGAAAGAGTGGCAAACTCGACTTTAGCATAATAAGGCTATTGTAGCAAAACTACTCCTTTTTTGCTCTTTCGTTTTTCTTTCCTTCACTGCCTTCAAACATAAGGTAATAGACAACAGGAATAAAGAACAACATGATAGACCCAGAGAAGAACAAACCTGAGATAATAGCCCCACCAAGGCCTCTCCAGAGTGGGTCAGACAAAGTGATTGGGATCAAACCAACAATTGCGGCAAAGGTAGTTAAGGCAACTGGCTCAAGTCGGCTTTCTGCTCCATCAACAACCGCTTCTCTAAAGGCCATCCCTGATTTGAGATTTTGATTAATCTTATCAACAACTAGAATTGAATTCTTCACCACAATACCAAACAGTGCAAGCACACCAATAAGCGCAGGAAAAGAGAGCGGCGTATTGGTCAACGCAAAGATAATAAACACACCAGAGATTGAAAGTGGGATAACGAGCATCACGATAAATGCCTTACGGAAAGATGAAAACTGGAGCACCATTGTCACAATAATAAGGAAGAATGAGAACAACATTGCCTGAAGAATAGAAGTAACAGAGTTATTGTTTTCCTCATTTGCTCCCCCAGTTTGCCAAGAGTAGTCCTCTGGCAGATTTATACTATCAGCGTATTTTTCGAGTTTCTGATTAAATTCAGTGATCGAATTTCCCTGTGTGACACCTGCACTGACAGAAATAGTTCGTTTGCCATCTTCACGGGTTATCAGGGTTGGATTGGAGCGCATTTCAAATTTCCCAAGGGAGCCAAGGGTAACTGAGCCATCTTCGGTTGAGATAGTAACTGTCGCAAGCTTCTCAAGGGTTTGTGTACTTGTGTCTGTACGAAGGATCACGTCTTGCTCATCCTCAGTATCTCCGACAAAATGCATGTCTTCTTCAAGCGTAAATCCTGTCGCATAGGTTCGGAGGAACAGACCAATTTGTTCCTGAGTTACTTCTGCATCAAGCATCTTTTGATAATCAGGGACAAAAACGATTTTACTTGTCCCTGGAGTGATAGACTTTGTGACATTGGTTATACCAGGCTCTTTTTTGAGGTAATCTTCAATACGAGTCGCATAGATATCAAGTGCTTCTAACTCTTCACCAAACAATTTTATTTGAATGTCACTCCCAGCAGGCGGTCCTCCGCTTACTTCAACTATGGATAACTTCCCCGCAGTATAATTCACATATTTCGCTCGAAGATCTTCAGCAAGCTTTATTGATGATGAATCTCCACCTACTTCTGGAAGAACAAGCGTAATTAAGGCTGTGTTGTCCTGTGCTCCACCGTACCCTCGTCCTGGATCGATACTTAATCGTAGGGTAGATGTCGCAAAAGAGACTTCAGGAAGCGTACGGACTTCTTCTAAGATTTTTAACGCTTCATCATTGGTCTGTTCTTTATTGGTACCTGCTGGCATTTCAAGAGCAAGATACAGATAGGCAACATCACTCTTGGGGAAGAATTCGTTTTTGACAAAACCTAGTGGAAGTAGCAGATACGATAAGAAGGAAAAGAGCGCAACTGCCATGACGGCTTTACGACGGTTTTCTTTCGTAGAAAGTATTTTTTCAAGCAGAGCTCGATAATGTACTCCAATCGTTTCAAAGCTAATGACACCATGATCAAGATACTGTTGTATGTTATTGCGAGCAAACGATAGTTTATGTGGCAAGCCCCGAGCTGATTTAGATTGCTTCGTCGTTCCACTCCTCGCAATGACGTTTTTAAAACGTTTGCTCAGTGCATCTCGCAATGATGACCGCACTTGGAAAAAGATAAAGAGATTGACAAAGAACAGGAGAAGCGCAGGCAAGAAAAGCTCGCCCTTTGGTGCAAGAGCCAAGAAAATACCAAAGATTACGAGCAATCCTACAAGGCGAAGGAAGGTAACCACACGAGAAGGGATTTTTGATTTAAGTAATAGTACAAAGATAGGAAGCGTGATAAACATCGCGACGATGAACGAACCAAGTAAGGTACTTGAAACAACAACAGGAATGGGTTTAATAAATTCACCGATAATGCCACTTGCCATAAGGAGTGGGACAAATGCCCATACCGTTGTCAGCGTTGTCGTAAAGATAGCGGTCTTAAAATCGCGCCACACCAAAAGCCCTGCTTCAAGCGGACTAAACTTACGGGTTCGATAGTAGGCAGTCAGTGCAGAAATGACCACAATTGTGTCATCAACCAGAAGACCTAACGAAAGCAAGAATGAGAAGAAAGCAATAAAACTAAGTGCAATACCATTCATACTCATCAGAATAAAGGTAAATAAGAAGGTCAATGGAATAGAAAGTGATGAAAGGATAGCCTGACGAATTCCCAAAAAGAGGAACAAAATAATGAACACCAGTCCAATGGTAATAAACAAATCTCGAACTAATTCATTATATTGATCATCAATTTCTTCACCAGTATCAATAACTGAAGAAATAGTAAACTTTCCGTCGTACTGAGTCGTTAGATCGTCAGCAACAGTCCGTGCTTCTTCAACCGCCGAGGTAATATTGGACGAGCTTTTTTTGTAGACATCAAACCGTACGGTCTGTACGGGTGCCTGATCTTTGGTTGCGATGTAGGAATCTGCGGTATCTGGCTTGGTATGACGGCTAATCTGTGCAACATCAGACAATAACATAGTATTCCCATTGGCTTTGATACGAAGATTTCGCAGATCTTCAAGGGTTGTTATTGTTGGATCAAGACTCAAGACAAAAGATGAGGTATCTGTATTGACCGTTCCTGCAGGGAATGAGCCAGTTGCTGATTTGATACTTTGTGCAAGTGTCGTTGGATTTAATCCATAGGTTGTAAGCTTTGCTGGATCAATAACTACCTGTACTTCCTCATTATCAAGTCCCGTTGCATCCACATGATCAATGGCTGATTGATTTTCCAACTTATCTTGGAGAGATTTCCCAAAACGAATTAAACTGACATTGTCATTACCACCACTGACGGTGAAGGTCCATACAGGCTCATTTTCAAAATCAAACTTTTGCACAACTGGATCTTGCGCATCTTCAGGTAAATCACTGACACTCTCAACAGCAGACTGTACGTCTCTTTTTGCTTCATCAGGGTCAACACCTGATTCAAACTCAATGGTCACTGCTGAGACAGAATCACGAGAAGAAGAGGTCATCGTACTTACTTTTTTGAGACTACCAAGACTATCTTCGATTGGTATGGTCAGAAGTGATTCGACATCCTGAGGAGAAGCTCCGGGAAGTACCGTTGAGACATTCACAATTGGGATATTAATCGAAGGATTAAGCACGCGGGGAAGGTTGCTATAACTAATCGTCCCTGCGGCAACCAAAAGAAGCACCAAGAGGACAACCAGCCGAATATTTTGCATATATCGACCAAAAAATGACGTGAGTAGTTTGGGGTCAAACGTTAAATTTTTTAGATAACTGGTAATTTCTGCCATGCTAGTTAATGCTTATCTTATCTCCCGCAATGACATTTCTATCGAGGATAACCTGATCACCGAATTGCAATCCTGAAACGACTTGTACTGAGTTACCATATACGCTGCCAAGTTTTACTGAACGAGTTTCTGCTTTGCCATTGCGAATAACAAGGACGTAGGATGCATCCTGTGTTTGATAGACTGCATCAACCGGCACGTATGGATCAACTGAAGACGTCTTGGCTGTATCAACAGGGACTGCAATAGAGAGATAGTCGCCATCCGACAATGAACCTGATTTCTTTTCAGGGATATCGTAAAAGACACTGTATAAGTTACCATCAGTTGCTTCTGATGAAACATAATAGGGAGTTACAGAAACTTCTTCATCACTAATCGTCAGTGTACTTGGTTCTCCTTTGGAGATAATATGAGCAATACTCTGCGGAACTTGCAATACTGCGGTTGCTTTTTTCTCAGTACCTGAGACAACTGCCAGTACGGTACCTGGACTTACTGATTCGCCTGGATTTACATATATACGCTCAACCGTACCAGCAAAAGGACTTGCTGGAGCCATCATTGCTTCACTTACATAAGCAAGACTTACTTGCAGTCGTGCAACTTCACGATTCATTTGCAAAGCTCTTTCCTGAATATCAAGCTGTTGGAGCGTTAAGTCTTTTTGTAAATCAGAAAGTTTTGCTGGCGGATTATCGATACTGCCTTGGTATTCCAGCGTGCGTTGTGAAGAACGTAATTGTAACAACCCACTCTCTGCTTGTTTTATTTGCCCTTCGATTGATTGCACTTCTTCATCTTGATCTGAGACTCCTGCATTTTCAAGGATGTCCAAAGCATCATTTAACTGATCAATTTGGTAATTAGTATTATCTATCTGAGAATTGGTATCCTCATTTGATTTTTGACTAATTTCACGCATTCGATCAGTGTTTTCGTCAGTTCGTGTAGCGATATCTTTTTGTTTTGCGATCGTATCCTTTTGCTTATCAAAGGTATCAACCACATTTTGATATTGTTCTTGCGCAATTTGTCTCTGTACAGAAGCCGCATTGCCTCCCTGATAATTTGAAGAAAGGGAAACAAGGGTTTGACCTCGGTCGACACTTGTTCCTTCTGTTACCGCAACATATTGGACGATACCAGCAGTTTGTGCTGTTATTTCAACAACTCCCTCTTTCTCAACAGCTGCTTGGAAGGTTGCCTTTGGCGTATCACCGATACTGTAGACTTTTACCTTTTTTGTTTGTGGCTGTGCTACTACTTCTTTTTCCGTGTGACGAAGGACTTGTCCGACAAAAAGTACGACAAAAAGCAAAAGAAAAGCGATGACTAAGCTTCCAAGAGGTTTACGTTTGATAAATGCAGTTACTTTTGTATACGCTGTCTTAGCTTTTTTGGTAACACTTTGCTTGAATGAAGCAAATTTCTTTTTTACGACAAGAGATGTGAGATTAAATTTTTTCATAGGGTAAACCAAAAAGATAACAAGGTGGGCAAGAAGTCTGCTATCTCTATATAAAAGTACTTGTCATTTTATAGTAAAAAGACATTTTTGTCAATCAGTTAGTTCTATTGCTAACCCAAAAGATGACATCGTTTCCTAATCGTGCTTTAATAAAGCTATGAAGTCCAAAAAGCATCCGACCATTGGTGTTGCTCTCGGAAGTGGTGGAGCAAAAGGTCTTGCGCATATTGGTGTGCTAAAAACGCTTGAAAAGCATGGGATTGAGATTGATTATGTAGCAGGTTCAAGTATTGGAGCACTCATTGGCTCCTATTATGCTGCGTATCCCAATCTTACTGGACTTGAAAAGCTTGTTTTTGATTTTAATCGTAAGCAAGGCTTTAGTCTCTTTGATCCCGCAATACGAGGAGGGCTTCTTAAAGGAAATAGACTTGAGGAATTTATCTCAGATATGCTTGAGGGGGCCACATTTGAAAAGCTTCGGATTCCTTTTATCGCTGTCGCAACTGACTTTAATACGGCAGAAGAAGTACTGATACGTGACGGATCATTGGTTAAAGCGGTCCGAGCAAGTATTGCTATCCCTGCAATTTTCCAACCTATCTGGTACAAAGATCGATTGCTTGCGGACGGAGGGCTGAGTGATCCTATCCCGGTACGAGCAGTCAAAGCCGTGGGAAGTGATATTGTTATTGCGGTTAATCTCGATAGCGCAACATTCCGTAATCAGGAAACGAAAAAGCTTCCAGTTTTCTCAACCATACCCATGCATGCAATTACGATTTTGAGACATCATCTTGCACTCCAAACGATACAAGCAGCCGATATCATTATTACACCCAAGACTGCTCCCGTAAGCCTTATTGGATGGAATTATTTTTTTGATAATGAAAAAGCTAAGTCAATGATTGAGGCAGGAGAAAAGGCTGCCGAGAAAATTATCCCTGATCTTTTGAAGCTAATCGAACAAAAACGGGAAGAAAAACAAAATGTGTTACAAAGAATAGTCTCCTTTTTTAGATAAAAAAATACGTCAGAGATTATTCGTATTTTCTTCTCTTTTTACTTCTTGTTCTTTTGTATGTATGTATGTATATTGGTCTAATATGTCAGAAAATTCACCTGGAGCGTCGGATGACGAGAGAAGCGATTACGAGCTTTTAAAAAAAGATCCTGAGAGACTTTGGAGAAGGCTTACGACAGAAGACCTTTCAAGAAGATCTAAAGCTTGGTTTTCAGAAAGACTTTCAGATCGTGATCTGACAGAAGAAATAAGAAAATTTCATGCGGAAGATGAGCTTACATCTTATTTTGTTGAATTATTTAAACCTAAAGAAGGGGATTCATTGATACTTGAAGAAAAAAGAGAAAAGGTATTAAGAGAGACAGGGGAAAGAATTGGGACAACTGCTGAACCAAAAAGGCTTTTTCGTTTTTTGGGAGCAATAATGGCGGCATTAAGTAAGAGAAATACTGATTCGGAGCCTCAAGCTATTTCTCCAAGCAAACCAGAAGCTACCGAATAGTTTTATCACTTCAATTCTTGACCCAAATTTATATATTTTCCTGTCAACATTTTTGGTGTATTTTTTCGCAATAACGAGATAAGCTTCATGTCAATCTGACTCGATTGCCAACTTGGAGGAATGCCGATGATGCCAACATCATTTTTAGTCCCAGAAAGTGTGAGGAAATGCTTTATATTATGAGTAAGGATAATTCTCTTCTGTGAAACGGCAATCAAGTAAACCTCCTGATCCGAAACGCCTCCTTTCCCAAGATCATGGTCAATATGTTTTACATCAAAATATTCATTAAGTCGAGGAAAGTCAGAACGAGGAGGCATATTCTCATCAAGCAAAATCTTATATTTATAAAGCTTTTTCACCATGAAGTTTGGGGACAAGAAAATCGAGTGCTTCCTCGATGGCTCCTTTGAGAGTTATCAGCGTCGGAGAAGGATACATTTTATGAATTTCTTTGAGAGTATATCCATCTTTTAATCGGTAAAGAATAACATCTATTGGAATCCTTGTTCCTTTGACTACCAAATCTCCCCCCATAATTGCTGGATCAGAACGTAAGTATTTCATGCTATGATTTAATCACGAGATAAAAAAACTGTCAACAACTTGTAGAAAAAAATTATAACTTCCCCGGATTTACTCGAATAATCTTATCATCATCGGCAGTTGGCGTACCCCTTCCATCTCTGTTGCTCGTTGTTATATATAATAGTCCATCAGGACCAGCAATTACTTCACGAATCCTGCCAAATTCATTTACCAGATATTCCGTAACAGTAGGCTCATCTGCCTGAAAGGTTACTTTGTAGAGTGATTTCCCCCGAAGTCCGGTAAAGTAAAGTGAACCATTAAGTGAAGTAATCCCTCCAGGAGCCCAGGTAGTTATCGCTCCAGAATTAGCAACAGGAGTAACCATTCCAGGTCGTGTTTCATCACCTTGAATAACCGGCCAGCCATAATTATCGCCTTCTTCGATACGGTTCAGCTCATCAAACCCAGACTGAAGCCCAGATCGTCCGTGCTCCGTTGCCCACAGGTTTCCATTTGTATCCCAGGTAATTCCTTGCGCATTTCGATGCCCATACGAATAAATTTCATTGTCAAAAGGATTACCTAGCGCTGGCTCTCCAGTATCGGTAATACGAAGAATCTTGCCACCCAACGTTTTGGTATTTTGTGCTTGTGAAGGTTCTTGTGCGTCGCCGGTGGTTATATAAAGAAATCCATCAGGGCCAAAAGCAATCCGTCCGCCATTATGATTCGGAGCACCGGGAATAGCATCAAGAATTATTGTTTCATCCTCTAGACGATTATTTTGGTAGGTCGTCCGAACAACACGATTACGAGTCTCATCTCCTGTACTATTGTATGTGTAATACAGGTAGACATATTTATTGTTCTCAAAATCAGGATGCAGCGTTATACCCAAGAGACCTCCTTCCCCAATCTCCTTGACAGAAGGAAGTGTCGCAATCATTCGAGGAGAGAAGCTCCAATCAGTCGGGATATGCCAGACAGTCCCTTTGCGCTCAGTAACAAAAAGACTTGTATCAGGAAGAAACGTCAGCGCCCAAGGTGTATCAAGATGCTGAGCAAGAACGGTAATCCGCTCTGCTTCACTGGTAACTTCAGGAGCTTGTGTAGGGGATGCAGGGACAGTAACTTCTTTCGTAACGGATATGGTCTTTTTTTGTTGATTCACGAGAAATAAGATACCAAGGCCAACCAAAACAACAAGCGATACAATACCTGAAATAAGGACAGTTTTTCGCATATTTCTATAATAGCATATTTGTTTGCTCACCTAACCTAAAAATGTTACAATACGGCTATCCCGCAAGGCTTATAGAAACTAAATTCCTATGAAACAAATTTTTATTGCAATCGCCGTTATCATCTCAATCGTTAGTCTTATTACGCTTTCTTTTACCTTTAATCAAGTTGAGAATGAAAGACAACGTCTGCTTCTTGACCTGCAACATCGTTCCGGTATTATCGCAGAGAATTTGGCAGAAACGCTTGCACCCAACTTCCTACAAGCATCTTCTTCTGCTATACAAACACTAGTACCAGAATTCGCAGTAGATGATGAAGAATATGCTGGACTTGCTGTCTATGATAATAAAGGACAACTCTTGGCAGTCGCTCCTGATACCATTAAAGAGATTACCGGTACGCAACAAGTAATTGAAAATGCTATTGATACGGACACTGCATCGGGCAATTTTCGTAAAATCGGGAGTAATAATTTTTATGTCTTTGCGATACCACTCCATGACAAACGGTTAACAGTTGGATCTCTCATGATTGTACAAAATGCCAACTATATTGACATTCGGCTTATGGATATCTGGAGAAATAGCCTTCTGAGACTCTTCATTCAGGTTTTTATTATTTCCTTGGCAACACTGCTCTTACTTCGCTGGATTGTGTATGAACCGATTCGCAAGCTCGTTGAATCACTCCAACAAGTCGGAAGTGGTAAAAAGCATAAGAAAATTCCAAACAATCCCCTCTTGCAACCAGTTATCAAAGAGTTCTCTCGTATCCAGACAAATCTTACACAGGCACGTTTGGCAGCAAGTGAAGAAGCACGCCTTCGTCTAGAAAAAGTCGATTCTCCCTGGACAGAAGAACAGCTTAAGGCTTTTGTTAAAGATATTCTCGATGACCGAAAGATTATCATCGCTTCCAATCGTGAACCGTATATCCATACCAAGACAAATGGGAAAATCTCATATTACTTCCCAAGTGGTGGTGTGGTAACAGCCATTGATCCAATTATGCAGGCATGTGGTGGTACGTGGGTCGCACACGGCAGTGGTGATGCTGACCGAATGGTTGTTGATAAAAATGACAGAATCGCCGTGCCACCAGGGGAATCTAAATACACACTCCGTCGGGTGTGGCTCTCCAAAGAAGAAGAAGATCGGTATTACAATGGCTTTTCCAATGAAGGGCTTTGGCCACTCTGTCATATGGCACATACTCGCCCTATTTTTAGAAAAGATGACTGGGAAGAATACAAGCGAGTCAATCAAAAGTTTGCCAAAGCGATTCTCCAGGAAATTAAACGGAGCAATCGTCCGATTGTTTTGGTGCAAGACTTCCATCTAGCACTTGTTCCAGCGCTTATTAAAGCAGAGCGGCCAGATGCTACTATTGGCATTTTCTGGCATGTACCATGGCCCAATTCTGAAGCATTTAGTATCTGTCCATTCAGAAAAGAACTCCTTGATGGGATGCTTGGAGCAGACATCATTGGTTTCCATACCCAGCTACACTGCAATAATTTCATTGATACCGTTGGGAAAGAACTGGAGTCACTTATTGACCTCGAGCAATTTGCGATTACCAGAAACGGTCATACAGCGTATGTCAAACCCTTCCCCATTAGTATTGCTTTTTCTGAGGAACACGCATACAAATCATACGATCAATCAGTACAAATTAATACCAAAGAAATTCGTAAGGAACTCAATATTCAAAGTAAATATATTGGACTAGGAGTCGACCGTCTTGATTACACCAAGGGAATGCTAGAGCGCTTCCGGGCAATTGAAACATTTCTAGACAAGTATCCAGATTATCGAGAACAATTTACTTTTGTCCAAATCGCTCCTTCAAGTCGTAGCTCCGTGAAAAAGTATAGAGAATTCGAAAATGAAGTACAAAAGGAAGTAACAAGGATTAACGGTAAATTCCAAACAAGAACATGGAAGCCAATTCTGCTGCTAAGCAAACGATACTCACATGCTGAACTCCAACATTTCTACCAGCTAGCAAATCTTTGTCTGGTAACCTCCCTTCATGATGGGATGAATTTAGTGGCAAAAGAGTATGTCGCCGCACGCAATGATGAAAAGGGCGTTCTTATCCTTAGCCAATTTGCAGGGGCTTCACGAGAGCTGAAAGATGCATTTATCGTTAACCCATACAATATTGAAAACATGGCTGATATTATCAAAGAATCTCTTGAAATGAATGATGAAGAACAAAGTAGACGTATGAAAAAAATGCGTACGGTCATTAAAAACTTTAATATTTATCGTTGGTCAGCAGAACTGCTCAAGACCTTGGTTAATTTGTAAAATTCATGAAACTTGTTTCTCCCTCAGCTGTTTATAAAGAGCAATACATTACCGCACTCGCTGAGGCTACAGCTCACCAAACGCTGACGACACTGGAAAAGCTTTGGGAAAATGAAACATTTGACCAATTTATACAACGACTTGCAGCTCAAGAAAGAGGTATTAATCTCCCCACAGACTGGGTCCCAGCAACGACCCTCTGGTTGATTGACCAGGGAGAGTTTATTGGCCGGGTCTCGATCAGACATAGGTTAAACGAAGAGCTAGGTAAGATTAATGGACATATTGGCTACTTTATCCGTCCAAGCAAAAGACAGATGGGCTACGGGAAAAAAATTCTGGCACTTGCCCTTCCAGAAGCAGAGAGACTTGGTTTGGCAAAGGTGCTTGTGACCTGTGATGAGGATAATATCGGCTCTCGAAAGATTATCGAAGCAAATGGGGGGGTTCTGGAAAATATTGTTGACCAAGGACATAATCTCCCACCAAAACGCCACTATTGGATTACATTGTAGTGAATGCGTTTTCTCCATATCTAGGATATAATATATTTTTCTTACTATGAGTTTATTATTTTTTGTAACCATTGGTCTTATCCTTGCTATCGTATTTGGCGTTCGACATATTGAGCGCGCTGATTAGTATATTTGGGCGATCAGTGGTCTTTTGGCAATTGGTCTCTATAGCAGTACGTATGGCATCGTGCTGAAAGAAGCCAAGCAACATCTCAAGATCATTCTCTCCGCAGTTACGGTTGGCGTCTTCCTCAAAGCACTTTTTATAGGAAGTATCTTAAGCTGGCTATTTCATGACCCCTTTTTCTTTTTGCTCGGCATTATGGTTGCCCAGATTGACCCACTCTCAGTTTCAAAGTTAATGCACGGTACTCGCCTCTCGGCAAAAGCCAAAACCATTCTTGCTTCCTGGGCATCATTTGATGATCCGATTACGGTGATTCTTTGCCTCTATGCCCCCATTTTATTGGCACAAATCACTGGAAGCGAATGGCTATCTCTTACTGATATAGATAAAAATGCAAATGGAATTCAAGGATATTTGGATGTGTTTCTGTTTAACTTAGGATTTGCAGGGTTAGTATTCCTTATTTGGAAATTAAGTAAAAAACAGCTTGCCAATAGATTGCTTCGCTCGTCACATATTGCCCTTTTAGGAGGAAGTATCGCAGTAACAGTCTCACAGCTTTGGATGTTGAGTGTTGCACTGATCGGTTTGTTCCTTCGTCCGCCTATTGATCTCTTTATTGAAAAAGCGATCCAATGGTCACTTCGTATGGCAGCGATCCTCCTTGGAGTACTCCTCGTTAGTGGCGTTAATCTCCTCTACGGAGTAGCACTCGGTATTGCTGCCTTTACCGCACAGATTCTGGTCGGGATGCTACTTACTCGTGGCTTGGTCGGCAAAGATCGTATCCATATAGCCTTTGCCCAACAAAATGGTATTACTGCTATTATTCTTTCGCTTCTTTTTGAACCACTTTATCCGAGAACAGTAAGCATCATCGCGCCAGCAATTCTTGTCATAAATACAATACATGCAGTAAGTAACCAGTTACTTGATCGCTTTGTACTCCAGAAGTAACGAATGAAATAAAGGTGAGGCTTCCAGCAGTTGTGTCTCTTCTCGACACCAAAAAGAATACGTATCAGGATGCTTCTCTATTTCTTTTAACCAACTCTTCCATGAAAGCCATTTGCAGGTTTCTACTTCCTCTGGATTTGGTATGGGCTCCTGAACCGTCACACCAGTAAGCACTGGACAGATTTCATTTTCCACAATACCGTAGAGTTCACAGGTATAGCGATATTTTGGAAGTACCATTGTCAAGGCCACGTCAGTAATCCCCAGTTCATATTCAAGACGTCGTCGTGCTGCCGATGCGGGAGTCTCATCAAGACTAGGATGACCACAACAGCTATTTGACCACATCAATGGCCAGGTTTTCTTCTTGTGGCTTCGTTGTTGGATAAGTAACCCTTTCTGTGGGTGAAAAATAAACGAAGAAAAAGCACGATGGAGTGGAGTCCTGTCACTATGTGCAGCATACTTCTCCATCGTACCGAGTACTTCATTTTGCTCGTTTACCAGGACGACTTCTTCACGTGCCATAGATAAATTGTAACATGCTACAATACTTCTATGCAGTATCTTCTCTTTTTCTTACTCTTCTTCTTTTCCTTTGCCTTACCCGTGCAGGCACAATCAGCTGACGAATGGACCATTACCAACTTCCATAGCGATATTGCTATTCAGCCTGATGGCATTGTCCAAGTAACTGAAACGATTGATGTTGATTTTGATACCCTTGCGAAACGTGGCATCTATCGGGATATTCCTGTCGTGTATGAAGATGACAAAGGAGAAAAAACCTATACCAAGATTGCAGTGTCATCAATAACCCAAGATGGAACAACTGATAAAGCAGAATATAAGGTGACTCACAACGATAATAACCTCCGTATAAGAATTGGAGATCCCGATGTAACTATTTCAGGGAAACACCAGTATACTATTACCTACCAGGCAACAGGCGTACTTCGGTCATTTGCCGACTACGATGAACTCTATTGGAATGTCACCGGAAATGATTGGGAAGCAACCATGCAGAAAGCCTCAGCTACGGTAACTGTCCCCAAAGAAAAAATTGACAATGCCACGTGTTTTGAAGGCTATCAAGGATATACCAATCCTTGCCATATTACGAAGCAGTCACCAACGAGTGTTTCTTTTACGACTACCCGCGATCTACCACAGACACAAGGACTTACTATCGTTACGGCCTATACCAAAGGTATGGTACCGATCCTGACAGTCCCAAAACCAAAAACCATTGAGGAGGATATCGTGACACGTCCTTCAGCTATAGCTTTCCTAATAACACTCTGTGCAGCGATTATCCTCATAATGCTCTTGTGGATGAGCAAAGGACGCGACTTTTGGTATCGAACCAGTAGTATGCTCACCTCATCCGCTAAAAGTGAACAGCGACCACTCTTTGCCCACGAGACGAACGTTGTCGAATTTACTCCCCCTGACAAATTGCGTCCTGCCGAAATAGGCGTCCTTATGGATGAAAAAGCAGACACGCTTGATATTACTTCGACGATTATTGATCTTGCTCATCGCGGCTTTCTCACTATTACTGAAGTACCAAAGAAATGGTTGTTTGGATCAACTGATTATATCCTGACACAAGCAAAGACAGCTGATGCCAGTTTGCTTGGCTATGAAAAACTGTTGTTGAACAAGCTTTTTGCAACCCAAAAGGTAATCAAACTATCCAGTCTCAAACAAACATTTTATGATGATTTGGCGGCTGTCAAAAAGAAGCTGTATGAAGATATGGTCCATAAAAAACTCTTTATTGCCAATCCCGAATCTATCCGAACGAGATATATACTTTTGGGACTTGGTTTCTGTGTGTTTGGGTTTATCATTCTGATTGGAGGAATCAACTTGATCATGGGACCGATAACAACGACAGGTGCAGCTATCATTATCGGAGGGATTTTACTTCTCTTTGCCTCAAAAAATATGCCTAGACGAACGGCACTCGGACGAGAATATTATCGACGAGTAAAAGGCTATCGGCTATTTATTGACGGTGCTGAGAAGTATCGTCAACGATTTTTTGAAGATAAATCACTTTTTAATGAGATACTTCCCTATGCAATTGTTTTTGGATTGACGGGCAAATTTGCCCGCGCAATGAAAGATATGGGAGTAACACCAGCAACTCCTACCTGGTACATCGGCCATCATGCATTTGTGGCTGCTGCTTTTGCTTCAGATGTTGATAGTTTCTCAAAGTCCCTTTCGACAGCGATAGCCTCAACACCATCGAGTGGTGGTGGTTTTTCTGGTGGATCATCAGGTGGTGGGTTTGGTGGTGGTGGCGGCGGCAGTTGGTAATAGCTCAAAAATTTCCGCCTCTTCTTTGGTAAAATCAGTATATCGCAACCATGTCGGTTCTACTTTGAAATACACTTGATGAAGATTGTTTTCATACTTTTGAGACTCGGGTGTTTTGGTGAAGTAAATTTTTTTATAGTTTACTAATGTTTCTCCACCAAGAACACTTACTTCTCCTTCATACTGTACGGTTATTCCTTTTTCACCACCAAAGACAATAGCCACATGCTTGTTTTGTTGTATATTCTGATATTTTCGACTTGTACTATTGGTGCCAAAGATGAGACTAAGATCCGATGCTTCAGCAAAACCCACAAATGCAGCTTCTGGATATCCCTTGCTATTGACCGTAGCAACGATCATATGCTTCTGGGTCTTTAGAAAAGCAAGGATTTTCTGATGACTATTCATTTGATAAAGATACCCTACCCTCTCAGGACAGAGGGGTAAGATAAAAATATTCTACCACAAAGGACTAGGCTTCGTGTGTTGCCAATTGCACGGTTGGCCTCTTGGCAAGATGTGTCGCCAGCGCATAAGCCCCGAAGAATACTCCCGTATAAAAGAGATCACCAAGAAGGGTAAACTTCAAAAATGGTAATCCCATCAGATAGCTCTGCAGTAATCCCTCTATTCCCCGACTATATGCACCTGCTGCCCATACACCAAAATTGGTAATCAGGAAAAACTGTAAAGATGCACCAACAGTAGCTCCAAGAATAACTTCTGGACGCTTTGTTTTGCGAAGCCAAATCCCGATCAAACTGGAAA